>Ga0066710_100000951_pt1 | contig 19966 bp, 15 predicted proteins | sample GraSoiAngelo_159_FD_79666 | JGI IMG/M metagenome (GOLD analysis project Ga0066710, IMG submission 79666) | Grasslands soil microbial communities from the Angelo Coastal Reserve, California, USA - 14_1009_16_40cm | ecosystem: Environmental > Terrestrial > Soil > Grasslands | place: USA...
GCGCCCGTACCGCGCGGAAATTGTCGCGGACGGAACTACCCTTTGGTCGCCTTGTCGGCCCCCGCGGCTTCTCGCGGCGGGCGTGATTTCGATGTCCGATTTGGCGGGATCGGCCACGTCCCAGTGCGGCGATACGTACTGACGCCCATCGCAGCAATCGTGCCACCTCGGAGCGTTTGTGGCCTGGTCGCCAACGCGCGGGGTCGGGGCGGCCGGAGAGGGCGCGATCCAACGCCACGGATAGCTATCTAATAGGGAAGGGAGATCGTCGATCCGAGGCGAGAATCTCGCGGCAGGGTCCGGGGTCCTGACCATCCGGGGGAGCGGAAACACCGTACAACTATGTAAGCCATTCGCTCGCCTTTTGTAGAACATACAAGGAAAGGACCGGCGGGGACACAGCCCGGCACCTCGGTATCGACCCGAGCACAGCTCCTTTCCGGGCATGGCGTGTGCAACCCCGACCGTGACGTCGGCACCTCCCGACCGTCCCGCTCGTTTCCAACGGTTGCACGGCTCCATATCGGAGGCTACCTATGTCCTCGAAGCGCGCCATAGACCTTCGCCTGGGCGGGATGCCGCGGCGCGCCATGAGGGAATCCTTCGACCCGAGCCGCAGAGCCCGGGGCGATGAGGGTCCTCTCTCCATCGCCCAGGTAGCCCCCCTACACGAATCGGTCCCGCCGAAACTCTATGGAGGAACCGAGCGAATCGTCTCCTATCTCACCGAAGAGCTGGTGGCTCAGGGTCATGACGTCACGCTCTTCGCGTCCGGAGACTCGATCACCAGCGCGCGCCTGGTTCCGGCCACGTCGCGCTCCTTGAGGCTCGACGAGAGCTGCCGGGACCCGCTGGCTCGCCACATGGTGCTCTTGGAGATGGTCTTCCGGCAGTCGGAGCGCTTCGACCTGATCCATTTCCATTGCGATTATCTCCACTACCCTCTGTCGCGGAGGATGGCGGTCCCGACGCTCACGACCCTGCACGGACGGCTGGATCTGTCCGACCTCGTTCCTCTGTACCGCGAGTTCTCCGACATGCCGCTCGTCTCCGTTTCGGACGCGCAGCGACTCCCCTTGCCCTGGGCTCACTGGCTCACGACGGTCCACCATGGTCTCCCCATATCATTTGGAACACGGCGCGTGGAGTCCGGGGATACCCTCGCCTTCCTGGGCCGCATCTCACCAGAGAAGCGGGTAGATCGCGCGATCGAGATCGCGCTCCGCGCGGGGATGCGCCTTCGAATCGCCGCCAAGGTCGATCCCCAGGACCGCATCTACTTCGAGGAGGTGATCCGCCCCCTTCTGGGGCATCCGAGCGTCGAGTTCCTGGGTGAGATCGGAGAGGAGGAGAAGGAGCGCTTCCTGGGCGAGGCCCATGCGCTGCTCTTCCCCATCGACTGGCCCGAGCCGTTCGGGTTGGTCATGATCGAGGCGATGGCATGCGGGACGCCCGTGATCGCGTTCCGCCGCGGATCCGTACCGGAGGTGATCGAGGAGGGGGTGACGGGCTTTGTGGTGGAAACCGTCGAGGAGGCGGCTCTCGCGGTGGAACGAGTGGGCGGGCTCAAGCGAAGGCGCTGCCGCGAAGTGTTCGAGGCGCGATTCACTTCGAAGCGGATGGCGGAGGACTACATCGCGGCCTACCGAAGGCTGCCCGGGGAGGGACGGATGTCCCACCTCCCCGAGCGATGGGATCAGACCGTCGCGGAGTAGTTGTTGAGCCGGTTGTAGATCGTCTTGAGGCTGATGCCCAGCACCTCGGCCGCCTTCCGCTTGTCTCCGCTGAAGTGCTCCAGCGTCGCCAGGATGAAGTGCCGCTCGATCTCCGCGAGCGACATCCCCACCTGCATGCAATCGGGCGCGGGCGAGGCGCCGGCGACCGCCGGCGCGGCCGTGCCGGTCGGGAGCGCGTCCATCTCGATCATCTCGTCGGACAGAATGAAGGACCGCCGGATCATGTTCTTCAGCTCGCGGACATTCCCGGGCCAGCCGTACGCGGCCATCCGGCGCCGCGCGGCGGCGCTGAACTTCTTCGAGGCACTTTCTTCCTGGTTGATCTGGCCGAGGAAGTGCTCCGCGAGCAGGTCGATGTCCTCGTTCCTATCTCGTAGAGGAGGCAGCACGATCGGGAATACGTTCAGCCGGTAGAGAAGGTCCTCCCGGAACTTGCCCTCCTTCGCGGCGGCCTCTGGCGAACGGTTGCTGGCCGCGATGACCCTCACGTCGACCGGGATCGGCTCATCGCCTCCGACGCGCGTCAGGGTTCCGGTTTCCAGGACGCGAAGCAGCTTTACTTGCAATTCGAGCGGCATCTCGGTGATCTCGTCGAGGAACAGCGTGCCCCGCGAGACCCGCTCGAAATAGCCGCGGTGGAGCTGCGTCGCTCCGGTGAAGCTTCCCCGCTCGTGGCCGAACAGCTCGCTCTCGATGAGATTCGCCGGAACCGCGCCGCAGTTCACGGGCAGGAAGGGCTGGCCCCTCCGGCGGCCCAGCTCGTGAATGGTGGCCGCGACCTCCTCCTTGCCCGTGCCGCTCTCGCCCACAAGGAGCACCGTCGCGTCGGTGGGCGATACCTTCACCACCAAGTCATAGACCTTCTGCATGACCTGCGAGTTTCCGATCAGGCGTCCGAAGCGCCCCAGCTCCCTGAGCTCGCTCCGGAGAGAGCCGATCTCCTCCTTCAGGGCGAGCGTGCGGGATACGTTGGCGAGCACAGTCTTGAGGCGCCGGATGTCGACCGGCTTGGTCAGATAGTCCAGGACCCCATGGCGCAGCGCCGCCACGGCCGAATCCACGGACGCGAACCCCGTGATGAGGATCACCTCGGGGCGCTCGGCCGGCTCCATGTTGCTGAAAAGCTCGAGACCGTTCCCGTCGGGGAGCATCAGGTCCACGAGCACGACGTCCGGGCGCGTCTGGGCGAGGCGTTCCCGCGCCTCGCCGAGCGTCGCCGCGGACATCGCCGAGAAGCCCTCCTTCTCGACCAACTCCGTCATCGCGGAGAGAGCTTTGGTCTCATCGTCGACGATCAGCGCTACGGGCATAGGGCTCCTATCTGTTTTCCACCGCGGCGAGCGGCAGCCGAATTTCGAGAGTCGCGGCGCCTGGAGCGCCCGTTCGAACATGGATGCTGCCACCGTGGCGCTCCACCACGCGGCGCGCGACGTACAGCCCGCGCTCCGCGCCCGACGCGGCCTGCTTCGGGGGGTCCGCGCGGGATCCATCAAGAATTTGCGTCGACGGTGCTTCCGCCGCGCCGGTGATCACAAAGGTCGCGCGCCCGTCCGCCGCGGCGACGTGGAGCTCGTGCTTCCCGCCCGCTTCGGTGCCCTCGACGGCCGTGATCAGGATGTGCACCAGGGCGTGACGGATCGCGTCGCGGTCTCCCTCGATGAGGATCGGATCCTCCGGGGCCGTGAGCGTCGACTCGATCCGCGTCCTGCGTCGATACGGCTCGAGAAACGCGTGGAGGTCACGCACCGTCTCGGCCAGGTCGAAGCGCTCCGTCTTGCCCTCGGCCACGCGGGTCTGGCTGAAGAGTTTCTCGAGGAGCCCCTCCAGACGCTGCAGCTCGGATCCGATCACTTCCACAAAACGCTCCTGAGACGCCCGCTTCTCCTCGTCCGGTGTGCTGGCCAGCGTGTTCCGAAGCAATTCCAGATAAAGGATGATCGTGTGGAGGGGCGTGCGCACGTCGTGCGCCGTCGCCAGCGACACGCGGGAAAGCGCTCGCAGGTGGGTCGCCAGCCTCAGGTCCGTCTCCTGAGCACGCAGGGCGCCCTCGTCGGTCGAGACGGGGCCGAGGGTGGGATCCAGGACCGAAGGGACTACGGGTGTACGGTTGTTCATGACGGTCGAGTTGGTGGACTCCTGGCCGGACACCTCGTCTTATCGCTCCCGTAAAGTCTGAATGCCTTTCCGGAGCATTTCAAGCCGCTGTTTTGAAAAAGGGAAAATGGATCGGAAGGGCCCGCCTCTCGACCCCGGTGGGCCTCGATATTGCTACTACCCTATGACGATGCGCGGTGGCCGTCGGACGCTGGGCTCCGGATGCTCTGAAATGCCCTTCCCGCCTGGGCTTTGCGGGAGGGCGAATCCGGGAAAAGTCAGGCCTCCGATGTAAGAAAAGCCGTCCGCCGCGTTCGCCAGGGTTCACGTTTCAGGGGAGTTTTCGGGTAGCCTGAGTACCGGCCCGAGGGGCCGGCCAAGGAGGGATGAGCCATGCAGGAATATTCGAACTTCAATGAGAGCGGGAAGAACTCCGCCAATATAACGCCGCTGATCTTCGGCGCCGTCGTCGGAGCCGGGATCGCTCTGCTCCTCGCCCCCGCGCACGGAAAGGACACGCGCCGGCGCGTGGGCTATACGGTCAAGCGCCTGGGAGACGGAGCGCGCCAGGCGTTCCAGCGCACGCGAGACAGTTTGAACGACGTCAAGCGGGACGCCAAAGCGGCGATCGACAAGGGACGTCAGGAATACATGCGCAGCCGCGGCACCGAAGGCATGCGGGCCTCTCACTCTCCGGCTCTCTAGATGAGATCCACGTGGAGGCCGGCAAGGCGCCGAACGCCTGCCACACTCCGCGATGCTGCTGCGGTGAGGAGATGACGCCGAAGGAGAATCTGAAGCGGGCGTCGGCCGGAAGCCGCTCGCAGGAGTTCTAGCTGGGATTGGGCCGCGTCCCTCGAGGGGGGAGCGGAATTGAATATGGCGACCGGACGATGGGTAGCCTCGCGGTTCGCGGGGATCCGCAGAGTTGCCCCTCCTCGGTCGCCGTTTTTTTCAGCCCATCTCGGGCAGGATCACACCGCTACAACTCCCGCCGCCCCTTGGCCTTCTAGCCCCTTCCGCGTAGCGTGCGCAACATGGACGCCGTCACAGTCTGTCGCGTCGAATCCATGCCCGCCCAGGGATCCTTCCTCCCCTCAAGCCGCGCGGGCAGGCTCTTCACGGTGAGTCGGCCGGGCGTAAGCTTCGGCGTCAGCTCGGACCAGGACAGGGGCGTGGAGACGGCAGCGCCCTCTCTGGCGCGCGGCGAGTAGGGGGCGACCCAGGTCGCTCCGCGCCTGTTTCGAAGGGTATCGATGAAGATGCGACCGACGCGGCGCGACTTCGCGAGATGCGTGGTGAGCCGGTCCGGTTCCTCGCGCACGAGCGCTGAAGCGATTCTAGCCGAGAGGGTCTTCACCTCTTCCCATCCCGGTCCGCGACGGATGGGGACGACGACGTGGATTCCCTTCCCCCCGGTTGTCTTGGCGAAGCTCACGAGATCCAGGCTCCGCAGGCGCTCGCGCACGCGGTGCGCCGTCTCGATCACGAACGCCCAGGGGACCGAGGGGTCGGGGTCGAGATCGAAGACGATGCGGTCAGGCTTCTCGATCGTGTCCGCGCGCGCTCCCCAGACGTGAAGCTCGAGCGCTCCCATCTGAACGAGGGAGACGAGCCCCGCGGTGTCCCGGAGCGTGAGATAGGTCTCGAGTGCTCCGTTCGACTCACGCACCCGCACCGGGGCGAGCGAGCGGTGAACTTCTCCGCTGGGATGCTTCTGAAAAAAACAGGCTCCGCCGCGGCCCTCGGGGCACCGCAGAAGCATCAAAGGCCGACCCTCGATTTGGGGGAGCATCCGCCGCGACACCTGTTCCATGTAGCGCGCGAGGTCGATCTTGGTCAGCCCTTGCTCCGGATAGAGCACCTTCCGCGGATGGCTCAGGGCGACCCCCGCGATCGAAGACTTGCCCTCGTCCTCAGGGGGCTCCGGGACGGGCGACCTGCCCGCCGGAGGGGGCTCCTCGAGGGGAGGCTTGTCGACCGGGTCGTCCACGGGAGGCCTCCGCCGCGGCGGCTTGGGGGGCGTCCGGCGCTTGGAGGGACCACGCTGCTTGCCTGGGGGAACGATGGGGGACTTCCCCTTGGGCGCGGAATCGGGTGTTTCCGCGACGACCTCACGCGCGGGCTTGTCCTCGCGCAGGCCCTGGAAGGACGGATGGCGGAGCCTCCCGTCGCCGGTCCAGTTCGCGAAGGAGACCTCGGCCACGAGCTTCGGCTCGACCCAGTGCGCGCGGCGCATCGGGGGCGGGTCGATGAATGGCGGCGACTCCCTCTCGAGGGGGCGCAGGCGGCGGCTCAAATCCCGGAGCGATTCCCGGGTGAAGCCCGTCCCGACCTTGCCGGAGTATTGGAGCCCCTTCCCCGGATCGCGTACGCCGAGCAGCAGCGCGCCGAGATCGGAGCGCGACCCCTGCGGCTCGGTGAACCCTCCGATCACGAACTCCTGGCGGGCGGCGCACTTGCTCTTGAGCCACTCCCCGGTTCTGCCCGATCTGTAGATGCCGTTCGCCATCTTGGACACGATGCCCTCCAGTCCGCGGCGGCAAGCCTCGCCGTGGAATTCCCTTCCCCGACCGATCACGTGATCGCTGTAGCGAAGGATTCCGGCCGAGGAGCCGGCCGCGGTGAGAACCCGGCTCAGGATTCCCTTTCGATCGACGAGCGGAACACGGGTGAGGTCGAAGCCGTCGAGATGAATGAGATCGAAAATGAAGAACCGGATATCCTTATCGCGTCCGCCTCGCAGCGCGTTCTGAAGCTCCTGGAAGCTCGAGACGCCGTCGGGACGCATCACCACGATCTCCCCGTCCAGCATCGCCCGCTCCGTGGAGAGCCCGGCGGCGGCGGAGGCGACCGTCTCGAAACGCTCCGTCCAGTCCAGACCGCTCCGGGTCGGGAGGCGCGCGCTTCCCCGGTCCACCCGGCAGAGAAACCGATACCCGTCATACTTGATCTCGTGGAGCCAGTCCTCTCCCGCGGGCGCTTCGGAAACCAGCGTGGCGAGCTGCGGCGGAATCCAGCGCGGCAGAGCCGCGCGGCGCGCGCCCGGTAGCGCGCCGGGATCGGCGAAAACCTTGACGCGGGCCTTCTTCCCGCGATCCGCTCGGGTCGCCCGATCGGAATTCCAGGTCTTTGCTCCCACGTCCTCGATCGTGCGGCCGCTCAGGACGCTCTCGGGACGCTCGACCAGGATGTCCTTGCTCTTCGTCCGCGCGCCGGGGTCGCGCTCCTTGATGAGGAGCCAGTTCTTCTTGCCCTCCTCCTCGGCGCGGCCGCGCATCCGGATGAGGGCCCACTTCCCTTGGAGCTTCTTGCCGCGTAGCTCGAACTTCAGATTCCCTCTCCGGAGCCCCTCGTGAGGATCGCCGATCGGGACCCAGGTGCCCCGGTCCCACAGGAGCACCGAGCCCCCGCCATACTGGCCCCCGGGAATCCTGCCCTCGAAGGAGCCGTACTCGACGGGATGATCCTCGACCTCGACCGCGAGGCGCTTCTCGCCGGGGTCCAGGCTGGGCCCCTTCGGCACAGCCCAGCTCTTCAGCACGCTGTGCAGCTCGAGCCGGAGATCATAGTGAAGGCGCGAGGCGGCGTGCTTCTGGACCACGAAGAGAAGACCCTTGCGGGACGCGCCCTTTTTCTTTCCCCGCGGCTCGGGAGTCTTGTCAAAGTCGCGCTTGCGCCGGTAGGTGGCAAGCGGCATGGGCTAGGCGCTCCTCCGCGTTCTCCGCGTCGTGGGCGCCGTGCGCCCGCCCTTCGCATGAGCGGGACGCCGTCCCTGCCCGCCGCGCTCGGCAAGGCTTCGCTTCAGGAGCGGCATCAGATCCATGACCTCGGGGCGCGCGCGCCGGCGCGTTTCGGTCGGCTCGGGCTCGACGATCGTGTGCGTCTGGCCCGCCTTTACCTTCCTGCGCACGAGAGCCATCACGTCGTCGCGGTACTCGTCCTTGAACCTCTCCGGATCCCACTTCCCTCTCATGCCCTCGATGAGCTGCTGGGCCATCTTGATCTCGCTCTCGGAGACGCCGGCGCCCTTGGCCGACTTCGGCCCCGGCACCTGAACCTCATCGAGACTCCGGAGCTCGTGCGCGTAGCGCAGAAGATCCAAGACCAGCGCCTGCCCGCGAACGAGCAGCGCCGCCATCCTCTGGCGTGTCCGGAGCACGACGCGCGCGATTCCAACCTTGCCGCTGCGCTCCAGCGCGACCCGCAGCAGCGCGTAGCTCTTGCTTCCCCTCTTGAGCGGCTCGACGTAGTAGGGCGTCTCGTAATAGACGGGATCGATTTCCTCCCGCTCCACGAACTCGAGGATCTCGATCGACTCGGTCGCTTCGACGTTGGCGCGCCGCAGCTCCTCGTCGCTCAGTACCACGTACTCGTCCGGCTCGTACTCGAAACCGCGAACCACCTCGTCCCACGCCACCTCGCGCCCGCTGTTCTTGTTGTATCGCTTGTAGCCCACCGGAGAGAAATCCTTGCGGTCGAGAAGCGAGAAATTGAGGTCGTGGGTCTTGACCGCGGGCTGGAGGCTCACGGGTATTTCGACCAGGCCGAAGCTGATGCTTCCCTTCCAGAATGCGCCTGCCATGGGCTCCTGGCTCCTATCGAGGGAAAGGGCTCGTCGTCCCCCAGGGCTGGGATGCAAGCAGAGGGCGAGCCAGCGCGTGGAGGGTCCGTATATTCCCGGAGACGGGCGTCCGGAAGCCCGCCTATCGGGCAGCTCAGGAATATCTTACAAGGAAATCTCCCTTTTCTTCACGGGGCGGGGGGCGTCCCCGGCGTTTCGTGCCGGCGCCGGGCGGGGGGCCGACAGCCCGCAATTGGATACGCCCCTCGACATTGAGAGGCCGCACGACAACCCGCTAACCCCTGGCATGGGAATTGTTAATTAGCGAGGCAGGGCAGGCGCAGGGCCCGAAAAAGGAGGCCGGGACGTCGCGCCCAGCCCGGAGAGGATATCATTCCATGACCGCTGCTGAACTCATGACCAGGCAATTCGAAAGCATCAACGCGGACGCCAGTCTCGAGGAGGTCGCGCGGAAGCTCAAGTCCAGCGACTCCGACCTACTGCCCGTATGCAGGGATGGGCTTCTCGTGGGCACGATCACCCACGAAGAGGTCGCGGTCCGCGTACCCTCCGCCCGATGGCGTCTGGAGCCGACGCGCGCTGTCGATGTGATGGCGCCCGACATCCTGTTCTGTTTCGAGAACACGGAGGTGACCGAAGCCGCGAAGCTCATGAAGGAGAATCGCGTCAGCTTCCTTCCCGTGCTCAGCCGCAGCAAGAAGGTCGTCGGGGTTCTCGCGCTGAAGGACATTCCAGGCGAGCGGACTGCGAGCAGAACCGCCTAGTCTTTCCGCCGTTCCAGCTCCGCGACCGTGGGCGGTTTCGCCGACGGAGCCGGCGGCGCCTCTTCCAGCGGACCGGGCGCCTCGACTTCCGCGTTGACCGCCTCATCCGGCGGCACGGCTGGCTCCGGCAGCGAATCGGGAGGCTCCGCCTCGGGCGCGGGCTTTCCGAGCGCGGCAGCCTTCAGCGCTTCGCCCGGAGAGGTGGACGGCGCCTCTGCGGCGGTGCCTGTTTCCGCCTCCACCACCGCCTCCGGCCTTTCGACCCCCTCCCCCTCGACGCGCGCCTCCTCCGGCTTGTCGGCGGCCAACGCCCGCAGACGCTTCGCGAGCACGCGGACCAATTCTTGTAGAAGGGCCAGGTCTCCCGCGGCGATGTCGTAGAACTCGTCCCGATGGAGAGCAAGCGTGAGCCCATCCTGGACGCACTCGGCCCGATGTCCGCGCGCCGAATCGTCGACGAGGGACCACGTGCCAAACGCCTCGCCGGGTCCAACCTCGGAGATCTTCCGGCCGTCCGCGAGGAGCGTCACGCGCCCTTCCACCACGATGTAGAGCGCGTCGGCGGGATCGTTCGCGTCGTAGATCAGGTCCCCCTGGAAGATCTCGATCTCGCGGGCGACGTTCGCGAGACCGAGCAGGTGGCGCGGTCCGACGTCTTTCAGAAGATCGGCGCCTTTGAGCACCAGCACTCGTTCGACAGGTGTGAGCATGGGTATTCTCAGGCGGCCGAGGTCCGGGCTTCGACCCCGGGAAGCTTCGACCCTTCCTCGCCGCTGAAGCGCGCTTCCACCTCCGCGCGAACCACCGCGCTCTCGTCGGCGCCGAGCGCGAAGGCGCGCCGCGTGAGCGACGGAACATGGCGCGAGACGTGTACCGCGCACGCCCTGAGCCAGGAATCCCCCGAATTCCAGGCGGCGCGGACCCACTCAGCCAGATCAGGAGGATCCAGGGACTTCCCGGCCTCCTCTTCGGCCGGCTCCTCTTCGAACACGCGGCTCACGGGCCGGAACACGGAGCCTGGCAGAACATGGCTCAGGTACTCGAGCGCCGGGGCCGCCGCGCCGAGGTTCCGCTGTCGCAGGCCCTCGAAGGCGCCGAACAGCGCGCGCGGCTCGTACCAGCACGCCAGCGCGCGCACCGCGCGCTCGAGCGCTATGTCGGCGAACTCACGGCAGCTCTCGGCGAGGAGGCGGAGCTCGGGCAGCGCGTTCGCCTCGAGACGCGTCGCGGGCACAAGCCAGTCACGGTACTCGCGCAGCTCGCGCAGGAACATCCGGTGCGCCAGGGCGCGCGGGAGCACCGGCTCGCCGCGCTGGACGCGGACGCGGCTCAGATTGCGGAATCCGAGGTGACGCAGGGCGCGATCCCCGCTCTTGACGAGAGCCATGAGCGCATCCACGGCGCGCGGCGTTCCAATCTGGGCCAGGGTCCGGGCCGCGAGCGCCTGCGCCCGCCCGCCGGTCTCGCCGCTCAGAAGTCGCGCGACCGCGGACACGGCGCGATCCCCCAGCGCCGCGATCGCGTACCGCGCCTCGTAGCTGAATTCAGGCGCGAGCAGGAGCGGAAGCATCGCGTCGAGGAGCTCCGGCGCCGGTCTCCGCGTGGCGGAGAGGAGCGCGGCGCGGCGGACGTCGGGGTCGGAGTGCTGGATCAGCCGGCGCAGGGCCCCCACCGGTGCCGCACCGGTGAGCGTGCCGAGGGCGCGTGCGGCCAGGAGGAGATCCTCGTGGGTTCCCGCTTCGATTCTCGCGTCGATCCATTGAGGGGCGATCGCGCCCGGGGCTTCGTGCGGGCGGTCGAAGAGCGCGTCCAGCACGAAGTGGCGAAGTGCCGGGTCCTCCCCCTCGAGGAGGCCCCGCACGAAGAGGGTCGGCTGGCGGCTCATGCTAAGCAGATATCCCACGGCCGCGCGCCGCACGCTCTCGTTCTTGTCCCTTACGAATCCTTCGATCAGACCCTCCTCGTCCCGCAGCCGCTTCCGCTCCATCAGATCCACCGCCGTGGCGCGCACCGCGGGCGACGGATGCCGCAGGCAGTTCCGGATGGAGGCGATGACCTCGGGATGATCCGTATACTCGCAGAGCCGGAGCGCGAGCAAAATTTTCCGCTCGTCGTTGTCCTGGAGCGCCTGGAGCAGAGCCGCGCGCGCGGAGGGCAGGCGCACCGAGTCCGCCACGGCTTCGGGCTCCATCCACCGCCTGCTCAGCACGTTCTGGATCGCGCGGAGGTACTGCCGGTGGAGCCCCAAGATCACCACGAGCCACACGGCGGCGATCAACACGGTGGCCGTCGCGAGAACCGGGATTCCGACACCGAGGACACGAAAGCCGAATATGAGGAGGATGCCCACCACCGCGTCTGACCAACGCTCGACCAGGGTGTCGATGGCGGGCTTGATCACGCGCCGCTCAGGCGGTCGGACCGCCATGTAATAGATTTCCGTCGAGGACTTGCCCAACACCTGAGACAGGACTCCTTGAGCGCCCCGCATCAAGACGATGGGGCGCCAGGTCTGTGCCAGCCACGCCCAGGCTCCGAACGCCATGACGGTGATCGGCTGGATTCCGGTCAAGGCGAGGAGATCCATCCGGCGCAGCAGCCACCCCGCGACACCCACCTGGAACAGGAGCGAGATCCCGTTCATGGCGGCGTAGAACTTGCCCAGGAACTGGGTCAGCTCGTGCGGGTCGGGAAATGCGTGCTGGGCGAAATACTTGAACTGGAAGTCCACGATGGTCCCCACGATCACCGACAGGGCGATCGCGACGGCGAGAAACTGGATATAGGCGGACCTCCTGAAAATCTGCCAGCGCGTGGCCGCGGCCGAGACGTCGGTGATGCTTGGGCGGTGCTGGCGGTGCGTGTCCACGAGGCGGGTCAGAAGGTGCGCCGCGATGAGGAGCCCCGAGAGAATCCACATGAGTCCGACGCGCTTGACGATCGGCGTGAGCCAGCCGGCAATGGACCCGCCCAGGATCCCTCCGACGAGCCCGAAGGCGCTGAACAGAGGAAACAGCCTCCGCGCGCGGCGAGAGTCCCAGACATCGAGCGCCAGGACCCAGAAATGGGGGAGCAGGATCATCGCCTGGCTGCCCGTCCAGAGGTAGAACGCGGCGGCCGTCCAATGACGCTGGAGCGGAAAGACCGCCGCCGCGGCCAGACTGAACGCGATCGCGATGTACTGGTTCAATCGGGTCGCGCCCAGGCGCGTGTAGCGCCGGGCCGCGCGGCTCTCCAGCCAGACGAAGCCCACCGAGGCGAGCGCCACACCTACGTATGCGTAGGGCAGGGCGAGCGCGCCGAATTCGGCGAGGAAAATCGCGTCCCGCTGGACCTTCGCAACGGTGTACGCGCAAAACAGGATTCCGACCAGCGCCCCCATCCAGAGGACCAGCCGGACCTCGTGCTCTTCGAGTCCCAGTTTTCGAGTAAGCGCTTTCAGGGGGCGGGAGTCCAGGGTTCACCTCATCGATAGGCGCGTGACCGGCATTCCAATGTACCGCATGCAAGTTTCGGGGCACCGCGCCGCTCCGGGGCGGCTTGCCGCCAAGCCACAACCATTGTAAGAGCCGCCGGAGGCGCCACGGAGGGGCGGCAAATCTGACAAGATGCGATCTTAGCCGATATTCTGTAACCTATTGCCCGCCAGGGCGCCTCTCGAACGGCACGCCGATTGATAAGTGGCAGATGCGGAATTCTGAACCTGACCGGAGGTGCACCATGACTCCTGGCGTACTCCGCGCGGTGCGGAAGCTCGTCTTCGCGCTGGCGCTCTCCTTGGTTGCGTTCGCGATCGCCCGGCCCCCCGGCGTCGCCGGCGCCGAGCCACGATTCGGCGATTCCAGCTGGGTCGCTCCATCCGTCGTGATTGAGGGAACACCGGAGGACCCGGGACCGCGAGTCGCGCCCAAGGACCACGAGTGGACATGGGAGTCGGTCTTGCGGGCGCCGTTCCGCGTCGCCTTCTTCCCGCTCAGGCTGACGGCCCGCGGCATCGAGGCCACGGGCTCGCTCGCCGAGCGCGCCTTCCCCCCGGGAAATCTGTTCGGTAATGCAAACCAGAAGAAGCGGGGGCTCAAGTTCTCCCCCGAGCTTCTCGGCCTCACGGTCGCCGCGCCCTCGTTTGTCGGGCCCGGGTCGCGGGTGGCCCTGACCGGGACCTATTCCCTGAACGACGGCAGGAGGCTGAAGCTGCGAGGGTACGTCGGCGACGGGGTCTCGGGCGTGGGCGCGGGCTTCGAGGCGATGTACGAGCACAAGCCGACCCGGCCCTTCTACGGGATCGGCAACTTCTCCGACTCCCGCAAGACCTACTACCTGCGCCGCACCGACAATGCGAATGTTTACGCGTTCGTGGGGCGGAATCATATGCGCCGCGCGCGCGTGACCGTGGGCCTGTCGGACGTGGACATCGGGCGGGGATACAACGCCGGCCCGAGCGCCTTTGACGTGTTCGACCCGGCCGACGTGCCGTTCCTGACGCGCGGCTCCCAGCTGTGGTGGTACGGGGCGAGCGCCGATCTTGAGGCGGTCGACGATTCGATCGGCCCCACGCGCGGTTTTCATTTGCGCCCCGAGATCAGACGCTATCAGAGCGCGGACGGCGCCGACGTTCGATATGACCAGTGGCGGCTGGAGGCACGGGGCTATCTGTCCGTCTTGGCCCCGCGTCGCGTGCTCGTGGGAAGGGTGATCTACGAGGGGGTGGACCCGCGCGGCGGGTCGGCCCCGATCCCATTCTATCGGCTGCCGGAGTCCACCGATTCGAACCGCTTTACGGGCTACCCCTCCGGGCGGTTCCGGGATCGAAGGCTCGCGATCGCGCGGATCGAGTACCGCTGGGAGATCGAGCGGCCCGTCTGGGCGTTCTTGCTCGGAGAGCTTGGCGAGGTCGCCCCGACTCCGGGGGCGCTGACGCTCCCCGGGGCGCATCCCTCCCTCGGCGGCGGGCTCCGCGTCAAGATCGGCCGGCAGGCGGCACGGCTCGAGATCGCGCGGGGACATGAAGGGCTGATCACACGCGCCGATCTGGGAGTGGAATTCTGAGACCGGCCGGGAATGGGACGCGGTTCGCGACCGCGTGCCTTCTCATGATCGCGACCGGAGCACCGGCGCTCGCCGCGGCTCCGCATGACGAGCATCGGACGAGGAAACACGCGGACGCAGACCGCCTCGAGGACGAGGCGGAGCACGCCCCGGTGGAAGGCTCCATCTGGGTCGATCACGACGCGCGCCCGATCCCGAAGCCCAAGGAACGGAAGGTCAGCCTTTACGGGTACATGTTCCGCCAGGCGCTGGTCGAGCCGATCAGCCATGCGTTCGACATTCCGGACAAGCTCCTGTGGGTGACCACTCCCTTCGGCGTCACGCGCAAGCGGCAGGCCGCGAACGTCAACGCGTTCGACGAGGTACCAAATTCGACCTGGTTCACGAACCGGAACCACTTCAGGGCGGTGACGACGGATCAGATCCGCACCGGGCCATTCGACGGGGTGATGCCGGCAAAGCCCTGGACCGTCAAGGACGTGAAGAGGGGCGGGTACAATCTGGGCTTCCAGATCAAGGACGCCGAAGGGAAGAAGTGGCTGGTCAAGCTCGACCGGAAAGGTTACCCGCAATCCGGTTCCGGGGCGGGAACGGTCGTGAGCCGGCTGGTGTGGGCCGCCGGGTACAACATCGCCCTCTACCAGGGGGTCACGTTCCGCCGCGAGGACCTCCAGTTCGAAACCAAGGCGGCTTCCACCAAGCCGGTCGCCAGCGGAGATCCTCCCATCACCGAAGCGGATATCGAGGCGCTCCTGGGCAAGGGCGCGACCTCCGGTGACGGCCGCTATTACGGCAGCGCGAGCCTCTTCCTCCCCGGGAAACCGGCCGGGCCGCTGGATCTCCACGGCAGGCGCAAGGATGATCCCAACGACTGGTACAAGCACAAGAACAGGCGCGAGCTTCGCGGCCTCTATGTCTTTTACACTTGGCTCAACAACTGGGATGTGAAGGACCAGCAGACGCTGGACATGTATGGACCCGACAAGGAGCGGGGGCACATCCGGCATTACCTGCTCGACGTGGACGGCTCGCTCGGTGCCGCCGCCGAGGGAGCAAAACCCCTTTCCTACGGGTACGAGATGCGGGTCGATTTTCCGTGGACGATGAAGCGGCTCTTCACGCTGGGATTCATCGAGGAGCCGTGGAAGAAGGCGCACCAGAAGTCCGGGATTCCCTCGGTGGGCAACATCGAAGCCAAGGTGTTCCACCCACCCAGCTGGCGTCCCCTGGAGGAAGTCCCTCCGTTCCGGAAGATGACTCCACGCGACGGGTACTGGGGCGCCAAGCTCGTGGCTTCCTTCTCCGACGCACAGATCGCGGCCGCGATCGAAGCCGCGCACTATGAGGATCCGCGAGCGCCGGCGTATCTCATGGCCGTACTGATCGAGCGCCGCGAGAAAGTCGCGCGCTACTGGTTCGACCGGGTGGCTCCGCTCGATTTCTTCGACGTGGAAGGGGGCACGCTCCGGTTCCGGGATCTGGCGTTGGATCTGGGCCTGACCGGCCCGCGCCAGTACGAGGTTGAGATCGACGGATCCACCTCGAGCGGGCGCGACTCCGATCACAGGCACATCTCGTCGACTCAGCTGGCCTTGCCGAGCGGCGCCAAGAGCCTGTCGATCACGCTCTCGGTCTCGGGGAGCCGGGCTACGCCGGTTCGCGTGGACCTGACCCGGACAAAGGCGGGCGCGTGGTCTGTCGCGAGAGTCCGTCACGCGTGACCGCTGCGCCGCCGGGGGGTATGCGGGCCCGATAGACGGGTCCGGTCCGGCCGGGATTCCGGAGGCTTCATGAAATCAACCACCATCGATACCGTGAGGGACGGCGAAGTCCCGCGCCACGGGAAGCCGGGTCTGCTCGACCGCTTCCTGAACATCTTCGCCGACGTTCGAGCCGGAGAGGGTCTGACCGTCCTGCTCCTGATGACGAACCTTTTCCTGATCTTCGCGGGCTATTACCTGCTCAAGACGATCCGCGAGCCTCTCATCCTCGCCTCGAAGGGGGGCGGCGCGGAGGTGAAAAGCTACGCCGCGGCGGCGATCGCCGGAACCCTCATCGTCCTGGTTCCCCTCTACAGCGCGCTGGCGTCGCGGGTCTCGCGGGTCCGGCTGATCAATTCCGTGACGCTCTTCTTCATCGCCTGCCTTATCGCGTTCTTCGTCCTGAGCCAGGCAGGCGTTCCTGTAGGAGTGCCTTTCTTCATCTGGGTGGGGATCTTCAATCTCATGATCATCGCCCAGCTCTGGGCGTTCACGAACGACATCTATACCGTCGGCGACGGGAAGCGGCTCTTCGCGCTTGTCGGCTTTGGAGCCTCCCTGGGTGCCATCGCAGGGTCCTTCGTCACCGGGCAGCTGGTGAAGCAATATGGCCCCTACCCGTTCATGCTGGGGGCGGCGGCGCTTCTGGTGACCTCCATGATCATCACCAACATCGTCAACACCCGCGAAAAGCGCGGGCGCGACGTGACCCCCGGGGACCGCGCCGAGGCCGCGGGCGCCCCTGCCGCGGCCGACCCCGACCAGGACCGGGTCAAGGGCAGAAGCGGCTTCGCGCTGGTGTTCAGCGATCGGTACCTCCTGATGATCGCCCTGCTGATGCTCGTATACAACCTGGTCAACACGAACGGCGAGTACATCCTGAGCAAGACCGTGGTGTCACAATATACCCACAGCCACAGCGCCGCTGCGCTCGGTGGGCTCGACGAGAAGAAAGTGATCGGGGAATTCTACGGGAACTACTTGACGGTGGTGAACGTGCTGGCCGCGCTCATCCAGGCGTTCCTGGTCTCGAGGATCATCAAGTTCTTCGGGGTCGGCGGCGGGCTCCTGGTCCTACCCCTGGTGGCCCTGATCGGTTACGGAGCGATGGCGTTCATTCCCATTCTTTCGATCATCCGGTCGGCCAAGATCGCGGAGAACTCGATCGACTACTCGTTACAGGGAACCGTCAAGAACGCGCTCTACCTCCCCACCAGCCGCGAGGCGAAGTACAAGGCGAAGCAGGCGAACGATACGTTCTTCGTACGTTTCGGAGACGTGATCTCGGCCGGGATCGTGCTCGCGGGCACAACCTGGCTCGGTTTCGCCGCGAAACAGTTCGCGCTGGTGAATCTCGTGCTCATCGCGGTCTGGCTGACCGTGGCGGTCGCCTTGGGCCGGCGGTTCCACCGGTTGGCGCGCACCGACTAGCGGTCGTTGAGGCGCTTCGCGAACTGGCTGTGTCGCCGGGCCAGCGTCCGGGCGGAAGCGGGGGTGGTCTGAGGGACGGGCACTTTCGTGACGAGCGTCCCCAGCAGGAGATCCGCGAGCGGGAGCAGCACGTTCAGGTTGCGGTTCATGTGCACGTGATGGATCTGGTGATGGCGTTTCAGGAACCGGAACCACTTCGAGCGCTCGATGAAATCGAGGCGAGGCTTGTGCATGAAGTAGTGGATGCTCTCGTAGCCCACGTAATACAGGGAAGCCGTCACGCTGAACGAGATCAGAAAGGGCAGGTACGGCAACCGGGCCCCGGAGGAAGCGAGCGCCCACGCGGCCAGGACCCAGGGCACGATGTTGAGGGCGACGAGAATCGGCCCTCCCCACCATTGGAAATGCAGCGCCTCTTCCTGCTCGTGCTCCACGACATGGAACGTGTCTTCGAATTTACAGAGCTGGTGGTGGATCAGCGTGTGCGTGGTGAAGCAGTCCTTGGGAAGCCAGGGACGGTGGAGCCAGTACCTATGAAACACCCACTCGAAGAAGCTGGACTGGATGGTGGCGGTCAGGCTGGCGGCGAATACGGCGATCGTAATTGGGATCAATAGAGCCCTCGATGGTTGTGGAAGTATCTACCCGCACTATCGGCAACCCTCTCCCGAAACTCAAAACAAATCGGCAGTTATTTGCCCCCTAACTTCCCTTCGACCGCGGAGGCGAGCCGCTCCACGTCGGCCAGATCGTTGTAAACCTGCGTAGAGATACGTACCCAGAGACGGCCACGCCAGGCGTGAAGCTGCACTTCGATCCGGTCCTGATCGAGGAGCGCGTCGCGCAGACGGGCCGCGTCCTCCTTGCTCGAGCCGAGCCGATCGGGCAGCGGCACCGTGGCCATGGCGCCGACCATCGTATCCTCGAGCTCGAGCGGAGTCCCCCATCGCGAGCAGAGGAGCCGGGCTCCTTCCCAGGCGAGATCGTGATTGTGCGCGCGCATTGCTTCGAGTCCAAGCCCCTTCATGAACGCGATCGCGGCGGGGGCGGCGAGGTAGGCCGAGGGATCGCGCGTGCCCACCCAATCGAACTCCGTGGTGAAACCCTTCCCCAGCCCCCACGAGATCACCGGAGGGTGAATTCCCTCCTGCCGGTCGGGGCCCGCCCAGAGGAATCCGCTGCTTCGTGGCGCGAACGCCCACTTGTGGAGATTCGCCGCGTACCAGTCCGCGCCGATGGCGGGAACGTCCAGCGCCAGGGCGCCCGGAGCGTGCGCGCCGTCCACCAGCACGGCGACGCCACGCTCATGGCAACGCGCCGTGATTTCCTCGATGGGGAGGACGAGCGCGCTCTCGGAGGTGACGTGATCGACGATCGCGAGACGCGTGCGGGGCCCGATCGCGGAGGACACGGCGTCGGCGAAGGCGCCCCTTCCTCGCGAGGCGGGCGGCAGCTCCGCGATTCGCACGGTGGCGCCCCGCTCGTGGGCGTAGAAGGACGCGGCGTTGGCGATGGCGCCGTAGGCGTGGTCGGTGATCAGGATCTCGTCCCCCTCCCGCAGAGGGAACGATCGGAGCACGGCATTGATCCCGGTCGTGGCGTTGTCCACAAAGACGAGATCCTCTCCGCGGGCGCCCAGGAACGCGGCGACCTCCGCGGCCGCGGATCGGAGCCTCGGCCGCTCGCGGCGCGGCAACCCGAATGTGGTGGAGGAAAGCTCCCTCAGTAAGAAGGCGGAGGGCTGCCGCTCGATCTCGTCGCGGATCGCCTGCTGCGCCGTGAGCACCCGTCGGGGCGGAGCGCCCACGGTGCCGTGATTGAGATAGGTGATCGCGGGATCCAGAAGCCACTCGGGGAGCCAGGAACGGCCGAAGCGCTCGGACCCGGTTCGGTGCGGAATCGCGCAGGGTTTTTCCAAGACGCGCATTATAGGTCACCCGAACCGCCCGATCTCGCGTATTCTGCGAACCATGCCATTCGCCTCACTCGGGCTGGCGCCCCCCGTCGTCAAGGGTGTGCGCGCGGCCGGCTACGTGGATCCCACGCCGATCCAGAGAAGAGCAATTCCCCTGATCCTCGAGGGCAAGGACCTGATCGGCGCGGCTCAGACGGGGACGGGAAAGACCGCCGCGTTCGTGCTTCCTATTCTCACGCGGCTGCTCGGCGGGCCGCGCAGGCTCCGCGCTCTCGTGCTGACTCCCACGCGCGAGCTGGCGGCCCAGGTGGAGACCAACGCGCGCGACTACGCCCGATTCACGGATCTGAGCGTTGGAGTCGTCTACGGCGGCGTGCCCATACCCCCGCAAGAGCGGCTGCTGAAGCAGCACGGTGTGGATTTTCTCGTCGCCACGCCCGGGCGGCTGCTCGATCTTCACGACCGGCTCGCCCTCCGGCTCGATTTCATCGAGGTGCTTGTGCTCGACGAAGCGGACCGGATGGTGGGCATGGGCTTCGCTCCCGACCTGAAGCGCATCCTCCGGATGATCCCTCTGTAGCTGCTGACGCACATGTTTTCGGCATCCATGCTCCCGGTGACGAATTGCGTATGCA
>Ga0066710_100000952_pt1 | contig 19960 bp, 21 predicted proteins | sample GraSoiAngelo_159_FD_79666 | JGI IMG/M metagenome (GOLD analysis project Ga0066710, IMG submission 79666) | Grasslands soil microbial communities from the Angelo Coastal Reserve, California, USA - 14_1009_16_40cm | ecosystem: Environmental > Terrestrial > Soil > Grasslands | place: USA...
GAGGACGTACCCTTAGTCCTGCATGCGCTTCCTGTTGAACAAGAGCGTCGACCTCGTCCCGGCGGACGAGGCACTGCCCGGCCGCGACGAGGCGATGGTCGTGCCCGAGCGGCACGAGGTGCTCGGCACGCCGCTCCGCCCGCCGTTTCCCGAGGGTTTCGAGCCGCTCGTCGTCGGGATGGGCTGCTTCTGGGGCGCCGAGCGCGTCTTCTGGACGGCCCCCGGCGTCTACACGACGGCGGTCGGCTACGCCGGCGGGATCACGAAGAACCCCACGTACGAAGAGGTCTGCAGCGGGCGCACGAACCACACCGAGGCCGTGCTCGTCGTCTTCGACCCGGCCGTGACGAGCTACGACGAGCTGCTGCGGCTCTTCTGGGAGAACCACGATCCGACGCAGGGCATGCGCCAGGGCAACGACGCCGGTTCGCAGTACCGGTCGGCGATCTACTGGACGACCGACGAGCAGCGCGCAGCCGCCGAGGCGTCGCGCGGCGCGTACCAGCGCGAGCTCGCGGCCGCAGGCTACGGCGAAATCACGACGGAGATCGCCGAGGCGGGACCGTTCTACTACGCCGAGCCCTACCACCAGCAGTACCTGCAGAAGGTGCCGAACGGCTACTGCGGGCTCGGCGGCACCGGCGTCGCCTGCCCCGTCGGGCTGACGCGCTCCGCGCCGGCCTCGTAGGTCCGCTCGAAGAAGTCGAGCAGCGCGTCGCGCGGCGACGGCGCGGTCCGCACGTCCTCGTAGGGAAGGATGAACTCCCCGAGATCGTCGTTCCACCACGGCGTCGCGGTCTCGATTCCGTCCGGCTTCGGGTACGTGTAGGCGAAGAACGCCGGCGCTGCGAAACGATCGTCGCCGGGCCAGAAGCCGCAGGCCACCATCGAGTCGCCGAGGTAGCGGGTGACGGCGAGATCGAACGTGCCCCAGAAGAAGTGCACGGGCGTCGTGCGTCCGACGAAGCGTCCGCGATACTCCTTCATCACCGCGTCGGTGCGGTAGAGCACCTCGAAGAAGCGGTTCGCCCATGCGGCGTCGTACGACCGGTGAACCTCGTCCTCCGTGAACACGATCGCGCCGGGGATCTCCTGCGGCTTCGGCCAGATCTCGCACTCGATTCCGAGCGAGCGCACGGCGTCCATCACCTCCGCGTGGAACGCCTTCACGGTCTTCGGCACGAGCGGGAGCACGCGGCGCGAGCCGTCGCTGACCACGATGTGCAGCGCGTGGTCGACGAGGTCGAAGTCGATCTGGAACACGCGGTTGCCGCTGCACGGGATCGGGCTCGTCGTCAGGCCGGTGGCGGTGACGTACAGCGTGACGTGCGCCCAGTCAGGCTCCGGCGGCGCGAGCTTGAGGCGGATCTTTCCGGCGACCTGCGTCCAGAGATGAAGCGTGTCGCGCGTGTCGCGCCAGGCGTCGAGCGGGAGCTCAGGCCACTCCGGGGTCACGCCTGCGACTGTACGTGTCCGGTACCGTTCTTTGTATGGCGGTGGCCTGTTCCCACCTCGACGAGATCCTCGATCCGCCGCCCCGCGCCGAGGGCTGCGAGGAGTGCCTCGCCATGGGCGGCCACTGGCTGCACCTGCGGCGCTGCATGGCGTGCGGCCACATCGGCTGCTGCGACTCGTCGCCGAACAAGCACGCGTCGAAGCACGCGCGGACGATCGCGCATCCGATCGTCCAGTCGTTCGAGCCGGGCGAGGACTGGCTCTGGTGCTACGTCGACGAGGTCGGTTTCGAGATCCCCGAGCTCGCGCCCAGCCCGGCACACCCGTAGAGGATTGAGTCCCGGCGCCGCGGGAATCCGCGCGTCGTGGACGGACAGCTCGAGACGCGGATCATGTTGCGCCCGATCGGGAGTGCGCTGCCGCTCGGGTTCTTCTCTTTCGGGCTCGGCATGTTCATGCTCGCCGGCGAGGGGATCGGCTCGATCCGGCTGCGCGAGATTCACGACGTCGGCCTGATCCTCGTCATCTTCGTCGCGCCGCTCGAGTTTCTGGCGACCGTGATCGGATTCCTCGCTCGCGACTCCATCGATCGTGCTCCTCGCGGTGATGGCATGGAAGGGAAAGCCGTTCTTCACGTTCCTGCTCGGAATCGCGCTGGCGCGGATGGGTCGTGTACGGTGCGTGGGGAGTTCGGCGCTCCGCACGGCTGGCTGAAGGCGGCAGGCTGGATCGCGTTTCGGCCTCGGGATCGTCGCTTTCTACGGCGGCATCGCGCTCGGGATGGAGGATGCGCAGCAGCGCGAGGTGCTGCCGACGTTCAGGCGTGCTCCCGCGCGCGAGGCGATCGAGGGGAAGCTCGCAGCGCAGTTACAGCGGCTTGCGAACGAGCCCGGGGTGCGCCACCAGCTCTGAGCCGGCCGGCGTCGTCCGTGATGCGGGCAGCGTGAAGCCCGCGAACATGAGCACGATCCCGACGAGCTGACCGAGGTACACGAACGAGTAGTCGCCGCCGCGAGAGAGTCCCGTGGCCAGCGCGACGACGACGGCGCCGGCCGCGATCCAGACGCTCGCGCGCACGTTCCGCCTTCGCGCGATCGAGAGCAGTGCGCCGCCGACGAGGAACAGCGTCCCCGCCGAGTTGAGCGCGATCGCCCACAGGTACGCGTGGCCTCCGAGGGCGCCGTTCGCGGGCGGACGGCCGGACGCGGTCGCCGTGAGCGCGTGCACGTCGACCGGGGCGAGCGCGACGGCTGCCGTCGCTGCGATCGTCGCGACGGCGAGCGCGCCGACGAGCACGTCGCGACCGCGCCGGGGCAGCAACAGCCACGCCGAGCCGGCGCCGAGCATCCCGACGGCCAGCACGCCGCCGCACAGGTAGTAGCCGCGGAAGAGCAGCGGCGTCCACCCGTGCCCCTGCGCGAGCGCCTCGCACGACGCCGCGGCCGCGAACAGGAGGAACCCGGCGCCCCAGAGCGCCTTCTGTCCAGCCGGCCGCCGCAGGAAGGCCCGGCCGAGGAGCAGCGCGAACGCGGCCGCGACAAGCGCGGCGGCGACGGGCGGCAGCGTTCGTGCGATCGAAGGCGTCGAACGTCCCGCGGGCGCGAGCGGGGACGCGGCCGCTCCGGGCGGGACGACCGTGAGGTACGCGTAGTCGCGGCCGCCGAACATTCCCTCGTGCGTCGCGGTGAACACGTAGCGCCCCGGGCGGAGCAGCCGCACCGGGGCGAGCGAGAGGGAGCGGCGTCCGTGCGCGCGGACGGCGAGCGGCACGGCGCGGTCGCCGTCGAGCGCAAAGAGCCGGTATGCGCCCGCAGCGTCGACGGCGGCTGCGCGGGCGACGAATGCGCGAATGTCCGTTGGGCGAATCCGGAGCGGGTCGGACGGATAGCGCTCCTGCGGATCGGGCCAGGAGAACAGCTTGACGGGCCCGCGGGCCGTCATGAGGAACTGGCCCGTCACCTGCGGCGTCAGGCGCGGCTGCAGCGAGTAGCGCACGCGATGCGTGCCGAGGCCCAGCACGGCCGGCACGAAGGGCAGCGAGACGAGGACGAGCAGGATCGCGCCGGCGGCGAGCCCGACTCGCCCGCGATAACCGCGGCGCCGCCGTCGTCGTGGAGTACCGAGGAACCGCAGACGCCGCTTCCGATGAGCGCGGTAGAGCGCGGCGGCCGACAGGAGCGCGCTCGCCGGCAGATACCCGAGCTCGACCCGCCAGCCGACGCCGCGCAACGGACCGTGCCCGTACGGAGAGAACGCGATCGGCAGGACCGCCCAGGCGAGCGCCGGGCCGCCGAGAAGCAGGACGGTCGCCGGGAACGGGAAGCCCGCGAAGAGCCAGCCGACGCCCGGAAAGCCGAGCAGCCCCATCGGCAGCTCGTAGCCGGCGAGCGCCGCCGGCCTCCGCAGCCGAACACGTGCGGGGATCCGGCCGGAGTACGCCGACGGCAGCGCCGCGAGCTCGCGCCGACCCGCCGCGCGTTCCCCTGCCGTCCCGGTCCAGACGGCCCGTGCGTAACCGCCGAAGCCGACGAGCACGGCGGCTGCGGCGGGGACGAGGACGAGCGCGCTCCACGGCTCGAACCGTTGCACCGCCGCGCCGAAGCTCTCGCCGCCGGCGACGGCACGTCCCTCGAGCACGGAGAACGCGAGCCCCGCCGCGTAGTAGAGGGCAGTCCCTGCCGGCACGCAGAGGAATGCCGCGCGTGCCCCCCGCACGCCGCTCACGCGGAGGAGAGCGAGCACGGCCCCGACGAGCAGGACCATCAGACCACCGAGCATGTTGAGCTGTGCGTGCAGGTTGACGATCACATCGCCCGCGTCGCCGCCGCGCTCGAGCAGCTCGTGCACCGCGGGCACCGCTTGCACCGGCCCCTGCAGCGTCCCGACCGCGAGCGCGCCGCAGCCGCAGAGGACGAAGAGACGCAGCGGGCCTGGCGCCCGCCGGAACGACCGCTCGATCGTCCGGAGCAGCGCCCAGAATGCCGCGAACATCGCGACCCCGCTCGCGACGATCAGCGGCCCGTGCAGCGGCGTCGCCTCCTCCGCCTGGTGCGGTGTCAAGCCGTGGCCGACGACGAGGCTGCCCTCGTGGAAGCCGAGATAGAGGCACGAGCCGTAGAACGCGAGCGAGCCGCCGAGCAGCAGCGCCCACACCGTGTTCGCGGCGCGACGCGACGGCGCTTCGCCGCCGAGCCGCGGCGCGAGCAGGAAGAGCGAGCCGGCGACCAGCATCGCGAGGCCGGTGACGAGATTGATGTGCGCGTGGCTGATCGGATCGATCCAGGCGCCCGCCTCGCCCGCGCGGTAGAGCCAGTCCGCGTGCGACGGCGTCACCTGGATCACGCCCTGCACGGTCCCGACGGTGAGTCCGGCGGCGCCTGTCGCGACGTACTTCCAGAGGTGCCATGCGGGCTTCGGCACCTTCACGAGCCGCGCGTGGAAGACGGTGAGGAAGACGTTCGCGGCGAAGCACCAGTAGCCGAGCCCCATCACGCCCGCGCCGACGCCCACGGGCACCCTGTACCACTGACCGAGGTGCAGCTTCGCGGCGCGATAGTCCCACCCGCGTTGCGCGAGCCGGCCCATCGCGATCCCGTCGCCGACGAGGGCGACGTAGAACACGGCGAGGCCGATCGCGGTCAGCCAGAACGCGGACTGCGCGAGATTCTCGCTCGCGAGCGGCCGTCCGACGATGCGCGGCAGCGCGTACCAGGTCAGGCCGGTCGCAAGCAGCGTCCCGCCGCCGACGATCATCACGTGCGTGTTCGAGAGGTCGCGGACGAGGTGGCCCGCGTAGCCGGAGCGCGCGAGCCATTCGGCCGTCCACGGCAGGTTCTTCAGGATCATGTGGAGTGCACCGAGCACGAGGAAGCCGCCGCCGGCCACGAAGTACTTCGCGAGCTTCCGGTCGTGGCGGCCGAGCTCGTCGTCCGGATACGACTCGCGCCGCAGCGGCGGGGCGCGGCCCGGCACGATCGTCACGATCGATGCGATGACGATCGCGAAGAACGCGACGTACGTCAGGAACTGGAGCGACGAGAGGTGGCGGATCCACACGGCCGGCTCAGCTCAGCGCAGGCCGGGCTCGAGGAAGTAGACGACGAGCGTCCAGACCAGGTAAGCCGCCATCATCACCGCGAGCACGATCCACGCACGTGTGACGCTGCGTCGCGAATGCCGGACGTGGCCGACGTCGCGGTAGCCGGAGAGCGGCCTCGCCGGAATGCGCCGCCTCGCCATCAGAAGAGCTTCTCCATCACGAGCGACCGCTCGACGGCGCCGTCGGCGGTGTCGGCAAGCATCCGCTCGAACGTGTACCCGCGTTCGAGGAACGCTTCGAGCTGGTCGAGCGTGTCCCAGGTCGAGTAGCAGTGGACGCGGATGCCCACGTCGTCCTCGACGAAGACGAAGACCTCCAGCCGCTGGCAGCCGGGATACTCCTGCACGTGCGCCTTGAACGCCTGGAGCGACGCGTAGACGTACGGCCACTCGGCCGAGGGCACGACGGCTTCGGTCATCGTCGAGTAGGCGGCGAAAGGAGGGGCCGCGATCATCAGAAGATCTGCCCGTTGACGAGGTGGCCGACGATCAGCGCGATCGCGAAGCCGACGAGGATCGCGGTGAGGAGGAGGAAGAAACGCGTTGCGGGCCCCGCGAGCTCGCTCGTGAAGCCGCTCCACGTGTCCACGAGATAGATCCCCTTCTGCCGGGTCGTGCGGTACTGGCGTACCCACAAGAGCAGCACGAGCGCGAGCGCCGCCACGAACCCCCAGAGCCACGCGAGGCTGAGCCAGTCGACGTGCCACGTCTGCACGCGGTGCTCGGTCTCGTGGTGTGCGAGCAGATACTGGTAGTACTCCTGCGCCTTCTGCGGCGAGTCACCGTTCGGCATCGCCATCGGCCCACTCCTCCTCCTCGAGCGCCCACTCGGGCGTGTAGTAGTCCTCCTCCTCGACGAGCAGCGGGATCGCTCCCTGGCGCTCGAGGTCGTGGAAGAGTCCGGCCTTCCACGCCGCGAGGAACGCGACGAGCGCCAGGCCGGAGAAGATGAAGAACGTGTCCATCATCCAGTCAGCCATCACCCACTTCGATTGGTCGTTCTCCGGCGCGTCGTGCGCGAACGCCGCTGCGGGGACGGCGAGCGCGAGCAGCGCGACCACGAGGAGGACGGCGGCGCGCTTCATTGCTGGCCCGGCACCTCGGGCGGGATCAGCTTCTGCTCCTCGGGCGGCAGCTTCTCGCCGCGCGCCTTCGCGTCGGCCCACGCGCGGTTCAGCAGGTCCTCGTAGATCGTCCGGATCGCCTTCGCCGCATCGTCCAGCGACAGCGGCTCGGTCGTCCCGTTCAGGAAGAACCGGTCGCCGGGCGCGAGGCCCGGGAAGATGCGCATCGCCTCCTGCATGAACGGATCCGTGACCGGCTTCTTCACGAAGTCCGCGTTGCTCGGGAGCTTCTGGCGGCTCGCGACCCACGCCAGCAGCTCCTTCGACGGCTGCCACACGATGTAGTCCTTCGGCTCCGGGATCACGTCCCGCCTGAGCGTGTGGTTGGGGATCGTCTTGACGAACAGCACGACGCGCCAGATGTCGTCGACCGACAGCCGCTCGCCGAAGTTCTCCATCGCCGTTCCGGGCCAGCCGCGCAGGATGCGGTAGTAGAAGTCCCCGGGCCCGGTGTCGCCGCCGCAGCAGGCGTCGTCGGCGGAGGTGAAGTCGGCCGGCGGCGGCGCCATGAAGCTCGCGGCCGGGCCCTTCCCGTTGCCTTTCGGCCCGTGGCAGCCGACGCAGCGCTCGAGGAAGACCTGCTTGCCGCGCAGCAGGTTCCCCTCGGTCACCGGGAGCGGGTCGCCTGCGAGCCAGTAGCTGCGGTCGATCTGCGAGAGATTCGGCGCCTCCTCGAGCTGGCCCGCGGGCACCTTCCGGTCGGCGCCTTCCTGGATCTTCGCGTGCACGCCCTTGAAGCCGACCGGCGGCGGTTGGAAGCCCTGGTTCGTGATCGCGACGTGCTTCGCGTACAGCTGACCTGCATAGCGCAGCAGCCCGGACTTGCCGCTGCGCATCTGGACGAAGCTGATCAGTTCCTCCACCTGCCGGTCGGAGAAGAGCGACTTCATCGCCGGCATCAGCGACATCGGGTCGACGAAGCGGGGGTCGTAGAAGTGCGCGCGCTGCCAGTCGTCCGGGTGCCAGCCGGCCTCCTGTGACAGGTCGGGGCCGGTGCGCTCGGTGCCGAGGAGGTTCGGCGACTGGTCGCTGCCGAAGAAGTCGCCCGGCTGCGAGATCTTCGGGTAGAGGAAATAGAGCGCGTGCCGCACGTCCTGCGGGCGCGAGTAGCCCGAGTGGCAGACGTAGCATCCGTTCTGCGCGAACAGGTTGCGTCCTTTGACGGCAACCTTCGCGAGCGGCGCCCAGTCGGACGATGCGGGCGGGTCGAACGTGTGGATGGGCAGCCACACGACGATCGCAACGACGGTGAAGAACGCGAGGAGGCCGCCCACCCCGGCGACGAGCGGCGTGATCAACATCCGCTCGCGCGGGCGGCGCGCCCAGCCGCGGGGGATCCGCTCGTCGGGCTCGATGGAGTTCACGCCTGCACCGGCGGCGCGATCGTCTCCGCCACTGCGATCGTCTCGCGACGGCGGCGCTCGTGCGTGTCGGTGAAGATCGTCATGCCGATGTTGACGATCTGGACGATCCCGGAGAGGACGATCATCGCGCCGAACACGCCGCGGGCGATGAAGTAGGCGTGCAGCTGCGGCAGCACGTTCACCTCGGGAACGCCCTGCTCCCACTCGAGCCCCTGCTGGAAGCCCGCGAGCGTGAGCACGGTGAAGAAGCCGGTGAAGCCGACCACGACGAGCCAGTACATCCACTCGGTCAGGCTGCGGCTCCAGAGGGGTCTCGCATACACCTGCGCGACGATGTAGTCGATCACCCCCATCCCGAGGATCGTGAACGCGCCGAGCAGCGCGAGATGCGCGTGCGCGACCACGAAGTTCGTGAAGTGTGTCAACCGGTTGAACGGTTGCAGCGCCTCGAACGCGCCCTGGATGTTGACGAGGAAGTAGAAGAAGAACGCGGTGAGCGTGAAGCGCAGCGGCAAGTTCGTGAAGAACTTGTCCCAGTTGCCCTTCATCGTCCCGAGGATGTTGATCGTGAACGCGAAGACGGGCACGAGCAGCATCCACGACGAGACCTCCGCGATCGTCTTCAGCCAGGCGGGAGTGGGCGACTGCAGGATGTGGTGGTCGCCGACGCCGGTGTAGAAGAACGCCATGCCCCAGAAGCTCACGAGCGAGAGCGTGTAGCTGTAGAGCGGCGTGTTCGTGACGCGCGGGACCATGTAGTAGGTCAGCGCAATCAGCATCGGCGTCAGCCAGAGGCCGAACAGGTTGTGCGCGTACCACCAGTTCAGCATCGCGTCCGAGAGGCTTCCGGTCAGCGCGCCGGAGGGCGCGCCCCAGACGTTGCCCGGCCGCCAGATCACGTTGCCGATCGCGTAGTCGACCGCGAGCCAGAGTGGGCTCGCTATGAAGAACCAGACGCTGACGTAGATCGGCCGGATCGTCCGGATCGCGACCGTTGCGAGGATGTTCACGACGTTCGCGATCCAGATCACGAGCAGCGCGATGTCGATCGGCCAGATGAGCTCGCCGTACTCGCGGCCCTGGCTGTGGCCGGTCAAGAGGCCGACGACGCCGAGCAGGAACATCAGGTTCCACGCCCACGCGCACCAGATCCCGAGCCGCTCGCTCCACATCCCGCGCGTGCCGCAGAGGCGCGGGAGCATGTAGAACAGCGCGCCGAAGTACATCATCGAGAGCCACGCGAGGATCACGCCGTTCACGTGCGAGGGGCGGATGCGGCTGAACTGGAGCCAGGAGATCGCGCCGAACGCTTCCGGCGACGTGAACTCGGTCGCGAGCACGAGCCCGAACAGGTCGACGACCGTCAGCCAGATGATCGACGAGAGGATCCAGTGCTTGGCCGCGCCGTCGGGGAACGGCAGGCGGCCGCGGGCCGTGTCGCGCGGGTGCGCGGGCGGCTCGAGCACAGCGCCACCGGGAGCCTGAGGGCGTCCGGCCATCGCGGGCCGAGACTAGGAGGCCGGAGACGTGCGCGCGGCCGAGATGACAGATGTGTCATCGCCCTGTCATTTGCGGGTCACCCGCGGTAGATTCGCCGCGCTGAAGATGCCGATCCTGGTCATCGAGGACGAGCCGAGGATCCTCGCGTTCGTGCGGCGGGGGCTCGAGGCCCAAGGGTTCGCGGTCGACGCCGCAGCTGACGGCGCAAGCGGTCTCCGGCGCGCGCGCGGCGGCCGCTATGACCTCGTCGTCCTCGATCTCCTCCTGCCTGGACTCGACGGGTTGACGGTGCTGCGAGAGCTGGCGCGGAGCGATCCCGCCCTGCCGGTGCTGATCCTCTCCGCGCGCTCCGATCTCCGCACGAAGTTGTGCGGCTTCGAGCTCGGGGCGCGCGACTACCTGTCGAAGCCGTTCTCTCTCCACGAGCTGCTCGCCCGCGTACGGGTGCACCTGCGCGCCGCCGGGACCGGCGAGCAGGAGGAGCGCGTCCTGCGGGCCGGTCCGCTCGAGCTCGATCTCGCGCGGCGGCGCGCTCGCACGGGCGACGCGGCGGCCGACCTGACCGACCGCGAGTTCCGGCTGCTCCACCACCTCGTACGCCATCGCGGCGAGATCGTCAGCCGCGAGCAGCTGCTCGCCGATGTCTGGGGCTATCACTTCGACCCGGGCTCGAACGTCGTCGATGTCTGCGTCCGCCGGCTGAGGAAGAAGCTCGGGCCGACTGCGATCGAGACCATCCGTCACGTGGGGTACCGGCTTGCTGCCTAGGTACCGCCTGCTCGACGGCGCGTGGGGGCTGTTCGCCGTCGCGAACCTCGGCGCGATGCTGCTCTGGCCGAGCTGGGAGACGATCCCGTTCCACTTCATCTGGGTCAGCCTGACGCTGCTCTACGGCTTCCGCGTCTGGCCGCTGTCGCCGACGCTCGGCGTCCTCGGCGCGGTCTGCTTCGTCACCGGCGACTTCATCCTCGAGGACATCCATTCGGGGGCGCAGGTCGCCGGCGAGCTCACGGAGGTGCCGCTGATGTCCGCCATGTTCCTGGCGATGGTGTGGCACGCGCGCCGCCGCCAGGTCGCGACGCGCCATGCCGAAGCGCTCGCCGAGAGCCGGGCTTCGCTGCTTGCGCGCCAGGAGTCGTTCCTCCACGACGTCTCGCACGAGCTGCGCACGCCCGTTACTATCGCGCGTGGCCATCTCGAGCTGTTAGACGGACGTTCTCCCGAGCTGGCCGTCGCGCTCGACGAGCTCGGGCGGATCGACCGCATCATCGACCGGCTGCTACTACTCGCGAAGGCGGAGCGCCCGGACTTCCTCGCTGCGAGCGAGGTCGACGTGGAGCGGTTCGTCGAGGACGTGTTCGTCCGCTGGTCGGACGTGACGCCGCGCGTGTGGCGGCTCGGCCCGCTCGCGTGCGGGACCGTCTGGGCGGACGAGGAGGCGCTTAGGATCGCACTCGACGCGCTGCTCGAGAACGCCGTCAAGTACACAGAGCCGGACGAGACGATCGAGCTTCGGGCGGCGCGGCGCGCGGGCGACATCGTGATCGAGGTCGCGGACGGGGGCTGCGGGATCCCGAACGAGGCAATGGGCAGGATCTTCGAGCGGTTCGCGCGGGCGGACGACGCACGGACGCGAGAGCTCGGGGGAGCGGGACTCGGTCTCGCCATGGTCGACGCGATCGCCTGCGCGCATGGCGGACTCTGCTCGGCCCGCGCGGCACGGCCGCGTGGGACGGTCTTCGCGCTGCGCCTGCCGAACTTCGTCTCGACGCGCCGCTCGGTCGCGGACTGGGCCGTCGCGCGCTGACGGATTCTTACGGAGCTTTTAGTTCAAGCACAGGCCGCTCTCAGCTTGGGCTCCTAGGCTCGCAGGAAACCCAAGGAGGCCAAGATGCACCTCGACGACTCGACCCTGGACGGCTACCTCGCCCGCTCGCTCGACCGCGACGCGCTCGGTTCCTTCGACGACCACGTCAGCACGTGCCTGCACTGCACGCTCGCCGTGGACGCGGCCGGGCTCGAGCCCGATCGCTGGGAGCGCCGCGGTCCGCTCGGACGGCTCGTCCGCGTCGGCCCGCCGCGGCCGGCCCGCGCCGAGCTCGATCGGGCGGCCTAGACGACTAGTGCGGCGTCGAGCGCTGCGCGGAGCGACGCGACGTACCGCTGGAGCGAGCCAGGCCCTTCCTCTGCGACCTCGAGGGCGCGCGATCCGACGACGATTCCGTCCGCGACCTCGGCGACTGTGCGCGCGTGGTCGGGCGTCGAGATCCCGAAGCCTGCGTAGAGCGGCACGTTCGTCAGCCGACGGGCGCGCTCGACGAGACCCGGCAGCGCGGGGGAGAGCTCGCCGCGTGCGCCCGTCGTGCCCGTCAGCGTGACGAGGTACAGCCAGCCGTCGGTCAGCTCCCCGGCGAGTCGAATCCGCTCGTCGGTCGACGTCGGTGCGACGAGCTGGACCCGTGCGAGCTCGGGACGCTCGCCGGCCGGCAGGTCGGCGACGATCATCGAGGTGCCGCCGGCGGCGCGAACGTCGGCGTCGAAGCGCTGCCAGCCGTACGCCTCGAGCAGCGACGCGTACGTCATCGGCACGAGCGGCGTCTCCGGTGCGAGCTCGCGCGTGCGCTCGAGGCACTCGAGGCAGGCGCGCGTGCGCATTCCCTCGGCGAGCGCGCGCTCCGCCGCACGGCGGATGACTGGCCCGTCGGCGAGCGGGTCGGAGAACGGAAACCCGAGCTCGACGATGTCCGCGCCCCCGGCGACCGCAGCCGCGGCGAGTTCCGGCGTCTGCCGCCCCGACATCAGGTAGATGACGAGCGTCTTGCTCATCCGGCGGACATGTCCGGGGTCAGGTCTTGCGATGCCACATTTCCCGGCCCGTGTTGCAATGCAAGACCTGACCCCAAGCCGTGTGATGTCGGGCCATGGGTCATTGGGACAGGACCTCGGCTAGGTCCTTGTCGCCTCGGCCTGAGAGGCAGACGACGATTAGCTCGGCCTCGAGTTCCTTCGCGCGGGCGAGGGCGTGCGACGGCTCCAGCGCCGGGATGATTCCCTCGGTGCGTGCGAGGCCGCGAAACGCGGCCAGCGCCTCCTCGTCCGTGGCGCCGACGTACTCCGCGCGGCCGCTGTCGCGCAGGAACGCGTGCTCCGGGCCCACGCCCGGGTAGTCGAGGCCTGCAGAGATCGAGTGCGCGTCCGCGATCTGCCCGTCCTCGTCGGCGAGGATCGAGGAGCGCGATCCGTGCAGCACGCCCGCACGACCGGTTCCCAACGAGGCCGCGCCTGCCGCTTCGACTCCGACGAGCCGGACGTCCGCGTCGTCGACGAAGCCGTGGAACATTCCGATCGCGTTCGAGCCGCCGCCGACGCACGCGACGACCACCTCCGGCAGGCGCCTCGCCGCCGCGAGCACCTGCTCGTGCGTCTCCCGGCCGATCACCGACTGCAGCTCGCCGACGATCTCCGGGTACGGCGCGGGTCCGACGCACGAGCCGATCAGATAGTGCGTCGTCTCGACGTTCGTGATCCAGTCGCGGATCGCCTCGCTCGTCGCTTCCTTCAACGTCTTCGTGCCGAAGTCGACCGGCCGCACCTCGGCCCCGAGGAGGCCCATGCGCTCGACGTTCGGCCGCTGGCGGCGCATGTCCTCCTCGCCCATGTAGACGACGCACTCGAGGCCGAAGCGTGCGCAGACCGTTGCTGTTGCGACGCCATGCTGGCCCGCGCCTGTCTCGGCGACGATGCGTCGCTTGCCGAGCCGCCGCGCGAGGACGATCTGGCCGAGCGCGTTGTTCACCTTGTGCGCGCCGGTGTGCAGGAGATCCTCGCGCTTGAGGTAGATGCGCTTGCCCGGCGCGAACCGCTCGGCGAGCGTGAGCGGCGTCGGCCGGCCGGCGTAGTTCGTCAGCAGCTCGTGCAGCTCGCTGTGGAAGGAGTCGTCCGCCTTCGCCTCGCGCCAGCCCGCGTCGAGCTCCTCGAGCGCGGGAATCAGCGTTTCGGGGACGTAGCGGCCGCCGTACGTCCCGTACAGACCGGTACTCATCGCGCCGCCTGCACGAACCGGCGAACCTTTTCGTTGTCCTTGATCCCCGGCTCGCGCTCGAGCTGCGACACCGCGTCGACTGCCCAGGGACGGACGGCGGCGATTGCCTCGCCGACGTTCTCGGGTCCGAGCTTCCCGGCGAGCATGACCCGCCCTTCGGCGGCTGCGGCACGTTGCAGATGAAGCGGATCGTTCTTCTGCCACGGCAAGTCGACGACCTTCGCAACCGGCTCGCCCTCGCGCAGGAGCACCGCGTCCTTGCCGCGCACGACGCCCGGCTCACGCGTGTAGAGCTGGACGAGATCGGAGCCGGCTTCCTGCGCCTCGCCAACGAAGACGGCGACGGAGAGCGCGGTGTCCGGGACGTTGAGCACCGCCGGCGCGCGCCGCGGACTGTCGTCGACGAGGATGAAGCCGATCAGGTCCGCGCCAGCCTCGACTGCGGCGTCGACGTCCTCCTGCCGCGTCATGCCGCAGATCTTGACGAGCGGGTGCGAGAGCAGCTCGGCGAGCTTCGCCTGCGGCTCGGGGGCCTTCATCAGCGCCGAGCCGACGAGCATGGCGTCGGCGCCGGCGAGCTCGGCCGCGGCACCCTGTGCGCGCGTCGAGATGCCGCTCTCGGCTACGACGACGCGATCCTTCGGGACGCGGGAGACGAGCTCGAGCTGCCGGCGCCGGTCGATCTCGAACGTGGAGAGGTCGCGCGCGTTCACGCCGACGATCGGCGCGCCGAGCTGAACCGCCCGGTCGACCTCGTCGGCATCGTGCGCCTCGACGAGCGCGTCCATGCCGAGCTCGTGCGCGTACTCGAGCAGCTCGGCGGCGCGTGCGTCGGCGAGGTCTCGGAGGAGGAGGAGCACGGCGTCGGCGCCGGCGAGCTTCAGCTGGAGCAGCTGCAGCTCCTCGGTGAAGAATCCCTTGGCCAGCAGCGGCGCGGGCGTGGCGTCGCGCGCGGCCTGGAGGTCTGCGAGCGTGCCGCCGAAGCGCTCGTCGACGAGGATCGAGACGGCCGCCGCGCCCGCGTTCGCGAACTGGAGCGCCAGCCGGGCCGGATCGGCGTCGGGGCGTAGCTCGCCAGCCGACGGCGAGCGGCGCTTCACCTCGGCGATCGCGCCGAAGCCGGGGGCGGCGAGCGCGTCACGGAACCTGGCCATCAGACCGGCACCTGTTGCGAGAAGACGACGAGCTGCTCGAGCCGCTCCGCGGCGGCGCCGGAGTCGAGGGCGGCGCGTGCGAGCTCGAGCCCCTCGCGGAGATCCTCGGCGCGGCCGGCGGCGGCGATCGCGCCGGCGGCGTTGAGGAGGATCGCGTCGCGCCGGGCTCCGCGGGCGCCGGCGAAGACCTCGCGGATCGCGGCGGCGTTCTCCCGCGGCGACCCGCCGACGAGCTCGGCGACGGAGCAGCGTTCGATCCCGAGCTCCTGCGGGTCGATCGTCCGCTCGTACACCGACCCATCGGCGACCTCGCAGACCTGGTTCGGGCCGGTGGGCGAGAGCTCGTCGATGCCGCCCGCGCCGTGGACGACGAACGCGCGACGCGCGCCGAGTTGCGCCAGCACCTCCGCGATCGTCCGCACGAGCTCCGCAGCGTAGACGCCGACCACCTGTGCCCGCGCGCCGGCCGGGTTCGTCAGCGGACCGAGGACGTTGAAGACCGTGCGCGTTGCGAGCTCCCGGCGGACGGCAGCCGCGTGCCGCATCGCGGGATGGTGCGTTGGCGCGAAGAGGAAGCCGAAGCCGAGCTCGTCGATCGATTGCGCAATGCGGTCGTGCTCGAGCTCGAGGTTGAAGCCGAGCGCCTCGAGCACGTCGGCGGACCCTGAGGCGGACGAGACGGCGCGGTTCCCATGCTTGGCAACTCCTGCACCCACGGCGGCGGCGACGAGCGCAGCTGCAGTTGAGATGTTGATCGTGCGCGCACCGTCGCCACCGGTGCCGGCCGTGTCGACGAGATCGTCGCGCTGCGGCCGGACCGCGAGCACGTGCGCGCGCATCGCCTCGGCGCAGCCGGCGATCTCGTCCACGGTCTCGCCCTTCGCGCGCAGCGCGATGAGGAAGCCCGCGATCTGCGCGGGCGTGGCGTCGCCGGCCATGATCTCGCCCATCGCCTCGCGCGCCTCGTCGCGAGTCAGGTCGTGACCGTCGAGCACGCGGGTCATGGACGTCTGGATCATGAGAGGAAGTTCCTCGCGAGGTCGGGGCCGAGCGGCGTCAACACCGACTCGGGATGGAACTGCACGCCGTCGACAGGCAGCGTGCGGTGACGGACGGCCATCACCTCGCCGTCGTCGCTGTACGCGCACGGCTCGAGCTCGTCCGGCAGCCGCGTCGCGGCGAGCGAGTGGTAGCGGCCGGCGTCGAACCGCTCGGGCAGCCCGCGGAAGAGGCCACGCCCGTCGTGCGTGACCGCGCTCGCTTTCCCGTGCAGCAGTTCGCGAGCCTGGCCGACCTCGCCGCCGAACGCCTCGACGATCGCCTGGTGCCCGAGGCAGACGCCGAGCGTGGGGGTCGTCGGCGCGAGCCTGCGGATGATCTCGATCGACGCGCCCGCGTCTGCCGGGCGGCCCGGGCCGGGGGAGACGACGAGATGCGACGGCGCGAGCCTCGCCGCGGTCTCTGCGTCGATCGCGTCGTTCCGCCGCACGATCACTTCCGCGCCGAGCTCCCCGAACAGGTGCACGAGGTTGTAGGTGAACGAGTCGTAATTGTCGATGACCAGAATCATCTCGCGCCCCTGACCGCCGTCGGCTCCCGGCGGGCGGAGCCCGCCTCCGCCGACGGCTCGCCCCGCTGACCGCACGATCGCCTCGGGGCCGTATTCCCCATACTGTCCCTCCGGCGATCGCACGCCCAGCGGGGCGTCAGGAACGCGAGAGGCATCTGCTCTCCGGTCATCAACATCATCTCTGCTCGGCCTCCGCGAGGTCGATCGCCGCCTCGAGCGCGGCGAGCTTCCGGAGACATTCTTCGTGCTCCGCAATCGGATCGGAGTCGGCGACGATGCCGGCGCCGGCCTGGAGACGCGCGAGACCGTCCTGGAGGACGACCGTCCGGATCGCGATGCAGGTGTCGAGCGCTCCCGGCAGCGCGTAGCCGACGGCGCCGGCGTACGGCCCGCGGCGGTATCCCTCGAGCTCGGAGATCAGCTGCATCGCGCGCACCTTCGGCGCGCCCGAGACGGTACCCGCCGGGAAGCACGCGCGCAGGAGGTCGAACGGCGTGACGCCGTCGCGTAGCTCGCCGGCGACCTCGGAGACGAGGTGCGTGACGTGGGAGAAGCGCTCGGGCTCGAGCATCCGCTCGACCCGGACCGTCCCGGGAAGGCAGACCCGCCCGAGGTCGTTGCGCCCGAGATCGACGAGCATCACGTGCTCGGCGCGGTCCTTCTCCGACGCGAGCAGTCGCTCCGCGTCGCCCGGGCCGGGGTCGGTCGTCCCGGCGATCGGGTTCACCGAGGCGCGGCGGCCTTCCATCTTCACCAGGGTCTCCGGCGACGAGCCGATGAGCGCGAGGTCGTCGAGCTCGAGCAGGAACAGATATGGAGACGGATTGACACGCCGCAGCGCCCGGTAGAGCTCGACCGCCGACGCCGAGGTCGGCCGCTCCGCCCGTTGCGACAACACGACCTGGAACGCGTCGCCGGCGCGGATGCGCTCCTTGATCCGCCGCACGCCGGCCTCGTACTCCGCCTGCGCAGGGAATCGGCGCATCCGTCCCCGACGGCCATGTCCCGGGACCTGGACCGGGGTAGGTCCCGGGACGTGGCTGGGATGGACGAGGCGCTCGGCTGCTTCGGCCGGGTCGCCGGCGAGGACCTCTGCGACGCCGGAGGCGTGGTCGAAGCGCAGGAGCAGGTCGGCGACGAGGAAGCGGCTCTCCGGCAGGCCGGCGCCCTCGTCGGGCAGCGGTACCGTCGGCTCGAGCTTCGCGACGTGGTCGTAGGCGAGGTACCCCACGACCGGCTCGTCGAGCGCCTCCGCCTCATTCGCGTACACGAGTCGCGAGCCGCAGCCGACGAATGAGTACCGCCCGAGGCGGCCCCGCTCGACCGACTCGAGCAGGAAGGCCGCGCGCGACCCGGCCCGGAGGCGCAAGTACGCCCCGAGCGGGGTGAGCAGGTCGGTCGCGATGTCGGTCGTAGCGGTCATCAAATCCCTTTCGGGCAACGAAAAAGACCCTCCGGCCGGAAGGTCTCGTGGAGCGGGTCGGGTTGTTCCTGGCGCGTCAGCTTCCGCGCAGGCTCCCGCCCCGCTCGTGGCGCCAGACCCACCAGGTGCGGACGGGAGACATTGGCCTCAGCGTAGGCGCACCCGTATCCCTCGTCAAGTTTCTGCGTTTGAACGGGTATGACCCTGCGGCGGGGAGCGACAGTTCTGGCGCTGGCGGCGCTCCTGGCAGCGACGAGTGCCGGTGCCGCCGGCCAGCAGCAGGAGCTCGTGATCGGACTGACGGTGATCAAGCACGGCAAGCAGGTGCTCGCGCTCGTTCCCGTGACGATCAACGGGAAAGGGCCGTTCACGTTCGCGCTCGACACCGGCGCTTCGCAGTCGCTGATGGACTCCGCCGTCGCGAAGCGGCTGCAGGTTGAGAAGAAGGGATCGGCCGGGAAGATCGCCGGCGTCAACGCGGTGAAGAAGGCGGCGCTCGTCAGGGTGACGAGCTGGCGCGTCGGCCAGGTGAAGCTCCCGCCGACGACGATCGTCAGCACGAACCTCCCGTTCGGGAACGCCTGGGCGGGAATCCAGGGGCTGCTCGGCTCGGACATGCTGAGCGGCTTCGACGTCGTCACGATCGACTACGGCAAGCAGCAGCTCCGGCTGCACCCGCGGAACCCTTAAGCCGAGGGTAGTCTCGACGCGTGGCGATCCCGGACACGCTCGCGCGTCTGCTGACCGCGCCCGGGCCGTCGGGACAGGAGACCCACGCGGCCGCGGCGTGGCGCGAGGCAGCATCCTCGTTCGCCGAGACGAGCGGCGACGTGATGGGCTCGTCGGTCGCGCGCGTCCGCGGCACCGGCGGCGGCCCGTCGCTGGCGGTGATCGGCCACATCGACGAGATCGCGCTCGTCGTCACGCATATCGGGGACGACGGCGGTCTCGCGGTTCGTAACCTCGGCGGCTGGGATCCGCAAGTCCTGCTCGCGCAGCGGGTCGAGATCCTGACGCGCGACCGGCGAATATCGGGCATCGTCGTCTCGAAGCACGTGCGCCGTCGCCAGGGCGAGGACCGGAAGCCGATCGAGATCCGCGACCTCTACATCGACATCGGCGCCGCCGATGCGGAGGAGGCGCGCCGCATGGTCCGCGTCGGCGACGCTGCCGTGATCGCCGGCGAGCCGGTCGAGCTTCCGAACGGACGCGTCGCATCACGCTCGCTCGACAACCGGCTCGGGAGCTACGTCGCGCTCGAGGTCGCGCGCAGGATCGCCGAAGCCGGCGGCGCGCCCGGCGACGTCGTCGCGCTCGCAGTGACGCAGGAGGAGGTCGGCGACTTCGCCGGCTCGCGCACGACCGCCTTTTCGCTTCGGCCCGACGTGGCAGTCGCCGTCGACGTCACGCACGCGACCGACGTACGCTGCGGCGAGCCGGAGGAAGACGGCGAGCACAAGCTCGGCAGCGGCGCGGCGATCGCACGCGGCCCAGTCGTCCATCCCCGCGTCTTCGAGCTGCTGCACGAGACCGCCGAGTCCGAGGGGATCCCGTTCACGATCGAGGTCACGACGGGCCACACGAACACCGACGCAGACGCGGTCTACCTCAGCCGCGCGGGCATCCCGGCCGGACTCGTCTCGATTCCGCTCCGCTACATGCACACGCCGGTCGAGACGGTCTCGCTCGACGACGTCGAGTCATGCATCCGCCTCATCGTTGCGCTCGCAAAGCGTCTCGAGCCCGGGATGAGCTTCGAGCGGTAACGTGAGGTCGTGCCTGCTCGCGCCGTCATCGTCTCGGCCGTTCGCACGCCCTTCGGGCGGCTCGGCGGCGGGCTGAAGCAGTACGAGGCGACCGAGCTCGGCGCGACCGCTATCCGTGCGGGGATCGAGCGTGCGGGGCTCGAGGCCGGCGAGGTGCAGTACGTGATCATGGGGCAGGTGCTGCAGGGCGGCGCGGGGCAGGCGCCCGCGCGCCAGGCTGCCGTCGGCGCCGGGCTGCCGATCGAGGTTCCGGCGGACACGATCAACAAGGTCTGCGCGTCGTCGATCCGCGCGGTCGAGATCGCCGACTCGATGATCCGCGCGGGCGACGTCGACGTCGTCGTCACCGGCGGCATGGAGTCGATGTCGAACGCGCCGTACGCGCTGAAGAAGGCGCGGTTCGGCTACCGGCTCGGGCACGGCGAGCTGATCGACCTGATGATCTACGACGGGCTCACGTCGAC
>Ga0066710_100000953_pt1 | contig 19959 bp, 14 predicted proteins | sample GraSoiAngelo_159_FD_79666 | JGI IMG/M metagenome (GOLD analysis project Ga0066710, IMG submission 79666) | Grasslands soil microbial communities from the Angelo Coastal Reserve, California, USA - 14_1009_16_40cm | ecosystem: Environmental > Terrestrial > Soil > Grasslands | place: USA...
GTCGAACTGTCGAACTTCGACGCTCCCGTCTCGATCGACGCGCCCAGCGCCGACCAGATCCGCTGACCGCGCACGGCCACGGATCGGTCCGCCGGCCGCCTCACGGAACCCGGCCTGGAAATCATCTGGAGAGCCCGCCGACCTACAATGCGGCGGTGAATCCCACGACGCCCAGGCGGTCCGGGCGTGCCCGCCGCGGGGAGCTTCCCGAACCGGACCAGGACGAACTCGCGAGCCAATCGTTCCAGTTCGAGCCGGACGGGAGGCTGGCTGCAGAGCCGGCCTTCGATGAGGAGCCGCCGCCCCCGCCGGACCTCCGCGACGGGGCGTCGGCCGAGTCCGCCTCGGACGGGCGGGTGGCCGCGACGGAGGCTTTGGCGGCCCGAATTCTGGCCAATCTGAATGCTCCCCAGGCCGAGGCCGTCACGACGACCGAGGGCCCCCTTCTCATCCTCGCCGGGGCGGGCAGCGGCAAGACGCGCGTGCTGGCCCATCGGGTCGCGTACCTGGTCGGGGTCAAGGGCGTCCGGCCGTGGCAGATCCTGGCCGTGACGTTCACCAACAAGGCTGCCGCCGAACTTCGTCAACGAATCCTGTCGCTCGTCGGCGAGGCGGGCCGGGACGTGCAGGCGGGGACCTTCCACGCGATCTGCGCGCGTGTCCTGCGTCGCGACGGCGAGTCGATCGGGATCGATCGGCGCTTCGTCATCTACGACACGGACGACCAGCAGACGTTGATGAAGCAGATCCTGCGCGAGGAGGACCTGCCGGCCACCGGCGAGTACCGCCCGGCTGCCGTGCTCGGCTCGATCAGCCGCGCCAAGAATGATCTGGTCGACCTGGGCGCCGCCGACGAACGGTTGCTCAATCACTACGAGCGCGTCGTTGCCCGGCTGGCGCGTCGCTATCGGGAACGACTGAAGGCCGCCAATGCGCTCGACTTCGACGACCTTTTGCTGGAGGCCGTTCACCTGTTCGAAGGGGCGCCGCAGGTCCTGGCGCGCTACCAGGATCGCTGGCGGTACCTCCACGTTGACGAGTATCAGGACACCAATCGGCCCCAATACCTGTGGGTGCGCGCGCTTGCCCAACGGCACCGCAACCTGTGCGTCGTTGGCGACGACGACCAGTCGATCTATTCCTGGCGGGGCGCCGACCTTCGCAACATCCTCGACTTCGAGCGCGACTACCCCGACACGGCCGTGATCAAGCTCGAGCAGAACTATCGGAGCACTCAGCTGATCCTCGATGCCGCCCATGCCGTGGTGAGCCGGAACGCCGCGCGCAAGGACAAGCAGCTGTGGACCGAGAACGCCGGTGGCCGGCGCATCCAGCGCTTCGAGGCCTTCAGCGAGGAAGAGGAAGCCGAGTGGATCGCCCGCCAGGTCGAGTCGCTGATCGGCGGCCCCGGCTCCGCGCTGACCCGCCGGGCGGACGACGAAGACCCCCTGCGCTCGCAGGACATCGCCGTCATGTATCGGATGAACGCCCAGTCGCGAGCCATCGAGGAGGCGTTCCTGCGCTACGGCATCCGGTACCAGCTGGTCGGTGGCACGCGCTTCTACCAGCGGCGCGAGGTCAAGGACGCCCTTTCCTACCTGCGGATCCTTCGCTCCGATACGGATACGGTCAGCTTCGAGCGGATCATCAACGTTCCGGCCCGGGCGATCGGCGACAAGACCATCGAGGCGTTGCGCGGAGCTGTCGCCCGCGACGAAATCACGTTCTGGGAGGCGATCCAGGCCGGCGGCGCAGCATCCCACGGCCTCGAGACGCTCCCTTCCCGGACCCGCAACGCGCTCGCCGGGTTTGCGGCGCTGGTCGCGCGGCTGCGGACCCGGATTGGGGTGCTGCCGCTGCCGGAGCTCCTCGACGAGGTCCTCGAGGCGTCGGGCTACCGCGCGATGCTGGCCGACGGATCGGAGGACGGCGAGGAACGCTGGGCGAACCTGCTCGAGCTGCGCGAGGTCACCACGCGCTACGACGACCTGTCGCCGGAGGACGCCCTCGACCGCCTCCTGGAGGAGACCGCTCTCGTCGCAGACCAGGACTCCTACGAAGGCGAGGCCGACGCGGTCACGCTCATCACCCTCCACGCTGCCAAGGGTCTCGAGTTCCCGGTCGTGTTCATCGCCGGCCTCGAGGAAGGCCTCTTCCCGCACAGTCGATCGCTCGACGACGAGAAGGAGCTGGAGGAGGAGCGCCGACTCGCCTACGTCGGGATCACGCGGGCCAAGCGGCGGCTGTACCTCACGCATGCCTCGCGGCGGGTGTTCCGCGGCATGGGCCAGCTGTCCATCCCATCGCGCTTCCTGTTGGAGATCCCCCCGGAGTTGATGGAGGGGCCGCTGCTGGTGGTGGACGGGGAGGAACGTGCTGAAGCCCTCGACCTCGAGTTCATGTTCGACCGGCGTCGAGCGTCCCGTTTCGGCACCCCGATCACGGCTGGCGGAGGCGCGTGGCGCGAAGGCAGCGGCCAGCCGGGCGCGCCACCCGTTGGAGGGTTCCAGCCGAGTCGCGATCTTGCTGCCCGCCGCGACGCATTTGCGGCGGGTGCGCGCTCCGGCCGGTTGGGCCGCGCGGTGGACGCCTGGGATGACGGCACGGCGGTGGACGATGGCGGCGATTCGGGGCACGAGGACGGCGGCGGCCGACGCGTTTCGGAGATTCGCCCTGCACCGCGGCCAGTGATCCCCGGCGAGCGGCAATTCCGGGATGGCGATCGCGTCCACCACGGCAGGTTCGGAGACGGAATCGTGGTCACCTCGAAGCTGACGCGCGCGGACGAGGAGGTCACGGTGGCCTTTCGGGACCCATCGGTTGGGCACAAGACGATGCTGGCAAGCCTGGCCGGCCTCGAGCGCACAGGTTGAACTCCTTCCGCGCGATAGGCGATCGCTTCCTCGGCCGTCGTCGCTGAACGTCGAAATCGGGTCGGCCCTCGTATCCTTGGCTCGTGGCCCAGATCCTCGACGCCGGCGAGCGTCTCCCCGTCGATCCCGAGCTGGCGAATGCCGCAGCCGCGCTCGCGCCGGACCAGGCCGAAGCCCGGCACGCCGAGCTCAGTGAGCAGATCCGGCGCGCCAACGAGCTGTACTACGGTCAGGACGCGCCCGAGCTGAGCGATGCCGAGTACGACCAGCTGTTCCGCGAGCTGGTCGCGCTGGAGACAGCCTTTCCGGCCCTGGTCACGCGGGACTCGCCAACGCAGCGCGTAGGCGGCGCCCCATCCGGCACGTTCGACGAGGTCCGCCACCGCCGGCCCATGCTGTCCCTGGGCAACGCGTTCTCACACGACGAGCTGCGCGCCTTCGATTCACGAGTGCGCCGCGGCCTGGGTTTGCCGGGCGCGCCCGAAGAAGCAGCCGAGCTGCGCTACGTGGCTGAGCTCAAGATCGATGGCCTCGCGGTGTCGCTGCACTACGAGCGGGGCAGATTCGCGGAGGGCGCGACGCGGGGCGACGGGTTCACCGGCGAGAACGTGACAGCCAACCTGCGAACCGTGACCGGAATCCCGGGCCGCCTCCGTGGCCCGGCAACCGTGGAAGCCCGCGGCGAGGTCTTCATGCCCAAGGCCGAATTCGCGCGGATCAACGCCGAGCGCGAAGAAGCGGGCCTGCCCTTGTATGCCAACCCGCGCAACAGCGGCGCGGGTTCCCTGCGCCAGCTCGACCCGGGCGTGACGGCCTCCCGCCGCCTCTCGGCGTGGTTCTACCAGCTCATCGAGGAGTCGGCGGCCGCGCCGACCCTCGAGCAGGCCGGCGAATCCGTCGACTCGGCGGCGCCGGGGGTCAGCCGCCAGGCAGAGGCGTTGAAGCGCCTGGAGCAGCTCGGCTTCCCGGTCAATCCCGAGCGCGAGGAAGGGCTCGACATCGAAGCCGTGATCGAATTCACGGAGCGCTGGCGCGAGGCTCGCCACGATCTGCCATACGAGACCGATGGGGTCGTGGTCAAGGTGGATCGGTTTGACCAGCAGGCAAGGCTGGGGATGGTGGCCCGCGCACCGCGCTGGGCGATCGCCTACAAGTTCCCGCCCGAGCAGGTCGAGACCGTCGTGGAGGACATCGTCCCGTACGTTGGCCGAACGGGCACCCTCACACCGGTCGCCCACCTGCGTCCCGCCAAGGTCGCCGGCTCGACCGTGGCGCGAGCCACCCTGCACAACCTGGACGAGGTTCGGCGCAGGGACATCCGAATCGGGGACCACGTGATCCTGCAGAAGGCCGGCGACGTGATCCCAGAAGTCGTCCGGTCGCTGGTCGAGAAGCGAACCGGCGACGAGCGGGAGTACGAGATGCCGGCGCAGTGCCCCGTCTGCGGCACGCCAGTCGTTCGCGACGAGGGCGCGGTCCGCCACTACTGCCCGAATCTGGCGTGCCCGGCGCGCGTCGCACAGGAATACGGCCATTTTGCCGGGCGCGGCGGGATGGACATCGAAGGCGCCGGCTGGGTGGTGCTCAGCCAGCTCCTCCAGCGGGGCCTGATCGGGCGGCGGGGCGACTTCTACCGTCTGTCGGTCGAAGACCTGGAGTCGTTGGAGCGCTTTGCCCGCAAGAGCGCCGAGAACCTGCACCGGGCGATCCAGCGAGCCCGCCGTCGCCCGCTCGAGCGCATCATCGCCGCGCTGGGCATTCCGCAGGTCGGCTGGACGACGGCCATCGACATGGCCGGCTGGCTGGCCGAGCAGGTGCCGCCCCACGAGGGTGAGCCTATGGGTGGGCGCGGCGGTTGGTTTGCGCGCGCAGCTCGGTTCCTGTCGGAGACGGCGCGCGAGCGCCCGGAGCGGTTCGAGGAGATCGCGGGGGTGGGCCCGAACGTGGCGGCAAGCCTGGCCGAATACTTCGGCGAAGGCGGACCGGGGAGGGAGGTGCTCGAGGACCTCGTCCAGGTCGGTGTCGAGCCGGAGCCCCCGGCACCTCGCGCGGCCGCGGCGGGTGGTGGACCGTTGGCCGGCAAGTCGCTCGTGGTGACTGGCACGTTGTCCGGCTTCTCGCGCGAGGAGGCCGAGGATGCGATCCGGGCGGCCGGCGGGAAGGCGGCTGGCTCTGTGTCACGCAGGACGGACTACCTCGTCGCGGGCGAAAACGCTGGCTCGAAGCTGGAAAAGGCCCAGGAGCTGGGGGTCCCGGTCCTCGACGAAGCAGGCTTCCGCCGCGTGCTCGCCGGGGAGACCTAGCTGAGGCTCGGCTGGCGGCGAGGCCTTGACTCAGCCCAGGCCGAAGTTGAACTGCCCGTAGATCGCGTCTGGGTGCCAGTCGAGCGGCTCGCCCCGGATCATGCGGACACCTCGCCAGGTCTCCTGCCAGCCCGCGTCTAGCAGCAACCTCCGACCGGGGACGTTCTGTTCCAGGACGGCGTTGTGAAGCGCGCGATCGGTGCCGCGTGTCCGGCGGATGCCCTCCAGCAGGAGAAGCGCGTCCCCGGGGGTAGTGGCGATCGTCGGCCAGCCGCCCCAGCCGGAGGGCAGGCTGAAGCCTCGAATTCGGGGGCCTCCACCGCGCAGCCTCCGCGATCCCGAGGCGGCGTCCACGACGATGCCCGCGCCTTCCAGCGCGATCGCCTGCAGGAGATGCGAGCGGTCCTCGCCCGTAGCCCAGGCGTCCAGCCGGCAGACCGCATCCAGGTCCCGGAGGTGGAAGGCCCGCGCTGTGGCCCCATCGTCGTCGCCGTCGGTCGGCGCGCCGGGCCTTGTCAAGCCGATGTACCGGCCCACCACCTCGAAACCCAGGCGCTCGTAGATCGGCCGGCCCATGTCCGTGGCGACCAGGCTGATGGTTCGACACGCGGCCTGTTCAAGCCGTTCCAGGGCTGCCTTGGTCAGCGCGCTCCCGAGCCCGGCACGGCGCTGGTCCTCCGATACGAAGACCAGCCCGATCCAGCCTGTGAAGCCGTGGCGCGTCGCGACGACCGTGCCCGCGATGGTGCGCCCGACCTCGGCGACCATCGGCTCGCACTCGGGATGCCGCACGGCGAAGTCGAAAAACGCACGGCGATCGCCCCATTGCCCACGAAGCAAGGCTTCCGCCGCCGGAGCGACGTCGCGCTGGGTCATCGGGCGGATGGCGGCGGCCATGGCAGACACCGCCCGATCGTACGAGATCACGCGCCACAGCTGGTTCGCGGGACCCCCTCGGCTATCATCGGTCGATGGCCACCCTGTCGCGGGACGACGTCGCCCACGTCGCCCATCTGGCCCGCCTGGGCCTGACCGACGAGGAACTCGCACGTCTCGAGGGGCAGCTCAACCACATCCTCGACCAGTACGCGATCCTGGCGCAGCTCGACACCGACGCGATCCCGCCAACTGCCCAGACGATCGAGCTCGAGAACATCCTGCGGGACGACGTGGTCCAACCGTCATTCACGCCCGACGAAGCGCTGGCAAACGCTCCCGAACGCGACGGTGACTTCATCGTCGTTCCGCCCATCATCGGCGACTCGGAGCCATGAGGGACGACCGCTTCCGGGGTGCCACGGGCAGAAGCGTCCCGTGATCGATCTGACGCGGCTCCACGCGCACGAGATGGCACGCCTCCTGCGCCACGGAGACGTCACCGCCCGCGAGTTGACTGAGGCGCACCTCGCGCTAGCGGAGCGCCAGAACCGGGCACTCAATGCCTGGCTCACGATCGACCGCGACCGGGCGCTCGCGGAAGCCGACGCCGCCGACGCGCGGCTCGCGGCTGCACGAGCCGAGGGAGCGCGGGCGGTCGACGCGCTCCATCCGATCCTCGGGATCCCGATCGCGCTGAAGGACCTGGTGAGCGTGGCGGGCGGCAAGGCCACTGCGGGCTCCCGGATCCTCGACGGGTACCGGGCGCCATACGACGCGCACATCACGGAACGGCTTCGCGACGCCGGCGCGGTCATCCTCGGCAAGACCAACATGGACGAGTTCGCGATGGGCTCGTCGACTGAGCATTCCGCCTATGGCCCGACGGCGAACCCATGGGCGCTCGATCGGGTGCCCGGCGGGTCGAGTGGCGGCTCGGCGGCCGCGGTGGCCGCTTTCCATGCGCCGGTGAGCATCGGCACGGACACGGGCGGCTCCATCCGCCAGCCCGCGGCACTGTGCGGGATCGTCGGGCTCAAGCCGACCTATGGTCGCGTCAGCCGCTATGGGATCGTGGCCTTCGCGAGCTCGCTCGACCAGATCGGGCCGTTTGCACGGAACGCCAGGGACGCCGCCGCGCTGCTTCACGCCGTGGCCGGCCGAGACGAGCGCGATTCGACGTCGGCTCCGGTGTCGGTTCCCGACGAGCTGCTGAGCCTGCCCGCCGCCGACGACGAAGCGGCTGGGTGGCTCCGGGGCAAGCGTCTCGGGCTGCCCCGCGAGTACTTCGTCGCGGGCATGGAGCCGCAGGTGGAGCACCGCGTCCGAGCGGCCGTGGCGGCGCTCGAAGCAGCGGGCGCTCGGGTCGACGAGGTCAGCCTTCCCCACACCGACTACGGGCTGGCTACGTACTACATCGTCGCGCCGGCCGAGGCCTCTGCCAATCTCGCCCGGTATGACGGGATCCGCTACGGGCCGCGCCTGGGGAACGGCACCGTCCTGGAGAATTATCTGGCGACTCGCGGCCGTGGCTTCGGGCCGGAGGTGAAACGGCGGATCATGCTCGGAACGTACGCGCTTTCGGCCGGCTACTACGACGCCTACTACCTCAAGGCCCAGAAGGTCCGCACCCTCATCAAGCAGGACTTCGACCGGCTGTGGTTGGAAGGCTTCGATGCCCTCGTCGCCCCGACGAGCCCCACGGTCGCCTTCCCGTTCGGCGCAAAGATGGCGGACCCGGTCTCCATGTACCTGTCCGACGCGTGCACGCTGCCGGTCAACATGGCCGGACTACCCGGGATCTCGGTGCCCTGTGGACTCGCGGATGGGCTCCCGGTCGGCCTGCAGTTCATCGGCGCTGCCTGGTCCGAGCTCGAGCTCTTTCACCTGTCGCGTGCGTATGAGGCCATCACCGCCGGTGCGGACTGGCGCGGATTGGAGCCCGCCGATCTCGCACGTGCCGACGATCCCGGCACGCCGACCCCGGCCGAGCGAGCGGGCGTACTCTCTGCGTCATGACGATTGACGCCCGAGTCGAGCCCGCACTGCAACCGACAGCTGATGACGAGGCGACCCTGAAAGCCGAAACGACCCCACGGGTCCTGACCGGTTCTGCGCGCGGCCCATTGGCCGACCGGGCACTGTCCGAGCGCGTGCGCGCGGTTCCGCCATCGGGCATTCGCCGCTTCTTCGACATCCTGGCCACGATGGAGGACGTCATCAGCCTGGGCGTCGGGGAGCCCGACTTCGATACTCCCGAGCCGATCGTCGAGGCGGGCATCGCCAGCCTCCGCCGCGGACGGACCCACTACACCTCCAACTACGGGACTATCGAACTGCGCCGCGCTCTCTCGGATCATCTGGAGCGGCGCTACGGCGTCCAGTACGATCCTGCCAGCGAAATCCTGATCACGGTCGGCGCCTCCGAGGCGGTCGACCTCGCCCTCCGGGCGACCTGCGATCCGGGCGACGAGGTGATCCTGCACGAGCCCTCGTACGTTGCCTATGCGCCGGCAGTGATCTTCGCGGGCGGCGTGGTGCGCCACGTGGCGACTCGCATGGAGGACGACTTCGCTCTCGACCCGCTGCAGGTCGAGGCATCAATCAGCCCCAGGACCAAGGCGCTGTTCCTGGGCTATCCGTGCAACCCGACCGGGGCGGTCCTGCCGGACGCTGTGCAGGACGAGCTGGCCCTCCTCGCCGAGCGCCACGACCTGCTGGTCTACTCCGACGAGATCTACGATCGTCTGGCCTATGGCTCGTACCGCCATCGGGCGTTCAGCGCACTGCCGGGCATGCGCGAGCGGACGATCCTGATGGGCGGCTTCTCGAAGGCGTACGCGATGACCGGCTGGCGCGTCGGCTGGCTGTGCGCGCCGTCGGTGATCCTCGAAGGCATCGTGAAGGTCCACCAGTACGGCATCATGTCGGCCCCGACGACCGCCCAGGACGCCGCGCTTGAGGCCTTGCGATCGGGTGAGAGCGAGGTGCAGCGGATGCTCGCCGAGTACGACCGGCGACGGCGGATGTTCGTCGACGGGCTGAACGCGCTGGAGCTGCGCACGTTCGAGCCGAAAGGCGCCTTCTACGCGTTCCCGCAGGTCACGCCCGCAACGGCCATGGACTCGGAGACGTTCACGGAGCGGCTTCTCGAGGAAGAACACGTGGCGGTCGTGCCGGGTGGCGCATTTGGGCCGTCGGGCGAGGGCCACGTGCGCGCCTGCTACGCGACCTCCTACGAGCAGCTCCAGGAGGCGCTCGTTCGAATCGGCCGGTTCGTGGAGCATCATCGTCCCTCGTAGCAGGCCAGCATGGCCCGACTCTCCTGGTGAAACCCGAGCGCTATTCAGCCCTGACTAGGATCCGCCCACAACTAGCGTGGCGACATTCAGATTTGTACCTACCGGTGCCTGAGTGAACGTGGTGCACCGCTTTCTTATTCACCCCGGAATGAAGCGGGCTCGGGGCGCCGTGGGCCGGCGTCGGGCCGCTCTGGCGGGGCAGCTGGAGGCGCTGAACCGCTCGGCGGCTGTGCGAAACTAACGGCGTGGCCTTCGTCCTGATCACGTCCGGCGTGTTCCTCGCTGCCGCCGGAGGCTGGCGGAGCTATGTCATGGCCCGCGAGGCGATCGGCCCGCTGGTCCACGACGGCGACCCGACCCGGACCGCGCTCGAGGCCACGAGGCCGGTCATCGAGCGCCCCCGAGTCCGGCTCTTCGCCAGACGAGTCTTCCTCGCGGTTGGCTGGCTGGTTGTGGCGATGTACGGGCTGTACCTGTTGTCCGTCGGCGACGCCATCCTCGTGCGATGACCGCCGTGCGCGCCGCTCCGCCCACTGGTGTACCCGCGTCCGTCCTCGAACGGTACGAGCCGGTCATCGGAATCGAGGTCCACTGCCAGCTCCGGACCGCGAGCAAGATGTTCTGCGGCTGCTCGACCGACTACGACGGCGCACCGCCGAACACCCACACGTGTCCCGTCTGCCTTGGCTTGCCCGGCGCCCTACCAACGATCAACCGGCTGGCGGTCGAGCACGTGCTGACGACCGGGCTGGCGATCGACGCGACCATCGCCGCAACGACTCGGTGGGAGCGCAAGAACTACTTCTATCCGGATCTGCCCAAGGGCTACCAGATCAGCCAGTACGCGATCCCGCTGGCCGCCGCCGGACGGTTGACGTTCGGGACATCGGGAGGGGACGTCACCGTCGGTATCACCCGCGCCCACCTCGAGGAGGACACGGCGAAGCTCGTCCACGCCACGACGCCTGATGGCCGGAAGGTGAGCCTGGTCGACTTCAACCGTTCAGGAGCGCCGCTGATGGAGATCGTCACGGAGCCCGATGTCCGGTCGGCAGAGGCGGCTCGCCGCTACGCGGAGGAGCTCCAGCTCCTGCTGCGAGCGATCGGTGTCAGCAATGCCGACATGGAGCGGGGCCAGATGCGCGTCGAAGCCAACGTCTCCTTGCGACCGCGCGGCACGGAGGCGTTCGGCACGCGGGTCGAGGTCAAGAACATGAATTCGTTCCGTTCGGTCGAGCGGGCGGTCAACTTCGAGATCGAGCGCCAGGCTGCTGCTCTCGACGCCGGCCAGCCACTCGTCCAGGAGACGCGCGGCTGGGACGATGGTCGAGGCTCGACCTACCAGATGCGCCTGAAGGAAACCTCGGAGGACTACCGGTACTTCCCGGAACCGGATCTGCCGCCGCTCAAGGTCGATGCGGTGTGGCTCGACGAGGTTCGGGCGCGGTTGGCCGAGCTGCCGACGGCCCGCCGCTCGCGCTATACGAGCGAGCTTGGGCTCTCCGCCTACGATGCCGCGGTCATCGTGGCCGACCCGGCCATGTCGGCAGCCTTCAGCGCAGTTCTCGCATCGGATCCGAGCCTGCCGCCCAAGGAGGTCGCGAACCTGGTCGCGGGCGATTACGGTCGAGCGGCTAAGGAGATCCAGGAGCGGACGCCCGACGGTCTGGTCGGGCGTTCCAGCGCTGCCGAGCTGGCCGATCTGCTGCGACGGGTTGCCGCCGGCGAGCTTTCGCGGGCCAACGCGAAGGAGGTCCTCGGCGAGCACCTGCGGAGTGGGGAGGCGGTCTCCGGGATCGTGGCGGCCCGCGGCTTTCGCCAGATTTCGGATGCTTCGGCGCTGTCCGACGTCGTCGATGAGGTCCTTGCCGCCAACCCCGCGGCGGTCGGCGATTATCGCGCGGGCAAACCGCAGGCGGTCGGCTTTCTGGTTGGTCAGGTCATGAAGGCGACGCGCGGCCAGGCGAATGCTGGCGTCGTGCAAGCCGCGCTGCGGGAGCGCCTCGACCGCCCCGCCGGAGATGCCTGAGTGGGCATGCTGAATTTGGTCTTCTGGCTCGGCGGGATCGTGCTGATCGCCGCGGGTTACGGCCGTGCGCGCAAGCCGTGGGCTCGCTACAAGGCGCTCAAGGAACAGGACGCGAACGAAGCGCGCTACTCGGCCTGGCGCGGTGGCTTCCGGGACGATTCACCCACGGGCGCGTCGGTCGCCATGGCCATCCTGAAGCGTCAGGCGCAGACTGGCGCCCTCATCGCGGTCCTGGGCTTCGTGCTCGTCTTCGTGGGTTTCGCGGTGCGTTAGACCCACCAGATCGCCCGGGTGTTGCGAGGGCTCCTCGCGCGGCGGCCGCGGCCAAGCGCGGCGGCCCCGGCCATGCGAGAGCCGGGGCGCTACCGCCCCAGCCGGCCGACCTCGATGGCCGTGCAGCGATCCATGACCACCGCGAGCCCACCCTCGGCCGCAATGGTCGCCGCCTCCCAGTTGACCACCCCGAGTTGCAGCCACAGGCAACCCGCACCGGCCGCGACAGCCTCTCGAGCATGCGGGACGCACAGCTCGGAGCGCCGAAAGACGTCGACAATGTCCACGGGCCCGGTTTCAGCGACCGCGTCGGCCAGCGAGGCGAACGCCTGCCGGCCGTGCACCTCGCGCTCATTGGGATTCACGGGCACGCAGTCGTAGCCGGCATCCAGAAGCGTCTCGAATACGCCGTACGACGCGCGAGCCGGATTGGACGACGCGCCGACCACTGCGATCCGCCGTGCCTGGCGGAGCAGCTGGACGATCCCGGCGTCGTCGAGCAGCCGGACCGGCCCGCGACCTTCCTGGGCGTCGAGGATGTCGCGGGCGCGGGCGAGCGCTCGGGCCCGATCGCCCGCCATGTCTACGTCGCCGCCTCGCGCTCGTACGGCTGGCCGTCCGCCGCGGGCGGGATGCTGCGCCCGACGACCCCCGCGAGGATCACGATCGTGACGAGGTACGGCAAAGCGTCATAGACCTGGTCAGGCAGACTCGTCAGGATCGTGCCCAGATCACCGCTGGGCGGCGAGAACTTGATCGAGTTCCCGAGGGCCGTGCTCGACGAGAACAGCAGCGCCGCGCCGAACGCGCCGACCGGAGACCAGCGGCCGACGATCATCGCCGCCAGCCCGATGAAGCCGCGCCCGGTGGTCATACCTTGCTGGAACGAGTTCGTGGCCTCCATGCTGAGATAGGCGCCGCCCAGGGCGGCAAACACGCCGCCGATCAGGACGTTCCGGTAGCGCACCCGGATAACGTTGATGCCCACGGTCTCCGCGGCCCGCGGGTGTTCACCCACGGCGCGCGAGCGGAGGCCCCAGCGCGAGCGGAACAGCAGGATCTGGAAGATGACCACGAGGACGATCACGGACATCGCGATCGGTCCCTGGTTCAGGAACATGTTCAGGATCCAGCCGATGACCGGGATGTCCGTAACCTCGCGAGGCGGTCGAAACTGGGTGAACGCCCCGGCTCCATTGGGCGACGTCTTGGCGATGAGGTTGTTCAGGTAGCCGGTCAAACCGAACGCGGCGATGTTGATGATGGTGCCGCTGATGATCTGGTCCGCCCGGACGCTGATCGACAGCCATGCATGAAGGGCCGAAATCACCACGCCCGAAGCGAGCGCCACCCCCAGCGCGACGACCAGCGCGAGGGACATCCCGAACGGCCCGATCGCGGTCGTCCCGAGCACGGGCACGAGCAGCACGCCGCTGTACCAGCCCACGAACGCGGCGGTGATCATGATCCCTTCGATCCCGATGTTGACGACTCCCGCTCGCTCGCACATCACCCCGCACAGGGCAGCCAGGGCGATCGGTGTCGCCGCCTGAAGGATCAGCGGCGAGATGTCGGGGACGACGTTGACGAGGTAGCCGGCCAGCTGGAAGAGCACGCCGGCGACGGGGATCGAGTACAGCGCATTGATCAGGCCGTCCATCAGCGCGGAGCGACCTCGCCGGCGTACGTCTTGGTGATCGTTTCGGTTGTCTCGAGGCCGGCCTTCACGCCGCGTAGCCTGAAGGCCCGTCGAAGCACCGGGTTGGCGACCAGGAAGAGCAGGATCGTCGCCTGCAGGACGTCGATCAGCTCGACCGGGATGCCGGCCTTGATCTGCATGAGGGACGCGCCTGCCCGTAGGGCGCCGAACAGGAATGCGGCCGCGACGATGCCCACCGGATTGGTTCGCCCGAGCAGGGCGACGGCGATCGAATCGAAGCCCACCGTCGTGCCGAACGACGGTGTCATGAGGTGGGTAACTCCGAGTACGACGACCGCGCCGGCGAGCCCCGCCAGGGCCCCGGCGATGGACATCGTCAGGATCGTCAAAGCTCGAGGTCGCATGCCGGCATAGCGGGCGGCATCCGGGTTGGCGCCGACGATCCGGATCTCGAAGCCGAGCGTCGTGCGGAAGAGCAGGAATGCGACGACGGCGACGGCCACGATTGCCAGCGCGATCCCCGCGTGCCCGTCGTTCCCGATGATGACCGGCAAGGCGGCATTCCCTACGTCCGGGGTGATGGCCTCGGGACGGCCCTGCTGCCGCAGGGGTCCGCCGACCACGGCCGCAATCACCGCGATGGCGATGTAATTGAGCATGATCGTGACGACGACCTCGTGGGCGCCGGAGACTGCCTTCAGCAGTCCTGGGATGAACCCCCAGAACGCCCCTGCCAGGATGCCCGCCGCGAGCGCCACGGTGATGGCTACCAGGGGTGGAGCGCCGGCCAGCGCGACCCCTGCGGCGACGGCGCCCAGCGCGCCGAGCAGGAACTGCCCCTGCGCCCCGATGTTGAACAGGCCAGCCTTGAATGCCAGGCCCACCGACAGTCCGCCAAGGACGAGTGGAGTCGTTGAGATGAGCGTGTCGACGAGCGCGTCAAAATTGCCGAAAGCCCCCTGGAACAGTGCGGCGTACGCGGTCAGCGGCAGGAGCAGGTCGAGGTTTCCTCCTGGCAGCACCAGCTGCGACGCGAGGATGACGAATGCCCCGACAAGGAGCGCGAGCAGGATCGAGATGAGCGGCAGAGCAATGACGGCCCAGATCTGGGCGAGCAGCGGCGTGGCGCGGCCCGGGCTCCCGCTGCTGCTGGGAGCCGTCATACGGCCGGCCCGATTGCGGCCGCCGGCGACCGCGCTTCGCCGCCGGTGGCCATCAGCAGCCCGATCTCGTTCTTGTCGGCCGTGCGTCCGTCCCTCACGGCCACGATCCGCCCCCGATACATGACCGCGATGCGATCGGACAGCTCGAGGATCTCGTCCAGCTCGGCCGAGACGAGGAGGATCGCGGTCCCCGCATCGCGCTTGGCGATCGCCTGGCGATGGATGAACTCGATGCTGCCCACGTCCAGCCCTCGAGTGGGTTGATCCAGGACGAGCAGCTTGAGGTCGCGCGAGAGCTCGCGGGCCACGACCAGCTTCTGCTGGTTCCCACCTGACAGCGTCCCGGCCCGTACGTCGGCCGAGGGGGTCCGCACGTCGTATTCGCGAATCCGTTCCTCGGCAGTGGCCTCGATCGCTTCGTCGTTGCGGATGAAGCCGCGGGCGTATGGCCGGCGGTAGTAATCGGTGAGCACGAGGTTGTCCGCCACGGGGAACGAGAGGACGAGGCCGAAGCGATGCCGATCCGCAGGCACGTATGCCACTCCCGCCTCGTTGATCCGCCGCGGCGACGCGTGGGTGATGTCGGCGCCCTGCAGCCCGATCCTCCCTCCGGCGGCATGACGCAGCCCCACGATCGCTTCCACGAGCTCGTCCTGCCCGTTTCCGGCGACCCCCGCGATTCCGAGGATCTCGCCAGAGCGGACCTCCAGGTCAACCCCTCGGACCGCGATCGACCCCCGGTCATCCTTGACTTCCAGACCCTCGAGTCTGACGGCCACGTCGGCTGGGTGGGACTCGCCGCGGTCGACCGTGAGCTGGACTCCCCGCCCGACCATCAATTCGGCCAGGTCGTCCTCGTCCGTCTCGGCCGGCAGGCGCTGGCCGACCACTTTCCCGCGCCGGATCACCGTGATGCGATCGGCGATCTCCAGCACCTCGTACAGCTTGTGGCTGATGAACACGATGCTGTGGCCTTCCGCCGCCAGGCGTCGGAGGACCGCGAAGATCTCCTCCGTTTCCTGAGGTGTGAGCACGGCGGTGGGCTCGTCGAGGACGAGGATCTTTGCGTCCCGGTACAGCGCCTTGAGGATCTCGACGCGCTGCTGCCAGCCCACCGAGAGGGATCCGACTCGAAGATCGGGATCGATCTCGAACCCGAATCGCCGACCGAGCTCGACGATGCCGCGCCGCGCTTCGCGCCGGTCCAGGAAGATCGGCCCGGCCATGGTCTCTTCGCCGAGCAGGATGTTCTCGGCGATCGAGAACACGGGAACCAGCATGAAGTGCTGATGGACCATGTTGATCCCGCGGGCGATCGCGTCCGAGGGACCGCTGATGTTTACTTCCTGGCCGTCCAGCAGGATCGCGCCTTCGTCCGGCCGGGCCAGCCCGTAGAGGATGTTCATCAGCGTTGTCTTGCCGGCGCCGTTCTCGCCCAACAGGGCATGGATCTCGCCCGGACGAACGTCCAGATCGATGTGGTCGTTGGCGGTCACGCCCGGGTAGCGCTTGGTGATCCCGCGCATTTCGAGTGCCGGCGCCCGCACCGGAGCGTCCGGGGTCGTCATCGCGGCCTCGGTGGCGGCGGTGCGGACCAAAACGAGAGCGGGCCGGTGTAATCCGCTCGGCCCGCTCGTCGGTTCATCGAAAGGAGGCTGCTACTTCGGCAGCGTCGAGATGTCGCCGCATTTGTCGGGGCAGGTCTTGAGCGTTCCCGCCTTCATCGCCGCGAACGCCGCATCGAGCTGCGCCTTCAGGCCCGACGGAATCTTGCTTTCGAGATCGTGGAACGGCGAGTAGCCGATCCCGTCTCGCTTGGCATCCCAATGGTCGTCTCCGCCCTTTTGGGTCCCAGCGACGATATTGGCGATATCCGTCGAAGTCGCAAGCAAGAGCTTCTTTTCGGCGCTCGTGAGCGTGCACTTGGCTGCGTTCGGATACGACAGTGCCTGGTCGACGTCCACTCCGATGCCAAGGATGCTCGCGTCGCAGGCGGCATCAAGAATGCCGTTGCCCGTCTTGCCGGCCACCTGGAAGAGGACGTCGGGCTTGTTCTGGGTGATGAACTGAGCGCCGAAGTTCTTGCCCGTGGTCGGGTCGTTGAAGGCCTTGGTGAAGTCGCTCGTCGTGACCCACGCCACCTTCAGGACGCTGTTCGGATTGACCTTCTGGGCGCCGAGCTGGAAGCCCTGGATGTAACGGACGCAGGGCCCGCACAAGGTGATGCCGCCGATGGCTCCCAGCGTGCCGCTCTTGCTCATGGTTGCCGCGGCCATGCCGGCGAGGTAGCCCGCCTGATCTTCCTGGAAGCTGATCGCCACGTATTTCGGCAGGAGCGTCTTGGCGTCGCCTGCGCACTTGAACGCGCCGTCAGGCAGGCCATCGGGCGTGACGCAGGGCGGCCCCTGGTCTACGCCGATGAACCAGATATCCGGATTCGCGTGGGCTGCGCACGTGGTCGCCTGGCCGTTGTTGAAGCCGGCGGTCACGATGATGTCGAAGTTCTGGTTCACGAAGCCCTGGATGTTCTTGGCCAGCTCCGACGCATCCTTCGGGACGACTACCGGCGGCACAGCTGCGCCCAGCGCCGCGGCGGCCTGCTTCGCTCCGTTGAAGGTGTATTCATTGAAGTTCTTGTCGTTGACGGTTCCGACGTCGGTCGTGACGCCGATCTTCCACTTGGTCTTGTCGGTCGGGAACACGTGCGTGCCGCCGCTGTGGGCGGTTGCACCGGCACACGGGTTCGCGGCCGACGGCGCCGCCGAGCTCGGGCTGCTGGCGCTCGTACACGCCGACGCGATGATGGCCAGCCCTACGAGCAGGGCGAGGCCCGGGAAACGGGTACGCATGCTTCCTCCTCAAACGCATCGGACGGTGCGCTGGCTGGCGCCGCTGCCGTCACGACGATGCTCGGCGTTCCCGGCGGGCCGGGTGCGACCGTTGGGTCGCATCGTAGCCGCGTATCCCTCGGCGCGGCAAGGCCAATCGGTGGTCGGGCCGGTCGGAAGCACAGTGTCTGGGCATCGGCAGCGTTCGGCCTTCGAGCGGGCGGGACGCCATACTCTTGGCGGAGGTAGCCGATGTCCGCGCTGGGCCGGAAAGTCACCGTCGATGAGGCTGATGGGGCCGCCATCGAGCGCCGACTCCACAGGGTGGGACGCTTCGTCCGCCTGGCCCGCGCGCTCGAGGCCGGCGGCTTCTACAACGGCTCGAAGGTGTTGCGAGCCGGCGCTGACCGCGAGCTGACGATCGTGGCCGCACCGGCTGCGCAGCTCGCGCACGACGAGGTGGCCGCCGAGATCGACGAGCTGGCAGGGGATCTTGCGGCCGCCGGTTACCCGTCGTGGTTCGGCCGGCAGCTCGGGGTCACCGCAGCGGCCGTCCGCGCCGACGAGAGCATCCCGTTCCAATCCGCCCCTCCGGCATGGTCCTGTCGCGTCTGCGGTGAGCTGTTTCTCGATATTCCGCCCACGACGTGTCCCACGTGCGAGGCACCGGCGATCGGCTTCAGGAATCACGAGGCCGTGTGGTATCTCGAGCTGTCCGACCGGTCGTCCACGGTCGACGCGCTTGCTCATGGCCCGTCGCAGATCGGGCGCGTCCTCCAGGGCCGAACCGACGAGCAGCTGGACCGTCGGCCGCGGCCGGCAGAGTGGTCTGCCCGCGAGACGCTCGAACACATCACGGGTGCCGAGGAGCTGCTCTCCGCGCGAATTCGGCGGATGCTCGACGAGGAGGATCCCGAGCTTGTGGCATGGCAACCCGGCGAGGCGCCACCGCCGTCCGACGAGGCCACGCACCATCGGCCGGATGCCGGTGCCCAGGAGCTGTTCGAGCACTATCGGCGCCTGCGTCTGGCGAACGTGGCCGTCCTGCGAGGGCTCGATGCAGCGTCCTGGCAGCGAACCGGCCGCCATCCCGAGTGGGGGCCCGTGACGGTTCTGTCTCAGGCAAGCTACTTCGCCCGACACCAGGCCGCGCACCAGGCCCAGCTTGCTGCGGCGGTCGAGGGTCGTGTCCCCGGCGAGCCGCGACCAGTCGGCGCATGAGCCGCTTGCCCTGCTGGCTCGTCCAATGAGCGCGACGCCACTGCAGTACGTCGCCCTGGGCGACTCGTACACGATCGGCACGTCCGTCGAGGAGACGGAGCGCTGGCCCAATCAACTCGTGGCCGCCGTCGGCTCGAACGTCCTCGAGCTCAAGGCGAACTTGGCGGTCACCGGCTACACGTCGCGCGATGTGATCGAATTCCAGCTACCCCAGCTCGAGCAGCTCCGTCCGGACTTCGCCACGCTCCTGATCGGCGTGAACGACGTCGTGCAGGGGATTCCGGCCGAGCGCTACCACCTCAACCTCCGAGTCATCTTCGATGTCCTGCTGTGGCATGCGCGGGCCGATCGAGTCCTTGTCGTCACCACGCCCGATTACACCGCGACGCCGCACGGCGCCGATTACGGCGATCCGGCTGCCCAGCGCGCTGGCATCCTGCGTACGAACCGGCTCATCACGGAGACGGCTCGGGGTCGCGGCGTGAGGGTCGTCGACATCTTCGACATCTCGTCGCGCGCCGAACACGATGCCGCTCTTGTGGCTGCGGACGGCCTGCATCCGTCCGGCCGCCAGTACGCGCTGTGGGTCGAACGCATCGCGCCCGCCGTGAGCGCCCTCCTGGAGCGGACGGCCTAACCGTCCTGCGCGGGCTTGGTCGCCTTGAGCGAGAAGAAGAACGGGAGGGTCCCCTTCGCACCCTCGGGCAGGCGCCAGCGCCCGTCGCCGCCCTCGACGAGGAAGTCAACCGGCCACCTGACGAAATCGAACTCGTGCAGGAACTCGAGCCGAAGTCCGGCCTCGGCGAGCGAGGTGAGGATCTCACCGAGCGAATGATCCCATCCGTACTCGACGAGCCCGTCCGTCGGGGCCTCCCGGTCGGCATACGAGCCCTTCACCTCGAAACGGAGCGGCTCGGCGTGCGACCAGTACGGGTAGGCCAGGCGCAGCTCCCCGGGCTCGACGCCTTCGTTCTCGAAGACCTCGGCAACGGGATGGATCTCGGTCAAATAGAGGAAACCGCCCGGGCGGACGAAATGCGCCGCGACGCGGCCCCAGGCCACGATGTCCGGGAGCCAGCCGAGAACGCCACACGAGGTGTAGACGACGTCGAACCGCTCGTCGAGCACGTCCGGAAGCCCGTAGATGTCGGACACGACGAACCGGGCGGGAATGCCGACATCGGCTGCGAGCGCCCGCGCCGCCGCGACCGCCTGCTCGCTGAAGTCGACGCCGGTGACCGTAGCCCCGAGACGCGCCCACGAGAGCGTATCGAGCCCGAAGTGGCATTGCAGGTGAAGGAGCGTCTTCCCATCGACGCTACCGACCTCCTCGAGCTCGTATTCGGCGACCCGGATGGGTCGTTCCCCGTTGCGAAACGACTCGACGTCGTAGAACTCGGAATCGACGTGGATCTTCGTCCACGCGTCCCA
>Ga0066710_100000954_pt1 | contig 19957 bp, 22 predicted proteins | sample GraSoiAngelo_159_FD_79666 | JGI IMG/M metagenome (GOLD analysis project Ga0066710, IMG submission 79666) | Grasslands soil microbial communities from the Angelo Coastal Reserve, California, USA - 14_1009_16_40cm | ecosystem: Environmental > Terrestrial > Soil > Grasslands | place: USA...
GCCGTGAGCCTGCCCGGCACGTTCCTCTTCGACGGCCTGCTGTCGGTGGGCGCCGCCGCCCTGCTGGCCTTCGGCGCCCGCGGGCTGCGCACGCGCCGGACGGCCGCCGACCGCTGAGACGGCGCGCGGTATGATGGCGCCGGTGATGCGCACGCTCGTCGTCCTCCTCGCGCTGACCCTGGGCGCGTGCGCCACCGAGCCGCGGCTGGGCCAGCCCCAGGACGTGGTTCCCGACCTGCGCGGAACGTGGCAGGGCACGTGGGGCGGGGCGCCCGTCACGCTGCTCGTGCTGGAGCAAGGCGGCACGACCCGGCAGGGCGGCATCAGCGTGGGGCCGTGGGCGCTGACCGGCGCCGGCCTCCCGGCGCTGGCGGGTGTGCTCACGTTTCCCTCGAACGGCGCGCCGGTGTCGGTCAACGTGAAGGGCCGCTTCGGCGACTGGAACGGCGGCCTTACCCTCGTGATCGATGCCCTGACCCAGAACGGCGAGCAGCTCGTGCTGACCCGGCTCGCCGAGGATCGCTTGACCGGCACGGGCACCTCGCGCCTCCGCTGGGAGCCGCAGGGCCCGGTGGAGCTCGTGAAGAAGCCGGCGTCGTAGCCGGCGAGGAGGCCTCATGAGTCAAGTGGCCACGCTCGTTCTCTCCCTCGTCCTCACGGCGCTCGTCGCGCTGCCGGCCCCGCCGGCCGGCGCCCAGACGTCGGCCGGCGAGCTCACCGTGTCCTTCCACGTCACGCTGGCGCCGGCGTGGCTCGATCCGTCCACGGCGCCGCCGCAGATCACGCCGTTCGGCGTGCTCTACGCCATCCACGACGCGCTCGTGCGGCCGCTGCCGGGACAGAAGATGGGCCCGAGCCTGGCCGAGTCGTGGACGGAGAGCCCGGACGGGCTCACCTACGAGTTCAAGCTGCGCCGCGGGCTCAAGTTCCACAACGGCGACCCCGTCACCAGCGACGACGTGCGGTTCAGCTTCGAGCGCTACCAGGGCGCGGCGGCCAAGGAGCTCAAGACGCACGTGCGCCAGGTGGACGCGGTCGATCCCCTCACCGTGCGCTTCCATCTGAGGGAGCCGTGGCCGGACTTCATGACGTTCTACGGCACCACCGCGACGGCCGCCGGCATCGTGCTGCCGCGGAAGTACTACGAGCAGGTCGGCGCCGAAGGCTTCCGCCAGAAGCCCGTCGGGGCCGGGCCCTTCAAGTTCGTCGCCCAGCGGGCGGGCGTGGACATCACGCTGGAGGCCTTCCCGGGGTACTGGCGCCACGCGCCCCACATCAAGCGGCTCACGCTCAACAGCGTGCCCGACAGCACGACGCGCCTGACGATGCTGAAGAGCGGCCAGACCGACTATGCGCTCTTCCTCGACGGCCCGGAGGCCGAGGCGGTCAAGCGCGACTCGCGCTACACGCTGGCCGACACGCGGCACGCCTCGATCTTCTGGATCGAGTTCCCCGAGCAGTGGGATCCCAAGTCACCGTGGCACGACAAGCGGATGCGCCAGGCCGTGAACTTCGCGCTCGACCGCAAGGCGACCAACGAGGCGGCCTGTCTCGGCTTCTGCCCGCCGGCCGGCGTCATCGTGCCCCGCGTGATGGACTTCGCGCTCCAGGTGCCGCCGCATCCCTACGATCCCGAGAAGGCCAAGCAGCTCTTGGCCGAGGCCGGCTATCCGCGCGGCTTCGACGGCGGCGAGTTCACGGCCATCCCCGGCTTCCCGACCGTCGCCGACGCCGCGCTGAACAGCCTGAACGCCGTGGGCATCCGGGTACGGATGCGTCCGATGGAGCGCGCCGCGTTCTACGCCGCGTGGCGCGACAAGAAGCTGCGCGGCCTGTTCCTCACCGCCGTGGGCAACTCCGGCAACGCGGCGACGCGCGCGGAGTCCTTCATGTACTCCAAGGGCGCCTACGCGCACGGCGGTTATCCCGACATCGACGAGCTCTTCCTGCAGCAGGGGCGCGAGCGCAACGTGGCCAAGCGCGAGGCCTTGCTGCACCGGATCCAGCAGCTCACGATCGACCGGGTGATGTACGCCCCGATCATGGACCTGCGCGGCCTCATCGGCATCGGCCCCCGCGTGGCCGACCCCGCGATGAACACGGTGCCGGTCTACGCGTTCCCCGCCTACGAGGACATCAAGCTGAAAGAGTGAACGGCTACCGAGGCGCGAACGGCTGCCGAGGTCTGCGCGGGTTACCGAGGCGCGCCCCGGCTCCGCCGGGCCGCGCCGAGCGTCCGGGGGGCTTGGGGGGCCCGTTCGAGGCCCCCCATCCAGCTAGATCGACACGCGCTCCAGGAGCGGGATATCGTCGAGGAGCTTGCCCAGGCCGAGGGCCACGCAGGAGAGCGGGTTATCGGCCACGGTGACGGGCAGGTACGTCTCCTTGCGGATCGTCTCGTCGAGGCCGACGAGGAGCGCGCCGCCGCCGGTCAGCACGATGCCGTTGTCCACCATGTCGGCGGCGATCTCCGGCGGCGTGCGCTCCAGGACCACGCGCACCGTCTCCACGATCGTGTTCACGCAGTCGTAGAGCGCCTCGCGCAGCTCGTCCTCGTTGATGCGGATGATCTTGGGCACGCGCGCCACGAGGTCGCTGCCCTTGACCTCGACCGTGCGGGGCCCCTCGCCGGTGGCGGCGTGGCCGCCCAGCGTCACCTTGATCTCCTCGATGCGGCGCTCGCCCACCAGCAGGTTGTAGTGCTTGCGGATGTACTGCGCGATCGCCTCGTTCATGTCGTCGCCGGCGATGCGCACGGACTGGCAGTACACGATGCCGGAGAGCGAGATGACGGCGACCTCCGTGGTGCCGCCGCCGATGTCCACCACGAGATGGCCGCCCGGCTCCTGGATGGGCAGCCCGGCGCCGATCGCCGCCGCCATCGGCTCCTCGACCAGGTAGACGGCCCGGGCGCCGGCCTGCATGGCGGCCTCCCGCACGGCCCGCTTCTCGACCTGCGTGATACCGGAGCTGACCCCCACCACGATGCGGGGCCGGAGCAACTTGCCGCGGGGCTGCACCCGCTCGATGAGGGCATGCAGCATCGTCTGGGCCACGTCGAAGTCCGCGATGACCCCATCGCGCAGGGGACGTATCACCTCGATGTTGCCGGGCGTGCGCCCGAGCATGGCCTGGGCGGCCTGGCCAACGGCGATCAGGGTGCGTTTCTCACGCTCGAGGGCGACGATGGATGGCTCGGACAGGACGATCCCGTGGCCGCGGACATAGAGGATCGTGTTGGCGGTGCCGAGGTCGATGCCGATGTCGTTCGCGAGCAGTCCGGACGGCAGTCGAAACTTCATCAAGCGATAACCTCACCCAGGCCGGGAGGGGCCGGTCCTCGAATTTGCACTCCGCGCGCGGCCCGTGTAAGCAAACGTCGAGCCGCATCGCGCGCTCACGCAAACTTGGGTAGTTGTAACGATGCTCGGCGGCGGGGACGTCCAGATGCAGACGCTCGCCGCCGACAGTGTCAGGAGACGGGCGCTAGCGAGTGAAAAGTTTGGCGCAGCGGTCCAGTGCCGGCAGCACCTCGTCGGGGCCGGCCGGCGCCAGGTTGAAGACGGCCCGGGCCACGCCGGCGTCGCGATAGCGCGCGATGAGGTCGGCGTCCTCGGCCACGCCGAAGACCGTGATGGGTACGGTGCCGGGCTCGCGGCCCGCCTCGGCCGCCATCGCCCGGAACTGGGGGAGCAGGTTCAGCACGTCGCCGTAGGCCGGGCGCCGGGCGTGCGGCACCCAGCCGTCGCCGAAGGCCAGTGCCCGGCGCGCGCCGTGGGGGAAGGCTCCGCCCACGATCACGGGCGGGTGCGGCTTCTGCACGGGCTTGGGCCAGGTCATCATGGGCGGGAAGCTCACGAACCGGCCGCCGTATTCCGGCTTGGACTTGGTCCAGATCGCCTTCATGGCTTCCACGCGCTCGCGCATCACCTCGAAGCGGGTCTTGAAGTCGGTGCCGTGGTCGGCCATCTCCTCGGCATTCCAGCCAGCACCGATGCCGAACAGGAACCGGCCGCCCGAGACCTGGTCCAGGCTGGCGACCGTCTTGGCGGTCTGGATGGGATCGCGCTGGACGACGAGGCAGATGCCGGTGGCCACGCGGAGGCGGGTAGTGGCCGCGGCCGCCGCCGCCAGCGTGACGAACGGGTCCATCACGTCGTAGTACTTCTTGGGCAGCTCGCCGCCCTGCGGGAACGGCGAGCGGCGCGAGAGCGGGAGGTGGGAGTGCTCGGGGGCCCACAGCGACTCGAAGCCGCGCTCCTCGAGGGCGCGGCCGAGCGCGGCGGGGCCGATCGAGTAATCGGTGAAGAAGATGGCGGCGCCGAAGTCCACGCCGCGCTACCGCCGGTGAAGCCGCGGGTCCCAGCGCTGGATCCTGTACCCGCGCGGCCCCAGGCAGTTGCCGAAGGTCGACTCGTTCTTCGAGATCTTGTAGCACTCGGCCACGTCGTCCTCGGCCACCTTCCGGTCGTGCGGCCGGCTCTGGCGCACGAGGAACTCCTCGCCGGTAGCGACTTCCACCCAGGCCGCGTGGCCGGCCGCCACCATGCAGCCGGCGAAGCGCTCGCCGCGCTGTGCGATGCCCGGCGGCGTCGTGTTCTCGCAGGTGTCGAGATCCTGGGGATAGGTGGCGCCGCCGGCCAGGGTCGGCACGCGCGCCGACAGCTGGGTGGTACAGCCGACGACGAGCAGGGACAGGGACACCATCACTGGCAGACGCGTCATCGTGGCCCTCCGCCGGGACACTGTACACTGACGCGATGTCGATTTTCCTGATCCGGCACGGCGAGACCGTCGGCAACGCCTCCCGCGTCGTGCAGCATCCGGACAACCCGCTGTCGCCGCGCGGGCTGGCCCAGGCCGAGCGGCTGGCCCGGCGCCTGGCCGGCGAGGGCATCGCCCACATCGTCTCCAGCGACTTCGCGCGCGCGGCCGCCACGGCTGAGCGGCTCCGCCGCGTGCTCGGCGTGCCCGTCTCCTTCGACCCGCTGCTGCAGGAGCGCAACTTCGGTGACCTGCGCGGCACGCCCTACGTCGAGCTCGGCTTCGACATGTTCGCGCCGGCCTATGCCCCGCCCAACGGCGAGACGTGGGAGGTCTTCCACCGGCGCGTCGATCAGGCGTGGGCGCGCGTGCAGGCGCTGGCGGCGGCGAAGTCCGGTCATCTCGCCGTCGTGACCCACGGCCTCGTGTGCCGCTCGCTGGCGGCCCGCCACCTGGCGCTCGCGGCCGGCGACATCGTGCCCGAGCGCTGGGAGAACACGTCGCTGACGATCGTGGAGGGCCCGGCGCCCTGGCGCGTCGCCCTGCTCAACTGCGTCGCCCACCTCGAGGACCTCGACGCCGCGCCGCTGGCCGACTCCGGCGCCGTCTGAGTTGGCCGCCGCGGGCCTTTTGACTAGAGTAGGAGCGCGGAGGTGCCGCACATGAGCCAGCTCGCCACCGCCGACGTCGCGACCGTGCCTGTCCTCGACCTCGGGCCGTACCTCGCCGGCGCGCCGGGCGCGCTCGACGCCGTGGCCGCCGAGCTGCGCGCTGCACTCGAAGGCGTCGGCTTCTTGCTGATCGTCAACCACGGCGTGCCGCGCGATCTCGTCGAGTGCACGTTCGCCGAGGCCCGGCGGTTCCACGCGCAGCCCTACGACGTCAAGATGGCGCTGCGCATGAACGAGCACAACAACGGCTACATGGCCATGGGCCGCTACGCCGTGTGGACCTCCGACGTGAACGCCAACGACAAGCCGGATCTCAACGAGGCGTTCTTCACCAAGCGCGAGCGCGCGCCCGACGATCCGCTGGCGCGCTCGGGCCGGCGCTTCGTCGGCCCCAACCAGTGGCCGGCCGACCTGCCGGGCTTCCGCGAGACGGTCCTGGCCTACACCGACGCCGTCGACGCGCTCGGCCGGCGCGTCGTGCGCGTGTGCGCCGTCGCGCTGGGGCTGGCGGCGGAGCACTTCGATGCCGCCTTCGCGGAGAGCCAGTTCTCGTTCCGGCTGTCGCACTACCCGCCCGTGAAGGCCCAGCCCAACCAGTTCGGCATCGCGCCGCACACCGACGCCAACTTCCTGACGTTCCTGGCCCAGACCGACGTCCCCGGCCTGCAGCTCCGCCTGCCGTCGGGCGCCTGGCTCGACGTGCCGTATGTCGCGGACTCCTTCGCGGTGAACGCCGGCGACATGCTGCATCGCTGGACGAACGGGCGCTTCAAGTCCACGCCCCATCGCGCGCTGCCGCCCGTCGGCCGGCCGCGCTACGCGATCCCGTTTTTCCTCGGGCCCGACATCGACACGGTCATCGCGTGCCTGCCGACGTGCCAGGGGCCCGCGAATCCACCGCGGTTTCCGCCCATCACGTACGAGGACTACCTGCGCTGGTGGTACGACGCCAACTACAACGCGGCTGCCCAGCGCGACAGCCCTTGATGGGCGTCCTCGTCTTCTGGTGGATCCTGCTGTTCCTCGTCCAGGGCGCCGAGCGCGTGTTCCTCCTGCGCGAGGCCGCGCGCGTGGAGCCGCCGACGCCGGCGGTCCTCGGCCTGACGCTGCTGACGGGCGCCCGCGCCGATCTGATCCTCGCCACGCTGGCCGTCGCCGTCGCCGCCCTCGGCGCCGTGATCGTGGCCGCGCCGCTGGCGCTGATGCCGCGCCGGCGTCACGGGGCCGGTGTCGCTGCCTCCTTCCGCTCGTCGCTGCGCGCGTGGTGCTGGGCGCTCGCCGTGGTCTTCCTGCTCGTGCTCACCGTGGACATGGGCTACTACGGCTACAACCGGCAGCATCTCGACGCCGTCTTCTTCGAGTACGTGGACGAGATGCTCTCGCGCGCGCCGGCCGCCACGCCGGACGGCGAGGCCACCACCGGCTCGCGCCAGGCGATCGAGCAGACGCGCGCCGAGCTGGGCGATGCGGGCAAGTGGACCCGGCGCCTGGCCGCATTCGCGCTACTGCAGGCAGCGGTGATCGCCGGCTGGTGGTGGCTGTTCCGGCGGCGCGTGGCGCCGGCGCTGGCGCAGTGGCGAGCGCGCGCCCCGGCGATCAGCGGCGTCGCGCTGGGGCTCTGCTTCCTCGCCGGCGCGACCGGGCTGCACTACGAGGGCCCGCTGGCCATCGCGCGCGTGGGCATCTCCAGCACGACGTACTATGCGCTCGCGCAGAGCCCGATCTGGCAGACGGCGGAGGGCGCGTACTTCACCTTCAACCCCGACCAGCAGAACATGCTGGCCCGGGCCGAGCGCCTCATGCCCCTGCCCGAGGCCATTGCCCTCACGCGGCGCGCGGTGGCGCCGGCAGCCGTGTTCAGCTCCGACGAGTTCCCGCTCGTGCACGCGACCGACGGCACGCCCGCCGCGCCGACCCGGCGGCTCAATGTCCTGCTGATCTTCATCGAGGCCCTCGACCGGCGGTTCGTGGGGCCGCAGCTGTCCCCCTTCCTCGATCGCTGGGGCCGGGAGGCGATCGTCTTCGACAACTTCTTCTCCAACGGCACGCTGACCCATCACGGGCTCTTCTCGTCGCTGTGCTCGTACGCATCGGGTTTCGGTAAATCGCCGATCAAGGTGCGCTACACCAACGACTACCTGTGCCTGCCGGAGATCCTGAAGCGGGCCGGCTACACGACCGAGATGGTGATCGGCTACAACCGCGACCACCACCAGGATCACACCGCCCTCTTCCTGGCCCGCAACGGGATCCGCCAGTTCCTCGACGAGGGCAACTTCCCGCCCGCGGCCGAGCGGCTGGGCCTGGGGCTGACCGACGGCGCGCTGTTCGACCAGGTGCGCGGCCGCCTCGAGGCGCTGCAGCGCACGGGGCAGCCCTTCTTCCTCACGACGCTCACGCTGAGCATGCACCACCCGTTCGTCGTGCCCCTCGCGCACCCTGACGTCGCCGCGCTCGCGCGCGAGAGGGACCGGTACCCGGCCACGCTGCGCTACACGGACAGCGAGCTGGAGCGCTTCTGGACGGGGCTGGAGCGCGACCACCTGCTGGACGACACGCTGGTGCTGATCCTCGGCGACCACGGCCGCCACGAGGTGCTCGGCCAATCCAGCGACGAGCGCTGGCTCGGCCACCATCTCACCCCGCTCTACGTCTGGCTGCCGCCCGGGCTGCGCGCCGCGACCGGCTTCCGGGCGCGCCGCGTCGACACGGTGGCGAGCCAGATCGACCTGACGCCCACGATCCTGGCGCTCACCGGACTCACACCGCGGCTGTCGCCGTTCATGGGGACGGACCTGAGCTGCGTGATCGTGGCCGATTGCCACCCCGAAACGCAGGCCGCGCTGTTGACGAGCCACAGCGCCGCGCTCGTCGGCGGCGGCCGCATTCTGACCTATGGCCTCAAGAGCGGCCGGCTCCGCGAGACGGACCTGCAGCTCGCCCACGCCCGCGACATCGAGCGCGCCACGCCCGACGACGCCGCCGCCGTCGAGCGCCTCAAGGCGATGGTCGCGACGTCGTCACTGCTGGTCGAGCAGAATCGCGTCTGGTCCTGGGCGCGGTTCAATCTTGAATGGGGGGCCTCGAAGGGCCCCCCAAGCCCCCCGAACGCTCGGGCCACCCCGGCGCAGCCGTGGCGGCCCTCGTCAACCCGCTCTCACTAGGCGGGGCCGCGAAGGGCCCCCCAAGCCCCCCGAACGCTCGGGCCACCCCGGCGCAGCCGTGGCGGCCCTCGTCAACCCGCTCTCAGTAGGCCGAGGTCAGGTCGTGGCCGCGGTGGCGCCGCCGTCGGCGACCAGGGTGGCGCCCGAGACGAACGCCGCGTCGTCGGAGGCCAGGAAGAGGGCGCAGCGCGCGATGTCCTCCGGCTCGCCCACGCGCCCGAGCGGGATGCCGCGCCCTTCCTTGGCCGCGCGCTCGGCGGCCTCGACGATGTCCGCGGTGAGCCGGGTGCGGATGGTGCCCGGGCAGATCGCGTTCACGCGGATGCCGTCGCGGCCGTACGACGCGGCCATCGCGCGCGTGAGCGACAGGACCGCGCCTTTCGACGCGGCGTAGGCGTGGCTCGGCCGCTCGACCGAGCCGCGGAAGGCCGAGACCGACGCGATGTTGACGATGGCCCCGCCGGCGCCGCCGCGCATGTGCGGCACCGCCGCGCGCGCGACCAGGTACATCGCGCGCACGTTGACGTCCTGGGCAAGATCCCAGTGCTCGAGCGCGATGCTCTCCACCGTCCCGCCCACGACCATCGTCCCCACGCCGGCGTTGTTGAGCAGCACGTCGAGCCGGCCGAAGGCTCGCACGCCGGCCTCCACCACCGCGGCGCAATCCTCGGGGCGGGCGAGGTCGGCGGTGATCGAGGCCGCCTCGCCGCCAGCCGCGCGCACCGCGGCCACGGCCTGGGCGAGCTCGGGCGCGCGAACGTCGGCCAGCGCGACACGCGCGCCCGCCTGCGCGAAGAGCACCGCGCTCGCGCGGCCGATGCCCGTGGCGGCGCCGGTGACGATCGCGACTTTCCCTCGCAGCACGCCGCGCTCGGCCAGTCCCATCAGCGGCGCACGCGACTCTGGCGGAGGAGATCGGGATCGCCCGTCACCCACGCCACCACCGTCGTGGTGATCGCGCAGATCGCGCAGCGTCCCTCGCCGATCATCAGCGGCGCGCCGGCCCGCTCCGCTGCCTCGATGCGCTGCCGCACGTTGCCACGCGGAAACGCCTGCGCGAGGCAGCGGAAGCAGTACGGCGCGTCGCGCGCGTGCAGGAACGCCAGCAGCTCGTCGTCCATCGACAAGCGGTATAGGGCACGGCGCGGCGCATTGCCAGTCGTGAAAGGATTTTCCTACGCGATGGCTAATTTCTGATCGGTCTATACTGGCGCCGGGAGGCACGGCGATGATCCAGGCCCGCAAGCTCGGCCACATCGTGCTGAAGGTTCGCGACGCGCAGACATCGAAGGAGTTCTACACCCGCGCCCTCGGCCTCAAGGTGGCGCACGAGGACCACGAGCACGGCGCCGTCTTCCTCAGCTTCGGCGTCCAGCACCACGAGCTCGCGCTCTTCCAGCTCGCCACCGGCGAGGCCCCGGATCCGACGCAGCCCGGCCTGCACCACATGGCCTGGCAGGTGGGCAGCTTCGCGGAGCTGCAGGCCGCCCACCGCGAGCTGGGCGCCCTCGGCATCCCGGTCGAGTCCACCGTCGAGCACAACGTGTCGCGCAGCGTGTACTTCCGCGATCCCGACGGCAACCGCGTGGAGCTCTACTGCGACATGGTCGAGGACGGCTTCGAGGCCATGCGCACGCTGGGTCCCAGGCGCGACGTCCTCGACATCGAGACGGGTGAAGTGATCAGCCGCGCCGAGGGTTGACGGAAGCCTTCCCGCCCGCCGCCTACGAGCGGGAGGACGAGTCGCCCGACGCGCGCTTCTACGACGTCCCGCGCCGGGTCGTGCACATCGACGACGGGGCCATCGCCGCCCTCGGCCGGCTGTACGCGGACGTGCTGCCGCCGGGGGGCCGGCTGCTGGACCTCATGAGCAGCTGGCGCAGCCACCTGCCGGCCGGCTTCCGCGCCGGCGAGGTCGTGGGGCTGGGGTTGAACGCCGCGGAGATGGCCGACAACCCGCAGCTCACGCGCCACGTGGTCCACGACGTCAACCGCGAGGCGCGCCTGCCGTTCGACGACGCGACGTTCGACGGCGCCGCTTGCGCGGTATCGATCCAGTACGCGACGCAGCCCGTCCGGCTCTTCGGCGAGGTCGCACGGGTGCTCCGGGCCGGCGCGCCGTTCGTGGTGTCCTTCTCCAACCGCTGCTTTCCCACCAAGGCCGTGGCCGTGTGGCTCGCCGCCACGGACGCGCAGCACGTCCAGCTCGTGCAGACCTACTTCGAGGCGTCCGGCGGCTGGACCGAGGTGAGCACGGAGAACCGGTCACCGGGCCCGGACGGCGATCCGCTCTATGCCGTGTGGGCCCGGCGCGACCGCTAGCTGCGCGGGCGGTTGCTCGCGGGCGTGAGGTGGAAGCCCGCCAGGAGGTCGCGCGTGTCGGTCACTTCCTTGAGCGTGCGGAACGGGAGCTGGAAGGCCGGGCGTGAGGCGATGATCATCATGCCGAAGTTCAGCCCGGCGGCCAGGAGCTGCAGCACCGGCAGGGCGAGGTACTCGAGGAGCTGGTCGCCCTTGGCGTGCAGCCACTCCAGCTCGCGCTTGAAGTCCTCCAGCGCGCCGCGCCACCACGTGGGCGACACGACGGCGGCCACGGCCAGCGCCCGCGCGTCGTCGACCTTGAGCGAGCGGCGTGAGATGAAGGCGAGCAGCGGCGCCGCTCCATGCTGCGCGAACAGGAGCCACGTCGCGCCCCGCACGCCCAGCCAGCCGCAGGAGGCGACGAGCATCGTCGCCCAGAAGCCCAGGCGGATGCCGGCGTCGCGCGCGATCCACGGCGACACCGCGTCGATGAACTCGCGGTAGAGGAACATCACCTCGAAAAACATCACGAGCAGCTCGACCACGACGATCTGGGCCAGGAACTTCAGCTCGCGCAGCCGCACGGCCTCGCTCAGCGTCTGCAGGCAGGCGAAGCTGCCCATCACCAGCATGAGGAGGAAGGCGAACAGCAGGGCGGCCGTGAAGCGCGAAGCCGGCCCGCCCGAGAGCTCGCTCAGCACGCCCGTCACCGTCGGCATCATCGTGTGGGTGAAGACCGTGGCCTCCAGCACGCACCAGGCCAGCAGCATCACGAAGGCGACCCACGGCACCCCGGGCTGGAAGTACGCCGGCGCCAGGCGGCCGGTCACCCTGAACGGTAGCGCGGCGACCTGCCGCACCGACTCGACGACGAGCCGCATGACCAGCGCCGCCACGGTCACGAGCCAGCCCGCCGTCACGCCGGCCACGCGGACGATCCCGACCCAGTAGAGCCACACCGAGCGCGCGGCGTCCCACCAGGCCAGCAGCATCATCGACGCGAAGCGCACCCGGCCGGCGCGGAACGGCAGCGTGTAGAGCGAGAGCAGCGTGACCCAGATCGCGCCAACGGCCAGCAGCGCCGGAAAGAGCAGGAAGACGTACTTGGCGGTCGTCACCCACGGCGGCGCCGGATTGAGGAAGAAGGCGAGCAGCGCCTCCTGCATCCGCGGCACCCAGGCGACGGGCGCCAGCAGAAGCGCGATCACTTCCTGCCACCGTTCAGGCACGACCATCCGGGCCTCCTATGGGCTGTTGGTGTCGCGGACCGGGTCCGAATCCCAGCGCACGGTCGCCCGCTCGCGCCACGGGCCCAGCGCAATGGGGCGCGCGGGCGGCGGCGGCCAGTCGAGCGAGACGACCTGCGTGGCCACCACCGGCACCACCACGGTCGGGCGCTGTCCATAGATGCGCGCGGCCGCCGCGTGCGCGGCCGCCGGATCGTAGCGGCGCAGCACGCGGATGACGTAGCGCCGCGTCTGCGGATACGGCGGGATGCCGCGATAGGCGATCACCGCGCGGTCGCCGGCGTTGTAGGCGGCCAGCACGAGCGGCAGGTCGTTGTGGAAGCGCTGCATGAGGACCCGCAGGTGCCGCACGCCGCCGTCGAGGTTCGCCTGCATGTCGAACGAGTCCTGCACGTCGAGGCTGGCCGCGGTGGCGGGCATGAGCTGCATGAGCCCCTGCGCGCCGCGCCGCGACACCGCCCTCGGGTTGAACTCCGACTCCACGGCGACGATGGCGGCGACGAGCCGCGGCGACACCCGGTGGCGGGCCGCCACTTCCTCGATGTGCGCCATGATCTCCGCGGTCGTCGGCCGCGACGGGACCGCGTCGCCGGCGTCGCTGTCCTCGGCGGCGTCGGCGTCCCCGGCGAACTGCACCAGGGCGCCCGGCGACGGTACGGCCCCACGCTGCGCGATCGCATAGCCCCCAGCGAGCGTCAGCACGAGCATGGCCAGGCCGAGAAGCCGGCGTCGCCCGGCGTCGTCGCCGCGGTGGGGAGCTTTGGTGGTGCGCATGGTGTGGGTGCGCATTCGGTGGTCCAACGTGTCAGCGTGGGCGCCCTAGCGGGAGCAACGGGGATGCCAGACCCCGGGGTCCAAGGCACAAGAACTTGATTTAACAGCGATTATAGGGGCTGACTGGTCAGAGAACGCCCAGCCGCAGCCGTGCTAGGACTGACGGTTTGTGACCGACCCCGTGACACCCGGGCAAGCGGCTACGACGCGGCGCGTGATCTCCGGACGTCGAACTTGAACAGCCGCGCGGCGTTGAGCCCGAGGATCTTCGCGCGCGAGTCGTCCGAGAGCCCGCTCATCGTGCGCTCGATCGCCTCCGCCGAGTGCGGCCACGTGCCTTCGTGGTGGGGATAGTCGTTGCCCCACATGAAGCTGTCGGCGAGGTCGAAGCGCTCGGCCAGCGCGAGCCCGACGCGGTCTTCCTGGAATGACGCGAAGCCGTGCATGCGGTAGTACTCGCTCGGCAGGTGCTTGAGCTTGGGTCGCACCCAGAAGTGATGCTTGCGGTACGCCTCGTCCATCGCGTCGAGCATCCACGGCACCCAGCCGATGCCCGCCTCGATCGTGGCGAACCGGAGGCCCGGGAACCGCTCGAAGACGCCGGAGGCGCAGAGATTGGCCACCGGCTCGATCGTCGGCGACAGCGAGTGCGAGACGTAGTTGATGACGGCGCCGCCGTTGCCGCGCGAGGCGCGAGGGTCGCGCCCGGTGGAGACGTGGAACGTGATGGGCAGGCCCGTGTCCTGGATGACCGCCCACAGCGGGTCGAACACCGGCAAGTTGTAGTTGGGATGATCGACGTCGTGCGCGCCCCACACCGGCTTGCACGGCAGCGTGAGCGCGCGAAAGCCCAGCGTGGCCACGCGCTGCACCTCGGCGATGGAGCCCTCGAGGTCGGCGGTGGCGATGGCGGCCACGGGCGAGAGCCGGTCGTTGTAGGGCCCGAACGTCTCCCACGCCCACTCGTTGAACACGCGGCACTGCGCCTGGGCGAACACCGCGTCGGGCGTGGCCCACATCGACAGCCCCTTGTTCGGGAAGATGATCTCGGCGTCGATGCCGTCGCGGTCGTGGTCGCGCAGCCGGTCGCGCGGATCGGCGCCCGCCTTCTGCCGCAGCATGTCCTCGCCCTCGAGCTCGTTCACGCGCAGGCGATCGGGCCGGTGGCCCTCCGACACGCGCCACATCACGCCGTTGGCGTCGGTGATCACGCGCGGGATGCGCTCGCGATACTTCTTGTCGATGCGCTCGGCCCAGAGGGTCGACGGCTCGTTGGCGTGGCAGTCGGCGGAGACGATGAAGTACTTGTTCGGATCGTCGGGGCGCGCGGTGCGGGTCCAGCCGGCGTGACCCGGCGATTGCAGTCGCCACTGGTTGGGAACGTCGACGTGCAGGCTCATATGACCTTCCATTGCACGAGGGTGAAGGGCACCTTGGCGTCGTCGTGAGGCTCGAAGACGGCCTCGACGGGCGCGCCGATCGTCACGACCTGGCGCGGATCACCGAGCAGGTTGCCGAGCATCCGGATCCCGCCGGCGTGCGCCAGCTCGACCAGCACCACGATGTACGGCCCGTGCTCCCGGAGCGCCGGATGCACGGGATGCCACGCGCGCTCCCAGGTATAAATGATTCCGCGGCCGTCCACGCGCGTCCAGCCGACCTCGGGCGACAGGCACGCGTGGCAGATCCACTCCGGCCCCCACTGCCACGCGCGGCAGCGCTCGCAGCGCTGCACCAGCAACTCGCCGCGACGCGTGCCGGCCCAGTACGGCGCGTCGAGCCCGTCCGGCTCGGGCACCGGCGCCGGCAAGCCGGCCGGCAGGTAGGACGCCGCCGGCGCCATCAGACCGTCGCCGCGCTGCCGAGGATGAGGCTCGAGACCGGCGTCACCATCGGGCCCGAGATCACCATCGAGACCTCGGCGTCCTCCACCTGGCTCGTGGACTCGCCGCGGATCTGGCGCGCGGCCTCGATCACCAGCTCGAGGCCGTGCATGTAGCACTCGGCGAGGTTGCCCCCGCTGGTGTTGAGCGGCAGCCGGCCCTTCGGCGCGAGCAGGTTGTCGACGACGAGGACGTCGTTGGCCTCCTTCGCCGTGAAGAAGCCGTGCTCGACCAGGCTCATCAGCACGCCGCCCGTGAAGTTCTCGTAGCTCTGCACGACGTCCACGTCACCCGGCCCCACCCCGGCCATCGCGTAGAGGTGCGGCGCCACCGTGGTGAAGCTGGACGTCGCGTAGAGCGGCGCGTTGTGCGCGCGGGCGGCGTTGCGGTGCTCCGAGCCCTGCGCGGCGCCCAGCAGGTACGCCGGCCGCGGGCGCAGATCGCGGGCGCGCTCGGCCGAGACCACGATCAGCGCCGCCGCCCCGTCGTTCTCCATGCAGCAGTCGTAGAGCCGGAAGGGCTCGACGATCCAGCGCGAGGCGTCGTAGGCCTCCGCGGTGAGCGGGCGGCCGTGCATCACCGCGCGCGGGTTGGCCTGCGCGTGGTGATAGGAGGCCAGCGCGATCGCGCGCTGCGCCTCGGGGCGGATGTCGTGCTCGTGCAGGTAGCGCATCACGCGCATGGCGAAGCGCTGGGCCGGCGAGATGAGCCCGTAGGGGAAGGTCATCGCCTGCTCGCCCGAGACGGTGGCGACGGGCGGCGCGGCGCCGAAGCGCTGGAACTGGCCCTGGGCGAGCGCGCGGAAGACCACGACGCAGTCGGCGAGCCCGCCGGCCACGGCGGCGGCGGCATTGGCGACCGCCGCCGAGCCGCCACCCCCGCCGCCACCCCACTGCATGTTCGAGAAGCGCAGCTCGGGCAGGCCGAGCGCGGCGGCGATGCGCGAGGGATCGTTGCGGTCGTTGCTGTAGGAGGCGAAGCCGTCGATCGCGCGCGGATCGAGTCCGGCGTCCGCGCACGCCGCCAGGATCGCCTGCAGCGCGAGCTGGAACTCGGACACCGGGGCCCGGCCGTGCTTGTAGTACGCCGTCTCGCCGACGCCCGCGATGGCCACGCGCCCGCGGAGCGTCCGCGCCTTCACGCGAGGAACTCGCGCACCATCCGGGCGACGCGCTCGGGCTGCTCGACGTGCGGCGCGTGGCCGGCGCCCTCGACGGTCTGCACGCGCGCGCCCGGGATACGGCGCGCGAACTCGTCGGCGTAGACGGGCGGCACCAGCCGGTCTTCCTTGCCCCACACCAGCAGCGTCGGCGCGCTCACGCGGTGGATGCGCTTCTTGAGCCCCTTGTCGGGAATCGGCCACGTGAACTTGCCGGTCGCGCCCATCGCCCACATCAGGCGCACGCGCGCGGCGGCGGCCGCCTCCGGCGGCGAGGCAGCGTCCAGGATCCCGAGCATGCGCTTCGCCGCCTCGCTGCTCGGATCGCGGAACACCCAGGCCGGCAGCTCGGCGGGATTGACGGTCATCCAGTTCACGACGCGCTCGCTGTCGCGCCAGAAGCCGATCGGGTCGAGCAGCACCAGCTTCCGCGTGCGCCGCGGATAGGCGGCCGCCATCTCGCAGGCCACCATGCCGCCGAAGGAGTGGCCGACCAGCACGGCCGCGTCGATCTTCAGCGCGGTCAGCAGCTCGTCGTAGCAGAGGACGAGATCCCAGAGCCCGTCCAGGTGATAGATGTCGTCGGGCGCGCCCGGCGTCGTGCCCGGATGCTCGGGGGCGTGCACCGTGAAGGCCTGCGCCAGCTCGGTGAGGAAGGGATCCCACGTGAGGCCCCAGGGACCGTGGAAGAACACCAGCGCCGGGCCGGCGCCCTCGGACAGCACGCGCATGCGCACCTTGTCCTGCCATACGGTGACCGTCTGCTCGCGCGTCATGCGCCCACGCCGGCCGTGGCGGGCTGCGGCACCGCCTCCCGCAGCCGCTCCGGCCACCACTGGTTGACCCAGCCCTCGTCGTTCCACTCGCCGCGCAGCGCGGGCAGCACCTTACGCGCGAAGAGGTCGATGTTCTCCAGCGTCAGCTCGTGCGGCATCGAGCCGATCTGCAGCAGCACCATGAGGTTGCCGACGTGCAGGCCCTTGACGACCTCTTCCTTGAGGCGGTCGCGCACGGTGGCGGGACTGCCGGCGATCACGTAGCCCTTCTCGACGAAGTCGCGATAGCGCAGCTTCTTGGCGTCCTCGGCGCGGCGCACCGGATTGGCCACGCTGGCCACCATGCTGCGGTAGTCCTGGTTGCCGGGCGGCGACATGAACTGCACCGGCCAGTGCAGGCACTTGTGATAGAAGTACTCGACGTGCCGGGCGTACTTCTCCTCGGCCTGGGCGTCGGTCTCGGCGACGACCACGAGCTGCAGGAACCCGGCGCGATAGGGATTCGGCTCGCGGCCCTTGTCGGCCACCACCTTCCAGTAGCCGTCCATCATCGACTTCGCCGCCTTGGCGCCCGAGTAGCTGAGGAAGCAGTAGCAGACCTCGTTGTCCACGGCGAAGTCGAACGTGCTGATGCTGCCCGAGCCCGGCACCCACACCGGCGGGTGCGGCTGCTGGATCGGCCGCGGCCACAGGTTGACGTGGGCGAGCTGGAAGTAGCGCCCGTTCCACGCGAACGTCTCGCGCGCCTGCCAGGCCTTGAGCGTGAGCGCGAACGCCTCGCGATAACGCTCGCGGTGCTCGAGCGGCGTGATGCCGTAGCAGAAGTTGACGTCCATCGGGCTGCCGAGCGGCAGGCCCGCCACCAGCCGGCCGCCGCTGATGCAGTCGAGCATCGCGTACTCCTCGGCCACGCGGATCGGCGGATTGGACGTCGGCAGCGTGGCGCCCATCTGCACGATGGCCACGTTGGAGCCGTTGGTCAGCTTCGAGAGCACGGCGCCCATGATGTTCGGGCTCGGCATGAAGCCGTAGGCGTTCTGGTGATGCTCGTTGGTGCAGACGCCGTCGAAGCCGGCCCTGGCCGCGTAGAGCAGCTCGTCGAGCGTCCAGTTGTAGTACTGGCCCACCCGCCTGGCGTCAGCCAGCTCGTGCCACGGCGGCGTCACCCAGACGGAGTCGTAGCGCTTCTCGAAGTCGGGCGGCAGCTCTCGGTGCGGCATGAGGTGGAACATGCTGATCTTCATGGAGGGGAAGACTACGCGGGCTCGGCGCATTTCACAACGCCCTGCGACCGGGGTCACAGCTTGCCGACGACATCCCCCATGGAGGTGATCCCATGAGTGACAAGGCGAGGCTACTGCACGAGGCCGACGAGGCGTTCTCCGAGCTGCGTCAGGCGGTCGACGGTCTGGACGACGCCCGGCTCACCCGCGTGTGGCTGGGGACGTGGAGCATCCGCGAGATCCTCATCCACGTCTCCGGCTGGCACCACGAGATGACGCCCGCCCTGGCCCGCGTCGCTCGCGGCGAGGCGGCATACCCGGCGGGCACCTACGACGACTTCGACACGTGGAACGCGCGCTTCGTGCAGGATCGCGCCGGCGCGAAGATGCCGGACGTGCTGGCCGAGCTGGACGCCTCCCACCGCGACTTCGTGCGCGCGGCCGGCTCCGTCCCCGACGCGCACTTCGCCGCCGGCGGGGGCGCGCGCGAGCTCTTCGAGGGCACCGGCCCCGGCCACTATCGCGAGCACACCGCGCAGATCCGCGAGTGGCGCCGCAAGGAGTCCGAGTGATGGCCACCATTCACAAGGAGATCCGCCTGGACGCGCGGGCCGAGGACGTGTGGGAGGCCATTCGCGACGTCGGCGCCGTCCACGAGCGCCTGGCCCCGGGCTTCGTCACCGAGACGCGCCTGGAGGGCGGCGCCCGCGTGGTGACGTTCGCCAATGGCCTGGTCGTCCGCGAGCTGATCGTGACACTCGACGACGGCGCGCGCCGGCTGGCCTACGCGGCCGTCGGCGGGCGCTCCACGCACCACAACGCGTCCTTCCAGGTCTTCGCCGAGGGCGCCGAGCGCACGCGCCTGGTGTGGATCGCCGACCTGCTCCCCGACGAGGTCGCCGGGCCGGTCGGCGAGATGATGGAGGCGGGCTCGCGCGTCATGAAGCGCACGCTGGAGGCTGTGCAGTCCCGGGCATAGGAAAAGTCTTACCCACGAATCTCGCCGCCGGCGTGAATCGCGGCGCCGGGTGGCGCGTCGTAACGTCTGGCGGGTGCATGACCACGACACGGCCTGCGGACGTTTCGAGCGCCACGACGCGCGTGCTGCTGATCGACGACGACGCCGAGCTGGGTGAGCTGCTCGGCGAGTATCTCGCCCGGGAGGGCTTCGTCCTCGACGGCGAGACGGACGGCGCCCGCGCCGTGGAGCGCCTGGCACCCGGCGGCTACCACCTCGCCGTGCTGGACGTGATGCTGCCCGGACTCAACGGCTTCGACGTGCTCCGCGCCGTCCGGGCCTCGTCCCGGATCCCCGTGCTGATGCTCACGGCGCGGGGCGACGACGTGGACCGCATCGTCGGCCTCGAGCTCGGCGCCGACGACTACCTCTCCAAGCCCTTCAACCCGCGCGAGCTGGTGGCTCGCATCCGCGCGATCCTGCGCCGCACCCAGGGCGGCGCCGACGCCGGCGTGGCCCGCGCGCCCGAGCAGCTCAGCGTGGACGACGTCACGCTCGATCTCGGGCGCCGCGTGGTCCTGCGCGCCGGCGCGCCGGTGGTGCTCACGGCCGTGGAGTTCTCGCTGCTCGAGCTGTTGATGCGCGCGGCCGGCTCCGTGGTGCGGCGTGACGACCTCGCGCGCGGCGCGCTGGGACGGGGCCTGCTGCCCTTCGATCGCTCCATCGACGTCCACGTGAGCCACGTCCGCAAGAAGCTCGGGCCGCGGCCGGACGGCGGCGAGCGGATCACCACGCTGCGCGCCGTCGGCTATCTCTACACCATGCGCCCGGAGCCACGGGCGCGCCGCCGATGATGCGCGGCGTGTTCGCGCGGATCCTGCTCTGGTTCTGGCTCTCCCTCGTCCTCGTCGCCTTCGCCCTCGAGCTCACCATCGCCGCCACCTCCACGCCCGTCGAGATCCGCGTGCAGCGCTTCAGCGACGGCGCGCTGGGCAGCCGCGCCCGCGAGGCGGTGGCGATCCTCGATCGCGACGGCC
>Ga0066710_100000956_pt1 | contig 19942 bp, 16 predicted proteins | sample GraSoiAngelo_159_FD_79666 | JGI IMG/M metagenome (GOLD analysis project Ga0066710, IMG submission 79666) | Grasslands soil microbial communities from the Angelo Coastal Reserve, California, USA - 14_1009_16_40cm | ecosystem: Environmental > Terrestrial > Soil > Grasslands | place: USA...
TGCACCTGGATCTTGCCATTGACTCCCAGCCAGTAGCCCGGGAAGGGGAAGCTCGGCCGCGGCATAACCTGGAAACCGAGCACGTCGCAGTAGAAGTCCCTGGTTTTCTCGAGATCGTTCGCCCGGATGAAGTAGTGATTGAGCTCTGTCAGCGGCATAGATTCCTCCTCGGCGATTCACCGTCTTGGAGCCGATGGTACGCGAAAGGGCGTGAGGTCTGCAAAACGTCGGGATGTCAGAAACGTCGGGATGTCTGGACCCGGGTCGGCATCCGCCCTATCCTCCCGGGCAGGAGGGACTTATGGACCCGAACGTTAAGAAGACCACGCTCCGGATGATTCCGTATGGACTCTACGTCCTCACCGCGGCCCACGCGGACGGCCGCGTCTCGGCGGGGACCGTCAACTGGGTGACCCAGGCCTCGTTCGAGCCGCCGCTGGTCGTGGTCGGGGTCAAGACCGACGCCCACGGCCACGCGCTGATCAAGGACGCCAAGGCCTTCGCCCTGAACGTTCTGGGCAAGGGACAGCAGGCCCTGGCCTTCACGTTCTTCAAGCCCGCCGAGCGGAAGGGCGACACGATCTCTGGCGAGCCCTTCCGTCCGGGCAAGACGGGCGCGCCGATCCTGGCCAGCACGCCCGCGTTCATCGAGTGCACGCTCGAGACGACGGTCGAGATGGGCGATCACTCGATCTTCGTCGGCAAGGTGGTCGAGGCCGGTCTCGCCAAGCCGATCGATGGGCGGGCCGACGACGCGACGCTGTGGCTGAAGGAGCTCGGCGACAAGGTCTTCTACGGGGGCTAGGCTACGGAATTACCAGGCTGAGCGGCCGGCGTCGCGCCGGCCCGCTCCCTCAGACGCGATCGTATTCCATGATCTCTTTCTTGAGGCTCTGTACAAATGTGACCACGTCTCGTTGTTCAGCCTCGGGCACCTCGAACTTCGCCAACGTGGCAGCCGCGTGCCCGAGGAACACATTCCAGTCGCTCTCGCTGATGCGCATCCCCCGATGGCAGAGCGCCATGTCCCTGCCGCGGTAGTACACCGGTCCGCCCGCGCTCGCACAGAGGAAGTCGATCAGGAGCTGCTTCTCGCGCTTGACACCGTCTTCGCCGCGATGTGCCCAGAAGCGGCCGAGCTGCGGATCGGTCTGTAGGCGGGGCAGGAGATCATTCGCCACCGCCGCGATCGCGTCATAGCCACCAAGGCGCTCGTAGAGGGTCTTCTTCTGCGCGCTCATCATGTTCTCCTCATGTTAGAGGGACCCCGGGACACAGCAGCCAACAGAGCCTTCAAAGCGCCGCGCGGTATCGCTCCGGATCCTGGTCGAACATCTCCTTGCAGTGGCGACAGCAGAAATACACGGTTCGTTCCGACAGCTCCGAGCGATACTTCGCGGTCACGCTGTCGACGGTCATACCGCAGATCGGGTCCCTGGACTCGATCCGGACGGCAACCGTCGCGGGTGACTCCGGTTCCGCTCCGCCGAGCTTCTGGCCCCGGCGATGCTGGATGATCTCGGCGAGGATGCTCACGGCGATCTCTTCGGGAGTGACTGCGCCGATGTCGAGCCCGGCCGGGGCCTTGAGCCGGCCGAGGTGCTCAGGTGGGGCGCCCCGCTGTTTTAGACGTTCGATAATCGCGCTGGCCCGCCGGCGACTCGCGACCAGGCTCACGTAACCCGCGTCGGTCCTGAGGACCCGATCGAGCACCTCCTCGTCGGAGTCCCCGTGCGTGGCCACGACCACGGACGCTCGTCGGGTGAGGCCGAGCGGGGCGAGCCCCGCCGGCAGCGGATCCTCGCCGAGCGTCACGATCGAAAAGTCCGCGGCGCGCCCGAGGGTCGCGAGGGTCTCGATGACGGGCCCGTGACCCACGAGCACGAGCTGGGGCTTGGGGAGATAGGGCTCCACATAGATCTCCAGCGTGCCACCGCTGTGGCACGTCATCCCGTACTCGAGCAGCCCCTCGGTTCGGCCCAGCGCGCGCCCGCCTTCTCCATAGAGGCCGATGAGCCGGGGCCGGCCGTCGCGGAGGGCCTGGAGCGCTTCGCGCACGACGACGGGCTCCGCGCACGCACCACCGACCCACCCCTGCACGCTGCCGTCCTCACGGACCAGCACCTTCGCCCCGGACTTGGCCGAGGTCGGCGCTTCACAGCGGACGACCGTCGCCAGCGCGAACGCCTCCCCGCGACGCTCGAGCTCCGCAGCCAGCGCCAGAAGCTCGTCAGTCACGTCGCCGCGCGCCCTTCATTCGGTCACGCCCTTCTCGCGCAGGAGCTTCCACACCTTCGCGGGCGTGATCGGGATGTCGATGTGGCGCACGCCCAGATGCCAGAGCGCGTCCACGACCGCATTCGCGATCGCCGCCGGCGCGCCGACCGTCGCCGACTCGCCAACGCCCTTCGCGCCCAGCGGGTGATGGGGCGAGGGGGTGACGGTGTGTCCCGTCTCCCACTTCGGCGTCTCGACGGCGGTGGGTAGGAGGTAGTCGATGAAGCTCCCGCCCCGGATGTTGCCAATCTCGTCGTAGGAGATCTCTTCGAAGAGCGCGGGTGCCAGCCCCATCGTCAGGCCGCCGTGGACCTGGCCCTGCACGATCATCGGGTTGATGATGTTGCCGCAGTCGTCGATGGCGACGAACCGGCGGACCTTCGCTTCGCCGGTCCCCGAGTCGACGTCGACCACGCAGATGTAGCTCCCGAACGGGTAGGTGAGGTTCGGCGGATCGTAGTAGCTGACCGCTTCGAGACCGGCTTCCATCCCTTGCGGATGATTAGTGTACGCCGCGAACGCGATGTCCTGAATCGTCTTGGACTTGTTCGGCGTCCCCTTGACCGAGAATTTCCCCGGCTCCCACACGAGGTCGTCCTCGGCGGCTTCGAGGAGATGGGCCGCGATCTTGCGGGCCTTGTCGCGCACTTTGCGGGCGGCGACCGCCGCGGCGGCGCCGGCGACCGGCGTCGAGCGGCTCGCGTAGGTGCCGAGCCCGTAGGGCGCGGTGTCGGTGTCGCCTTCCTCGATCTGGATGTCGGCGGCGGGAATTCCCAGCTCCTCGGCCAGGATCTGAGCATAGGTCGTCTCGTGGCCCTGGCCCTGCGACTTCGTGCCGAACCGCGCGATGGCCTTGCCGGTCGGGTGGATCCGGATCTCGCAGCTATCGAACATCTTGATGCCGAGGATGTCGAAGTGCTTGGACGGGCCAGCGCCGACGATCTCGGTGAAGCTCGAGATGCCGATCCCCATCAGCGCGCCGCGCTTGCGCTTCTCGGCCTGCTCGCGGCGGAGGTCGGCATACCCGATCGTGTCCATCGCCTTCTTGAGCGCGCCGGCGTAGTTCCCGCTGTCGTATTCCCAGCCGAGCGCCGACTTGTAGGGGAACTGCTCGGGCTTGACGAAGTTCTTCATGCGGAACTCGGCCGGATCCACGCCGAGCTGATGGGCCATCAGGTCGACCATACGCTCGATGGTGTGCACGGCCTCGGTCACGCGGAACGAGCAACGATACGCGATGCCGCCGGGCGGCTTGTTGGTGTAGGCGCCGTCCACCTCGACGTGGGCGGCCTTGAGGTCGTACGAGCCGGTGCAGACGTGGAACAGCCCGGCAGGGAACTTGGAGGGGTTGGCAGCCGCGTCCGTGTAGCCGTGGTCGGCGAGCGTCTTGATGCGGAGCGCGGTGAGCGTGCCATCCTTGCTCGCCGCCAGCTCGGCGCTGATGTGATAGTCGCGCGCGAACGAGTCCGCCTGAAGGTTCTCCATCCGGTCCTCGATCCACTTCACCGGCTTGCCGGTGAGCACCGACGCGGCGACGGCGATCACGTACCCGGGATAGACGGGGACCTTGCCGCCGAAGCCGCCGCCGATGTCGGGCGAGACGATCCGGATCTTGTGCTCGGCCAGGCCGACGTGCCCGGCCACCAGCGCGAAGACGGTGCGGATCGCGTGGGGGGCCTGGGTGGTCATCCAGACCGTGAGCCTCCCGTCGACCTTGTCGAAGTGAGCGATGCACCCGCACGTCTCGATCGACGCGACGTGGATGCGCGGGAGATAGATATCTTCCTTGACCGTCACCGCGGCCTCACCGAAGGCGCGGTCGGTCGCGGTCCGATCGCCCCACTCCCAGTGCCAGATGTGATTGTCCTTCTTGTCTTTCTTGTCGGTACGGAGCACTGGGGCGCCGGGCTCGAGCGCCTTCCTGGGATCGACGACCACCGGCAACGGCTCGTACTCGACCTCCACCACCGCCGCCCCGTCGGCGGCCGCGTAGCGACTCGTCGCCAGCACGGCCGCGACCTCTTGCGCCTGGTACATCACTTTCTCTACCGGAAGCACCATCTGAGTGTCCGACATGAGGGTCGGCATCCAGTGGAGGTTGTACTTTGCGAGGTCCTGGCCGGTGATGCCGGCCAGCACGCCCGGGACGGCCATCGCCTTCGCGGTGTCGATCTTGATGATCTTCGCGTGGGCGTGAGGGCTTCGCACGATGTCGAGGTACAGCATGCCCGGGAGCTGAACGTCGTCGACGTACGTGCCCCGGCCGCGGATGAAGCGCGGATCTTCTTTCCGCTTGATCGAGTGCCCCATCCCTCCGACTTCGGGCGAGGTCCTGAGCGCCATCACGAGCCTCCCTGCGAGATCTTGGCCGCCGCGTACTGGACGGACTTGACGATGTTCACGTACCCGGTACACCGGCAGAGGTTGCCAGAGATGGCCCAGCGAATGTCGTCCTCCGTCGGCGAGGGATGCTTCTTGAGGAAGGCGTAGCTGGTCATCAGCATCCCGGGCGTGCAGTAGCCGCACTGGAGCCCGTGCTCGGCCATGAACCCTTCCTGGAGCGGGTGGAGCTTGCCGCCCTGCTCGAGGCCTTCCACGGTCATCAGCTGCTTGCCCTGAGCCTGAACGGCGAACATCGTGCACGACTTCACGGGCCGGCCGTCCATGAGGATGGTACAGGCGCCGCAGTGGGTCGTGTCGCAGCCGATGTGGGTGCCGGTCAGCCGCAGCACCTCCCGGATCATGTGCACCAGGAGCAGGCGCGGCTCGACGTCCGCCTCGTGCTTCTCGCCGTTGATCGAGAGCTTCACCAGCATTCCTTACCTCCCAGCACGGGCGCGCTCGAGTGCCTTGCGGAGCGCACGGGCCGTCAGCACTCTCACGAGGTCCTTCTTGTACTCCACCGACCCGCGCAGGTCGGCGGCGGGCTCGGACGCTTCGGCGGCGAGCTCGGCCGCACGCTTGATCGTCGCCTCGTCCGGTGTCTTTCCTTTCAGCGCGGCTTCCGCCCGGGCGGCCTTGATGGGCGTCAGGCCGACGTTGGTCAGGCCGATGCCCACCTGATCGCACACACCGTTCGCGCCGAGCGTCAGCTGGGCCGCCACCGCCGCCGTCGCGAAATCGCCCACCTTCCGCTCGAGCTTGAGGTAGGCGCCCCCGCTACGTGCCGGCGGCATCGGGACCCGGATCTCCACGAGAATCTCGTCGGGCTTGAGGCTGGTCGCGAACGGCCCGGTGAAGAACGACGCGATCGGGAGCCTGCGCTCACCCTTCGCGCCCACGGCGACGACTTCGGCGCCGAGCGCCAGCATCGTCGCCGGGTGGTCGTTGGCCGGATCGCCGTGGGCCAGGTTGCCGCCGACGGTCGCGAGGTTCCGTACAACGGGATCGGCGATGACCCTCGAGGTATCGTGGAGCAGCGGGTACCGGGTGCGAACGAGCTCTGACTCCTCCAGCTCCGACTCCCGGGTGAGCCCCCCGATGCGGAGCACACCGTCCGCCTCGCGGATGTACGCGAGCCCGGCGATCCCGTTGATGTCGACGAGGTGCAGCGGGTTGGCGAGACGGAGCTTCATGAGCGGGATGAGGCTCTGGCCTCCGGAGAGGATCTTGGCGTCCTCGCCGAGCTTCGCCAGCAGCGCCGTCGCCTCGCCAACCGTGCTCGGAGCGTGATACTCGAACGCGGCAGGAATCATGGTGGCGTCCCCTCAGAATCAGCCGTGCGTCAGCGGCCGATCGCCTTGTGCAGTTCCGCGATCGGCACCATCCGCCCGTGGATCGGCACGATCTGGTCAACGGTCAGATTGAGCCGCTGGATGTTGTCCGCCAGGCTCACCCAGGCGGGATTCACGCCCGTCGGCGCCAGCGCGTTCGGGGCCGGCGGCGTGTACAGGTCGGCCTCGATCAGGAGCCTTTCCTTGGGGAGGTGGATCATGACGATCCCGCCATGATGGAGGTTGTCGGTGATCTGGTGGATGTCCACTGTCCGGGTCCCGTCGGTCAGCGTGCGGCGAGCCCCCACGCCTTCCACCGTTCCCTTCTTGCCCGACTTCGCCAGACGATCGGGGCTCACGGTGGCCGGAGCGGCCAGCGCCTTCTCGAGGAAGGCCTTGTTCGCGTCGTGGGCGATGATGGTCACGCTCTCGGCCGCGACGGCTCGCAGACCGCCGGAGTGATCGAAGTGGTGATGGGTGGCGATCACGTACTTGATCGGCTTGCTCGAAAGCTTCTTGACTTCGTCCAGCACGGCGGCGGCGCGCTCGTCGTTGAGCGGGCTCTCCACGACGATCAGATGATCCTTCATCTCGATCACGACGCTGTGGTGGGTGCCCCCGGTCACGTACCAGACCCCATCGGCCACCATCTGGGTCGTCACGCGAGCGTACGGGTGCGGCGTCTTGAGAATCGGGTCGGGGATCGTGATGTTCACGGCGGCGTTGGGCTGGACATCCGTCACCGTCAGATCGAGCGCGGGGTGGCCGCCGATCGTTTGCCGGATCTTCGTCGGGAACTTCACGCCCGCGAAGTCCTTGTACTCCGAATAGCGGATCTCGACCGGCATGTTGCCGAGCACGGCATTCGGGACCACGGCGTCGATCCGCTCGACCATGTTCTGAGCATCGACGGTCGCCCGGATCCGGAAGCGCCCGGGAGCGGTGAACGAGATCGTGTTGCCCTGGACGGCCGCGTTGTTCGCGATCGCCATCTTGATGACGCCGTGGGGTGTGGTCCAGAGCTGGAGCTGCCGATCGAGCAGCGCGACGGCCGCCGGGGTGGCCGCGTCCGCGACCACGTTCCAGGCGAAGTCGCCGCGCGCCACGAGCTCCTGGCGCTGTTCGCCACCGGGCGGTATGCCGCCAGCGCCGCCGCCGCGTTGTGGGCTTTCGCCCAGCGTCCGCACCAGCTCGTCCCGAATGGCGGTGGTTTCGTAGCTCACCGTGCGCGTGTAGCTCTTGACGACGAACCGGGGCCAGGGAAGGTCCGGCGTGTAGTTCTGGCCCACGAAGAAGTTCACGCCGCTGCCGGAATACTGGATCGACTTGACGCTGCTCGCTCCCATCGCCTTCGCGACGCTCTCGAGGGCTGCGCGACCATCTTGCGCGTAACCGACGACCGGTGACAGGAGCATGGAGATTGCCATCAGGACGATGGTGATGGGTCTGCGCATACTGACCTCCCGAGGACGGTCGGATCGGTGGTCGGGATGCTAGCAGCGCCCGTCGCTGGCGTCAAACGCCCGAAGCGCGTAAAGTCCCGGAGTGGCTCGTCCACTACCACTCCGTCACCGTGAAAGGAGCAGACCTTGAGCACGCAACCCGCCGCACCAACGGCCCGTGACGTTGTCCGTCAAGTCGCGCCGAAGCTGATCGACCTGAGCGAGAAGGTGTTGTTCGGCGACGTCTGGGAGCGACCGGGACTCTCCAAGCGCGACCGGAGCCTCATCACGGTCGCGGCGCTGACCGCCATGTACCGGACCGACCAGCTTCCGGGGCATCTGGAGCGCGCGCTGACCAACGGCGTCACGCGGGAGGAGATCGGCGAGATCATCACCCACCTCGCGTTCTACGCGGGCTGGCCCGCCGCCATGACCGCCGGGACGATCGCGCGACGGGTCTTCGACGCGAGGAAGCCATGAAAGTCGGATTCATCGGGCTCGGCACGATGGGACGCCACATGGCGTCCAACTTGATGAAGGGGGGCCACCAGCTCGTGGTCAACGACGTGCGCCGTGAAGCGGCGGCGCCCCACCTGAAGGCTGGAGCGACCTGGGCCGACACGCCACGTGCCGTCGCCGAGGCGACTGACGTCGTGTTCACGTCGCTGCCCGGCCCGGTGGAAGTCGAGGCCGTCGCCCTCGGCGAGCAAGGGCTCGGCGCCGGGCTCGCGGCCGGCAAAGTGTACTTCGACCTCTCGACCAACTCGCCGGCGCTCGTGCGGCGGATCCACGAGGTCTTCCAGCGCCGCGGGATCCACATGCTCGACGCGCCGGTGAGCGGTGGTCCCCGTGGCGCCGAGTCGCGCCGGCTCGCCCTCTGGGTCGGGGGAGACGAGGAGATCTTCAAGCGCTATCGGCCGGTGCTCGACGCGATCGGCGACCAGCCGTACTACGTCGGGCCGATCGGCGCAGGCTCGGTGGCCAAGCTCGTCCACAACTGCGCCGGATACGTCATCCAGACCGCGCTGGCCGAGGTCTTCACGATGGGCGTCAAGGCGGGTGTCGAGCCCATCGCGCTCTGGAAGGCGGTGCGGCAGGGCGCCGGCGGCCGGCGGCGGACGTTCGACGGGCTCGCCGATCAGTTCTTGCCGGCCAAGTTCGAGCCGCCGTCGTTCGCGCTGCGGCTGGCCCACAAGGACGTCACCCTGGCGACGGCGCTCGGCCGCGAGCACAAGGTGCCGATGCGACTGGCCAACATCACGCTCGAGGAGATGACCGAGGCGCTCAACCGTGGCTGGGCCGAGCGCGACTCACGCGTGGCGATGCTCCTGCAGGAAGAGCGCGCCGGTGTCCAGATTCAGGTCCCCCAGGCCGCAATCCAGGAGGTCCTGGCCCTCGACAAATGACATGGGGGGCCTCGAAGGGCCCCCCAAGCCCCCCGCGCTCGGAGACGCCCCGGCTAAGCCGGGGCGCCCCTCGACATTGCTTCGCGGTTTCGGGGGTCTCAGAAGGAATCGGGCGCGGCAGCGATCCCGTCGAGCTCGGCGCGCGTGTACGAGCCGAGGCTTCGGAAGTTGAGCTCGGTGTAGTTCTTGATCCAGCGCATCGCGATCTTGACTGCCTTGCGATAGCGCTCGTGCGTCTCGGCGTCCTTGCGGCGCGCCAGGACGTCGGCGAGCTCCTCGCCGAGGAGCCGCTTCACCAGCGCCAGGTCGTGCTCGGCGCCGGTCCGCGTCTCCCGCGCGCGATGGATGATGCGCTGGGCGATCTGGGCCACCGACATGCGGCCCGTCGCCAGATCCTCCATGAGCGCGGGATGAACGCCGGGCTTGCCCTCGAGGCTGTCGATGCCCTTGGCGCCGCGCCCGCCGAGCCAGCCTTCGACGTACTCGATCAGCATCCGCGCGTTGCGCCGCGTGCCCTCCACCGTGACCGGGCCCTCGGGCGCCTTGATCACGACCGGGTAGTTGTCGGGATTCGCCATCTGCTCGGTCGGCTTCCAACCCGAGCCGATCAGCTTCTTGAAGGGGTCGCCGGCGGTCTTCATGTGGAAGATGTGCGCGACCCAGCCGCGGATGAAGCCCTGCTCGGCCTCCCACTGCTTGTCGGCGCGGATCGCCTCGGCCGCGGCGCGATTGACCTCGGGATCGGGGTTCGGGAGCGCCGTGGCCATGCCGCCGATCGGGACGGCGCCGCGCCGGAGGCAGATCGCGACGAGCCGCCGGAAGATGTTCGCCAGGAACGGCGTCGTCTTGATATCCACGCCGAACCGGTCCGGCCACACCTGGCCGGGATCCGTCATGACGAACTCGAAGATCGAGGCTTTGAGGTCCCAGCGCGCGGCGTTGAGCCCCGCCGCGTAGGGGCCGAGCTCGTAGAGCATCTCTTCCATCTCGTAGACGCACGGCAGCGACTCGACGAGCACGATCGCTCGGATCGTCGCGCCGCCGAGGAACGGCAGGTGCTCTCGGCTCAGGTCGAACAGGTCCCGGTACCAGCGCGCCTCCGCGGCCGCCTCGAGCTTCGGCAGATAGAAGTAGACGCCCTGGCCGCGATCGGTCTGGGCGCGACCGGCGTAGAACAGGGTGAGCGCGGTCCCGAGGAGCGCCGCGTTGACGGGCGCGCCGTCCACGGTGACGTCCGGCTCGTCCAGGTGCAGACCCCGATCGCGGTGCATGAAGAACGGCAGCTCGCCGTCGGCGATCGTATAGCTCCGGTTCCGCGCGCGGTCCACGAAGGACAGCTCGCGGTTCACGGCGGCCAGACGGTTGTGGGCGGAGCGCACGGTGTCGATCAGGCGATGGCCGCCCGAGTCCTCGTCGTCGTCGAGGTCGCCGGCCGCGCGCTCGCCCTCGGGCCCGGGGTTGAGCGCGTTGATGAACATGGACGTGATCGAGCACGGGCCCGAGATCTCGATACCCGGCGTCTTCAGCTCGTCGGGCATCGGCGGGACGCGCCATGTCCCGGTGTTGGCCGGGCTCGGCGGCGGGTGGCTCGGCAGGACGTGCTGCCGCAACGCGCGCTCCAGCACCGCGAGCCGGCGAGCGCGGAGGTCGTGGGCGCGCGCGTCCAGCCGCTCGTGAAGTCGCGTCAGGTACTCGCAGAAGGCGGGCGTGAAGAGCGCCGCCGCCCCTTCGACCGGGGCGAATTTCACTCGCGTCGACATCAGCAATGAAACTTTTCGCATGCGACGCCGCGGCTGTCAATGGCAGAATGCCCTGCGGTTTTGGGGAATGAATCGGCGATTCCGCGGCATGGGAAAGGGGCGCAAGACCCGTCGCGCCCTCGAGCGTGGCGGTACCGGCCCGGCCCAACGGCTCAACGAGACGCTGGCGCGCTGGCCCGGCGTGAGGATCACGCCCATGTTCGGACGCTGGGGCTATTTCGTCGGCGACACGCTCTTCGCGTGCTTTCCCCTCCGCGAGAAGGAGCACGATCTGTGGGTGCGGCTCACCGGAGACGATCAGAAGCGCGCGCTGGGCGACACCCGGGTGCGCCCGCACCGGCGTTTCTCCAAGAAGGGGTGGGTCGAGCTGGACGTCGACGGCGTCGAGGACCTGGGGCGGGCCGTGCGCTGGCTCCGGCGCGCGTACGGAGCGGCGACGGGCGGCTCGCCCGACGCGACCGCGGCCGAACCCTAGGGCGCGGCCGCCGCCTCGACCGTCGTTTCCTCGCGCGCCTTCGCTTCGATGCGGTCGATCCTGACCAGCGGGACCAGGAGCCAGGTGAGCGCCGTCATCGCCGTCGCGATGTACACCAGGGGCTCGTAGCCGACCACGTCGTAGAGACGCGCCCCCACGTTCTCCGACAGCTGCGTTCCCAGGTTGTAGACGGATGTGAGGGCGGCAAAGAACGTCGCCTCGACGTAGCGCGGACAGGCCTTGGCGGCGAGATCGAGGAACGCGAGGTTGACGACCATGCTGATGGCGCCGAAGACGATCGTGATGACGACGGCGGAGGCCGTGTCGCGATAGACGAGGTACGCCAGCGTGCCGACGACCCCCATGGCGATCGAGTAGTTGATGATGCGCTTGAGCGGCAGCCGCCGGGAGAGCGGCGCGTAGACGAGGGCCCCGACGACACCCGCCATGTAACCCAGCGCCGCCAGCCGGCCGATGAACTGCTGGCTGAACTTGAGCGTGTCGGTCTGGTAATAGAGGAACGCGGGACCGAAGGACGGGCTGAACCAGAAGAAGAAGATGAAGCCCGCGACGAGCCAGATCTCCCGTCCGCGCAGCGTGACGACGATCGCGGTCCACGTCTGGACGAACGCCGCCCGGTTCGCGCGCGTGGGCGTCTCGCGCATGAACGACGCGCCCATGCCCAGGGACATGAGTGGGAAGCACGCGGCGAGGAGGAAGGCGGCGCGGAGGCTGCGCGTCTCCGCCAGATTCCCGCCGAGCTCACCGACCAGCACCGACGCCAGGGTGATGGCGGCCCACTGCACGGACTGGAACGCGCCCGTGAGACCGCGGGGCCGACCATTCTCGACCATCATCGCGTCGGTGAGGACGTCGGTGAACGCAAGACCGAGGGCCATCACGGTGAAGAGCACGACGCCCTCGACGAGCGTGAAGGTCGTGAGCCCGAACAGGTCGAATGTCCAGATCTCGCCGTGAGCGATCCAGTCGCCCCACGCCAGTGCGAGGCCGGCAACCCCCGCCAGCGCAGAGGTGAGCAGGAAGTAGCTCTGTCGCCGTCGGCCGAAGAGCGGCACGCAGTCGGACAGGAGTCCGTAGAGAGGCTTGATGAACCAGTGGATGATCGTGATCAGGCCGAAGTCGGCGACCTGGCCCGCGCTGAGCCCGCGGTCTTTGAGCACGATCGTGATCGTCTGGTTGGGCAGGTACCACATGCCCTGAGCGAAGTAGACGACGGCGAACAGGACCGCGAGTCGCTTGGCATCGGGAGTCTTGAACGGGTTGAGGCGCGCGAGCCAGGCGAGCATCCTCGGTCATGATACCTTTGTTGACACACATGCTGTCCGTCTGTCCGCACGATTGCCCGTCGTGCTGCAGCCTCGTCGTCACCGTCGAGGGCGGTCGGCTGACCTCCGTCACCGGCAATCCCGACCATCCCTTCACCCAGGGCGTCATTTGCGGCAAGGTGCGCGAGTACGCCGAGCGCGTCCACTCGCCGCTGCGCATCCGGCAGCCGCTCCGGCGCGTCGGCCCGAAGGGTGCCGGCGAGTTCGCGCCGATCTCCTGGGACGCGGCCATCGAGACGATCGCCGTTCGATGGCGGGCGATCATCGGCACCGACGGCGCCGAGGCGATCCTGCCGTTCTCCTACGCGGGCTCGATGGGCCAGATCCAGTACTTCGCCGGCCATCCGCTCTTCCATGCCCTCGGCGCGAGCCGGCTCGACCGCTCGATCTGCGTCTCGACGGCGTACGCGGGCTGGCGGGCCACGGTCGGCGCAGTCACCGGCAACGACTCCGAGCAGATGGTCGGCGCCGATCTCGTCGTGCTCTGGGGCGTGAACGCGTCGTACTCGACGATCAACGTCATGACCCTCGTGAAGCAGGCCCGCGCCCGCGGCGCGCACGTCGTCGCCGTCGATCCCTACCGGACGCCCACGGCTCAGGGAGCGGACGAGCACCTCATGGTCCGGCCCGGCACCGACGCGGCGCTGGCGCTGGCCGTGATGCACGTGCTGGTCGCGGAAGAACTCGTGGACCGTGACTACATCGAGCGCGCGACGCTCGGCTACGATCGACTCGCCGCGCACGTCCGGGCCTACGCGCCCGACGCGGTCGCGCCGATCGTCGGGCTCGACGCCGAGACCATCGTGCGATTCGCGCGCCGGTACGGCGCCACGCCCCGGACGTTCATCCGGGTCGGCATCGGCATCTCTCGCCACGACAACGGCGGGATGACGTGCCGGACGCTCGCGTGCCTCCCCGCGCTCACCGGCGCCTATGCGGATCCGCACGGCGGCGCCCTGCTGTCGACCGGCGGCGCCTTCGGCTTCGACTACGCGGTGCTGGAGCGCCCCGATCTCCTGCCGGCTCCGGCCCCTCGTACGATCAACATGATCCATCTCGGACGCGCGGTGACGGACGGCGCGCTCGCGCCACCGGTGCGGTCGCTCTACGTCTACAGCTCGAATCCCGCCGCCGTCTGCCCGGACCAGACGCTCGTGCTGCGGGGACTCGCGCGGGAGGATCTCTTCACGGTGGTCCACGAGCAGGTGATGACCGACACCGCGCGCTACGCGGATCTCGTGCTCCCGGCGACGACCTCGATGGAGCACCTCGACCTCTATCGCTCCTTCGGACAGCTCACGGTGCAGCTGGCGCAACCCGTCCTCCCGCCGCAGGGGGAGGCAAAGTCCAACTGGGAGACGTGCCGGCTCCTGGCCCGTGCGATGGGTGTGGCGGAGGCGCACTACGCCAAGGGCGACGAAGGGCTCATCCGTGAGTTCCTGGCGAAAGGCGACGCGACCGTGCGCGGGATCACGTGGGAGCAGCTCGTCCGCGACGGCTGGGCGCGGATCGACCTGCCCCGTCCTTACCGACCGTTCGCCGACGGGGCGCCGACGCCGTCCGGGAAGGTGGAGTTCTACTCCGCCTGGATGGAACGTCAGGGATTGCCCGCGTTGCCCACGTACGTGCCGCTCGCCGAGGGCCCCGACAACCGCGAGGTGGCGGCGCGGTTCCCGCTCCAGTGCATCGTGCCTCCGAACCGGTTCTTCTTGAACTCCTCGTTCAGCCAGTCGGAGCTACTGCGCCGGCGTCAGGGCGCAGCGACGGCGATGCTCGCTCCCGCCGACGCCGCCGCGCGGGATATTCGCGACGGCGACGCCGTTCGCGTCGAGAGCCCGCGAGGCGCCGCGCGCTTCACCGCCCAGGTCACCGACGCGACGCGCCCGGGCGTCGTCGTCATCGAAGGAATCTGGTGGCACCGCTTCCAGCCGGGTGGCCACGGCGTCAACGTTCTGACGAGCGACCGCACGACCGACCTCGGAGATGGCCCCGCCTTCCACTCCAACCTCGTCCAGGTCTACAAAGCATAGTCTCGCCTGGCGCGGGCGCGGCGGCGCCCCGGCGGCCGGGGGGAAGGGGTCGCGCGACCACGCTGCACGCGTGCGCTGCTCCGGTGCGGCTGGGCTCCATCCGGGCGCGGCTGCGTCCGTCGCCGCTTGTCGGGAACGGGTCGTCGACCCCTTCCCCCCGGCCGCCGGGGCGCCACCGCGCCCGACGGTCGCCCGATTAGGCGCCGTTATTGGGGAGGTGCGTGGGGTGTGGCGGCGCGGAGGGTCAGCGGGTGCGGTCGATGTCGTGGCCGGCCGCGGCGAACGGTGGCGGCTCGTTGCCCATCACGGGGCTCGTCGCCGCCGGCGTGTGGGTCGGCATCATCCGCAGGAGCACCGGGAGCACGACGAGCGCCGCCGCGAGACTCGTGGCGGTGCCGAGCGTGAGCAGGAGGCCCAGGCCGAAAATGCCGCGGTGATCGGCGATCATCAGGCTGCCGAAGCCGACGATCGTCGTGAGCCCGCTGACGAGCACGGCCATCATCGTGGAGCGCGCGATCAAGGGCCCGCCGTGGTCGCGGCCCTCCATGAAGCGGATCACGATGTTCAGCCCGTACTCCGCCGCGGCCCCGAGGATCAGCGGGAGCCCGAAGACGTTCCCCATGTTGAACTTCAGGTCGAAGAAGTACATGAGCCCGAACGCCCACATCATGCCGAGACCGAGCGGGAGGAGCGCCAGCACCGTCTCGCGGAGGCGGCGCAGCGTGAGCGCCGTGACCAGGCTGACGAGCAGGATCGCGTAGATCGTGCCTTGCTGGTAGGCGCGCTCCATCAGGTGCAGCGCTTCGTACGTGATGATCGGCGTCCCGGTCACGTCGGGGTCGACGGATCGGAGCTCGCTGACGAAACGGTGGGCGCCGGCGCGGTCCCAGATGTCGACCCCGGGATGAATCTGGAGGAGGAAGCGCCCGCCGGCGCTCATGAACTTGGACTTGAGCTCCGCCGGGACGTCGTCGAGACCGACCGGCCGGGGCGCCACGTTGTCCTGGAGCCGCTGGAAGCTTCGCACGAAGTCGCGGTAGATCTGATTCTGCAGGAGCGTCAGCGCCGGCTCGGCCACCTGCGGATCCGCCTGGCGGATTTTCACTGCGAGCCGCGCGATATCTTCGGCGACGAGCTTGAGCTTCGCCCGAACCTCGCCCTCCGGCGCCTCGTTCGCCGCGATGGTGAAGCGACGCTTGAGCGTCTCGAGGGAGGAAGCGAGCCGCGGCAGATCCACCGACGTCGGGCGACCGACCCGAACCGACGCGACCAGGGGGGCGAAATTCTCGATCACTTTGAGCTTGGCGGGCTGGTCCTCGGGAATGAGCAGGAGCACTGAGTCCACCTCGGAAACGCTCGGGAGCGCGCGGAGGGCCGCGTACTTGCGTCGAAGCTCGTCGAGCGTGTCGGCGCTCGCGAGCGCCGTGAAGCCGGAGCGCCCCGCCGTCGCCAGGATGCGCTTCTCCCAGACGACGGACTCGGTCCCGGAGGCCTGCAGGTTGAGCAGGTTGTAGTCGAACTGGATGTAGCGCAGGCCCCACGCCGAGACGGCCATCAGCGCGATCGCCATGACCGCCACCGCCTTGGGGTAGGCGACGAGGCGCTCGACGAGCGGCACGTGGATACGCTCCAGCGCGATCGCGCGCGGGATCGTGCCGGCCGGCCGTTGCGCGTGGCGCCGGTCGACGAGAACGAGCACCGCCGGGAACACGGTCATCATCGCGAGCCAGGCGAAGAGGAGGGCGGTGCCCGCGATGAACCCGAGCTCCCGCACGCCGCGGAAGTCGGTGAGCCAGAGCACGTAGAAGGTGCCCGCCGCCGTCACCGCCCCCAGCAGCATGCCGGGCCCGCTGCGTGCGGCGGTGATCTCGATCGCCTCCTTGAGGTTGCGGCCGAGGAACAGCTCTTCCTCGTAGCGGAAGAGGAAGTAGATGCCGTAGTCGATGCCGATCCCGATCACGATCGAGATGAACATCACCGAGAACAGCGAGAGGTGGCCGATCACGAGGGTCGCGACGCCGATCGACCAGCAGAGGCTCGTGGCGAGCACCACCAGCATCAGCACGGGCTTGCCCACGCGCAGGAACGCGACCAGCAGGAGCCCGAGCGTGAGGGCGAAGGCCAGCACGGTGGCCCGCTCGCTGTCGCGGAACGCCGCGACCATCTCGTCGTTCTGCAGCGCCGGCTTGCCGGTCACGCCGACCGTGACGTCGGGGAAGTCGTGCTTGAGTGAGGCGATGACCGCCCGCACGCCCTCGATGGCGCGCCGGTCGCCGGTGAAGCTCCCACGCTCGGTCTCGGGCTCGGCCAGGATGAAGAGCAGGCGCTGGTCCTCGGACAGGAAGTAGCCGGCGCCGGGGCTGTCGGCGCCCTCGACCGCGAAGAGCGTCCCGAAGGGTGACTTGTACGGCCCCGGTCGCTCCAGGCGCGCCGCGATCAGCCCGACCAGATCCTGCACGAAGCGAAGGTCCGCGGCCCCCTTGCCCTCGGAGACGCCGAGGTCGATGAAGTTCGTGACGAACGCGGTCGCGATCTGGGTGGCCATGCCGTCGGCGAGCTGGTCGAGCGTCGGGCGGGCCGCGAACGCCTCCATGAACTCCTGGTAGTCGAAGATCGCCTCGCGGATGTTGATGAGCCGTTCCTTCGAGAGGTACAGCAGGGCCCGCCCCTCGAACTGCTTGGGATCGATCCGGTACGAGATCCGCTTCAGCGGAACGTCGCTGGCGCGGAGCTGGCGGACCAGGCGCGTCGCGTAGACCGTCGCCTCAGGTAGGGACGGCGCCTCCACGACGATGGCGATGCTGTCGAGGTCGCCGAACTCGCGGTCATACTGCGTGTAGCGCTCGACGTACGACCGGCCCGGCGGCAGCAGGGCGCGCGTGGAGGTGGCGAAGGTGAGGTTCTCGAGCGCGTAGACGATCGAGACCCCCGCCAGGGCGACCGCGATCGCGACAGTCAGGATGGGTCGCGCGCAGGCGACCCGCACCAGCCGGCGAAGGGGGCGCCCGATCACTGCGGCGAGGGGCACCTACTCGTCGCCGGCGATGAACCGCTCGAGCCGCTGCCGGGCGGTGTCGTCGGTCCACTGCTCGGGCGGTGACTTCATCAAGTACGCGGACGGGGCGAGCAGGGCGCCCTTGATCCCGCGGTCGAGGGCGAGCTTGCAGGCGCGGATCGCGTCGATGACGACGCCCGCGGAGTTGGGGGAATCCCAGACCTCGAGCTTCAGCTCGACGTTGATGGGCTGATCGCCGAAGCCGCTGCCCTCGAGCCGGATGTGCGCCCACTTGCGGTCGGCGAGCCACGGCACGTAGTCGCTCGGGCCGATGTGGACCGCGTCGCCGGGCAGCTCGTGGCCGAGCTGCGACCGGACGGAGTCCGTCTTCGAGATCTTCTTCGACGTCAGTCGGTCGCGCTCGAGCATGTTGTAGAAATCAGTATTGCCGCCGAAGTTGAGCTGGCTGGTCCGGTCGAGCCGCACGCCGCGGTCCATGAAGAGCTTCGTGAGCACGCGGTGGATGATCGTCGCCCCCACCTGGGACTTGACATCGTCACCCACCACCGGTAGGCCCCGCTCCTCGAAGCGACGGCGCCAGTACGCCTCGCGCGCGATGAAAACGGGGATGCAATTGACGAACGCGCACCCGGCGTCCAGCACTTGCTCGACGTACCACTTCGTCGCCATCTCGCTGCCGACCGGCAGGAAGTTGACGACGATGTTGGTCGCGGTGTCGCGAAGGGTGCCGGCGATGTCGGCCGTGGAGCCCGGCGCCTTCTTGATCATCTGCGAGAGGTAGTGACCGAGACCGTCGTGCGTCATCCCGCGCAGGACGGGCACGCCGAGGGGCTTCACGTCGGCGAAGCGCACCGTGTTGTTCGGCGCCTGGTAGATCGCCTCACCGAGATCACGCCCGACCTTGCGCTCGTCGATGTCGAAGGCGGCGGAGAACTCGATGTCGCCCACGTGGTAGCCGCCGAGCCGCGCGTGCATCAACCCGGGGATGAAGCGATCGGCCGGCGCGTTGCGGTAGTACTCGACACCCTGGACGAGGGCCGACGCGCAATTCCCAACACCGATGATCGCGACTCTCACGGATCCCACGGACGCCTCCTCAGGTAGAGCTCGGTCGAGCGCGGCTAATTAATGGATGAGTTTAGCACACGGTTTCCGGAAACCGCAGCATGCACCACTCGGGCGCCGCGCTTCAGCCGGCGGTGGCGATTCGCCTGAACCGGTCCCGGATCGTGTGCGGGGTGTGCGGGATCCGGGGCGCCGGCGTCTCCGTCGCCGTGACCTTGACCAGAATGAAGTGCGGGCCGCCGTCGACGCGGGCCGACCGCAGGGCGGCGGCGATCTCGTCGGGCGTCGTCGCGGCGATCGCCGTGCGATAGCCCGCGCTCCGGGCGAGGCGGTCGAGCCGCACCTCGCGCGATGGCGACCGCTGGCCGCCGGTCGAGCCGTAGATCTCGTTGTCGAAGACGAGGTGGATGAGGTTTCGCGGGCCCAGGCTGCCGACCATCGCCAGCGTGCCGAGGCTCATCAGGAGGTTGCCGTCGCCGTCGAAGACGGCGCACCGCTGCGCCGGCCGGGCCAGGGCGAGCCCCAGCCCGATCCCTGAAGCCAGTCCCATCGAGCCGATCATGTAGAAGTTCTGCGGCCGGTCGTCGATCGCGAACGACTCGCGGCAGATGTAGCCGTTCGCGTGAATCACTGGGGCGTCGCCGAGCTCCTTGATGGCCACGGCGAGCGCTTCACGGCGTGAGATCACCGGACGCAATTCCTTGTCCTCCGCGCTGGGCGTCGTCGCGACCGGGGCCGGGGGGGGGGATCGCCGGACCACGCGGCGCGCGTTCGCTGCTCCGCGGCGGCCGGGCTCCATCCGGGCGCGCGGCGTCCGTTGCCGCTTCGCGGGAACGGGTCCGGTCGACCCCTCCTCCGGCCCCGGCTCCGGTCGCGACGATGCCGGACGGGACCAGGATCGCGACGGGCGTCTCCCGGGCGTCCAGCTCTCGGCGGGCCCAGGCGAGGAGCTCGTCGGCAGAGTCATGGCGGAGGACGCGATATGGCACGCGGAGGAGGTCGAGGAGGTTCGGCGAGATCTCGCCCATCAGGATGTGCTCGGGAGCATCCTGGCCCGCAAAGCCGCGCCAGGTGACGATCAGCAGCGCCGGCAGCCCGTACATGAGCGACAGCGACGCGAGAGCGTTGAGGCTCGTCCCGAGCCCCGAGTTCTGCATGACCACGACCGGGCGACGCCCACCGAGCCACGCGCCGGCGGCGAGCCCAACGGCGACGTCCTCACGCACCGACGGGATCCAGGGCGCCTGCGGGTGACGCTCGAGCGCGGTGATGAGATCCTCGACCAGCGAGCACGGCACGCCGGTGAAGAAGTCGAAGCCGTGGCGGTCGAGGAGCGCGGCGAGCTCGGCGCCGGACACTAGCAGGCTACGGAAAAAGCAGGTGAAAGGCACGCAGTTGAGAGCCGCAAGGCA
>Ga0066710_100000960_pt1 | contig 19922 bp, 23 predicted proteins | sample GraSoiAngelo_159_FD_79666 | JGI IMG/M metagenome (GOLD analysis project Ga0066710, IMG submission 79666) | Grasslands soil microbial communities from the Angelo Coastal Reserve, California, USA - 14_1009_16_40cm | ecosystem: Environmental > Terrestrial > Soil > Grasslands | place: USA...
GAGTAACTTGTCAAGGCCTGGGATCCCGGTGGGAGTTCTAGAACTAGCGTTCGGATTGCCTGGGGAGTCGGCCAATAGTCTTCAAAAATGGGTTGAATCAACTCGTAAACCATATTCGTTCTGTTACGCAAGATAGGGGTATTTCGTTCCAGTCCGAGTTTGCTTCCCGTTTGGAAGGGAGTGTGTGTCTTTAACCGGGGAAAAATCCGAGAAGCCGGGTCTGACTCCAATCTTCCGGGGTCTTGGGATGAGTCTCCTTTTGTATCATATTCGTCGGACATGGTTAATCGTTCCAAACCACGCCCGTTAATCCACAGCTAGGGCACACTACCGACCAGTGTGTGATGTCGCCTTCAGTTTGACGATGAGTCTCGGTAGGCACGAGACTTGTTTTGCATTTGGGACATTTGTCGGAATCCTCGTCACTTGCCTCCACATTGATTCTGCCATCGAAGGTGGAGGGACCTGTTCCACAACGTAGAATACCAAAGCACGTCCTTCGGAGGTGTCGATGGTTCCTAAACTGACAATCTGTCTCTTCTTGGGGGAAGAAACCGAGCCCCCGAGGGGTTTCTCAAAAGCGGCTGCTCCGCTAGGTTGAGTCATGCAAACGAATGAGGTAATTCACCGATAAATCGGTGTTGCTGTGGCTTTCGCGGCAGCACTATTCATGAGCCGGAGAAGAATTCTTGAACTCCAGAAGTAACATTCCCGGCAAGAGCAGGTCAATGACTGGTAGGAGCATCAAGACCAATGAGAAGAACGCCAAGACTATTCCCCACATCTCCATGGTATAGTAAATTCAAAGAGACCGCTAATGTTTTATGGTCTTCAAGCACTTCCCCAGACCCAGGTTCTAAATGGGCTCGGTCAGAAAAGACTCGCTCATTACCTTCCTCTCAATTGCGTTAATGTTGATGTCGGCTTTTGCAATAGCTGTTCCACCCGTGAATGCTCAAACCAACCTGCTGTGCAATGGCGATTTTAGCAGCGACTTGACTTGTTGGAATACCGTTAAGGTTCAGACCTCTAACGGCGTCAGAGGCGAATACCCGATTTTCGAAGTTTTGACACAAATACCAGTCGGCACGATTGATTGCACACCGACTGGTAGAGAAGGCAACCCTTTCCTGAATATCGAAGTTCCTTTCGGAGCCGACGGCTATGTTGAGCAGCAGGTAACAATCCCCTCGTCCGGGGCAGGTCTCTCCTTTGTCAGTTGGGGCAACGAGTTGACGCTGGGAGAAGTGAACGCGTACGTGACGATAGTTGACGCTTCTGGCACTCCGCATTCTCTTGAGACGTTTATCCCTCCGCTAATGCTTAACCCGGGCGACCCGAACAATCCCAACGATGATATTTGCACGGGCAGTAGTCCGGTTTCGAAGTCCTATGACCTTTCAGCCTACTCGGGAGAGACGGTGAATTTGAGATTAGGTGCGACATCCCAAAACTGCTGCGGGACTAACGCTTTCTTCGATGATGTGCAAGTCGGCGTGGCAATTCAGTCGCCTGATTTCGAGCTAATAATATCGCCCGAATCTCAAATAGCTGCTCTCACGGGGCATACCGCAAGTTACTCTATTTCATTGGCTCCGTTACACGGATTCAATTCCGAGGTTTTCTTAGGTATCGCGGAATTGCCAGCCACCTTTACCTTCACGTTTAGCAAGAGCCAAATAGCGGTAGGAGAGATTTCAATCCTCAAAATTGCAACATCGACACACAGTCCCCCAGGACTAACCCCTTTTATTGTGACCGGTGAGTCAGGCACATTGGTTCGATCTACATCTGTCAGCATAGACGTTCGAAAGATCGTTGGAGTGGAAAACGTCGTAACCATCGACCAGGTAACAGTCAAAAGTTCAAACTTCTGCCCCCCGCTTTCCACTGAGTCATGCTTCTCAGTGCAGCAGAACTTTGCTATCAATATCCCTGGCGAGAGACATGATTGGAGTTTCTGGGCACAGAACGCAATTGGCTTTCAAAGACTTAGGTATGGAAGAACAATTGCCCTCGCGGTGTTCCAAGTCTATTCAATTGATGACCCGAGCAATCCAAGGGATTGTTCGCCCCACTCGATCGGCCCCTTTGGATGCCGAGTCTTCGGCGGAGGGACTCAAGTTAACTTTCCACTCACACTGGACCTCACTTCGTCAATAGTTGGAGGCTCGCTTGTTATGACAAACAACTTCGGGACATTTAGGTTCTCCTTGGATCAAGGCTCGTTCATCAATGTCGGGGCCTTCAACCTTACGGGGAATAATGCTGAGAAAACCGAACTTGATATTGTCGGTCCAGGGAGCACGATATTTGGAGTCGGTCATGTTGCGTTTGATGCTCCCACCGGCGGAAGTGTCTTTTCCTTTGCCCGATTGGAAGGAGAGTCTCGGTCCGGTTCTGTAATTCAACAGCCGCTCGTGAGCCAGAAGACCTGCGACCTCCAACCATTTGGTTCTCCATGCCCCCACACTAAAGAAAGCTCTGAAAATCTTTCGTGGGTCATGACTGGAGCGAACAAATCAACATTTGCTTTCCTGCTCAACAATTCTGACCAGGGAATCACTTACGAACCCTGATGGTTGAGGGCATTTACTCCTATGCTGACGGCGCTCTATGGTTGCTCTATTTATGCTACTATGGGTAGAGATTAAGCTGGATTCAGACAGACGGATCACCGAACGCTCCTCCACCCACTACTCTATGTTGGTCCCATCTCGAAGCACGAAGATGGACTGTGTCGGCTTTCAAATTAGCGATGACTTCCCGGAGGATAACTTGGACAAGGTAGTCAGACCTCTGAGATTCCGTGCTTAAGAGCGTTTAGAGAGAATATTCTTGGGAGGACGAGGAAAGAGCGATGTCGGCCACAAGGCAGTGTGAAGCCTGTCATGGAGACATTCCCAATCACCCACTCGCTCGCCTTTGTGTGCGTTGCAGGAAGATTGTCAACAGAGCTGAACCTCCCCGTGTCAAGCATGATGTCAACGCTCGCATTCGTGCTTTGAGCAAGGCTTGGGATGGAGAAGGTTTCCGATGCTATTACACAGGAGTGAGACTTGTCGAAGATAATCAGTATGACCCAAGGCATCTGACTTTAGACCACCGCATCCCAGGTCGGGAAGACGATATCGTAGTGGCCTCACTCTTGATAAATCAGATGAAATCCAAACTGACCGAGGACGAATTCAAAGCGATCATTGCCCAACTTATGAGTCGGTTCAATGGTGGAACATTTGATGAGAGCGTCTTCAAGCTAAGTCAATGGAACGAGCGGTAGCCCGGGACCTATCTCAGTCTTTCTAGCTTTTGCATTTGTAAGCAGGTATCCGGTATAACTTTTTCTCAGCGTGGGAAGATGTCCCTCGGGTCTAGTCTATTTGGGAAAGAGAACAACCAAAGAGAAGGCGAAACTACTCGGCGTAATTCTTGCAGAACAGGGGAATCGCTACATTGACGCGATTCCAAAGGCGTTCCTTGAAGCCTGCGTCGCGCTAGCTACTATCGTAGTCTCTGACAATATCTTAGGAGCGACAAGGAACCCTTACTACATACCGTCGCTTGTGATTATTTCGGCAATTCTCCTACCGACGATCCGTTACTCTCGAAACCGAACTTGGGGGCCTAAGTTCAGAGGTGCGGTACGACAAACTTCCGTCTGGATAGTAGGAGTCGCGGCCATTATCGTCCTTCTTCCACAAGACAAACAGCTTGGCATTTTCGATCTTCGCAATCCGTTGTCGCTTTACAACGTCGGCGTCGCCTATTACCTAGTTCTCGGGATCGGACTCGCGGCCTTGTACTTCGCCGTTGCAGACTGGCTAAAGGAAGGGAAAGAACGGAGTCTCTCTGGCCTTAACCCGGAGTTCATTTAGTCGAAGGCTACTAGTCGGTCTTTCCGTAAGCGATAGTCAATCGAGGTTTACGACGCTTCTTCAGCTCTGCTTCTAGGAAGATCAATTCGCGGGTTTCGGGGTCTACTCGAACCTTGAGGATCTGCTTCTTTCTCTTAGCCACGAACCTTCTTGAGCGGTCAAACTTTCCGCACTCTTAAGGGGCGAGCAAGACTGCTCTAACAGCAACGTCCGGAGTTAGGTCCACCGAGCGATTGTTTGACAATTTCGCCGCACCCATCCTTCCGAAGCCTTGAAAAAGGCAACTGGTCAGAATATCCTCCACTAATGCCGCCTTACAAACTCTTGGTGGGGTTCGAGCTCAGGGTTAGCGGGACTCTCGCGAAGCTACTTACCTCGCAAGAGACAGCCAGAGGCACACCAACACTAATGGTACTGACATTCACAAACGTCGGAACCGAGCGTTTTCCCGGGGGCAGGGTGCGAAAACTTGCAATATACCAAGCGGGGCCTATGGCGGGAATGAGTAAGGAAGCAGCTCTAGATGAGAATGAATCATCAATTGGGGCCCTCGCGCCTGACGAATCCTCGAAGCCGATCAGTGTTCCTGTTGCGCTTGAATGGGATGGCTTGGCTAGAGTCGAGCTTCAAATTGCGGCCGTAGATGGTCAACAAATCGAACATCATCAAAGGAGAGCTTTTTCGACCGGAAACACTTGGCACGCATTTTTCTATTCCGTTGTAAGGGAGAATCTTCAAACTGTGGAACTGTTGGACCGGATAGCTAAAACATTGGAAAGAGCGGAGAAATAGTAAGAATGGCCACATACCAAGAGAAGCAGGATGAGTTGCTGCCGAGCCCATTCGTGGATGTTACTAAAGTCACGGCGTACAAAGAGCGCATCGAATTACCCTCGGAGCTACGTGAAGCGATTCGTAACCTTGTCGAGGAATTGGCTTTGAGAGAAATTGAAGCTCGCTTGCCCAAGCTTCTGTTAGAAAAGACCCTTCAGCTCAGGAGCAAATCGAGGATGGACTCTTCATTTATTGGATCTATTGTTTGCTCGCTCGTCTCAGTCTTTGCTGGGCTTTTGAGTGTTCAAATGGCTGTCGGCGGGAACTTGGCTGTATCCAGTGCACTCGCTTGGGTCACGCTGGTCGGGATAGTAGGCCTTGCGATACTTCTTTATGCACGGGCCAACGGATAGGGGTTTCGAGTGCCGGACGAAGGGGAGGTCTCGCTTCTTGGAATCAGCGTAAAGTGGAAGGGACTTCTTGCCGCAAAATTTGTCTTTATGACCGCTTCTAGCTTGATGTATCTTTACTATTCACTGTTAGTTCTGAGACTCGACCTAGAGCTAGCCACGTCAATCTACCTTTTGACTGTCCTAACCTTCGTGGCTGTTTTCTTCGGATCGTGGTCGTTGACTTTCCGAAAATCACGCAAGAAGCGAAAGAAGCCCGTCAAACTAGAGGATTTCGGATGAAAATCAGTGGGTTGAAGGTTATTGAGGGTAGTACAAACGAAAGACGAACGAGCGGAGCATCAAGACCAACTCAGAGGGGCCTGCGCTTGGCTCTCTCAGAAGTACAATCGTAGGCTCCTTGAATCGAACATAGCCCGCTTGGTGGGATCTATTGGGATTCTTCACCCAATAGGAGAGTTCCAAGCTAGCTAGTCGATGGGGTCAATCCTTCTCTTTTTTCCATAATCCTGCTAGTTTGTCTATTCCAGTATGGAAAGGTTCAAGCTTTCCAGTCGTTCGAGGAAACACACTCGAAATCGAGCTGAAGTGGGTATACTCGAACCAGGTTGTGTCGTAGGAGTTACCCTCAAGCTCAAGGTTCTTCACAAACTGAGCGAAGAAGCGATCCCCAAATGGACTTAACACGACCAGAACAGTTTCCGGCCAAAACTTTTGGTAACGCCCGATCTCCCAATTACTCAACCCGATCTTGTTCGGATGATCTTGGGCCTTTCGGAACTTGACTTCAACTAGTTGCGGCAGTTCTTCCTTGTGGTGAACTAGAAAATCTGGCATAGAACGAATGCGCTGTGCAATGTCGTTGTCCCTTAGTCGTGCGTTTTCCCTAAGTCCCCGTTTCAGGGTGGAAAAGGTACTTTCGTAGCCGAAGGGATAGACCGAGTAGTCGCAGGAATCAAGCAAACTCCAGAGCATCTCTTTTGCGGCTGCACCCACTACTCTATGCTGGTCCCATCCGGGAGCATGAAGATGAACTGTATCGGCTTTCAAGTTAGGGATGACTTCCGGAGAATAACTTGGACAAGGTAGCTAGACCTCTGAGATTTCGTGCTTAAGAGCGTTTAGAGAGAGTGTTCTTGGGGGGAGGAGGAAAGAGCGATGTCGGCCGCAAGGCAGTGTGAAGTCTGCCATAGAGCTGTTCCTAATCACCCGCTTGCTCGACTTTGTGTGCGTTGCAGGAAGATTGTCAACAGAGCTGAACCTCCCCGTGTCAAGCATGATGTCAACGCTCGCATTCGTGCTTTGAGCAAGGGTTGGGATGGCGAAGGCTTCCGATGCTACTACACAGGGGTGAGACTTGTCGAAGATAATCAGTATGCCCCAAGGCATCTGACTTTAGACCACCGCATCCCAGGTCGGGAAGACGATATCGTGTTGGCCGCGCTCTTGATCAATCAGATGAAATCCAAGCTGACCGAAGACGAATTCAAATTGATTGTTGCTCAACTCATGAGTCGGTTCAGCGGTGGAACGTTTGACGAGAGCGTCTTCGAGTTAAGTCAGTGGAATCAGCGGTAGCCTCGGACTCGGCCGGGTATCTCTTCGATCGACACGGGAATCATTGAGGCTTGACCGTTAAATCCCGTGACCCTGCCATTGCCATGTGGGAAAGCCTCGCACTCTTGAAGAGTTACGTGAGAGGGTTCGCCGAATCCAGTACAATAGATGGGCTACAAAGAACGGGGAACCTCTCTGCTGCCTGCTCTGTGGTCGAGATATAGAGCCGAGTGAGGACAGACATCGTAGAGAAGCGCAGATCCGCTTCCAGTTGTGCTGTCGAGAGACCTGCCTCTGAACTCGCCGCCGGATTATTTTAAGCGGCGTATATAGATGGACTGAAAATGAAAATCTCGTCGAAATGGGTTTGGCGAGCCGGGAGGTCCGGGAAAATCTCGGGAACCGCGTTTCCGTCGCAATGAGCTAGGCTTTCGCGTCAAATTAACCGTTTCCTCGAAATTTGGTTTTCTGTCCGTGTATAGACAGAAGCATCATGTTTGGCGTTGATGGTGTGTAGAGCAAGGATGTTTGAATGGTGCATTGGTCTTGGTCGAGTTGGAGCTGGATACGACCCTACCTTTCGATAGGAGAGAGGCCCATTACCCAACAACAGTGGGACACGCTCAAGCAGAATGGCATCACCCTCATCATTGACCTCAACGATGACGAGGACGAAAAAGTACACGCTGATCATATGTCACTGAAGTACAGAGGATTGAATGTTCCCGATGTGCCCCTGTCCACCACGACCGAAGATTTCCTTCTCGCATTCCCACAAGTACACGGATGGATTGAGAGTGAGCGAAAAGTTGGAGGCAAGGTCTACCTTCACTGTACCCATGGCCAATACAGGAGCCCAACGTGTGCGATGGCTCACATCATAGCAACCGGAGGAACCCAGGAAGAAGCTGTGAAGCAAGTCAAGAAGTCGCATCCACCGACTTTGTATGACGAGACGTCCAATCGAGCACTTCAGCTCTGGCAGAGTCAGAGGCTTACAGCAAAGAACGGTACTGACAATGACCAATCCGAACTAACAGAAAAGGGGGAAAATGGCAAGGAACAGACCGGCCTCGATAATGATAGCGTCATGTCGGAAGTTGCCGAGCTAGACCTTGTCTTTGATGAAAGTGATGTTTCTGATGTTTCAATACTGGACGAGGTGAGAAGCAAGCTCAAGACTCATCTGTGGTTTCAAGACCACCGTTACCATTCACTCATATTGGTCTGGGTGGCTGGGACACATATCCATGATTTGTTTAGCATGTACCCGTATCTTTACACAACAGGTGTCAAGGGCTCGGGGAAGACCACAAGGCTCGGCGAAGCTATCAAGAGACTCAGTAGAGAGGGCATCTTGGCAGGTGGCATAACCCGATCGGCGCTTTTCAGAATCATAAACAATTTGCATCCCACCCTCCTACTTGACGAGCAGGAGGACATGAGTCCAGAGATGCGAGCGGTGCTCAAGACCGGCAATGACTACAGCGGTAACGTGATTGTAAACGATGAACACAGAATACCAACCAGCTTCTCCACTTATTGTCCGAAAGTCATTATCAACACAAGCGGCTTGGACACTTTCCTGTTAGACCGGTCGATTGCAGTCTCGATTGTCAAGAAGAGGGATAGTGGCACGGTGCCGATTCCGAAAGGAGATTGGAAAGAGTTGAGGGAGAAGCTTCAGCTTCACATGCATGATAATCAACTAGCTGTCGAGGATGAGTACGCGACGTTGATGAAGTCGGCCAAGGCGAGGAATGATGAGTTCTGGGCACCGATGATTGCTGTCGCTCGACTCATGGGTTTAGAGAGTGACATTGTCGGCCTGAAAATTAGTTCGGAGAAAGCCAAAGAGCTTGATGATGATTCGCCAGAGAGAACAATACTGTTCGTTCTTCAGAAGATCGTTCAGAAGAAGGACTACTATATGTGCAAGCAGATTCTTCCGCGACTGGTCAAGTATGACCGTGACTACAAGGACTGGAATGAGAAAAAGCTCGGGAGACAGCTTAGACGAATGTTCAACCCGCTAAGTTGTAAGGACACGGGATATGGAGTCGCGTACTGGTTTGACCCTGACGCAATCAAACGAAAGATAGAGGATTATGGTTATGACCAGGTAACGTCAAAAACGTCAGAAACATCCTAGACATCAACTCCAACAGTGTCACCACCAGAGCCGCCACTATGACGGTAAAACACTATTGACCCTTGTGACAACAAACGAACTGTTCGTAGGTTCACTTGCGGTGTAATCGTAGCGCACCAAAAGTGCAACCGTTCATTATACATAACAGTTTGACCATTCTTCTATCTATTGTCAAAATGTGTCCTCGTCATTTTGCCGTCATTTTCGCGCGGGTTGACTTTTCTGAGGACGAAGTCGCTGAAGTCGACCGCATACCACTCGAAGAAAGGGATAGAGTTGCTTTTGATTGCATTCTGTCCCGGTATCAAACCAAGACTGGCGGCATCGCGGTTGGAATCGAGATTAGTGGTTAGAAAAGCAAAGGTTGGCACAAAGTAGTTGGGACATTTCTTGAGATTGGAAGACGAAACAGGCAGAGTGCTATTCATTCTTAGCCACAAGGAGGTGTCTCTAGTATGGAAGACCCTCGTCGACTCGAAAGCAACCTACTGGGATGAGGAACTACGTATCAAAGACGAAGACTGCCACGATGGTTGCCTCATTGATGGGGTTGAAACTCAGTCTATCTTGAGGTGAGGAGTGGTTGAGATTCCTAATTGAACCCGTCCAGAGGTACGATACTGAGAAGGGACCTCGAACAGGTTGGCGATTATTGGTTAACTCCAGGATGCCGGGGATAAAAACGGTCGAGGACTCAATCTTCTCAAGCCTGGAGCAATTGTTCAAACATCTCTCGACTCATTCCGAAACCTACAAGGGAGTTCATCAATTTGAAATGAAAGCCGAACTGGGTAAGAAATCTCAGAATCTAATCACGCAAGGTTCCTTACGTTTCAAGGGTGATTGAAACGGGCCTCAAAGGTAACCTAATCACAATTTCCCCAGAGGAATTTGAAAGACTGAAAGAAGCATATTACGAAACAGAAGAGATTCGGTATGACTTGGCTTCCGACTATAGCTGGATGCGGGCTCGCGGTTGCAAGAGACTACTCGTCCTTCTCGGACTCAGAGATTTGGAGGAATAACCATGCAGCCGTTTCCCTCAAACAGTCCTTCCCGTTTGAAATGGTTCGTTACCGGCGCAGTCGTTTTCGCTATCACCCTTGCATCTCTCATCATTCTCGTCTTTGAGATTGCATTCAGACACTGAATAAGAATGGGGAAACAAATGGTGGCAACAAGTCTCGAAATTCGCGGCTATTTTGAAGGTAAAAACCTCTACGAAAGAACGAGGAAGAAACAAGGGTCACTCGAAGCGACACGAAGGTTAGAAACCTATGTTCGAGACTTTCCTAAGAACCAGATTCTACAGGCTTTCTACAACGAAGTCACGAGTGGTTCAAGCTCTTGGGATAGCGATTATGTCACCTTTCAACGACAAGAGCTATGGGACTTTTTCAAAAAATCACGCGAGGAAGAGGAAGATACCTGTACTCCTTTGATACATTATTGCGACATTCACGACGCGCAGGCACATCTAACCCACGTGTGTTTTCGACATGAGCTGGCTTGGGACAGCCCGAAACCAATCAAGCATAGATATCACGCAAAGGTAAGAGTCTGAAAATCTTCACGAATTCCGTTCCTTCGTTCATACTCATCTGCCGGATAGCGTCTGCAGCGCTTTGCCGGAGTAACAGAATGAGCAGACACTCATGATGGAGCCTCCTATCTGTGTCTGAATGAAAAAACTGGTAAGAGGAGAAACTCTCAGCTTGGTTCCCTTCGAGTCCCTACAAATGCGGAATAACCTGCGTTCTACAGCCACCAGGTTTCCAAGAAACAGTGTGGGAGGCCACCAAGCACCAGTCAAGCTGGGGAAACGGGAGAACAAAAGTTGCTCGGGATGGGGAGAGGTCGCCCTGTTTCCAAATCCCATGGACTGGAGAATAGCTCGCTGTAGAGGTTTGAGCGCTTCAGGATTGGGAATCCAGCAAGCAAAAGCCTCAGAGCTAATCTGTGAGACGTAGAACCGACTGTTCTCATTCGCAGTCGTCTTACATTTCATAGGTTAGATACTGAGATCACACTGTCAACGATATCAAGGAGAAAGATGAAGAAGATTTGCTAATCTCAGATTTCTCGAACACGCTTCAATGATACCTTGATTTCTTTGATACCGTTGATTCGCGTTGTACCGTTGAAAAGATATGTCAGAGAGAAAATTCAACGTGACTCTTAAGATGACAGAAAGAGACCGAGAACACGCAAGACCAGACCCCTATGAGATGGTGCGTACTCCTTTCTCTCAGTTGACTCCTTTTGTTGAAAATCTCCCGGTTTCCAGAGAATCTGCTAACTGCTCGAAAACAACGGAGAATCGTTCGAAATTGGAAAAACACTGGAAATTGAAGAAACGGTCGGATGGTCGTGACCCGACTGGATTTCACATTGACCCTTCGAGGATTGACAGAATGTCAACACTTTCATGTGAAAAAACCGATGATAGAACCCGGTCTATTTCCACTGTGGTGGGACAATCAAAAGTTGGCAAGATCAGATTTTCTCGTTTCACGTGGTCTAGCTGAAACTTGACGCTTCCTTCTCGGAGATGAACGGACTGGTATCTGAAACGCGATTATTACATGAAGGAGAACGCCAGAGGACATTAGAACAGCTCGAACCACTCCTCATGTTCCTTTATCCCCGAAAAGATGCCGATGTCAAGAGGACGATCGCCGGAACACTTCTATGGCGAATCACAAATGCGGGAAGATTCGACCCGTTCAAACGCACCGATGGAAAATTCTTCTGTGCTGACTGGGAGTTTGAAATCAACACTTTCCAAGTAGTGAAAGCCGAATTGGAGTCCAGTGGTGTAGTAAAATATGGGAACGGTCAATATCGCATTTCAAAGCAAGGTCTCAAGAAAATCACGAATGCCTTCTTTGAACTGATTCCGGACTGATTTCGTATTATCGGCGTTAAATCTAGGAAACACACGATATCCATCAAGAGTGTTGAAGATGATTGTCATCACTTCGGATACTGCCACTATAGCTATGGGTGGAGGTTTGCTTGTAGTGTTGCTTGTTGCCTACCTAACTTGGAAACCAAAGAACTCGTATCTCACGAGGAAGAAAATGTGGGAGAAGTATTCCGAGCAATAACAAAGAGGTGAGATACAACAATTGTCAACCATTGGAAAGACTGTGCTTCGCGTTTCACCAAAACCACCCAAGCTTACAACTGTGAAGGGTAAGACTGTTTCTACCAACGCTAAGAAAATTGTTGGGACCCGTAGCCAGAAGGGTGTTGCAACGAAGCAAACAGTCAATCCGACCACAAAGACTGAGGTGGAGTAAGTGTCCAGTCATCGTTGGCTTGTGAATGGTCCTCCAGGACCCACGACTGGTGACCTCAACAGAACTGACAGCAAACATGACCAGCGTCGACCGAGAAGTCGTAAACGCAGATTGGCTGTGCTATCAGTCTAAGGGGTGTGTTGTGAAAACTGGACACCATGATTGAAAAAGAGGAAGCAGTTTATCATCCTCTGTTTCGAGTGCTCCTAGTCGCAAACGCTCTCTACTCTCCGAGTCGTGCTGATAGTCTTCCAGCATCTGCAAGGAGGATTCCGCAACAAATAACGCTGCTCGAAATTCTCAAGGAGAAAAAATCACTCCCAAGAGACGAGCTACTATCGCTCTGTAATGGGTCTCGACTACAAATCTACAGAGACCTCATGCCTCTGATTAGAATTGGGCTCATCAGAAAACGGAAAATAGTTGAACGGGACTCAGCCAAGGGAAGACCCGTAATTTCCAGGACCTTCTATCAGATTGACGACTCCATCCAGTTGGATATGCGTGAAGAATCTTTGCGCGTCAAAGCATGGATTGACCAGAGAGAGCTAGAACCCACCCAGAATACGGTTGGACTTATCGAAACCCCTCTCGGGATCGTGAAGGTCAGACCGATTACAGAGTCCAAGTGACCTCGAAACTACCCAAATTGACCATTTTCTCAGAAACTCGCGAGCTACGGTGGAAAGGGAAGTGGGGGACGCAGGATGACGAGTAATCTCCTCCCAGTTTCCATTACCCCTTCTGGGAATCTCTACTGCACCCATTTCCCCCCACAAACACACTTGACTATTCCTAGATAGAAAGATCCTACTCATCTTGACAATGGCGCATCGAAAACTAACTTACCAGCCTTAGAAAATCCCGATATCAGTAGGACCGAACCCAATCACGTAATATTGACCTTTAGGACATGAGCTATTCTCGCTCTAACGTGTCTCTTCTTTGACGACTATCAATATGTGACTTGATCATGAACTACGAAACAAAAAGAATAATGTTTTCCTCGGCCCGCGGAGATTGGGAGACACCTGATGATTTATACAAACAGCTTGACACAGAATTCCATTTCACGCTCGATGTCTGCGCTAACGCCTCCAACACGAAATGTATCCACTTCCTCCCTCATGACACTGGACTCTCTGCCAGTTGGCATGGCACTTGCTGGATGAATCCACCCTACGGAAGAAGAATCACCTTATGGATTGAGAAGGCATACACGGAATCGGTGATAAACGGAAACGCTCTTGTTGTCTGCCTGCTTCCCGCTAGAACTGATACGAACTGGTTTCACAAGTACTGTGTTTATGGAGAGATTCGGTTCCTCAAGGGACGCCTGAGATTCAAGGGTGCAGAGGGTTCAGCGCCCTTCCCGTCAATGGTTGTCGTCTTCCGACCAGGGATTCCACTTCAGATTACTTGGGAGAATACCTCGCCGATAACGGTCTCTTAGTTCGACAGGTGACCCAATCATTCTACTGCTTGAGAGCATAGAGCGAAAGCGGAAGAAGTAAGCTAACTCGGTTCCTTCGGCTTGCGACGACGGACTCTTGAAAGTGTGACTTCAGGCAGTGGATAATTCATAACGAGAGTTGCAAGCTTTCTGATTATGCTTGGCATTTGAGCTATGTATTTTACATCAATGAGATAGCGAGTCCGGTGATACCACGCTTCAACATCAACAGGTCTACCATTTCCAGGTTGAATGTTCGTGAAACCAAGACCTCGAAGAATTTGAGGAGCTATCTCTTTCTCAATTTTCTGTGCCCAAGCCATTCGCATTTTTGCATTAGAACTACGAATTGAACGAGCCTCGATTAGGTACTTCGCTTCTGGTGATACGGCTTTAATCTTCTCAATGGTTAGGTTTGGAGCGTCGCGCATCTTCTCGATAGATACGCTTGGAGCCTCAGGCATTGGTTCGTATGTTGGTGGAGATAATTTGATACCGTGAAGACTGTGAATTTCGAGCGGTAAGAAAGCGCAAGTATCTGAAGTAATGTAGAATAGTGCCGCTTTGGTGTTAGGTTGCATTACTACATATTCGCTCCGCAGTTAGAACACCGAGCGGAGGTTTCAAAATTCAGAGAATTACAATGTCTGCATCTTACTTTGACTATTTCTCGGGTCACTTCAGAGTGGGAAGTCGAAGTCTGAGTTGGTGGAGCCTGAATGATGATTTGTTGAGGATAAGGATAGCCGCCTGGATACATTTGCATTTGTTTTCGTAACTTCTTTTTCCTGTCTTGATTTCCAACGTATCCTGCCAACATTAGAATCAAAGAGACAAGAAAGAGGAATCCACCTACCGCACTAAGAGCTACAATCCCCGTTGCGGCAAGAGGTATCGCAATAATGAACATGAATATCCCAATCAGAAAAATCTGCATTGGACTGGTAGAGTTCTTTCTCGGAGCAGACAAGATGGAAATGAGGGACATTCTCTTTCTCTGAATTCATACCGTTACCAGACACTTTCGGGAAGGAGGACAACTTCTAAGTCCCCGTTGGCTCTATGCTTCTTCGTTTGAATTGGTCAAATCACAATGCAGAGTATGTGGACTGTGGTTTGATGACCTCGACTTGGACGCTCATCTAAGCCAGCATTTGAACGAGTCCAACGATCAAGTTAGAACTGAAAGGACGGGCTTGAAATGTCCAACTTGCGACACGGAGATGGAAGCGTATTTCGGTGTGCCGTTTCGAGTTGGTGGAACAGGTCCAGGTATGCGTCTACTGATTGGAGCGTGGGCTGAGCTTGGAGAGGAACCGATTCCTATGGACCTGTCTGTCTGCCCTAAGTGTGGTCATGTGCAGTTTTTTGCGACCCAGAAGACAAGAGACAAGTTAAGACGAGCCGCGCGACACGAGCCGTAACTGGGTCAGTTCACATACCCACTCGTCTCTTTGCCACTTTCTTAGGAATCCATCTCAGCCAATGTCCACAGTTAGAACAGTATTCCCCTTTGTGGGGACCTCTGGTTCGTATTTCTATCGCGGCTCGTTTACCACAAAACTTGCACTTTGCTGTCATGGCACTTAGAACTGCGAAAGCTACTCGAAAATCTTTCTTCGTAGCCACACTAATCCTTCGAGATTGTGTGTCGCTTTCAGAACCTCGTCAGAATTGAGTACGATTATCTTGTCTCCGAAAGGATACCGCTTCTTGACCTCTTCGACCTCCTCTTTGTCTTGTCCGTCAGCGACTACGATCATCCTGTGGCAGAATTGATGAACAATATTGAAACGGTACATCAAATCTTCGACCGTTCCGTGGACTTGAATCTCTATCGGAATCCATGCTCCATAACCGAGCTTCCATCCTACATCATGTTCCTTGCTCTTCGACGTGAACGGTTTGTTCTGAGGTAGAATGTCATTCACAGAGGGTTTTCGAAATGTCTCAAATCCATAGACTTCTCCGAGGGTCATCAGTCGAGAAAGTATGAAATCATGCTTCTTGTTGTTTGGATAAACGTCTACTACCGTCTCTACCGTTCCAGATGTTTCCGAGACGGAACTTACTTCTGTCCATCCAGGAGCGGGTTTTTTCAGTTCGAAATCCACTCCAGGGTTACGTTGCATTTCTTGCAAGATCAGATTGTAGTCCTCCTCCGGTAACGAGTGCCCATGATTCCCAGGCGTGCTTTGGAAGTAGATTCCCCAGTCTGACTTGTTTTTGATGAATGACAAAGCTCCGATTATCTTACGAAGATCGGCAACACCGAGAGCGATAGGCTTGATCTTGATCTCCCACCGATAGATGATCCTTTGTTCTTTCAACTCGTTAGGATAGTGTGGACCATCGGACTTGTACCAAGTGCCAGTCGTTTCAAAGATTCCCCTTAGGGATCGGGTTCCGCTTACGAAGAATAGCACTTTGTCGCCTTCGTGCACTCTTTCAGTGACATGCTGTCTTGTCGCAAAGATTCCACGGGACTGTATCGTGTCCCAATTTTGAGGGATTACAGGGAATATCCAGTTGTTCACCAATTCGTACATCTTACCCCTGATATGAGTGGCTTCGTCTCGTTATTCTTATTGGACGGAATACGGCTCGACGAGTTCCTCTTTTCAAAGTAAGTCAAGAATCTCTCTTAGGGTTCCAAGAGTCTCTCTGCGACCTCCTCCCCAATAATGCTTAACCCTCCACTCACTGGACTCACCAGTTCTGGAGGCGTAAGCATATCCAGATTCCAGCTTGAACCTCTTCATGATTTTCCTGGCAAAGACCGAGCTATCCTCATCAGTCTGACAGGCCGGAAAGATGATTCTCGTTGTCTTGAGCTGTCTTTTTACAGGGCAACTTAGAGTTTGCGTCCGAGGAGGAGATGAAGATAGATGGAAAGAAGGTTGCACAAATGCCCTAATTGTGGCGTTGAGCAAACTTGCGGTAACCGCAGCAAGCAGCCCGAAAAGGTGAAGCACCATTGCCTGGATACCAGGAACGGGGTTCTGAACGGTGTCGCGGTGAAAGGTTGTGGTTTCCACGGTACAGGTTTCAGTGTAAGAACCATTTCCTCTGGTGAAATTGCCAGATATGGCATCAAGCTGCGAGAAACCGAGGGAGGGGCGGAGAACGATTACTACCTGCTGACAAAGTGCGGTGTTTTCGCGCAGCATTCCTACGTTGACGAAGAAGAACTCCAAAAACTGGTTGAGTCAAATGATGATAAAGTGTTTGGAGAGAAATCCGTCTATGTGCCTCTTAAGATGCGGGTTGTCTCTCCTCGTGGAGCGAGGATAATTGACGGGTTGTTCCTGGACTTCAATGACCCGAACAACCCCGGATTTAAAGTCGTGGAGTATGAACTGAGACAACATTCGAACGAGCACATTGTAGCCCAGGTTAAGGACATTTACGATTCGTTCCAGGATAGGGCTAATCGGTCGGATATCACTCGTCGGGTGTGGGAGGAACTAAGGAAGAATCCCGAAAAGCTCTCCAAGTCGCGAACGCTCTTGGGAACCAATGAGGTCCACGAAAGGATTGACGAAGCACTCACACAGAATTTCCAAGTGATTGTTGTTTTGGACCAATTGTTCGAAGTGGAGGACGTGGATACGATCATCGATAGGGTTGTCAAATTTCATGACCTTGGGACTGCGATTGACCTGTCAGGAGTGGACTATGAGTTCATAGAATTCAAGACGTATGGAAAGGATGGTGAGTTTATCCACTACTGTAATGGATACCTTGCGCGTAACACCTATTCCGTGGAAAAGACTGAGTGAACGTGGTTAAGGGGACAGCCGTAAAGTTGTCCAAGGAATCAGGAACCCTCCGAAAACTATGAATGAGCTACCCTTGTGAGTCGAGAACGACCATGAGCTCCCTCTGAGGAATGATTGGCTGAATCAAGAAAGCTCCGTGGCTTTGATCAATCATAGCCCCTACTTCCTCTTCCTGAACAACATGGTCTTGCTCGGAGTCGTAACCACGTATTCCCAGCCTTGAGAGTTAAGCTCGACTGTTAACCGGAACTCTCGGTTCACATTCTTCGTGGACTGGCTCGTGTGTTAAAGGCCGCCAGTGCCAGTCCTCACCGTTCAGAATATCCTTCATGCAGACTTTGCACGTTGCGACTTTCATGTTCATAGCAGGAAGGAAGTGATGGGTGCGAGATTGGTTAGAGAGGGGTGTGAAGCTACCTGAGTTCGGAAAGCGTAACCCTTTTCCAAGGTTTGAATAGCAAGCCATTGATAGAACGTTTCTGAGAAGGAAACGGGTTGGAGTTCTTCCTTTCCTACCATCATAATGATAAGGTGCTCGCAGGAAGGGTCAAGCAAGAAATCGAACGTAGAGGTTCCACAGCATTCCTCGCTCACGAGGACATAGAGGTGTCAAAGCCTTGGAGAGATGAGATTCTTAGTCATCTCAGAAGTTGCGACGGTCTCATTCCAATCGTAACCGTAAGTTTCCCGGGGTCAACCTATGCCCATCAGGAGGTTGGGATGATTATGGGAAGAGGTAAGCCAGTCATTTCCCTCATCTTTGGAGGGAACCTCCCAGGTTTTCTGGAATCTTTTCAAGCAATTCATACCTCGGAACAAAACATCGGGATTGCCGTTGAAAAGGCAATCAAGGTATTCAAAGTCAAAACCACGCAAAAATCTGTCGAAAGCGAACCAGTTAGGAAGAAAGTCTCCTTCGAGACCCCCACACCCTCGATTGTGGATGAAACACCGATTCTAAAGGTGAAAGGCGAAGTCAGCTACAACGTCACATTCCGGAAGGATTCTGCCTATCTCATTGAAGTGAACTCTGATGAATATGTTTCCGTAGAACTCATCAGTGCCACTGAATGGATAAGAAAATCTGAGAACCCGAAGTACAGATACACAGTCGAACGGTATCGCGAAGACGTAAAGAACGCCAACATACCGTTCGAACCAAGACGCAGTGGTGACTGGGTTATTTACATTCGAAATGAGAGTCGAATCGAACAGCAAGTGGGCGTTAGAGTCACAGAAGAGACGTAGTGTAAGCTATGGACAATGATTGCAAGGCTGACGGGAACAATGTTTTTGGTTTACAGTTAGGACATTCCAGATAGACTAACTTGAGTTCCTTCCTAAGAAGCTACTGCAATTTGGCTTGGAGTGTCGAAGATCGACTTCCGTTTGCGGTATAGTGGCATCCCATCTTCTCGGACACGGATAAAGTCGAATCCAGCCTCGACAAGCTCCTTCTCAGTTTCCTTTGTCTTCGCTTCCCGGAATATCCAGGTGTCAGATTCAGGCCATTTGAGTAATCGCACATACTTCATTGTCGAGTTCAGACTCTTGTAACCTAACATCTCCTTGACAACCAGAATGTCTCTTGTCTGATGATAAGTCAATGATGCACGATAGTGACGGAAAGTGTGAAGGTGTATCTTTCTATAAGACGGGTCGTTGTGAGCCTTTGCAAGAATCCTTCTTATCCTCTGAAGGAATAGAGAGGTGGAGATGGCACTCGGGAATGGTTCCTCGAAGTCTCGGGTGAAACATGACTTCACCATCGTACACAGTTCTTCGCTAATGCGTAACTCTCTGCTAAGACTTCCCTTCTCTGGATGAGATACGATTACTGTTCTCTTGTCGAAATGGAAGTCTTCCCAAGCCAATCTTAACGCCTCACCTTTCCGCATAGCTGTCTCCTCAAGGAATTGGAAGAAGGTCATGTGCGCAGGACGTTTCGATGCTGCTTCGATTATCGCTCTGACTTGTCCGGGATTCGGAATGAATGGGAGGCTGTCCTCGATTTGGTAATGCGGAGGCTCCCAGTGTATCTTGTAGAACTCATAGAATCCCTTGATGACTTCAACCCATGCGACTTTGGTGCTGTTCTTGAACGGTTGACCAGTTCTTGAGTGCTTGGCAGAAGCAAGGAAGTCCAATACAGACGTTGGATTCAGCAGATTCGCGTGTTCGGAGACATTATTCAGCACTCTACCATTGGTTTCGAGGGTTCCTTGGGTTCTTCCCTTTCGTTTTCGTTCCAGAAGATAGTCCAGTATCTTCTGCTTGACCTCAGAGGGAGAAATCTGAGGATTCTCTAGTTTGACGGACTCGGTTGGATTTTCTTGAGCTTTGTCCTCTTGTTTCTGGTTTTGTTTTGCAGAGCGTCCCGTAGTCGAAAACATTGTTCCCACTACCCTCTAAGAAATACAGCAAGAAGAATGTCTCTTGCGAAATATAAACCGATGTCCGGGAGGTGTCGTATCCGTAACGGAGCCGGTAAATTCGTTCTGATACGTCCAGTGTCTCGAACTAGATACAACTCCCGAATATCCATCAGCGCGCGTTTCGCCTGCGAGTAGCCAGAGGCACCTGAGAGGGGTAGAGTCAATAGGAATGACATCCA
>Ga0066710_100000961_pt1 | contig 19922 bp, 18 predicted proteins | sample GraSoiAngelo_159_FD_79666 | JGI IMG/M metagenome (GOLD analysis project Ga0066710, IMG submission 79666) | Grasslands soil microbial communities from the Angelo Coastal Reserve, California, USA - 14_1009_16_40cm | ecosystem: Environmental > Terrestrial > Soil > Grasslands | place: USA...
GGGCTAGTATACCCGTTCTCAGAGAGAACGGGTCGCGTGGCGGGGCTGTCGGTCGGGATGATCGAGGACTTCGCGGACCTTGCGCGAGAGCGCGTCGGGAGTGAAGGGCTTCTGGAGGAAGACCGCGCGGCCATCCAGGACTCCATGGAGAACGACGGCATTGTCCGTGTAACCGGACGTGTACAGCACCTTCGTCTCCGGCCGGAGTCGCGCAAGCTGCTCGGCCAGCTCGCGCCCGTTCATGCCCGGCATCACGACGTCCGTCAGCATGAGGTGGATCGTTCCTGAATGGCGCTCACAGATCTCGAGGGCCTCGTCGCCATGACGCGCCTCGAGCACCGCGTAGCCGCTGGTCTCGAGAATATCTCGCGCGAGCTCCCGGACGGCCCCCTCGTCCTCCACCAGCAAAATCGTCTCACGGCCCTGGGCCGCGTGAGCCAGCGGGCCACCCGGCTCCGCCGGGTCGGCGGCGCGGTCGACGCGCGGCAGGTAGATTTTGAACGTCGTGCCTTGACCGAGCTCGCTGTAGACCCAGATGTGGCCACCGCTCTGCTTCACGATCCCGTAGACGGTCGCCAGGCCCAGCCCCGTCCCCTTGCCGGGCCCCTTGGTGGTGAAGAAGGGCTCGAAGATCCGCGCCCGGGTGTCCGGGCTCATGCCGGCTCCGGTGTCGCTCACGGCGAGCATGACGTAGGGGCCTGGATGCACCCCGACGTGGGCGCGAGCGTAGGCACCCTCCAGATCGACGTTCGCCGTCTCGAGTGTGAGTCGCCCCCCCTTCGGCATGGCATCCCGGGCGTTCACGGCCAGGTTGATGACGATCTGCTCGATCTGGCTCGGGTCGGCCTGGGCGCACCCGAGCGCCGGGTCGAGTGCCGTGACCAGAAGAACATCCTCACCGATCACTCGCCGCAGCATCTCGCTCATGGTGGCCACCGCGGTGTTGAGATTCAGGACCGCCGGCTGAAGAATCTGCTTACGGCTGAACGCGAGCAGCTGGCGAGTCAGGTCGGCGGCTCGATCCGCGGTCTGCTCGATCAGCTCGATCTCCGCGCGCACCGGATCCGCTGTCGCGAGCCGCCGGAGCAGGAGCTGGCTGCGCCCGGTCATGACGGTCAGGAGATTGTTGAAGTCGTGGGCGATGCCGCCGGCCAGACGCCCCACCGCCTCCATCTTCCTCGCCTGCGTGAGCTGGTCCTGGGTTTCGGAGAGCTCGTCGTAGGCCCGCTGCGTTTCCTGGTAGAGGCGGCTGTTTTCAAGAGCCACCGCGGCCTGCGACGCGAACGCGGTCGCGATCGTGAGATCTTCGGGGGAGAAGCCTTCCTCGCGGCGGGTGCGAATGCTCAGCACCCCGACGACACGCTCGCCGATCTTGACCGGGACCACGAGCATACCGCGGTAGCCGAGGCGACAACTGGCCTCGCGATGAGCCGGAAGAATCCGCGCGTCGTTCGCAAGGTCTGTGACGGCGAGGGCCTCCCCACCCGCCGCGACCATTCCACTGAGGCTCTCGCCGATCTTGAGACGGGGTGTGAGCATGATCTCGTCGTTGTCGCCCCACGATCCGCTGACCACCAGCTCGTCGCCTTCCATGAGGCGAAAGCCGACGGACTCCGACTCCAAGAGGCGTCCACAGGCTTCGGCGATGCTCTCGAGCAACGACGCGACCGGCTGAATCCTCGAGAGCTCGCGACTGGCGCTCAGGAGCGCCTCGAGCCGGCCCTGGTGATGCTTCGACTCTTCCAGCAGACGGGCGTTGTGGATGCTGATGGCGGCTTGGCTGGCGAGCAGGCGCATCAGCTCCTTGTCTTCCGCCGTGAAGTGGCGTTCGCCGTGGAAGAAGATGGCGAGGACGCCCACGAGGAGATCGCCGGCGATGAGCGGAAGACCGGCAAAGCCTCGGAGGCTCGTCGAATCCTGGCCGACGTCGACGATGTACTCGGGGACCCGAGATTCGACGATCGGCCCGATCAACCCCTCGCCGTAACGGATGACGCGAAGCTCCGTCGCCAGCTGTTCCAGCTCGGGACCGACTCGAAAGCTCCCCTGATCGCGAAGCACCCGGCTTACAGGATCGGCCACCCAGACGCGCGCCATCGCGGCGCCGAGCAGGGTCGTCGCGGCTCGCGCCACGGCCTGAATGACCCGTGGGCTGTTGCCGGCCGACGTCATGAGGTGCGTCAGCGCGCTGAAGGCCTCGAGCTTCTCCGCGCGTTGCTGCGTCTGCCGGTAGAGTCGCGCGTTCTCCAGCGCGATCGCCGCCTGGGCCGCAAACGCCCCGACGATGTGCAGGTCCTCCAGGGAGAACCCGTACTCCCGCCGCGTCCTGATGCTCAGGACGCCCAGCACTTGCGCTCCTCCTACCGTGAGGGGCACGCCGAGGAAGGCTCGATAGTCGTGGCGCCGATACGCCTCCCGGTGCGACGGCGTCAACCGGGGATCGTCGGCAGGATTCCAGACCACCAGAGGCTCTCCACTCACGGCGACGGTTCCAGACAGGCTCTCACCCATCTTGAGCCGCGGGGTCGACATGGCCTCGCCAGAGGTGCCATACGCGCCTGCGAGCACCAGGTCGTCGCCGTCGCGTACCCGGATACCGACCGAGTCCGAATCGAGGAGCTGTCCGCACGCCTCGGCCATTTTCCCGAGCAGAGACTCCAGGGGCTGGATTCGAGACAGCTCGCGGCTCATGTCCAGGAGCGCCTCGAGTCGAGCGCGGTGGGTAGAGACTTCACGGGTCGACTCGGTCGCCGTCGCCGTCGCCGCGTGGGTTCGATCAAATTCTGTCGTCACGGTTTCCGGTTCCCTGAGGAGTGTAGGAATCGCAAAGAACACGCCATTTCCGGCGCCCATGCAACAGGCTGATATCGCGGATATTTGTCGATCGACTACGCCGGCCGAGCGGATGATTTCTTACCGATTGCGTGATGCCGCGGTCAGTAGATGCCCAGGTGCTGGCGCAGGTCGACGCCGCTCTGCTTGAGCTCGGCCGCGGGCCCGTCGACGACGACCCGGCCGCTGTTGAGGACGACGATGTCGTCGGCGACGTCGAAGACGAGCTTGGCGTTCTGCTCGACGAGCACGATGGAGAGCCCTTCGGCCTTGAGCTGGCGAATGGTCGACATGACCTCGACGACGATCTGCGGCGCCAGGCCCTCCGAGGGCTCGTCCATCAGGAGCACGCGCGGGTTCGCCATCAGCGCGCGGCCGATCGCGAGCATCTGTTGCTCGCCGCCGGAGAGCGAGCCGGCGATCTGCTTGCCCCGCTCCCGAAGCCGTGGGAAGAGCGCGGAGACCGTGTCGAGCGTCCACAGCGTCGGCGCATCGCCGCGCGCCCGACGCCCGGCGACCGCGAGGTTCTCGTGCACGGTGAGGCTGCGAAAGACGCGGCGCCCCTGGGGCACCAGCGCCACGCCGAGCGCCGCGATGGCCTCGGGGGCGCGGCCGGTCACCGCGCGACCATAGACCGTGACCGCGCCGTGCCGCGGCGGAAGCAGGCCGACCGTCACGTTCATCGAGGTGGACTTGCCGGCCCCGTTGCGGCCGAGCAGGCCGAGGAGCCGGCCTTCGCCCAGGCGCAGCGACACCCCGTGCAGCACGTGGCTGTCGCCGTAGAAGGCGTCGATCCCGTTCAGCACGAGCGCGTCATTCGCCAAGGCGCCCACTATACCGCGATGCTGGTGCGCGTCTGCGCGTTCAGCTAAACTTTCGCGAGCCATCCCTCCACCGAGATGACGGGGAAATGGTAGTGGAAACCGCACCACCCGTTGCCACGGGCGCGCCGCCGCCTCTCAGGCGGCGCCATCCTCGCCTGCTCGCCGTGCTCGCTGTGCTCATCGGCATCAGCGGCGCCCTCGGACTGGCGGAGGTGGCCTTGCGGATGTGGGAGGCGCTACGCGCGGCCCCGATCGTGCCCGGGGTGATCGAAGGACCCAAGGATCTGCGCTTCAAAGGGCGCATCAAGCCCAACCTCGATGCCGTGATCCGTCGTCACCCGACCTCGGGGCGCGACGTGCGGGTACGGACCAACAGCCTCGGGCTACGCGGGCCCGAGGAGACGAGGAAAGCACCGGGCGAGATCCGTGTGTTCGTCCTCGGGGACTCCATCACCTTTGCTGAGTATCTGGACGAGGAGGAGACCTATCCTGCGATTCTTGAGCGAACATTGGCCGAAGCAGTCCCAGGTCGGGCCGTGCGCGTGCTCAACGGCGGCGGTCCCAACGTGGGTACACGCGACGAGGCGGCGTTGCTTGAGGAGCTGGCCCCCGTGGTGCGGCCCGATATCGTCCTCGTTGCCTTCTACCTCAACGATGGCCTTCGCCCGGTCCCGTATCCCGACGTAATACGATTGCCAGTCTGGATCGGCTGGAGTCGGCTCGCCGACCGCGCTTCCAGCCTGTGGGCGAGGGCAACCCACCGTGCGCGCCACGGTGCACGCTATCGCTGGGTGCAGGAATTTAGCGCTCGTCGTTGGGTGAACGACCGGACGGCGTTCGACCGAGTCATTGCGCTGGCCGAGTCGGATTGGGGTGTCGCCTGGCACGACTACTCGTGGTCAGTGGTGGAGGAGGGGCTTGAGCGCATGATCCGGCTCGGGCACCAGCATGGCTTCCAAGTGCTCATGGCAGCCTTCCCGGCGAGCGTCCAGGTGGAGAGTCGCTTTGAAGATGACCGACCGCAGCGGCGGGCGCGCGAGCTGGCGAGCCGGCTTGGGCTTCCGTTTGTCGATCTTCTCCCGGTGCTGCGTGCCGCCGCCGCGGAAAGCCTATTTTACGATCACTGTCATCTGACCCCGCACGGCAATACGCTGGTCGCGAAGGCACTCGCGCTGTTCGTAGCCCGTCACGCACTTAAGCTGGGTTCGCGCACTATTCAATGAGTAGAGGTAGAATCGGCCCGTGCTGAGCCAGGACCAGAACAGGGCACTGACGGAAGTCGGCGCCGGCACGCCCATGGGCGAGCTGCTGCGCCGGTACTGGATGCCCGTCGCCGCCGTCGCCGAGCTCGACGACCACCCCACGAAGCCCGTACGGCTCCTCGGCGAGGACCTCGTCCTCTACAAAGACGAGGCCGGCAACTACGGTCTGGTCGACCGCCACTGCCCCCATCGTCGCGCCGACCTCTCCTACGGCTGGGTCGAGCAGCGCGGGCTCCGCTGCCACTACCACGGCTGGCTCTGGGACCATACCGGCCGGTGCCTGCGGCAGCCGTTCGAGGAGACGGCGCACCCGGACTCGCGGTTCAAGGATCGTGTTCGCATCAAGTCGTACGCGGTGGAGTCCAAGGGCGGCCTCTTGTGGGCCTACCTCGGGCCGCCGCCGGCGCCGCTGGTGCCGACCTGGGAGCCGTTCACCTGGCAGAACGGCTTCGTGCAGATCGTATTCTCGGAGGTTCCCTGCAACTGGTTCCAGTGCCAGGAAAACTCCATCGATCCCGTGCACTTCGAGTGGCTGCACTCGAACTGGTCGCGCGCGATGAGCCGCGCCGACGGAGACCGGTCGCCGACGCACCTGAAGATCGGCTTCGAGGAGTTCGAGTACGGCTTCATCTACCGGCGGATCCTCGAGGGCCAGTCCGAGCAGGACGAGCTGTGGACCGTCGGGCGCTGCTGTCTCTGGCCGAACTGCTTGTTCACCGGCGGCCACTTCGAGTGGCGCGTGCCCATCGACGACGCGAACATGCTGAGCGTGGGCTGGTTCTTCGATCGCGTGCCGAACGACATGGAGCCCTTCAAGCAGGACCGGATCCCCTACTGGACGAGCCCGATCAAGGATTCGCTGACGGACCGGTGGATCACCTCGCACGTCATGAACCAGGACTTCGTCGCCTGGGTCGGCCAGGGCACGGTCGCCGACCGCACGCAAGAGCATCTGGGCGAGAGCGATCGCGGCGTCATCATGATGCGCAGGCGCATCCTCGAAGACGCCGAGCGGGTGGTGCGCGGCGGCGAGCCCAAGGGCGTGATCCGAGATCCGGAGAAGAACCGGTGCATCCGGCTGCCGATCATCGGCCGCGATTTCTTCGTCAACGGCTCGTCGCGGGTCGAGAGCGAAACCTCGCGCCAGCGGACGCCGGGGCTGCTTCTCCGTAAAGAATTCCCCTTCCTGACGGGACAGCCGGAGGAGGTCCGGGCGGCGTATCGCCGCGCGATGGGCCTGCCGGAGCCCGGCGTCGACGCCCGCTCGCCCGCGGGCTGAGAGGGCGATCATGGCGGACATCGTTCTCGGTATCGGCACCTCGCACACGCCCATGCTCACGCTGTCGGCCGATCTCTGGCCTTCGTATGCGCGCAACGACCAGCGCAATCCCGAGCTCGCCTTTCCTCCGCACGGCCTGGTGATGCCGTACCAGGAAGCGCTCGACTCCGTCGCTCCGGACAGACGAGCGCACTATCGTGGGACGGAACCCTTTCAGGCGCAGGCGGAAGCGTGCCAGCGATCGCTCGACGACCTGTCGAGCACCCTGCGCGCCGTCAACCCGGACATCACCGTGATCATCGGCGACGACCAGGACGAGTGGTTCTTCGAGGACAACATGCCCGCCCTGGCGGTCTACTGGGGCGAGAGCGCGCCGCTGATCCCGCGCAAGGTGCCGCCCGGCTCGCGCGATCCCGAGGTCGCCGAAGCCATCATGCGCGGGTACGGCGACGTCCCGATGGACGTTCCGGTGGCGAGCCGCTTCGGCCGCTTCCTGATCGAGTACCTGATCGAGCACGACTTCGACGTCGCCCACATGCGCTATGTCAAGCAGCCGTACGGCGGGCGGGTGGCGCGGCGGTATCCCACGAAGCAGGGCGAGCTCGACTACGTGCGCGAGACGCCTCCGCGCGAGCAGGGGCTGCCGCACGCCTTCGCCTTCGTCATCAAGCGCCTCTTCGACAACAAGCCCGGAGCGATTCTGCCGGTGTTCCAGAACACCTGCTACCTGCCGAACCAGCCGACACCGCGACGCGCCTTCGCAACGGGGGAAGCGATCGCCGCGGCGGTCGAGGAGTGGAAGGAGCCCGCGGCGGTCGCCGTCATCGCCTCGGGGGGATTGAGCCACTTCGTCGTCGACGAAGAGCTCGATCGCGGGCTGCTGGGAGCGCTCGAGCGCAACGACGCGGCGGCGCTGCGCGCGATCCCGCGCCACCGGCTGCACTCCGCCGGCTCGGAGACGTTGAACTGGGTGGCGCTCGGCGGCGCGATGCAGCGGGCGCGGCTGAAGATGGAGCTTCTGGCCTACGTCCCCGTGTATCGCACACCAGCCGGGACGGGCGGCGGCTGGGCCTTCGCGCGCTGGCGATGACCGCGACGTCAGGACGACGAGCGATGCGCCTCGCCATCGAGGACGCGCCGCTCCTCGTCCCAGATTTGGAAGCATGTGACGTGAAACTGAACAGGCCGGCCGCCAGCGAGGCTCGTCCCCTCCATCAGCAGCTGGTCTTTCGCCAGGATCGAATCACAGGCGTCGCACTTCTCCCCATCGCTTGGGGTCCCCCAGACGGTCGGGATGCGATCGCTCGGCAGCCGACCGTCGCTGAGCTTGCGGCGGATGAGACGGCGGAGGGCTTCTTGCGTGTTCATAGAGACCTCCAGACACTCGCAGGGTAGGCCGAAGCCGACGCTCGCCGCGCTCCGTGAGATCATGCGCCAGGCGCCGCCGAACGTCCTTCGGCTCGTGCCTCGCCCGCGTGAAGCACCGCCTGGTGACCTCCGTTCTCCGTGAACGCCTCTTCGCGGTAGAGCCCCAGCGCGTCGAGAACAGGTCGGTCCTGGATCGAGAAGAGGATGGCGGCGTCGCGCGCGGACAGGTTGGCGTGCTCGTGGAGAGCCCAGGACGGGAGCACGACGATGTCCCCCCGATCCCAGGCGAAGCGGCGGCCGTCGATGATCGTCTCGCCCGTCCCCTGGACGACATAGTAGACGGCGCTGCCGGTGTGGCGGTGCGCCTTCAACCGCGCGCCGGGACGGAGCATCTGGACCCAGCAGGCCATCGTCGGGAGCAAGGCGCGCCCCGTCTGCGGGTGCGTGTACTCCAGAGCCACGCCGTCGAACTCGTCCCCGTCGACGTCTCGCAGGGCACCCAGCGACTGCCATGTCTTCTCCCATGAATAGAGAAGCAGGGGCGAGGACCGCGGCCTCTCCTTCACCCAGGTAGGCGTCAGGCTCACGTGGCCGTGGAGCTGCACGGAGGCGTTGTTCGGCTTGCTCAGTGGCACCTGGGGCTCTGCGTAGAACTGGAAGAACATCGCGTTGAGGGCCTGGACGAGCGGCACGTCGAGGCCGTCCATCCAGATCACCGGCTTGTCGGTCTCGTTGCCGTGGTCGTGCCACGCCCAGCTCGGCGTCAAAATGAGGTCGCCCGGCGCCATGTAGACGCGCTCGCCATCGACGGCGGTGTAGGCGCCCTGCCCTTCCATGATGAAGCGGATCGCCGTCGGCGTGTGACGATGGGCGCGGGCCACCTCGCCGGGCAGGAGGAGCTGGATGGCGGCGATCATCGTGTTCGTCGTCGCCCACCGGCCGTCGAGGCCAGGATTGAAAAGCTGGAGCGCGCGCCGCTCCTCGCCGACCGGCACGGCCTGGCCGGCCTCGCGAACCATCGCCTCGAGCACGGACGCCTTCCACTGGTATGCGATCGCTTTCGGCTCCGGGTGCCGGGTCATCTGACTCGCCAGCTCCCAGAGGCCGTACATGTGGGCGGCGTGCATCCGCTCGTGAAACTCTTGCTCGACCGCGGTGTGGGCTTCACGCGTCATGGCCGTCTCCTACCTCGACACCGGCGATTTCAAGTCGTAGAACCGGAGCGCGTTCTGACCGAGGATCTTCGCCTTCACGCGCGGCTCGAGATCGCTGCGCTTCAGGAGCTCGTCGACCGTGTGGGGCCACTCGCTGTCCCAGTGCGGATAGTCCGAGGCGTAGAGGATGTGGTCCTCACCGACCCACCCGACGACGTACGGGATCGTCTTCTCCTCGGGCTCGCAGGAGAAATAGGCGCGGCCACAGGTCATGTACTCGCTGGGCTTCGCCTTGCAGAGGGGCGCGTCCCACGGGCGCTTCTCGAACTCGCCGTCCAGGTGCTCCATGAAGAACGGCACCCAGCCGGCGCCCGATTCCATGAAGCCGACGCGCAGCCGCTGGAACTTCTCGAAGATCCCGCCGTACACGCAGCTGATCACGGAGATCATCTGCTCGGGCGCGTGGGTCCAGGTGTGCACGCCCAGGAAGTTGTTGAAGCGGTAGGGGTCGCCGGTCTCGCTACCCGAGGCGTGCATGCCCACCGGCACGCCGAGGCGCTCGGCCTCTTCGTAGATCGGCCAGAAGAACGGATCCGCGACGTTGCGTCCGGGAATGAAGGTCGGGAACATGAGGCCGACGAGGCCCAGGCGCGAGACCGCGCGGTCGAGCTCGCGGGCGGCTTCGGTCGGGTCGAGATAGGGCGCGATGGCCACGCCTTTCAGGCGCTGAGGGTCGGCCTCGCACCAGTCGGCGATGAAGTCGTTGTAGGCTCGGCAGAGCGCCGTCTGGTAGTCAACCTCGCGGATCTCGCCGATCCGGAGCGCCGACGTGGGGTAGAGAAACGCGAGATCGATGCCCTCCTGGGCCATGTCGTCCATCATCTCGTGCGGTGTGTTGGGGTCTCTCCCCATGTCGCCGTTGGGCGCCTGGCGCCGGTCCCACTGGGCGCCGGGAAAGAAGGCGATGCGGCGGCGATACTGCTCCGGGAGATATTTCTGGTAGCACCGGTGCGGGAAGTCCATGACATGACCGTCGCCGTCCACGATGAAGATGCCGTCGCGCATAACGCCCTCCCTGACCCCAGGATATAGGATTCCCGTTGTCATGGCGCGTGCGGGGTGGTACACGTCCGGCTATCCCCGCGACGCGGAGGGACACCATGATCCTGATCATCGGCGGCATGGGGTTCATCGGGCTCAACACCGCCCTGCGCTTTCTGGAGGTCGGCCAGAAGATCGTCCTCACCCAGCACAGCCGGCACCAGGTGCCCGACGCCCTCAAGGGCGCGATCGGCACGCGCGTCTTCGTCGCGCGGATGGACGTCACCAATCCCTACGAGGTCTTCGAGGTCGTGCGCCGCCACCAGATCGAGAGCATCGTGAACCTGATGGCCCCGCCGGCGCGCAGCCTCTCGACCCAGGCGGACTATCATCTCTATACGGCCGGGCTCCAGAACGTGCTGGAGGCGGCGCGCACGTTCGGGCTCCGGCGCGTGTCGCTCGGCAGCTCGGTCGCCGTCTACGGCGGGCTGCCGGCCGGGCCCTATCGCGAGGACACGACGCTGCCCGTGAGCTCGCCGACGCAGGTCTCGGCCTTCAAGAAGGGCATGGAGATGCACGCGCACTTCTACGCGGCCCAGGCCAAGCTCGACGTGGTCGCGCTGCGGATCGGAAGCATCTACGGTCCGTTCTACTACAGCATGCACAACCCGATCAGCCGCATGTGCCACGCCGCGGCGAAGAACGCCGAGCCCGACTTCAGCGACCGGCCCGACGGCAAGATCTTCGAGGACGATCAGGGTGACTGGACCTTCGTGAAGGACGTGGCACGCGGCATCCAGCAGGTCCACACCGCGGACAAGCTCGCGCATCGCGTCTACAATATCGCCTCGGGCCGCGCGAGCTCGAACCGCGACGCGTTCGAGGCGGTGCGCAAGGCCGTGCCCGGCGCGCGCTGCGCCGCTCTCAAGCCGGGCAAGACGCCGGGCGGCTCGACCAATCCGGCGACCGACCTGGCGCGCGCGGCGGAGGTCGGCTACCGGCCCGAGCACTCGCTCGAGACCGGAATCGCGGCGTACATCGACTGGTTACGCACCAACCCGCAATAGAGGAGATCGCGATGGGACGACTGGACGGCAAAGTAGCGCTGATCAGCGGCGGCGCCCGGGGACAGGGAGCGGTTGAAGGGCGGATGTTCGTCCGCGAAGGCGCGGCCGTGGTGCTGGGAGACATCCTCGACGACGAGGGCAAGAAGGTCGAGGCCGAGATCAGGGCCTCGGGCGGTAAGGCGACGTACGTGCATCTGAACGTGACCCGCGAAGCCGACTGGCGCGCGGCCGTGGCGACCGCCGTGAACTCCTACGGCAAGCTGAACGTGCTCGTCAACAACGCGGGCATTCTCTTCCGCTCGAAGATCGAGGAGACATCCGAAGAAGACTGGGACCGCATCATGGCGGTCAACGTCAAAGGCGTTTTCCTGGGTACGAAGTGCGCGATCCCGGCGATGCGGCAGGCCGGCGGCGGGTCGATCATCAACATCTCGTCCACGGCCGGCCTGGTCGGGGCCCCCGGGGGAACCGCCGCGTACACCGCGACCAAGGGTGCGGTCCGCCTGTTCACGAAGTCGACGGCTATTCAGCACGCCAAGGAAGGTATCCGCTGCAACTCTGTTCACCCCGGGCCGATCGCGACGGACATGATCAAGGACGTACTGGAGAACAAGGCCCAGTGGGAGCAGCGTCTTCGGCGGCTTCCGATGGGACGCGTCGGAACGCCCGAGGACGTCGCCTACGGCGTTCTCTATCTCGCGTCCGACGAATCGTCGTACATGACGGGCAGCGAGCTGGTCATCGATGGCGGAACGACCGCCGAGTAATTCCCTCAACTCACACCCAGGAGGCCACAGATGGCTCTGACACTTGCGGAGGCGAATCGGATCGTGCAAGCGGCCGTGACCAAGGCCCAGGAGATGAACATCAAGGTCAGCGCCGCGGTCTGCGACGCCGGCGGGCGCCTGATCGCATTCAACCGCATGGACGGCGCCATCTGGGGCAGCGTCTATGGATCCCAGGGCAAAGCCATCGCCTCGGCCGCCTTCGGGCGAGCCAGCGGCGAGCTGACCGAGCGCGCCGGCACCCCGATCATCCAGGGCATCGTCGCCGCCGAGGGCGGCCACATGATCCCGAGCATGGGCGCCGTGCCGATCATCCGTAACGGCGTGGTCGAGGGCGCGTGCGGAGTCGGTGGCGGCACGTCGCAGCAGGACGAGGACGTGGCGAAGGCGGCTGTCGCGAAGCTCTGACGTTATCTGCCGGCTCGGCGCTGGGCAAAGCCATGGCCGAGCGCGGCGCGCGCGTTCTCATTCTGGAGCGCGAGCGACAGTTTCGGGACCGCGTCCGCGGCGAGCAGCGATGGGCGCCCACGAGGTTCGCTGGTGGGCGTTCTATCGCAATTCCGATCTCCTCTGGCGGCGGCGGCCGGCGCCGAGGTGCGCCGCGGAGTGACCGTGACGAAGGTCTCACCCGGAGCCCCTCCCACGGTCGACGCCCAGAGCGCTGACGGCCTGGAGACATTCGAAGCGCGCCTGGTATGCCGCGCCTCGCCGACGGCTCTGGCCCCGACGTCCTCGGCGTCGGACCCGACTGCCCTGCCGACGAGCGCGCGCGCATTCGGTTCCTCGGCAGCTAAGCGAACACCGGCTTTCGCTCCTGCGCCGGCTGGCTGAGTTGGCGAGTGGGGCTCGACCTGGGCGCAGCCCGTGAACGCGTCCGCGTGGCGCGAGCCCTGGGAACGCTGCCGCTCCTGGCCCAGGCCCTCGCCCGCGGCGAGCTCTCGTACGCCAAGGTCCGCGCTTTGACCCGCGTCGCCACGCCGGAGACCGAAGAACGGCTGTTGGCGGTAGGGCGCGCCGGCACGGCCGACCATGTCGAGCGCATCGTGCGCGGCTGGCGACGAGTGGACCGGATAGCTGAGGCTCAGGAAGACGCGCGACGACACAAGAGCCGCGCGTTGCGCGTGTATCGGGACGAGGACGGCATGGTGATTCTCCGCGGGCGGCTCGCGCCCGAGGTCGGCGCCGTGCTCATGCCGGCGCTGGCCGCAGCGCGCGAGGCGTTGTACGAGCAGTCCCGCAGTCAGGCGGCTGATGCCACGTTGGAGCAGCAGCAGGCGGACGCGCTGGCGCTACTCGCGGAGACGGCCCTGCACCACGGCATCGATCCCGGGGCTCCTGGAGAGCGATATCAGGTTGTCGTCCACGTCGATGCCCCGGTCCTCGCGGATCCCGATCAGCCCGGCCAGTCCGTCCTCGAGGAGGGTACCCACGTTTCCGCGGAAACGTCTCGACGTCTGGCCTGCGACGCGAGCCGCGTGGTGATTCCGCCGGCGCTACGGCGGGCGCTCCACCATCGAGACCGCGGCTGTCGCTTCCCGGGCTGCGGGCGACGTTTCACGCAGGGCCACCACATTCGTCACTGGGCCCAAGGGGGCCCGACTACACCATCGCGCCGTTCACGAGGAGGGCTATCAGCTCGATCGACAGCCCGACGGCGAGCTTCGGTTCCGCCGGCCCGACGGCCGACTGCTGCCCGAGGTCCCGTGGGCTCCTGAAGTGTTTGGCGATCCGGTGAGAGTTCTACGAGCGCGACACGAACTGGAAGGGCTTGTCCTGCACGCACGGACGGCCACGCCGGGTTGGCTGGGGGAGCGCCTCGACGTGGGATGGGCGATCGACGTCCTGCATCCGTTGGCGGTGTCCCTCAAATAGTGGGGCTGACCAACGGAACCAGCCCCGTCTGGGCGCCAGTCGGCTCATTGATCGGAGGCACGGTGACAGCCTCGCCGAGCACTGTCGGCGACGACCTCCGCCTCACCGCGGGCATGACCAAAATTGTCAGGCTGCGCTACCAATTTTGTCGCGGGCCCTGCACCGGCCCGCTAAGTCCGTGTTTCCTCGGGCCAGGAGCCCATGGCATAGCCATTGCGGTAGCCGTCTTCGGATGGACATCCGCAGCGCTGTGGTATGCGATCCAGGCGAGCCTCAGACGAACGCTCGGGGATTCACGCTCGTCGAGCTCATCCTGGTGGTGGCGGTCATCGGCATCCTCGCGGTGCTCGCCGCACCGACGCTCATCAGCTACGTGCAGACATCGGCCCTCCAGGCAGGCGCGCGAGAGCTCGCGACCACGATCAATCTTGGGCGGCAGCTGGCGATCACCCGTAACACGACAGTCTGCGTGGAGGTTACAGGCACGAATGTCCAGCTCCGCACGGGCGGCTGCGGCGGGACGATCTGGACGGGGCCCGGCACGGACGGCAACGGCGTCATCAAGATCTCGGATCCCGGCGCCATGCGGATCAGCACGACGGCGAACGTCGTCTTCACCAGTTTGGGAGCGGCGAGCACCGTGGGGACCTACACGGTGACGAATCCCGTGAACAACAAGACGCGGACCGTGGTCGTGGCGGCTTCCGGACGGGTGAACCTCCAATGAGGCTTCCTCTGAGAGACGAACGGGGATTCACGCTGGCCGAGGTCCTCATCGCGACGGTCATCCTATCCATCGGCCTCGTCGCCGTCGCCACCGGATTCCAGTACGCGACGAGCGGCGTCGAGACCGGCAAGGGCGAGACGACAGCAGCCTTTCTGGCCGAGCAGAGGCTCGAGCAGCTGAAGGCGACGGCGCTCGTCGACTGGACAAATGCGTCCATCGCCGCCGGCACGACCACGGAAGCGTACGGCTCCATCGCAAACGCGTCCGCGTACCAGCGCGTCACCACGATCACCAACAACCCCGGGGGGACGTGCACGGCGAACTGCAAGCTCGTGCAGGTGACGGTGTTCTACAAGCCGGTCAGCGCACGAGGCCAGCTAGACCAGGAGCGCCGCGTGGACGTGTACAGCATGCTCGCATCACGGACATGAGGCGGAAGATGAAACCGATGCAAGCGCTGCAGAGCGAGGGCGGCTTCACGCTGGCCGAGCTGCTGGTCGCGTGCGCAGTCATTGCGTTCGTGATGGCCGGTCTGTTGGTCATGCTCCAGACTGGTCAGGAGAGCTACCTGGTGGGCTCGAACAGGGTCGAGGCGACCCAGAGCGTCCGTGTGGCGATCGACCGGATGGCCCAGGAGATCCGCACCGCGGGTTTTTGTCCCACCTGCACCGGGACGCCGCCCTTCACCGCGATCGCGGCGCAGACTGCGACGGGGTTCACGATCCAGAACGACTGGGACGGCGACGGCGCCATCAACGCGGGGGGCACCGTCACGGACGCCAACGGGAACGTCCGCGGCGAGCAGGTCGTCTACGCGTTCGCCGGCGGCGCGCTTACGCGCCAGGAGACCGGGGTCGACGCGGCCGCGCTCACCCTGGCGACCGGCATCAACACTCTGACGTTCACGTATGAGGACAGCACCGGAGTGACGACGGCGACAGCCGACAACATTCGCATCATCGTCGTCACGCTCACGACCCAGCCCCAGAACCAGCCGGCGGCGACACAACAAGGGCGAGTGCTGGTCACGATGACGGATTCGGTGCGTCTGAGGAACCGCTAGTGAATAGATTATCGACGCTCGTGAACAACGAACGCGGCGTCGCGCTCGTGTTGGCCCTGATGATCCTTTTGACGCTCACCGGGCTGGTGCTGGCGTTCCTCTCGGTGAGCGCCTTTGAGCCCCAGATCTCGAGGAATCACGGCGACGCGACCCGCGCGCGGTACGTGGCCGAGGCTGGCGTCGAGTACGCCTACGACACACTCGCGACGAACATCAACACGTGGAACAACTACTTGGTGGGGGCTACCTGCACGACCGGTGCCGTGCTCGGCACGGCGAACTCGACGTTCCCCGGGCTGACGAGCGAGAACGGAACCTTCACGGTCCGGATCCGCAACGATTGCAACGCCGGCGACAACAAGTTCACGGGCGTGGCGGTCGAGCCCGGGGCCAACGCGACGAACGACACCAACAACAAACTCATCATCACATCCATCGGCACTGTCGGAAGCTCCACGAAGACGATCACCATGGTCGTCTCGAAGGCGGTGGTCCCGACGATCAACGCCGCGCTCGCCTTCCCGGGCATCCAGGCTGACGTGAATTTCAACGGCTCGAGCTTCGTGATCGACGGGCGCGACACGAAGATGGCCGACACCCCGGGCACGCCGACGGGCACCGCGAATGCCGTCTACGGGATCTCGGTCAACGGCAGTCTCCCGGCGCTCGAGACCCAGGTCGAGAACGCCCTCGCCAACAACCAGCAGAACGACATCCGCGGGCGGGACGAGACCAGCTCGGGCAATCCGCCGGCCACGACCCAGGGAGCCAACGCCGTCCAATCCGACGGCGCCCTGACTTCCCAGATGGTCACTGACTTCGCCGCGGCGATCAAGCAGCACGCCGACATCACCATCAACACCAGCAACGGCCACACGTACTCGATCAACGGTATTGGCGGAGGGACGGGAGCCCCCACCTGCTCGAGCAACTGGAGCAGCTCGACCTGCTGGGGCTCGACCTCCAAGCCGAAGATCGTCTACATCAGCGGCACGCTGGACAACATCAACACCCAGTACACCTCGCTCGATGTCGCGGGCGACAGCGAAGGCACCGGGATCCTCGTCCTCGAGAACGGCAACGCCGACATCAACGGGAACTTCCGCTGGAACGGGCCCATCATCTCCACCGGCAAGAACGTCGGCATCCGGTACCGGGGCGGCGGGCACCAGGCGGTGTACGGGGCCACGATCGTCAACGAGTTGCACAACGACGGGTCCACGAACCTCGAGGGCGACATCCGAGGCAATGCCAGCCTGCTGTTCAGCAAGGAGGCGCTGGACCTCGTGCAGAACCTCCTCAGTCGCCGGCTCGTGACGACGTCCAGCTGGACCGATCAGTAGACGATCGTGAGACGCGCTCTCGTCGTCCTGCTCGGGTTCGCGCTGGCGTCCGGGTGCAGCAGTCCCCCGGCGCCCCCTACGCCAGTGGCGAGCGTGGCATCGTCTCCCCGCGAGGAGGGTGACGTGCTCGCGAGGCGCGGAGACTACACCGGCGCCGTCGAGAAGTACCGTGACGCGCTGCGGGCGACTCCAGACGACGTCGCCCTCCGGTTCGCGCTGGGCTCCGCGCTGAGCCAGCTCGACCGGCACCGAGAGACCACCGAACAATTCCGCTGGGTCGTCGCGCATGGGGCGCCCGGGCAGCCGGAAGTCGCCATGGCGCGCCAGTGGCTGGCGGCGGCCGAGCGCGCGCCGGGTGCCCAATCCGCTCGACAGGAAGTGGCGATGTTGCCCCTGCCTGGGGCGGAGGGTGGGCCGTCGCCATCAGGCATCGGATCGATCAAGGGGAGGACGGCCTGGCCGGGTGTGAATCCCGACGCCCAGAACGTCTCGCTCGAGCTCCGGTTCACCGGCGACGATGCCGTGACGAAGGGCCAGAGCTTCCGGCTGCACATCGGCCTCGGGCGACCCTACACAATGTCGGACCTGCCGGCCGGCGCGTATCGTGTCGTGGGCCGAAGCGCGGGGGTCAAACTCTGGGAGACCCGGGTCGTCGTAGGCGCCGGTACGGAGACCGCGCTGGATCTTACTGACGCCAACAGCGTTGCTACCCCGAAGGACTTCCCGCCGCGCGGCGGCGGATAGCCTACGATTCGCGCGGCCGCCGCGCGGCCCACGGGCGGAGCGCCTCGAATGCCGCCGCGGCGCGGAGCACCAGCGCGTCCTCCAGGCGCCGGCCGACGATCTGCAGCCCGACGGGCAGGCCGCTTGCCGTCCAGCCGGCCGGGACGGAGACGGCCGGCTGGCCGCTGTAGTTGAACGGGTAGCAGAGCGTCCAGCCAAGGTGGGTCACCTCGCGGCCGGCTACCTCGCTGGGGCCGACGATGCCGAGCGGAAAAGCCGGCAGGCATAACGTGGGGGTGAGCAACAGGTCGTACCGCTCGAAGAATCGTCTGAGCGCGTCGACCAGCGCCTGTCGGGCGGCGACCGCCCGGAGATACTCCACCACGCTCAGGCCGGCTGACGCTTCGGCGTACGCCACCAACTCGGGGTCCATCTGCGCCTTCTGCTCGGGAGAGCGAGCCGCGTGCGCGCCTGCCTGAGCGCCGCCGTAGAGCGTTTTGAGAACCAGGCTCGGATCGCCCAGCTCCGGGCTGGCCTCCTCTACCGTCAGGCCGACCTCCGAGAAGGCGCGCGCGGCGGCCTCAGCGATCTCTCGGGTCTCGGGGTCGACAGGGGCGAAGCCGAGGTTCGCCGACCAGGCGATGCGGACCGGCGCACCACCGCGCGCGCCGGCGAGTGATTCATTGCAGGCGGCCAGGTAGTCCAAGCCGTCGTCGGGGAGCGCGAACGGATCGCGCCGATCGTGACGGGCGATCGCGCTCATCATCAGGGCCACGTCGCGCACGGTACGGGCGAGCGGACAGACGTGCGCGACCAGCTCGTTACCCCCGGCGGCCGGGTACATCGGCACGCGGCCGAAGGTCGGCTTCAGACCGACGAGCCCGCAGAAGCTGGCGGGGATGCGGATCGAGCCGGCTCCGTCCGAGCCGAGGGCCAGCGGCCCTAACCCGGCCGCGACGGCTGCGGCTCCGCCGCCGGTGGAGCCGCCGGGCGTGCGCGTGAGATCCCAGGGATTGCGCGACTCGCCGAAGAGTCGGTTGTCGGTCGAGCCGCGCCAGGCGAACTCGGGGAGATTGGTCCGGCCGACGAAGATCGCCCCGGCCGCGCGCAGACTCGCCACGCTCGGGGCGTCCTCTGGTGCAACGAACTCTGCAAACAGGCGCGAGCCGAAGGTGGTGCGGTCGCCGGCCGTCCAGAGATTATCTTTGATCGAGACGGGGACGCCGTGAAGCGGGCCGAGCGGCTCGCCGGCCATCACCGCGCGCTCGGCCGCGCCGGCTTCGCCGAGAGCTCGTTCGGCGTGAACCATGACATAGGCGCCCAGGCGTGTGTTCATCCTCTCGAGCCGCTCCAGCACGGCGCGAGTGATCTCGACGGGCGACAGCGCCTTGCCACGGATCAGCTCCGCAAGCTCGACGGCTGACGTGAAGCAGAGGTCGGTCGTGTCCATGTCAGCGCCGCGCGGCTCGGAGAGCTTCCGCGAGCCGCCGAGCGGTGAACGGCTGGCGGCCGGCGGTGACGCCGAGCGGCGCCAGCGCGTCGGCGACGGCGTTCGAGATCGCCGCCGAGGCGCCCATCACCCCGCCCTCGGCCATTCCCTTCATGCCGAGCGGTGTGTTCGGATCCAACCGCTCGAGATGCTCGACTTCGAACAACGGCATCAGCGCGGCTATCGGTATCGCGTAGTCGAGCAACGTCGCGCTGCGGTTCTGCCCGTCAGTGTCGTAGACGACTTCCTCCAAGAGGGCACCGCCGAGGCCCTGCGCGGTGGCGCCGTGAAGCTGTCCCTCGACGATGCACGGGTTCAGCATTCGCCCGCAGTCCTCGACGATCGTGTAGCGCGGGATCGTCAGGCCGCCCGTCTCAGGGTCGATCTCGACCTGGCAGATGTGGGTCCCGCTCGAGAAGGTCAGCGGCGGCGGATCGAACGCGTGCGTCGCCTCGAGGCCCAGCTCCATCCCCGGCGGCAGTTCCGTCGGAGCGAAGTACGCCTTCTGGGCGAGCTGGGCGACCGTCAGGCCCGACGTCGGCGTTCCGCGCACGCGAATCGACCCGTCGACCAGTTCCAGATCTTCGAGCGGCGCCTCCAGGAGATGCGCCGCGATCCGCAGCAGCTTCTGCTTCAAGAGGCGCGCTGCTCCGAGCGCTGCCCCCGTGCTTACCACGCCGCCTCGACTGCCGCGCGTGCCCATGCCGTACGGCGCGGCAGCCGTATCGCCAGCCTGGACCCGGACCTTCTCGATCGGCACCGCTAGCGCGTCGGCCACCGCCTGGGCGACCGTCGTCAGGTGCCCCTGGCCCTGACTGACGATGCCGATCTGGGCCGCGACGGCGCCGCTCGGCTCGATCCGGATGATCGCGGCGTCGTGGCCCGATCCGGGGATACCAGCCGTCTTGTAGAACTCCGAGCCGTACGCGTTCGGCTCGACGTAGGTGGCCACGCCGATCCCGGCGATCCGTCCGGCCGCGCGCGCCGCGGCCTGCTCGCGCCGCCGGTCCGCATAGTCGAACGTCGCGAGCGCGCGCTCCAGCGTGTCGCGCGGATAGACCGAACGATAGACCAGCTCGGTCGCCGTCGTGTA
>Ga0066710_100000962_pt1 | contig 19920 bp, 14 predicted proteins | sample GraSoiAngelo_159_FD_79666 | JGI IMG/M metagenome (GOLD analysis project Ga0066710, IMG submission 79666) | Grasslands soil microbial communities from the Angelo Coastal Reserve, California, USA - 14_1009_16_40cm | ecosystem: Environmental > Terrestrial > Soil > Grasslands | place: USA...
CCGGAAGGCCGCTGAAACTCATCATCAGTCCGTTGCAGGAGCGCCTCCCGATCTACCTCGCAGCGATCGGGCCCAAGAACACGGCTCTGGCGGCGGAGATAGCCGACGGATGGCTTCCCACCCTCTTTGCCCCGGACCACGTCGACGTCTTCCAGGAATCGCTACGGGAGGGGGCGGAACGAGCGGGCCGCTCCACCGACGAGATCGACATTGCGCCCATGACGTCGGCTGCCATCGAAGCCGACGCCGACAAAGCGCGCGACCTCATGCGACCCTTTCTCGCTCTCTATATCGGGGGGATGGGCTCACGCAAGAAGAACTTCTACAACGCCCTCGTCACCCGCTATGGCTACGGCGATTCCGCCAAGAAGGTGCAAGACCTCTACCTCGACGGGAAGTACGACGAGGCAATGGCTGCCATCCCGCCCGAGCTGATCGACAAGATCACGCTGTGTGGCCCCAAGGAGGCGATTGCCGAAAGGCTCGACGCCTACCGCGATGCGGGCGTCGGCACGCTGCTGCTCACGCCAGTCGCGGCGACGATTGACGACCGCCTGAGACTACTGCGCGAGCTCGCCGAGCTTGCCGCGTGAGCGCATCCGAGAGCCGGCCCGCCGGAGGGGGCGCCAGCCGTGCTCCGCTGCGGATCTTCGTCGGCGCCTTTGGTGATCCTGGACATGCGTTTCCGGCGATCGCGCTCGGCAAGGCCCTTCGGGCGCGTGGCCATCAGGTAGCGGTCCAGACCTGGCGCAAATGGGCGGACCACGTCGAGCGAGAGGGCATGTCCTTCTATGCCGCTCCCGAGTATCAGGTCTTCCCTACGAGAGAGCGGCCGCTAAAGCCATACGAGGCGGTCGTACGCGCCGCGCGCGAGACGCGGCCGGTCGTTCGCGAGTATCGGCCCGCCGTCGTCGTGAGCGACATCCTGACGCTCGCGCCCGCCCTTGCGGCAGAGCTCGAGGGGTGCCCCTGGGCGACGCTCGTGCCGCACGTCTATCCACCCGGCGCCAGGGGAGTTCCACCGTACGGGCTGGGCGCGATTCCCGCGCGCAGCATGGTCGGAAAGGCCTTTTGGAGAATCCTGACTCGCCCGCTGAACCAGGGCCTGGTGCTCGGGCGCGCAGAGCTCAACGAGACCCGCCGCCGGGTCGGGCTCGGCGCAATACCCCACTTCCACGGCGGTGTCAGCCGTCAGCTCTGCATCGTCGGAACCTTTCCCCACCTGGAATACCCGCGCGAGTGGCCGCCTCGAGTGCACGTCACGGGCCCGCTCCTGTGGGAGCCCCCCAGCGGCGACGTGGCGCCTCCTCCCGGAGATCAGCCGCTCGTCATAGTCGCGCCCAGCACGTCTCAAGACCCGGACCAGCAACTGGTCGACGCCTCGCTCCGGGGTCTCGCCGATCTCCCGATCCGGCTGCTCGCGATCCGGCGGGCGGACCGCCCGCCACCGAGGACCGAGGCGCCGGCGAACGCGCGCCTCGTCGAGTGGCTCCCCTACTCGCGCACGATGCCCTTGGCGCAGCTGATCGTCTGCCACGGCGGGCACGGAACCCTGGTGCACGCGCTTGCAAGCGGGGTGCCCGTTGCCACCATTCCTGCCGCCGGGGACATGACGGAAAACGGCTCACGTGCGCAATGGGCCGGTGTGGGGCTCAGCCTGCCGCGGCGCTTCCTCGGACCTCGCACCCTGCGCTGCGTCGTTCAGCGCATCCTCGAAGAGCCTTCCTTCAAGCGCCGTGCCGGCGAGCTCGCCGAGTGGGGGCGCCGCAACAACGGTCCCGACACTGCCGCGATGCTAGTCGAGCGGTTCGCGTCGCTCTAGGTGCTCTCCAGGGGTGTCCGATCGACGGCCGCGCCCCACACCCCGGCGAGCAGCACGCCGCTTGCACCGGCGCGTCTCAGCGGCTCTCTCGAGGGGAGGGACGAGCGGTGGAACCGCCTCGCCAGGGCGCGGCACGGAGTCGGCCACTGTGGTATTCGTGCTTCCTGCTCAACACTTTCGCGCCGCTTTCCAGACCGTTCTGGACGAGCAGCGACGATCCGCCAGGGGAGGTTGCCGTGTATTCGAAGATCATCGTTGGCTACAACGGAAGCTCTGAGGCCAACGACGCGCTTGCGCTCGGCGCGCTGATGGCGAAGTCAAGCGATGGGAGCCTGCTGGTCGCCTATGTCCACGCCGAGCAGCCGAAGTTCGAGGGTCACAAGCGAGACTTTCAAGCAGCTCGGAGGACAGAGACGACCGGGGTGCTGGACTCAGCGAGGAACCGGATCCCAGCGGGTGTCAAAGCCGAGGTCACGGCGCTCGGAAGCCCCTACCCGGCGCAGGGCCTCCAGAAGCTGGCGAAGTCGGAGCGCGCCGACCTGCTCGCGATTGGCTCCACGCACCATGGACCGGTCGGCCGAGTGATCGTGGGGAGCGCAGGCGAGGTTCTGCTTTCCGGCACTTCCTGCGCCGTGACAGTTGCTCCACGAGGCTTTCAGAGCAAACAGGCGGCGCTCGACACCATCGGCGTGGCCTTCGACGCCTCACCGGAGTCGAAGGTGGCCTTGCGAAGTGCTTCGTCACTTGCTTCGAAGCTCGGCGCCAAGCTGCGAGTGATCAGCGTGAGCAGGCGCTCCTTGAAAGGACGGGGTGGCGGCGAAGGAGCGCTCGAGGCTCAGGTGGTCGAAGTGATCGGAGAGCCGCCCAACGATCTCCAAGTCGACACCGTGGTCCTTCGGGGCGATCCCGCATCGAAGATCATCGAGGCGGCCGACGACCTCGACCTTCTCGTGACCGGGTCACGCGGCCGCGGACCGCTCCGCCAGGCGCTGCTCGGGAGCGTCTCCGCCAAGCTCATGCGCTCGGCGCCGTGCTGCGTCCTCGTCGTTCCTCGGGGCGCCAGCGTCCCTGCCGCGCTGCAGCAATAGGAACCTCCGGCCGATGCGCGCCTCGGCGCCGCCGCTTCGGCCGCTGGAGATAGCCGCCCTCGCGCTTGGCTCTGCCGCGATCGCGGCGGTGATGCACTGGCCGCTGCCTCTGCACCTCGGACGAGACGTGTCCCTCGATGTGGGAGACCCGCTCGTCCAGGCCTGGCAGGTCGCCTGGGGCGGGCACGCGCTTCTTCACCAACCACTCGACTATTTCCAGGCGAACACCTTCTGGCCCCTGCGCAACACCCTTGCCTTTTCCGAGGCACTCGTCGGGTACGCGCCAGCCGGCGTCGTCGGAGACGGGGTGTACGCCGCGATCGTCCGCTACAACCTGCTCTTCCTCTTCGCATATGCGCTCGCCTTCGTCGGGGCTTACCTTCTCGCCCGCGAGCTCGGCGTGGGCCGGGGAGCAGCAGCCGTTGGCGGAGCGGCCTTCGCCTACGCACCCTGGCGGCTCGAGCAGGACGGTCACCTCCATGTCCTGTCAAGCGGAGGCATACCGCTCTGCCTCTTCCTGCTGGTGCGGGGTTACCGAGCCAACAGCGCATGGACAGTGCTCGGGGCATGGCTCGTCGCCACGTGGCAGCTGAGCCTCGGCTTCACGTTGGGACTCCAGCTTGCCTATCTCCTCGCGGCGCTCGCTCTGGTGGCGGTGGTCTTTTGGGTCCGGAGTCGGCCGCCTCTCGGAAGAGCCACTCTCGTCGCCACCCTTGCCGGCGTGACGCTCTTTGCCGGCACGGCAGTGCTTCTCGCCCGGCCCTACATGCAGGTGCTGGACGACCATCCCGAGGCGCACCGGACACGCGCCCAGATAGCCGGACTGTCACCTCCGCTGCGCGCCTTCATCGCCGCGCCGGAGGAGAACCTCGTGTGGGGCAAGGCGACAGCGGGAGTGAGGGACGATCTCTCGTCGGTTCCCGAGCAGACGCTCTTCCCTGGAGTAGTGATCGTCTCCCTCGCGCTCGCCGGCGCGCTCGGCGGCATCTATGCCAAGCGGCTGCGAGGCGCCCTTGCGCTGGCCGTGCTGGTGTTCGCAGTTCTTTCGCTGGGAGCGCCCGAGCACGGCTCGCCTTTCCTCCACCCTTATCGGCTGCTCTACGACTTCGCGCCGGGATGGAAGGGAATCCGCGCGCCGGGCCGCCTCACGACGCTCACGTCCCTTGCCCTGGCGCTGCTGGCCGCTGCCGGCGCTCAGCGGGGCCTGCACTACGCCGAGGGGAGATCGGGCTTGCGGTTTCTTCGAGTCGTTCCCTCCGGAGCGATCGGTGCCCTGTTCGTGATCGCAATCCTCGCGGAAGGCTCCGGCTTCGACCTCGGCGGCGGTGGACGCTCGGTCAGCGGCCCATCTCACCCGGCTGTTCCAAAGCCGCCGCCCGGGCAACTCGGGCTGCCTTCCCCGCAGCTGCATCTTCCGATGACGATTCCGGCCAACCGCAGGTACGTGCTCTGGTCCACCGAAGGATTTCCGAAGATTGTGAACGGTCGCGGCAGCTTCGTTCCCAAGTCCTTCGCGCAGCTGACTGGGCAGATGGTGCGTTTTCCCGATGCCGCCACCCTGGCGCGGCTCCGTGCTATCCATGTGCAGTTGGTGGTACTGCACCCGAACCTCGCCCGCGGCACACCCTGGGAGGGAACCGAGCTGAGGCGAGCCCGAGCGCCGGGGCTAAGGCAAAGCGCCCGGGACGGAGTGATCGTTTACGAGCTCAGCTCGCGCTGAGGCTCGGCCCTACCGAGCCAGCCCCGCGCCCAGGGACGCTGCTCGCTGAGGATCGCGGCGAGGATCGTCACGAGGGAGGCAACCGCCACGCCGAGGATCAGCACGAGCGCGCGGCCGCTCTGCGCTTCGTCTCCGCTCAAGGCCCAGGCCCCCGCGATTGCGACGGCCGCCCAGCAGGCGACGACCGCGGCGGCCCGCGTGGTTCCGCCCGAAAGGCTCATCCTCGGGGACGCCTTGACCGCGAACACGACGGAGCCGGCCAGCGCCGCGAACACCGGGATGATCGCTCCCCAGCTGTCGTCGCCTCCCAGCACCGATACGACCGTGTGCTCGAAGACCCCCGCGCGCACGAGATGGGTCCACGCGCCGATGTCGTCGTTGCCGATCAACGGCAGCGTGGTGGCGGCGGCGATTGTCAGAAGCGCGGAAGGGACAGCAAGCGCGACGGTGACGGCCGCCAATCGCCTGTACATGATCGCGAGCGGCAGTGCCAGGAATGGGAGCGCGGGGATTAGGAAACGCGGCCCCGGAGAGCCGCCACCGAAAGGAAGGTAATAGCCGGAGTTGTATGCAAGGAAAGCGAGGCCGACGCCGCCAATGACGAGAGCTTCGGCGCGCCTTCCTCCGCGGTACATCAGCACCGCGCGCACCGCACCGAGAGCCAGCACCGGCGAGAGCGTCAACAGTCCCTTCGCCGAGAGCAGGAGCTTGAGCGCCACGATGGGGCTCGGGCGGGTGATCCCGAAGAAACCTCCGTCGTTCAGCCCAAGCACGTCATGGCCCGAGAACCCTTGCATCGAGATCGCGTTCTCATACGAGAAGTGGGCAATCGAGCCGAACGCCCAGAGGTTGTATACGAGCAGCGGGGCGACACCTGCGGCAAAGCCGGCGGTGTAGACCAGCCCGCGCTTGACCGAATCCGCGCGAGCCACCGCGTAGATGCCCAGGATGACGCCCACGATCGCAAGCGGGTACTCGGTCGTGACCGCAAACCCCGACAGGAACCCGGCGGCCGCCACGAGCGCCAGGCGTTGCGGTGCTTCACGTTCCTTCCACAAGAGGCCGAAGGCGCCAAAGCCCAGAGCCGCGGCGAGCACGTGCGAGAAGTAGACGGTCGCGAATGGCAAGACGAGCGTGCCGATGCCCAACGTCAACGCCGCGAGCGTCCCGAATCCCGGCTCGAGCCGTTCCGCGAGGCTTCTGACCATCCAGAGCAACAACATCGCCGGGAACACGGCGGCCAGCAGTCCAAGGACCCAGACCATCACGGTCTCGTCCTCGATCGTCTGCCTGACTCGGACGGCACGCACCGGATCGCTTCCATAGAGAGTCAGCGGCACGCTCCCTTGAACCCACCTTCCGGCACCGTGCCGGCGCGCCGTCTTGGCCGCCTTGTGCGAGACGCTCTCCATCCCGGTCGCGTGGAGGACCTGGTAGAGCGGCAGGGACAAGAACGCAAGACCCGGCGCTTTGACCGAGTAGTAGTGGCCGCGATAGTAGGACTCGTCCCTGGTCTCCCAGTGGTAGCGGTCGATTCGCGGCGTTCCATGCGCGAGCGACTTGACGAGCGCGAAATTCGAGGTCTGCGCCCATCCCAGCGCCTGGATCACGAGCGCACATCCGAGTCCAAACAGCAGGACGGAGAACATCGCGCGCCGGCGCCGGATCGAGGAGATCCGAGCTTTGACCTGCATGCGGCGCCCGATGTTAGTGATTTGCGCGGCGCCTCAGGGTCACAGCGACCAGCCGATGCGGAGCCGGCCCCTCACCGGCCGATCAGCCTCGAGAACATGGCGTCGACGAAGCCGAGCCGGCGAGTCTGCCAGACCTTCTGCGCGTGCAGGATGTCGCAGAGGCTGAATCCGGCCGAATCCATGAGAGCGATGAACTGGGCGAACGAATAGTCGCCCTCGAACCGCTCGATGACCGACACCTCCGCGATCACGAACTGAGTCTGTTCCAAAAGGCGCCGCGCCCCCTCGATCACCTGTGGCTCGAAACCCTCCGCGTCGATCTTGAGGCCAAACGGCCCTTCCCAGCGTCGGGCTTCGAGCAGGTTGTCGAGGGTCGTAATCGGCACCTCTCTGACCTGAAACCGCTCCGGTCCTCCCGGTCGCGGCAGAGCGCTTCGCAAAATCGAGCTCATGTTGAGCGAGTGGCGGTCGACCTTGAGCGCCGCCTTGCCCTCATCCGCACCGACGGCGGTCAGCAGATATTCCCCCCGATGCCTCTCGAGAAGTCGCTCGAGGTCCTTCTCGAACTCCACGAGCGGCTCGATCAGAACGTGGTAGGCGTTCGGGAACGCCTGGTACAGGCGATGCGTCCCGTCGGCAACGCCGACGTCGATCACGGTGGCCGGCTCGAAGCCAGGCTTCCGCAGATTGTCGACGTCCCAGCCATCGCGCTCGCCCCCCCCACTCCACCACTCCCACTGGGCGAGCTCCGCCAGCAACTTGGGAACGGCTCGGCCCGACGGGTCAGCAGTATCGAAGCCGTCCTCGATCGACACGAGCCCGGTCTCCTGGGCTTCGAGTCGCTGCACGATCTCGAGGGTCCGGCGCATCGACCGTCCGAAGCGATCGAGCCTCACCACGACCAGCTTGTCGATCGCCGAGAGGTCGCTCAGGAGAGCTCGAAGCGCCGGTTGGTTTCGCGGCCTTGCAGCCGCCCCGAGGTCCACGTGAACCCCCGCCAGCGTCCAGCCCCGCTCGGTGATGTAGGTCTCGAGCTGCTGACGTTGATCTTCGGCGTTGAGCCCTTCCCGCTGCTGCTCGGCGGACAGCACTCTCACATAGGCGGCGGCTTTTACCTCTCTGCCGGTCTCCACGTCGAACCAGCTTAAGCAAGCGCTCGACCGTAGCGGTGGCGCTCAGCGCTTGCGAACCGTCACCGAGGCGCGTCCGGGCTGGAATCCGCCCTTCCGCGCCTTGAACACAGCCGTTCCGCCGCGACGAGGACGCAGCCGGAACCGGACCTTCCCCTGCTTTCCGCTGCGCCTCGGTTTGGCGTGGACGCTGCCGGATACGCGAACCACCGCGCCCTTGACCGGCCGGCGCCGGACGTCGGTGACCTTGACGATCACGGTGACCCTCCTCTTCCTCACCAGCGAGCCGGCGACGCTCAAGTTCATACGCTTTAGAAGTGTGAGCGCACGAGTTGCCCACGCCCCGACGTTGTGTCCCTCGTCGACCGCCGCGACGCGCCAGTACAGCTGCCCGCCGTTCAGATAGCCCAGCTGACTGAGACGCGGGGCGTGGTTCGTGCCGTCAAGCGTGTGTGACTCGACCAGGGTGCTGAAGCTGTTGCTGCTCGAGACCTGCACTCTGTACTCCTTCACCATCGGGCTCGGGTCCCATGAAAAGAGCATCTGATGGGAGGCGTTGGTGTAGCTCGTGCCCGTCGGAGCATCGATGCGGCGAGTGTAGGACTGAGGGCGAGAGTAGGGACCCGGTGTCTCCCCGGACGATGCCTTCGGAAATCTCGCTCGTACCTGCCATTGCCAAATGCCGGTGCCGTAGAAGATGACCGGAGTGAAAACGGTGGATCGGAAAGTGAAGTCGCGAGTTGTCCCGTCCGCCTGCTCGACGTGCATGTCGTAGGACGTCGAGCCCTGCACTCCCGACCAAGAGATCGGCTTGATCGTGTCCCCCTCGGTCGGGTTGTCTGGACTCAACGCTGGGACCGGGAGCCTGCGGCGGAAGACACCGGTCGCCGACCAAGTCAATCCGAGCTTGTTCTCGTCGTCTGCGCGGACCCGCCAATACAGGGCCGTGTCCGCCGGGTATGTGCTGGACGTCGTGTAGGCGGTTGCGTCGGTGACGACGTCATCGAGTGGATTGCTGAAGGTCGGGTCCTGTGAGACCTGGACCCGGTACTCACGCGCCCCCTCGGTGCTCGTCCATCGGAAAGTCGGCTGTGTGGTGACGTCGGCTCCCAGATCCGGTGCCAGCAGGCTGGGCGGGTTGGAGCGCTTTTGGAAGTCATGTGGGTTGTTTTGCCAGGGGTAGCTCGTCACCTCTTCCCCGTTCCCCTGCTTCGCCGGCATGACCGCCCAGTAATATGAGGTGGTCTCATCGGGGTAGGTCTGCGGGTTGATGGCGTTCCGTGGCGCATAGGCCGGAATCCGTGTAAAGCCGAGGTCGACGATGTCGGTAAAGGCCGCGTCCTTGGCGACCACTACGAAATAGCTCTGGGCGCCGTCTACGGGCGCCCACGAGAAGAGCGGTGCCCGGGGGGAAAGCGAGCCCGTCATGGGGAGCCTGTAGTTCCCGGCAGGGGTCGTCAGCGTGGCTGGTGGCGGGGACACCGTAGGCGCCTGATACGTGAAGGCCGCGGCGTCGAGGTTACCGAGCTGCGTCCAGTCACTCAGGACCTCGTTGCTGAACTGGTCTCTATCGCTACGCGCGAGAACGCGAACGCAGTAGCTCACCCCTGAGATCGGCGCATGCGAGCCGTCGTTCGAAGCGCTTGGATACGAGACGCCGCCGGGCACACGTTCGTTCCATCCAGCGCCAAGCGGAGTCCATGCGGTGCTGGCGGTCTTCACGTTCCAGGTGTCCGAGCTGCTGCTGGTCCAGTTGCAGCCGCCGAAGATGAATGGCACCACCTGTACCTGATAGCTCGAGGCTCCAGCAACCGGATCCCATGCGACGACCGGAGCGCTCGTGGTCGAGCCAACCGCAAGTGGGTCCACGACGTTGTCGCGCAAGTGCAGGTTCGGGATCGTAGGTGCGACCCCGTCGAAGCTCTTGTCGAACTCTGGCCCGATGTTCCAGATTCCCGCGTTGTTCTCGAGGTCGAGAGCCCTGACACGCCAGTAGTAGTGGTTGTTGGGGAGAACCCTCTTCGGTGACAACGACGTGCCGATCGTCAATTCCGTGCAGCACACCTTCGAACCCGCTGCGAAGTCCTGAGACGAGTTGATCTCGACCTCGTAGCGGGCAGCACCGGGGACCGCGCTCCAAGAGAACTGCGGATCGTAAACACGAGGATCGGCATTCAAGTCAGCGACGTGTGGATCGGTTGCCGTGGGCCACGACCAGTCGAAGTAGCCGACCGCCGATCGCGCACCGTTGTGCTTCTCCGCGTCTTCGGGGGTGATCGCCCAGTAGTAGCGCCCCGGCGCGAGTGTTCCCTGAAGCGCAAAGTAAGTAGCCGAGGTCTCAACCGGGTCGCGTGGCCCACCGATCAGGGGTGATGCCAGCGAGGGGTCCGTTCCGATTTCGACGAGGTACTTGAACGCTCGCGGCACAAGCGACCAATGGAGCACTAGCGGCGTGCGAGGATAGGTGACGTCGGCTCCATTGGTCGGTCCGATCAGCATCGGCCGGGTCGCCCACCGCTTCGTGAGCGAACGGGTCGGCGACCACCGTCCGGCGTCGTCGTTCTTGTCGATTGCGCGAACTCGCCAGAAGTACTTGCCGTTGGGGAGCGTCTTGTCGATTGTCGCGAATGTGTTCATCGTCTGAAATGAGCCCTTGCCCTGGCCGAGAACGATCGCGCCGAATTCCTCGTCGGCGGAGAGCTGGAATTCGTATCTGGCCGCTCGGCTGACCGGTTTCCAAGAGAATGCCGGTATCGCGTCGACGGTGGCGTCGTCGGCCGGGACGGAGAGACGCGGAGAGGATGGGGCACGCGCGCTGGCCGTCCCGAGAGCAGGCGCCACCCGGAGCTTCGCGCTCGGCATGTCCAGAGAGCCATGGGCGACCACGGCGAGAGTTCCGCCAAGCACCGAGCCCGCGCAGAGCGCGAACAGGCAGCGGCGCCACAGCGCCCGGACACGCCGTGTTGCGCCGGTCTCGGGAAGCCTCGATTTCTCTCTTCCATCCATCATTTTCAAATCCCAGAGGCCCGCATCCAGCCGGCCTGCCTCATACCAGGCGGCCCTCGGCTGGCCTCGCTTCCATCTTGGGCGGTCCCGATCTGCCGGGCAATCACCCGAGTGGGCTATTTCGCGTTCATGGAGATGAACGAAAACCTCCGAATATGGGTAGGCTTAGCGATGCATACGGCGAGGGCCGGTATGTGAAGGGGGGGCCATTCTTTGGGGGTAGCGCTGAGCCTGACCGCAGAAACGCGTAAGGCATATCTCCGATTCGAGGACGGCGAGCTGGATGAGGCAGCTCACCGGGAGCGGGCCGCAGCGAGCGAGCAAACCGATGGGCACGAAGCCGCCGTCACGGTCGCCGACGAGGAGCTCGAAGGGCCGGCCCCAAAGATCGAGGATGCGGCCGTACCCGAGGTTGTTGGTATCACCGACGCCCTCGACCTCTTCCTGCTCGAGGTGAGTCGCTATCCACTCCTGACCCCATCCCAGGAGATCGAGCTGGCAAAGCGGATAGAGCGCGGCGACACCGAGGCGAAGGACAGGATGATCAACTCGAACCTGCGTCTCGTCGTGTCGATCGCGAAGCGATACCGATGGCAGGAGCTCCCACTACTCGACCTGATCCAGGAAGGGATACTCGGGCTCATCCGTGCGGCTGAGAAGTTCGACTGGCGACGCGGCTACAAGTTCTCCACCTACGCCACCCTCTGGATCCGCGAAGCAATCGAGCGCGGACTCGCAAACCGCGCGCGGCTGATCCGCAAACCTGTCCACGTTGTCGAGCGGGAACGGAAGATCGCCCGGATCGCGAAGGCGCTGACGGTCGAGCTTGGCCACGAGCCGTCAAGCGAGGAGATCGCCTCGGCGGCCGGGATTCCGCTCGAGCAGGTCCGCGCCGCGCACGAGTCGCCCACAACCGTCACGAGCCTCGACAGCCCGATCCAGGAAGACGACGAGACCTCGCTCGGCGATCTTCTCGAGAGCGAGGAGTCTCTGCCGGCCGAACAGGTGGAGGCACGCCTCTCCAAAGACGCGCTTCACAACGCCCTGTCGAGATTGCCCGACCTCGAACGCCGCATCGTCAGGCTCCGGTACGGGTTCGAGGGAGAGGTGAGGACCCTCGAGGAAATCGTCCGCCTGCTCGACATCCCGCGCTGCCGGGTGCGCAGGCTCGAGTCCAAAGCGCTTGCGAGTCTCGCTCGGGCGAGCGAGCTGCGGGCTCTTCGCGTCTAGCGGACCGCGTTCAGCGCCTGCTGGCGCTCCGCGTAGACCTGGAGCTTCGTGGCCTTGCCGTTCCGCATCGTCCAGGCGTGTGCGGTGACCGCCTCTCCCTCCTCCCCGCTGTCCCGGCCGCGCGCCCGGAGGCGAAGGGGCACGACCACCCAGTCGTCGTCTTCGATGAACTCCTCCGGGTTGGCTTGAAACCAATCGGAGATGACCCAGACAGCTTCGAAGAGCTTCCTCACCTCCTCGCAGCCGCGATAAGCCCCGGACAACACCACGAAGCGCGGACCCAGCACGCGCAGCAGCCTGGCGGCATAGGCGAGATCCTGAGTCTCCTCGATCTCGATGTCGGGGTCCATCCCATTCAGGATGCCGTCGATGTCACGTCGGTTGAACGCTTCATAGATCCCCCGCACGACCTCGACGTTCGTCCGCCCCATCCCAATTCAAGTATTGCGCTTCAGGACTTTGACCATCACTCGGACGCCGCAGAAAGTTGAACGGAGAGGCCAAACTCACGCTAGGGTTATTTCAGGTCCCTTGCACGTCACCCTCGCCGCAAGCGGGCCAAGGGAACGTGCTTGAGCGCCGGGGGACGAGGGAGGACTCCCGGCGCTCACCTTCTTCCGTTTTCGGCACGAGGCCAAATGGGCGCGGTCACCGTTAAAGTCGTTCTTGCCAAGCGTCCGGCTCCTTGCGGGACTAGCAATTCAGGCCCACAACGGAGCAAATCGCACTACACTCGGCCGAGGAGGAGGGGCTGCTCGCCCTCCTGCCGCGGTAGGGAGATGCACCAATGAATGGCCGCCTGTGGCAGGCGGCCGTTCACTTTTCGAGCATTGGAGGAATCTTTTGCTCCCGAACCGGGTATGCGATTGGTTCCTCTTCCCTCCTTGTAACGGCAGAGGACGCGCAGCGGCCACCTCGTGCGGGACCCCTCCCTCCTGCGGTGGTCGTTGCCGCTTCTGGAGATGCACCTGGGAACCGCGGGGCTGTGCGAGCGGTGCGCGACGTCCTGAAAACGATGGCGACGTTTGGCCGAGCAGCAGCGACTCTTTTGGCGCGTTTAAGTAGCGGTGGCCGGGGTAACAAAAGGCGACAAATCGCTGCTACGTTCAGGGAATGACCAGAAATACAGACCAAGGAATGGGTAGGTACACCCCCCCTCTAGTTGCCGTGATCATCGCGTTGTTTGGGGCGCTCTTGTTTGCAACCTCTGCAAACGCAGCTGCCACCCCAAACGTATGCACCGACGAGCTCTCTCCACCGCAGACCACGAGCCAGCTGAGTCAGTGGATGAGCGGACTGCCCAAAGGCGCGATCGGCTGCCTCCATGCGGGCACGTATGGGGATGGTGGACAGGTTTACGTAAAACCGTCTTCTGCCGGTTCCAGCGAAGATGATCGGAGGAAGGTTCGAAACTACCCAGGCGACTTGCCCTCAGCGGTCACGATCAACGCGGGGGTCTATTTCTCGAGCTCTGCTGACTACTACACGTTGCGTCTGTTGAACGTGAATGGCGCCAGCTTGTCAGACCAGACAGTCGGCGCGCCACGGGGTGCGAACTACATCTATTTGTCCGATCTGGACATAACGAACGAGAATCACGACGTGATCGGCTGCATCGCCTGGGGCGGAGACAACCTGATCGTAACCCGCAGCCGGATCCACGACTGCGGCAGCGATACTCACTTCGACCATTGCATCTACCTCGGGCACGGCGCTAATGCGCAGGTCGTCTCGAATGTCATCTTCGACTGCGCCGCTTGGGCAATTCACCTGTATCCCGGCTCCGTCAACAGCTACGTCCACAACAACGTGCTCGCTTCCTCGGGAGGCGGGGTCACGTTTGGAGGCGAGAGCTCTGGTGGCTGTGAGACGACTAGCTACGCGAGGGTGGAGAACAACGCGATCACCAACATGAATGGTGGGCGTGACCACGATGAGGCCGTAACCGATTACTGGAGCGGCTGCAGCCCTGGCGTTGGCAATGAGCTCAATTCCAACTGCTTCTGGGGCAACTCGTACGGCAACGCCGGCGTCTCATCTGCCATCTCGAGGTCAGGAAACATCTCGGCTGACCCGCTGTTCGGACCCGGCCTCACGATCGCGCCGCTCTCCGGCTGCTACCCGCTGGTGGGAGACCCGGCTTCGGTTGATCACGAGGTGAACTTGCCCTGACCCTCCGGGCCTGGTCCGGAATTCGGCGGAAATAGCTCACATTTCGAAGCGATCCCCTCTCGGCAGCCGAGAGTTTTCTCGATCGCCCGCGTTTCGGAACGCGTGGCCCAGGGATGGCTGCCAAGGATTCGCGGCATGGAATGACCTGCGCCCGTCCGCGTCTTGGGCCACGGATGGCCCTCGTGGCGGGTCATCGTCTTTCTCCAAACTCGCCGGGGTCCCAAGCTAAGACGAGGCTCGGCAAGGGATACTTCGCATCAGAGGACGTGGAGAGCCAGCGGGAAGAGGGTCCTAGGCCGAAATTGGAGACCGCTTCGCTCTGGTGTCTCCCGTGGGAGAAAAGAGAAAGCCCCACCGTAGCGGGGCTTTCCGACACTCCGGGGGCGGGACTCGAACCCGCAACTTACTGGTTAACAGCCAGTCACTCTGCCAGTTGAGTTACCCCGGACCAAATTGCAATTCTAGAGGCGGCGTAGGAGCCGCAGGCGACGCAGCCGCTATTCCAGTGAGTCGCGCAGCGCCCTTGCGAGCCGGAACGACTCGAGCCTTCGCAGTGTCCGAAGCTCCATCTGGCGAATCCGCTCGCGGGTGACACCGAGCTCCTTCCCGACCTCTTCGAGGGTCATCGGCTCTTGCTCGTCGAGTCCGTAACGCAGCTCGAGGATCCGTCGCTCCCGCTCCGAAAGGCTGTCGAGGACCCGCCGCAGGTCGTTCTTCATCATGGTGTTGGCCGCGACCTCTTCTGGCCGGCCGGCCTCCTCGTCCTCGATGAAGTCGCCGAGCGAAGCGTCGGTGTCGCCGACCGGAGTCTCGAGCGACACGGTCTCGCGGATCAGCCGTTGAATCTCATCCACCTTTTCCGTTTCCATCTTTAGCTCGCGGGCGATCTCCGTGGACGTCGGGTCGCGACCGAGCCGCTGAACCATTTTGCGCTGAGTCATCGTCACTCGGTTCATCACGTCTGACATGTGAACGGGGATGCGGATCGTTCTTCCCTGGTCGGTTATCGCGCGGGAAATTGCCTGCCGGATCCACCAGGTCGCATAGGTCGAGAACTTGAAGCCCTTGCGCCAGTCGAACTTCTCGACGGCGCGGATGAGCCCGAGGTTTCCTTCCTGAATGAGATCGAGAAGGCTCAACCCTCGTCCCACGTGGCGTTTCGCGATCGAAACCACGAGGCGAAGATTGGCCTCGATCAACGCATCCTTCGCTCGCTGATCGCCACGCTCGATGAGCTTGGCGAGCCGCACCTCGTCCGCCGCGCTGAGCAACGAGACGGTCGCGATCTCCTTGAGGTATGAGCCGACGGAATCGGCACCAAGCTCAGTCGGTTCGCGTTGCTGCTGGTCGAACTGCTCTGCATAGGCGTGTTCGGTTGGGCTCATGTTTCATCCCCACCGTCGCTCCGCTCAGTTCCCGAGGCGCGCCTGGGCGACGCCGGATAGGCGTCGTCGCCACCCATCAGGCGCGCGATCGCCTCCGTCGTCTCGCTCCTCTGAACCGCAAGCTTGTGCTGGCGCTCGAAGTCTCCGGCCGACCCGGCCGTCTTGATCGCACGCTCGAGCCGGCGCCGCTCGAGCCCAAGAAAGCCCACCTCGAGCGCGTGCCTTTCGACACGCTGACCCGAGGATCTCACGACGATCTCGCTCACCGCCTGCGCGAGCTCCTCATCAGTGCCGGCAAGGCTCGCCGTTGGCGAGTCGAAGTGCTCCAAGATCCAGGCACGTGCACGTCTGAGCACGTCGGATGAGAGGTGGTCGTCCTCCAGGCGAGCGAGGTACTCGCGCCCGAGCCCCCCGGCCGAGACGCACATGGCCAGGAAAATCCGCTCCCACCGCTCGCCCTGGCGCGCGGCGTCGCCAACCCTCGCGGGGCTGCTGTCCCCGCGCTCGAATCGCCGCGGCCGAGCCATCAGCGGAGCAAGCAGATGCTCGGACAGGTCCAGCCGGTCCGCGACATAGCGGAGCTGCTCGTCCCGCTCGGCCGACGGCTCGGCGGCAGCGAAGACCGGACCCAGCTCGGCGAGGGCTCTGTCCTTGCCGGTGGACGAGGTCAGGTCGGCGCGATCGATGACTGTGTGGACCTGAAACTCCAAGAACGAGAGCGCTCCCTCCAGGTGTTGGACAAACGCCTCTGGACCTCCCTCGTTTAGGAGGTCACACGGGTCTTTATCGTCGGGGAGCCGAAGCACCTTAAGATCGAGCCGCCGCTTGCCGGCAGCGCGGTGGGCACGCAGCATCGCCTCCTGGCCAGACCGGTCGGCATCGAACGCCAGCAGCACCACGCTCGCCAGGCGCGCCAGCTCGGCGATCTGCTCCTCGGTGAGCGCGGTCCCCATCGATGCCACCGAGTTCTTCATCCCGGCTTGGTGCAGCGCAAGCACGTCGGTGTAACCCTCGACGACGATCACCTGGCCGGCCTTTGTCGCGTGAGGGCGGGCGAGATCGAGGCCGAAGAGCGAGCGGCCCTTGTGGTAGATCGAGCTCTCCGGAGAGTTCACGTACTTCGGAGGACGGCTCTCCTGGAGCGCACGCGCTCCAAAGCCCAGGACTCTGCCCCGCGCATCGCGCAGCGGAAACATGACTCGACCGCGGAAACGATCGTAGAAACCTCCTCTTCTACCTTGCTGGATGAGCCCGGCCGCGCGGAGCTCGTCCTCGCTGTAACCAGCGCCCAGCGCGCTCACGAGAACGCGATCCCAGGCACTCGGGGCGTAGCCCACGCCGAACTCGCTGAGAACTTCCCGCCCGAGACCGCGCTCTTGCAGATAAGCGCGGGCTCTCTTCGCCTCCGCTGACTCCCACAGGTAGCGCGCGTAGAAAGAAGCGGTCTTCGCAAGCAACTCGTGGAGTCGCTCCCTGTCGCGGCGCCGTTCGTCCTCGGCGGGGTCGCGTGATTCGTAGTTGAGCTGAACGCCGTACCGGTCGGCAAGCTGCTCAACCGCTTGGCGGAAATCGAGTCCCTCTTTCTCCTGAAGGAAGCTGAACACGTCCCCGCCCGCCTGACAGCCGAAGCAGTAGTAGAGGTTGGCCGTGGGATCGACGGAGAAGGACGGAGTGCGCTCCTCGTGGAAGGGGCAGAGACCGGTCCAGCGAGCGCCGCGGCGACGAAGCTCGGTGTGGCCCGAGATGATCTCGACGATGTCCGCGGCCGCGCGGACCCGCTCCACCGACTCGGGGGCGACACGGCTCATGCCGACCACCGCCTCGATGGGCGACAGAGACGAGGGCCTCTAGTAACGGAACTCGCGGGGAACAGCAATCTGCTCGAAGACGCGGATACAGAAGCGATCGGTCATGCCTGCGAGATAGTCGGTCACGCGGCTGGCGAGGTCGGTGTCCGGCGAGACGCTCTCGACCAGCTCCGGGTTGCTCATGAAATAGTCGAAGAGAGCGCTTATCACCCCGCTTACTCGTTGCTGCTCGCGCCGCGCCGCCTCACCGAGGTACACCCGCTCGAACATGAAGTCCCGGAGCCGCGTCATCGCCCCACCGACTTCCTCGCTCTGGGTTATCTCGCCGGCACGGTCGGAGGTCTCGACGAGGTCGTGCACCAGCGTGTCGATCCGCTCGCTGCCCGTGGCGCCGAGGATCGCGATCTCTTGGGCCGGCAGGTCGTCTTCATTCAAGACACCCGCGCGGAGAGCGTCGTCGATGTCGTGGTTTATGTAGGCGACGCGATCGACGAGGCGGACGATCCGCGCCTCGAGCGTGCTCGGCAGCTCCGGTCCGGTATGGCGAATGATCCCGTCCCGCACCGGCTCGGTGAGGTTCAACCCCTGGCCGTCGCGTTCGAGGACGTCCACCACGCGCAGGGAATGCTCGTTGTGGAGGAAGCGCCGGCCGGTGCGCTCGCGCAGCGCGGCATCGAGGGCCTCCTCTCCGGTGTGGCCGAAGGGAGGGTGCCCGAGGTCGTGACCGAGTCCGATCGCCTCGGTCAAATCCTCGTTCAGCCTCAGCGCACGAGCAACTGAACGCGAGATCCCACAGGCCTCCAGAGTGTGGGTCAGCCTGGTGCGATAGTGGTCGCCCTCCGGGGCGATGAACACTTGCGTCTTGTGCTTCAGCCGGCGGAAGCTCTTCGAGTGGACGATCCGGTCACGATCTCGCTGGAAGGGCGTCCGCAGACGGCAGGGCTCTTCCGGATGCGCCCGCTCGGCCGGATAGGAGCGAGTCGCGAGCGCCGACAGGTGGCCGCCCTCCCAGTCGCGTATCCGCTGCTCGAAGGCAGCCGCGACCGAGCTTTCGGCGAGGTCAAGGTCCACGTCGGCGGCACGTGGTTCCATGGATCGATTCTCGCAGGTGGGCAGGCGGCGAGGGAGCGAGTCTAGGAACTCTCGCTTACCTCCCTGTAGACGGCAGCGGTCAGCTCTCCGTTGCGCTCCCAGGAAAAATGATCGGCGACCGTCTTCCTCGCCGCTTCGCCAAGGGCGCGCCGGCGCTTCGGGTCGCCGATGAGCTCGTCGATCACCTTGACCAGGGCATCGACGTCGCCGGGCCTGACGAGCACGATTCCCTCGCCGGCCCGCGCGATGTCCTCCGCCCCTGTCCCCGCACCACCAACCGCCGGAACCCCTGCGCCCATGGCCTCGATGTGAGCGACGCCAAAAAGCTCGTCGTAGCTGGCCATGACGTGGAGGTGGCAACGCGCCAGCTCGGCGAGGGTCTCCTCGTGCGAGAGCGCGCCCCGAAACTCGACACGGTTCGCGACCTCGAGGGACGCGGCGAGTCTCTCGAGCTCGCGACGCCCCGGCCCTGCGCCCACTACGACGTAGCGAAGCGCCGGATGGCGGTCCCTCAACGCCGACAGCGCGCGGATGACGTCGGCGTGGGACTTGCGAGGCTCGAGGTTGGCGACCGTGGCGAGGGTCGGATTTGGATACGGCTCCGCCTGTTTGGCGATGACGTCCGCACCGAGATGCACGACCTGCAGGCGTCGACGGGGCCCGATCAAATCCTCGACGCCGTCTCGCGTCAGCTCGCTGTTGACCAGAACGGCATCGGCCTCGCGAAGGGTCGCCGCCACGGTCCTCAGGCCGGTTTGGCTCCGTGGAGCCGCATACGTGAGGTCCCCTCCGTGGACCGAGACCACCAACGGCAACGAGACCCCGCGTCTCGCCATCCACCGGCGGCAGGCATCGCCGGCCGGCACCGCGTAGTGCGCGTGAAGTAGGTCGAACGGCCCGGAGCGCACCAGATCGTCGAGCGCATGTGCCACTGCGGGACTTGCCCATCTCCCCCACGCTCCGTAGCTGATCGGCCGGGGAGGCGAGACGAACCGGGCGTAGTGCACGCGCACACCGTCCAGAGTCGTATCACGTGGCTGCTTCCTGACGGCTTCGAACCACTCCCTCAGCGGACCCAGATCGGGCCCTCCGCCCCGGGGAGTCAGCGAGCGCAGCGCGTGCAGCGGCGGGATCGGGCGCTCCAGCGCGATCACCTCGACGTCGATTCCTTTCGCGCGAACCGCGAGCGCCTGGCGGTGCGCCCAGATTCCCAGTCCCGGGTGACTCGGCCTCGGATAGTACTCGGCGACGACAGCAACCTTCATCAGACCGCTGCGTACAGTCGGCACGGCGCTGTGTCCTCCTCAGCCGGCGTGTTCGAAGCCCGGCGGCGGCTCAACCCGAAGTTGCCGTTCGGCCCCCAGCGGCGCCCTGCGCCGCCGCGACGCGGGCGATCGGCACCCGGTAGGGCGAGCAGCTGACGTAGTCGAGCCCGACCTCGCAGAAAAAGTGAACGCTCTCCGGGTCGCCCCCGTGCTCGCCGCAGATGCCGAGCTTGATGCCCCTCTTCCCCATCCGGGCCTTCTGGACGGCCATCCGAACCAATGCTCCCACGCCCGGCACGTCGATCGTCTCGAACGGACTGCGGTCCAGAATCTTCGTCTCGATGTAACGGCTCAGGAACTTGGCCTCGATATCGTCCCGCGACATGCCAAGCGTTGTCTGGGTGAGGTCGTTCGTGCCGAAGCTGAAGAAATCCGCGTGCTTGGCAATGTGATCCGCGAGCAGGCACGCTCGCGGCAGCTCGATCATCGTCCCGACCGTGAACTCGAG
>Ga0066710_100000963_pt1 | contig 19903 bp, 14 predicted proteins | sample GraSoiAngelo_159_FD_79666 | JGI IMG/M metagenome (GOLD analysis project Ga0066710, IMG submission 79666) | Grasslands soil microbial communities from the Angelo Coastal Reserve, California, USA - 14_1009_16_40cm | ecosystem: Environmental > Terrestrial > Soil > Grasslands | place: USA...
CATCGCCTCCGAGGTTTGTACTTGCGGCTGGCATGCTGACTTCACAATTGGGGCTTCTAGAAGTGCCCCATGTCCTTGCTCCCGCCGGCGTCGGCAAGCTCGCGGAGAATGTACGAATGAAAAACTTTGCCCGAGTGAGTCCGCTGCCATTTTTCTTGGTGCCCGGAGTGCGAATCGGTAGAGCCCCGTGTGAATTATCAGAGGTAGCATACAGCGATGTCATTCGGGGTGAGGAGACTGAGATTGTGGGATTTCAGGCGAATGCGCAGCCGCGAGCTCACGGAGCGCCGTGGCTGCTCTTGCACGTAGGGTCGCATTCCAAAGCAATCGAGGTGGATGCCCGGGGTCGAATTGTGCGATCGGCCAGTACGCTCTCTGGGGAAGCACTACACGCCCTAAGAACGCAGACGATCCTGGCGAGCCGGTTGCGCGATCTGAGGTCGCAGGAGCTGCAGAAGAGCTTCTTCGAAAGCGGAGTCAGATGCAGCGAGCGCTATGGTCTATCACGCGCGCTCTTCATGACCCGGTTGCTTGAGGGGAATTCTCGGTATGGTCAGCGGGAGTTGTATAGCTTTCTTCTGGGCTCTCTCTTGGCGAGCGATCTCCGAGCTTTTCGCAGCCTAGGATTCCTCGCACCGCGTCGCATAAGAATCGTTTTGAGCGGCCAGCCCAATCTGCAGTTGGCTTGGCGCCTGATGCTCAAGAAGGACTATGACGTTAAGGTTGTCAGTCCAAAAGTTAGGGCGTTGGCATTTCTTGCTGGGCTTCGTGAGATTGTCTTTGCCAGTTCCGCATATCGTCAATTTCAGGCCGGAATTGCGGGAATAAGAGATTAGTCGAGGCGCGTCTCGGAAGTAGATTTACAGGGGACGGGTGCTTGTTGAAGGAGATCCGATGAATAGGCGATTATTTCTGAAATCGATGGCCGCGGGTGTGTATGCGTTCGCGCATCTCCCGATGCTCCAAGCCGCGTTGCCCAAGCTGAAAATCACGCGAGTACGGGCTTACGCGCCACCCAATCCGAATCCGCTGTTCAATCAGGCCGACACCGTAGTGACTATCGAGACCGACGCGGGAATCACGGGTGTCGGTGAAGGCGGTCTTCCGGATGCGCTGAAGCAGTGCGCCGGACGACTGATCGGGCAGGACCCGCAGCATATCGAACGCTTATGGCAGGACCTGTCGCGGTCGTTCTTTTATCCGCCTGGGCGTGAAAAGGAACATGCGCTCGGCGCGCTCGATTTGGCCCTGTGGGATATCAAACGCAAGGTGCTGAAGCTGCCGGTTCACGAAATCCTGGGCGGCATGGTGCGGAATTACTGAGAATGCTACAACACCGCCGGCATCATCCCTGGCATCAAGCTTGGCATGGGCGTGAAGGATCGCGCGGCGGCCACCAGCGCGGCCGGTTATCGAGCCTTCCGCATGGGCGCGGCTGACACGCCTGCGAATTCCCACTGAATCCTAGCGTGTTTCGCGGATCCGATTGTTTCACTGCCACTGTATCAATTCGCCAGAGACAGGTGGATAAAAGGTTCTATCGCACGCCGAACGCCTCATGCACGAAAGGGTGTTGGTGAACTGCGAGGTGGAATTCGATGCTCCTGCACTTTAAGAGCACGTTTGAGAGCGCTAGAGCGTTCCTCGCGCGTTTACGCTTCTTCCTGAAGCGCCTGCGCAGCACAAGTGCCTTTCCTCGCAGCGAGGAGGAACGAGTTGGGGGAGAACTCCTTGGTTCCTATCTGTACCAAGTTCATCTCCACGACAAGCTCGAATCCAACGTAAGGGATTCATCATCGAAAACAAGCCTGAGGGGTGCAGGAAGCTACTGCGTAAGGCGGATGGTGCGTATTTTTTGCGGTATAGTACTAGCGAGCGAATATAGACAACGAGCGAGAAGATTGTGACAAACCCGACTGTTTCTTGGATTTGCGGCGGTTCTCAGGAAGTTGCGGTTGGTTGGGTAAATGCAGTTCGTTTTGCCTACCGTGGGTTGGTGAAGGGGGAAGCATGTTCAATAGACGCAGTGAAGCCTTTGTAGATGGGAAGCTGTTCCGGCTCGCGAGGTTTGTTCCAGTTGTGGCGGCATTGATTCTCTTGCTCTCCGCAGCAGACAGTTACGCGGACAATCGGGTGATGGGGGAAGTGCAGTTTGAAGGCGCGAGCAAAGTGGAGAGGGACTCAGGTGTCTGGATCGATGGACAGTATGTAGGCTATCTGAAAGAGCTAAAAGGCAACAAGAAAGTGATGCTGCTGCCTGGAGAGCACGAAATCAGTGTCCGGCAGGCGGGTCTTGAGGACTTTGTTCGCAAGATTGTGGTCGAACCTGGTCGAAAGCAAACGGTGCGCGTGGCGATGGAAAAAAGCGTGGGATGGCAGACGCCATCGACAACTGCGACATTGAAGCTGACGGTACAGCCGAAGCGAGCCGCCGTGTTTCTCGATGAATGGTATGTAGGACATGTGGGCGAATTTGGCGGGAAGTTTCATTCGCTGCTGGTCGCGGCGGGAAAGCATCGCATCAAGATTGAATTGCCGGGCTACCGGACGTTCGAGACCGAAGTAAACCTATTGGCAGGACAGAAATCGGAAGTAAAGACGGAGCTCGTGAAGGGCAGCATCGAACAGAACGATGCGATGATTAAGCAAGGTGCCCGGCAAGCCGCATCAAACCCGCGTTAAGTCAAGCAGATCGAGCCAGTAGACGAACGGCCGATCCCAAGTCCAGTTGGCCGTCGCTTTCAGTGAGCTCACTATCACGCTGTTAGCCAAGTAGTTCGTTTTCACGGATCCCGAATCCTTTAACCTCGAAGTGAACAAAGAGACTAGTTCACTTTGAGAGCACCGAACTTCATCTTTATTGAGCGAACAAGCGGGCATGAGTTTGCCGTCAGGCACCTCAAAAGTGTACCTCTTTGGTGAACAACAATCGGAAAATCTGTTTCTCATCCAAGCCTTGCCCTCGGGAAAATTCCAGCTTGTCGAGGGGAAAAGACCGACTACATCTCTGATCATTTTCGCCAAGCCGGTAAAGGCCAGGCCCGCCACATCTCCCACTCCTATACTAGACTGCCTGTCCATGACCTCAAGAGTTTGTCAAATGAAGCTGTTCGCGATCTGCTGCGCCCTACTTACGTTTGCCTGTGTGGCGGTCACCGCTGTGGCACAAGTCACCACGTCGCAATACGACAAGCTGCGTACCAGCGCCACGCTGAGCGAGACCATTTTGATTCCAGAGAACGTCAACGTAAAACAGTTCGGCAGGCTAGGCGCGTTCAAAGTTGACGGCGCGGTATACGCCCAGCCGTTGCTCATTCCATCGCTCGAGATTCCCGGCAAGGGAACGCATGACGTGCTCTTTGTCGCCACCGAGCACGACAGCGTGTACGCATTCAACGCCGATCGACCTAACGATCCACCACTGTGGCACGTCAGTGCTCTGGATAAAAAGCGAGGTGATACGACGGTTTTCGCTCAAGAAGTGCAATGCCCCTTCATCCAGCCAGAGGTTGGCATCACTTCCACGCCGGTGATCGACCTGAAAACGGGCACCTTGTATGTGCTCCCGCGCACCATGGTCAGCCATATATTTGCCGACAACGAATATTTTCAACATCTGCACGCTCTCGCCATCACCACCGGGGCGGAGAAGCTTGGCGGCCCCAAGCTCATCACGGCGTCGGTCCAGGGTACCAAGGCGGCATCTGGGCGAGCGACACCGGGCTTGGTGCCGACACAAACGGCGATATCTACGTGCCGACTGGCAACGGGACTTTCGACGCATCCTCTGGAGGTCCGGACTACGGCGACTCGGTGCTGAAGCTGGCTTCAGGGTTCTTCGATCGTAGTCCGTAATTGAGCGACGCTGATGCTAACTGAGGACGCCTTATCAGCCGGTAGCACCTGCGCCGAGACTTCACCGATTTCAATTCGCTCGTCAACCAAACTGGCAACAGCTTGTGAATCACCATTGGTCGTCGGTACGCGCACGCTTAAACCATGCACGGCGCAACAAGAACGTAGTTATTGGCGGGACAACTCCCGTCTCAGACCCGCAAGTCGTCACGCAGGTAGATCGTCCGAGCGAATGAGAATAGACCCATCCACTTCGGTGTCGCCAGCAATATACTTCCGCCGTACCTCCTGCTCGATGGGCTCGCGGTTCGCTCTGAACACCTCGAGTTTATCCTTACCGTCTCCATGGAAGTGATCGTCCAGGGCTTCCCTGCTGATGGCACAGCGCATCCACGCTTCGCCATCTTGCCCATAGAAAAAGACAATGTCGCGCTCGAAAACAAAAGTCTCTTGGGGCACAGGAAATGTCAGGTCGTGCCGCTCAAGGCGCCATTGCACGCGGTGGACGATAAAGGTTACGAACGGATGGATGTCCATACCGGCGCTCGCGCGGTCCAGGGCGCTCAGATAAGACTTGCGATCCCTGATGCGAATCACCGTCCAAGGATAGCCGCCCGAAGCCAGCATAACATTCATCAGAAAGCGCGCCATGCGGCCGTTCCCATCCGGATACGGGTGGATATAACCGAAAAGCCAGTGTCCCAGCACTGCGCGTACCGAAGGCTCGGGTTCTTTTTCAAGAAGGTCGAAGAACGCCGGCATGGCGTCGCGCACCGCCTCCCACCTCGGCGGAACGTAGCGCGACCCGCGCAGATACACGGGTATGTTCCTGTATCCGGCCAATGCCCCCGGTTCGATCAGGCCAGCTGTGACGGAGGGCTGGAACAATTCGCGATACCAGTCGTTGTGCACAGCACGCACGAGTGCGGTGGCGTTCTCACCGGCGATCACTTTCTCTACTCCTTTTTTCACGAACTGGAACGCTTGCCAGTATCCCCGCGCCGCGAGGGCATCGCGATTTCTGCGATCACCAGTATCATGCTCGGGGTCCCAATCGCCCTGCCGCACTCTCTCAACCAGGGCAGGCGTGACTGAGTAGCCTTCAATGGACAACGAGTGGTAGGCATCGGTCCGATAGATTTCGTTGACGAAGTGAAGATACTCTTCATTGTCTGTCGGAAGTCCCGGCGCTTTGGGGAACACCGCGAGGACCTTGCCACGCATCGATTCCCAAAGCATCTCAATGCGACCCACGATCGGAGCGGCGGGACGGCGCGGCCTGCCAAATATATGTCCGGCTTCAAATGGACTGCTCTCTCGCACATCGTATCCGGCGCCCTTCATCGCGCGGAGAATCTCGTCCGCGAGGTCGGCGCACCCGGTTTGGCGGAAGGCTTTGGCAAGATAACCGGCTTTCGCGGAATGGCCGCCGTTCAGGAGAAGCCGAAGCATGTCCGAGGCGTCAGCAAGGCTGGCCATCACCACTTGCGTCTCGACGGGATACAGCTGAAAAAATGATTCCGGCACGCGCACCAACGCCGCCGCCGGCGAAAACAAACGCAATCCGTCCCTCACCGTGAGAGCCGCGGTCGCGGGCATCTCCGCAACTTTCAGATCGTAAAGCGTTGTGCCGAACAGAAGGTTGATATCGTTGTTCGTCGCTTTCGGACTGTGCACAACCAGTTGATCCGGGATCACCGTTCTCTCGCCGTGCAAAAAAAGGGACTGCTCCGGCGACAGATGCCATTGTTCGCCAAAGCGCTCATCGCAGTAGCATGCACAGAACTCCCAGAACGACGCATGCCAAGGAGTGCTCTCGCCGGCCTGTGAGTCGGGGCTTGAAGAGATCAACCAACCTTTCATGACTTCTTGCAGGAAGGCGTTCTCCACCAGGCGTTCGCGGTGAACCCGGCTCAGGTCGTCGGAACGGAACACACGTCGGTTACCTTGTTGGAGTGCCTTGAGCACGTCGAGGGATTCAGCGAGTTTTTCGTTTGGCGAGGGCATGAAGCCTCTCCTTCGTAGGTCATTACAAGTTTATTGTGGCGCGTAAATACAAGTATATGATGCTGTGTGATTACAAGTCAATTATGCCGTATAAATGCAAGTATATCATGCTTTTGATGTAGCTAAACCATTTTTGTTCAATTAGTTGCGGGCGATGCCTTTTTCGCTTCCTCCAAATCGATTGTCCAAACGGGGGCACAGCTGGGGAACAGCTAGAGGAGATAGTCTGATAACTGAAGCCAAAACAAGGGCTTATGATGTTCGGCAGTGTAGTTAGCACCCTACTACTGTTGAGCTACCAGAGGGCAGCGCTACTAATTTGTTTTCATTCTAATACAGCGGTTTGATTCGCGCTACGAGTTTTCGGCACTACACCGAATAGTTACTTGCCTATGAAAATGTGGCACTTCGGAGGCGGCGCGTTCGCGCGCCTGCGTGTCAGGCAAGAGGTCGCGGGTTGAGGCTCCCTCGCTCCCGCCAAATTTCCTCCTTGAGTGTCCTGGTTGAGCCGTCGTCCGTCGAATCGGAATTTGCTGCAAGAGCGCGCCTCGCCAACGGCCAGAACAGCAATCAGGAGGGGTCATTCACCCTCCCCAAAATAGTGCTCTGGATAGCCTGTCCGTTGGCATCAACCGCCACCAGTAGCAAGAGACCAGGAATCAGCAGACCACAATAACGTCCTGAACTAAACCGCATCCTTCAACTCCAAATAGCGCAAGTCTCGGGAAGGTGCAGAATCATCAGCCATCACCGTTCGCCCGTCGAGCCGAATTTGGCTCCGGTTTTTAGCCCCTGATTCCGAGGAAAACAATAAGGTGAATACTTTCAAGTGGCCTCAGGGCTTTACCGGAGACGGCTGATTCGGGATACACTGGCGGACAGGACACGGCGAAACTCGTTCGCGACGGCACCGTCTCTCCTCATACATTTCAATTACATTTGTGTTTGGCGGATGGAGTCTAAGAAATTTCTTCGATCTGCTTGGAATTCCAGAACATACTGTCTTGAGGATTGGGATACGAATTGGAACCCGATTCAGGAGACTGCGATGCGAGGCCTCGAAGCGGACATTACTGACCGAAGGCGGTTTTTGAAAGCCATTGCGCTGGTTGGCTCCGGCTTGGCAGGAACCGCAGTTGCTCCAAATCTGATCGCCCCAGAGAAGGCAACAGCCGAACCAACCGTTGAGCCGAAATCGACGGAAACATGCGCGACGTTGGAGGCACCGCTCTCTAGCAGCATGTCGCCGGAGCAGATAAAGCACTTGGAGTTTCCGTTAGAGCGTCCCCTCCAGGGATTACCCGGCACTCGTCCATTGACTTGGACGGACGACCTCTCCATCAAGATGATGGACGGCGCCCATCGGTACGCGGAACGGAAGATCAGCGATTCCGTTAGCACGCGGCAGAAGAGTTGGACTCGGGACGTCTCCTCTCGCCAAGCCTATGAGAAATCGGTTGAGCCCAATCGCATGCGCTTCATGCAGAAGATCGGGGTCGTCGATGTTCGCATGCCCGCTGTCATGGAACGGTTCGGCGACGATTTCGCTGTTGGCCTTTTGTCCGAGACGGCAGCTTACCGCGTGTACCAGGTCCGCTGGCCAGTCCTGGAGGATGTACTCGGCCTTGACTGTGTGCACGGTGAAGGTTTGCTGCTCGAACCCAGGCAGTCGCCAGCCGCGCACGTCGTTGCTCTGCCCGATGCGGACCACACCCCGGAACAGATTGCAGGCCTGGCACCGGGTGTGGAAAAAAGCGCGCAATTTGCCCGCAGGTTGGCCGAACAAAGCTGCCTGGTGCTTGTTCCCACAATGATCGACAGATCCAGCCGGTGGTCTGGCCATCCTCAAATCGGCATGACGGACCAAACCCACCGCGAATGGATTTACCGGCAGGCGTTTCAAATGGGCCGTCACATGATCGGTTACGAAGTGCAGAAAGTCTTGGCTGCAGTGGATTGGTTCCAAAAAGAGGCCTACGCGGCCCGGATAGGTGTAGTCGGCTACGGTGAGGGCGGGCTTATCGCTCTCTATTCGGCGGCAGTGGATACCCGCATCGACGCAGTCTTGGTAAGTGGATATTTCAACTCGCGCGAACAAGTCTGGTCCGAGCCAATCTATCGGAATGTCTGGGGGTTGCTCGAGGAGTTCGGTGATGCGGAGTTGGCAACTTTGATTGCGCCGAGAGGCCTGGTCGTCGAGTTCAGCAGGTCTCCGGAGACGACCGGAAATAGAGGCGATCTAATCACGCCTACATACCAAAGCGTCGCGGCGGAATTCGACCGTATAGACACCCTGCTCCAACCAGGATTTCAGCCGCGGCAACTGGTGAGGGGGCCAGGAGACCGGCCCCTCGGCCCTGGATCCCCTGAGGCCTTGCAGGGATTCCTCAAACTGCTTGGCATCGCATCGCCCGTAGCCCCGAATGGTAGGCTGCCGGTGGACCGTCGCAAGTCCTTCGACCCCGTGGAGAGACAAAAGCGACAATTGAGGGAACTGGAGCAACACGCACAGCATTTGGTGCGAAATTCCGAGCAAGCGCTGGACAAGTTTTTTCTGCACAAGATAGAGCCCAATTTTGCCGACAGAGCCTGGACAGTGAAATTGCGCGTCAACCCGCGCTCGCCCGAACCATTCATTGAAGGCGCTAAGTGGTATCGCGATTATTTGTGGAAGGAAGTTCTGGGAAAGTTCGAAGAGCCGTATCTGCCCGCTAACCCCCGTACCCGCAAGATCTACGACACCGAAAAGTGGGTTGGTTATGAGGTCGTCCTCGATGTCTGGGAGGAGGTTTTTGCATGGGGTATCCTGCTGGTGCCAAAGGATATCAAGCCTGACGAGCGCCGGCCAGTCGTGGTATGCCAGCATGGGCGCGGCGTCGTGCCCAAAGATCTCGTTGAAACGACGGCTGAAGGAGAATATTACCACCAATTCGCGGCGAAGCTGGCCGATCAAGGCTTCGTGACATTTGTGCCGCACAACCTTTATCGCGGCGAGGACCGCTATCGTTGGCTCGCTCGCAAGGCGAACGGAGTCAAGGCCTCGTTGTTTTCCTTCATCATCGCCCAGCACGAGCAGATTCTTCGCTGGCTTCAGACCCTGCCTTTTGTGGATGCAGCGCGCATGGCGTTTTATGGGCTCAGTTACGGCGGGGAGACAGCTATGCGTGTGCCATCGATTTTGGACCGCTACTGTCTGTCGATCTGTTCGGGGGATTTTAATCATTGGACTCCGAAAGTCGCCGCTACGAACGAGTGGTTCAGCTTCATGTACACCATCGAGTGGGAAATGCCCTATTTCAACATGGGGAATACCTTTGACTATGCTGAAATGGCTTATCTGATTTTTCCGCGGCCCTTCATGGTAGAACGAGGGCATCACGACCACGTCAGCGAGGACCGTTTGGTTGCATATGAATACGCAAAGGTGCGGTGGCTGTACGTGCAATTTGGCCTCTCGGATAGAACGCAAATGGAATACTTCAACGGAGGCCACTCAATCAACGGCCAGGGCACTTTCGCGTTTCTCTGTAAGCACCTGAACTGGCCTTGTCCTTCTCCCTTTTCCTCTCGTTGATGCTATACAGCATGACGGGCATCGTTTGACAGCCTGAGGTTCGAAAGAACGACGCAGACCGCGGCGTTCGACTAGTCCATGGCGATCGAGTACCGCATGGATGGTGCTTTTCGCTGGAATTTTAATGCCGGAGAATCTCCGGATTAGGTGCTCTCGAATCTTTCGCGCGCCCCAACTGGCGTGCTCGCGCTTCACGTTCAGGATGTAGTTCTCCACCTGGAAAGGAAGTTGGTGAGCATAGCGATACGGGCGGCGGCTCCGGTCGGCTAGCCCTTGTACACCGCATTCCTGATAGCGATCGAAAATCTTGCAGCCGGTCTTGCGGGAGATGACGAACTCCCTACAGAGTTCCGCCATCGGCTAGCCTGCGAGCGACAAAACTGCAGCCTTTCGTCCATGACCGAACACTCCTTCCAAGGCATCGCTTCCTCCCCAAAAGGAGAAAAAGCGTAACCTATGTGTCCGGCACGATCTGTCACCTATGTCCCGGGTCGGTCATTCCTGCTTTCTTTTCATTCCGATAGCAAAAACTTCAAGGGGCACTGAGGGGCAATAAGCCGGGAACTGAATTGTTCAAGCGCCTAAAAAACGTAAACGAGGGACTCGCTGAATCTGCCCATTTCCATTCGAGACGAGGACACCAGCAAAACGTTTCTCGAAGCAATGGAGCACCGTTCAGGGCAGGTTTGCCTTTGGTGTGCGCCCGACCATGCCAGCAACTCGGACCGAACGTCTGTGCCTTGACGCCGTTTTCATCCCACCGGATTTCCCACGCTCCCGGGCTGTCTCACGTCTCGCACGCGAAATCTTCAAGCATCACACGGATCTGGTGGAGCCGTTATCCCTTGACGAGGCATACCTCGACGTCACTGAGAACAAGACCGGCCTGCCGGACCGCCACTCGTGTGGCGCGCGCCATTCGCGAACAAAGCGAATAGTAACAATCATCAATTATCTGTCAGAACGTAGTCGATTTCGGTTGATTGCGGTTCCGGGGTTTCGGTGCCCTGGGAAAAGGCAGAATGTCCCTCTTCGAAGAGTACCGGCAGCAATGGATTTCCAAGGGAGAAAAGAATTGCTCTCACGGCTCCAAGAGAGGTAGGCTCGCATATATTTCTTTGTGCCGGGAGGTCAAAATGGAAATCCCGGTTTCTGCATTGGGCGGCCGAATGTGTTTGTTCAGTGGCCAAAGAAGGTCGTATCCTCGCAGGACAAGTGAATCTTCGCAGGTTTCCCGGTGTTGCCGCTGGCACGTAATGGTGTCGCCGCAGGCCTGTGAGTTAAGTTTAGGCAAGTCTTCGGACCGACGTGAAAGTCAAGCGGGAGGTCTTCCTTATGTCTCAAACAAGGTTTCTGTTTTGTTTCGCTATTTTGCTGTTGGGTTTCGTGCGTACCTCGTATTCGCAGACCACCTTTGCCAGCATCACCGGCACGGTCACGGATGCCACCGGCGCACTCGTGCCGGGCGCGACCATCACGGCCACGCATGGAGAAACCAATATCAAAACCAGCGCCACTTCTAATGAAGAAGGTAACTACACAATCGCTCAGCTCAAGGAAGGGACCTACACGGTGCGGGTCGAAGCAAAAGGTTTCAAGAGCTTCGTAGTGGAGAACGTACGATTGGTAGCCCGCGATCTCCGCCGCGTGGATGTCAAGCTGGAAGTCGGTGATGTCGCGACCGTGGTGGTAGTCTCCGGTGGCGCCACGTTGATCGAGACTGAAACAGCTCGTATCAGCAACACGAAAGATTCTCTGGTCCTCAACACCATTCCGACCAATTCGCGAAGCTTGTGGGCGGTCCTCAATCTATCACCAGGTTTGCAAGGGCAGGCCGGTAGCAGCGTGACGCGGTTCGCCGGCAGCCGCGTCAATGAGAACAATTGGTCGATCGACGGAACCACTTTCTCCGACGGCGTGGATAACACGCAGACCGGTCCTTTGGCCAACTATATCGAGTCTTTCCAGGAAGTGAAGATCGACCTGTCCAACAACTCCGCGGAATTCGGAACGGTCGGACAGGTCACTATCGTTTCCAAGTCCGGAACGAATCAGCTCCATGGGTCCGTGTTCGACTATTACTCGACGCCCTGGTTTCGGGCGAGAAGTTTTTTCTCCAGCGCGCGCCAGACCGGCATCCAACACTTTCCAGGGGGCGCGATCGGCGGACCCGTTTGGATTCCAAAGATCTACAACGGACGTAACAAGACCTTCTTCTTTTTCTCGTACGAAACTTCACGGGGGAGTTCGGCGCAGGACAGTTTGAACCCGACTGTGGCGCCGGGGCCGTGGAGAACCGGCAACTTCTCAGGACTGACGGACTCCGATGGCAATCCGGTCAACCTTGTCGACCCCAGTAATGGCCAGCCGTTTCCCGGCAACATCATTCCCGCCGACCGCATTAATCCGGTCTCGCAAAAGATCCAGGACAAGTTCTTCCCTATGCCTAATTTCGGAGATCCGAATACTTTCCATACTCAAAATTACCGGGAGCTCAAAATCCGACCCTGGGATCCGTCGACTTACTGGACCACGCGCATCGACCACAAGTTTTCGGATAAAGACCAAATCTTCGGCAGGTACACCTGGGTTCGCGGCTACAACCGCGTGTGGGAGGGCAACCTGCCAACTATCGGGCAGCGCTGGCAGCAGCGTGACGACCGCGCCGCCACTGCTTCCTATACTCATTCGTTCCGCCCGAATCTGTTGAACGAAGTCCGTTGGGGATTTGGTCTGAATAACAACCCGATCAACTTTGACCTCAACCGGGGGTCAACACAGCACGGACTTCAATTAGTGCAAGATCTCGGTCTGGTCGGCTTGGCCCCAGACCTGCCCGATATCAACGGCATTCTCAATTTGCGCTTCAGCAACGGCATGACCGGGCTCACTCAGTTTCCGTGGACGAAGAAAGGTTACCGGACCCACACTGAGGAATTGCAGGAGCAAGTGAGCTGGTTCAAAGGACGGCATAGCCTGAAGTTCGGCGGCAAGCTGCTCCGGTCCGAATACGACGATTTCAACGCCAGTAGGAGTCTTTTCGGCAATGTTTCCTTCTCGAACAAATTTACCGGCAACCCCTACGCGGACTTCTTGCTCGGTATCCCGACTACGGCGGCGCGCGCATTCCCGCCAGTGGAGCTGGATCGGAACCGCTGGGCCTACGACTTCTTCGCGTTGGACGATTTCAAGATCAGCCCGCGGCTCACGCTCAACCTCGGAGTCCGATATGAACTGCACCTGAACTGGAGGGAGAACCATGACCTGCTGTCTCTCTTCGATGTGCAGTCTGGAAACATTGTCATCCCTGATGACGCAATGTCGAAGGTGAGCGCCATCTTCCCGAAAAACTACGTTGGACTCGCGCAGGCCAGTTCGGCCGGCTTTGATCCCAAGACTCTGGTGCATCTGGACAAGAACAATATCGCGCCGCGCATCGGGCTGGCTTATCGTCCCTGGGGAAACAACACGGTGTTTCGCGCCGGTTGGGGAATGTTCTATAACGTGGTGCCCTTCGTTTACAGCCTGGGTTTTGGAGATGTGCCATACGTGCTGTCCGAACCGGCATACACCAATCCACTCGACAACCCGCAAGTGATCTTCCCCCGCGTTTTCCCGGAGACCGGAACGGGCGGGCCCAGCACGGTTAGCATCCCAGCTGCTCAGAATCCGAATTTGAAGACTCCCTATAGCTTTCAGTACAACTTCACCCTTGAGCGCCAGCAGTGGAACACGGGATTCCGCATCTCTTACATCGGAACCGCCATGCGCCAAGGCGCCTGGCAGTATAACTACAACTCGCCGGTGCCCAACGACCAGCCGTTCATCTCCAAGCCGCGGCCATTCAACAACCTCCCTGAGGTCTGGTACGTGACCAACGGAGCAGGCCATCAATATAACGGGCTCACCGTGGAGGCTCTGCGCCACTTGTCCGGCGGCCTGTACTTTCAGAGTTCGTGGACCTGGGCTCGCGACCGTTACGACCTGGACTACAACTGGGATTTCGACACGTGGCAGTTCATTTCGGAGAACCCGTTCGACCGCAAGCGCGAGGTCGGTCCCGCCCAGGAGATTCCGACGCACCGCTTCACTACGAACTTCATCTACCAGCTCCCATTTGGCAAGGGCCGGCATTTTGCGTCGAATGTCTCCCGTCTGGGGAATTTGCTGATCGGCGGATGGGAGATTAGCGGCATCTACACCGCCCAGACCGGAATGTTTCTGACCCCGTTCTGGACCGGCCCGGACCCGGTAGGGATCGCTTATACGACCGGTGACCCGGCGGAAGTCACCATCCGTCCCGACGTACTGAAGAACCCCAACACCGGGCCGCATACGCATGACCTCTGGTTCGATCCGAACTCTTTCACTCCACCCGCGGCAGGCCGATTCGGTACTTCCGGCAAAGGCGTGATCAAAGGGCCAGGCGTGAACGTTTGGAGTGCCGGCCTCCACAAGGACTTCATCTTCGGAGAAAGGGTGGAGCTTCGTTGGGAGATGACGGCCAACAACATCTTGAATCATCCGAACTGGCAGAACCCGTCCACAAATATCACCGATTCGAGTGCCGGAGTGATCACCAGCGACGGCGGCGTCACGAACGGATCGGTTGGCGACCGCGCGGGCGCGCGTGCATTCCGTATGGGTCTGCGGCTGCAGTTCTAATCTCCTGGATATTTCTTAGGGGCAATTAGGAGGCACTAAGAATTCCCTCCCTTTCCTTATCTTGTGATGGTTACGCGGCCCTTTCAAGCGGAGGCTTCGGGACTTTGGGGAGATCATTTCTCGGTGCGGATAGATCAGGAGGGCAGACCGCGCAGAAACCAGAACGCCTGTCTGTCACTCAGGAGGTCGCGGGTTCGAGTCCCCTCGCTCCCGCCAAGTCTCAAAAATAAAGAACTTACGCTGATTTTAGCGAAACCATCAGGGACGCAAGAGGGCGCAATTTTGTGTCCCGACTGGGTCCTTCGCGCGATTCTCATTGAACGTTTCCCTTTCAAACTACTTTGGCGGACGCAGCTACGCTTGTTTCGGAAACCTGGCTTCCGTTCGTGTCGGAAGGAAAACTAACGATAGTTGATCGGCGAAGACGGGACGCGTTCGCGCATCCGAAGGATGGCTTGCTGGCGGCTTCCGTCAAGGACGTCACTTCTGGAAAGCACTCGGGGCAATTGCCGAGCTTCACAAAAGCGATTCGATTTCCAGCTTCGTCGTAGAAGGAGAACTTCCGAGAAATCAACGCGAGGCGGCTGGCCCTTGCCGCAAACCGGTCGCGGCTGAACGCCTACGCCGACGGGGTTTGCAGCTACGGCATGGCGTCAGTCCTGCACGCACTACACGCGCACGCTGTCTACTCGCGCGACTTACTAGTGTGGTGCCGCGCCGAGTGGAACTGGTTGTTTCCCCCGCGCGCCTTAGCCAAGATAGCAAGAATTCTATCGGCATCTCCTGAAGAGCGCGATTCTATGAATCGAAAGAAAGTGTTCGTCGCAATTGGAGTGGTTCTGATGGTTGTGCTTGGCGTGTACCGTCGTATTCATCGCAACACACTTCCGTCTGAAACAGAGATGGTGACGATCATGAAGGAGGCGGCGGGAACAGCGCCCATGCGAGGTGGGGATACGCCCATACGTAGAGCAATTCGCGACTCGTTCAAGTATCTCTTGGACGAGAATAGGTCGTACGAGGATGAGGTAAACCAGCGTTTTCGAACCAAGTACATGGCTAATCTGCTGCACCCCTATTCCTTTGCGGTGGACACCTACCGACAAGGAGCGATGACGGAACTGCGGTCATTGAAGGATCTGGACCAGCAGCACATGGCAGCGGTCCAGCGCTTCCCCGAAGTGGCACAGTCAAACCTGATCGGTGCCGGCGCCTCCGAAGCGGACGTGAATGCGTTCGCTGCGGGCACTAGAAAAGGCGAAGGCGGAGGGATCGATGACTTTTCTCGCGCCACGAATCTGGAACTGAAATGGATTGATGCGCTGCTCGAGCTCTATCAGTTTACTGAAGACAACCGAACGCACATAGGAATGCATACAACTGCAGAGCTCACATTTGATGACGAGAATGTGCGTTCCCAATTCATGGCATTGGCCAACAAGGTGGACGACCTCGCCGACCAGAGCGCGAAGGTAGCGGCGGTATTTGAAGGCGGCCAACAACGGCACCGGCAACGCATGTCGTTCACCAGACGCGACGCAGGCCAGCCGTAGTCAGCGCCGGCCGGACGCCATCCAAAGGCAGTGATTCTCTAATCGGAGCTGAATGCCGGAGACGGAGATTCGATTGGTTCCGCCTTTGCTTACTGCGTGAAGTTTGCCGTCGCGTGCAAGGCGAGGCGCAAGTAATCCTGGGGACATCATGGGGGCAAGAATAAAGATGCTTGGGGATGGTCCGGGAGCTGTTAACTGACGCCAGAGAAACGAGTTAGGTGATTTGAAGCCCTCTGCTAACAGCCGCATGCTCTACCGTTGAGCTACCGGGGAACCGCGCAACAGATTTGCTTTCATTCTATTACAGCCGTCCGATTCGCGCTAGGCAGACCAAGACAGGACTGAGTCCAACAACGCGAGATGTGCCGGGTCCCAAACGGCTTGCCATCACGCCATGACTCTTCGGGATTGCACCGAACAGTCGCTAGCTGAAATTTATTATCGTGGACGAGGTCATCAAAGCAACTGTGATTTCACACCACGGGACTTGTTTGGCAGTATCGCAGCCAAAAGCACGCGCCCTCAACAGGAAGAATAGCTTCCGAGTGTCCCATTTCTCAGGCACTGGCTAAGCATTAAGACGCAGAATAAATTCGTCAAATCACGGGGAATTCGGACAGGCGGGACAAAAAGGAGAGAGGCGCTCGGCAACCTCACAAGCGCCTCCTCTACTGTCAACGTAAACCGTACCTCACTGGATCACCTCCTTCTCGGCAGGAACACCGATGTCGACAAGAATGTCGAATGATCCGATTATAACGCCGGATCGGGAAGATGGAAGATGACAGAACAAGCGTTTCCTTAACCCAAAAACGTGCCCAAGGAGCCCAAGGAGTATTGCATGCTAACGGCGGCGGGTGTACGTTATCGTCAAGTCAGAATGGGAAATCCCGGCTGCTAGGTACGGGGCCTCGGCGCAACAAAATCTCACCTTGATTCGACGGCCGGGAACCACCAGAAAGGACACGTCCATGCCCAATTTTTCAGGCTCTTTCTCCGGAAACATCGTACGCAAACGATTATTTCGGTCCCAGACAAACCTGACCATTCTCTCAGCCTCGCTGAAGTCTCTGGCACGCAGAAAACCACAGATCCTAAATGGAACAACTCCGCGATCAACTACTGGGCAACCACAGACGCGGTTGGTGCTCAGGGCATCCAGCGCGGCTATTTTGTGAACGACCATGGCTCGGCGGGCCTCGACCGCGGCATTTTCGAAGGTAGCGTCTCAGTTGTCGCGGGACAACCCGTCGTCGAAGGCAAGTGGCAATACACTGGCGGCGAAGGCAGTTTCGCAGGCATCACCGGTGGTGGGACATTCAAGACGAAGCTCACCTCGGCCACAACTCTCGAAGCCACCTGGGAGGGTGCCTACGAGCTAGCCGGTGCCCGGGCGAAGGCCGTTTAACGCAAAGGAATTGCTCTCCCTAATGGGCCGATTCACCACGCAATTAGTCAATCTTGCTGGACAGGTGGCTTCGCTGGGAACGGAACATTTTCTGCCACGCGTCTTTAGATCGAGCCGCTGGCCACTCCTTGATCGGAAACGTAGCCGTAATGTGCCCGAGATGGCCTCCGAAGGCCTCACGGGGAACTCGCAAGTAATCAATTACAGCGAGGCACCGCTTGCAAGCCCAAGCCATCCACATAACGAATCGCAGGCAAGGTCAGGACATCACTACGTTCCACCGCGAACTAACGGCGCCCGTTAAGTAAGGGAGCGGCAGCACGATCACAAGGGGACGTCGCACGAGTCGCGAGGCGCATGGATGAGGTCCGAATTCTGGGCCCAGAGCTTTTTCCGCCGCCCGTGGTTTCCTACAACCAAGTTGCAGGTATTGAATGGAGCCACACGGAGTTATCATACGTACCTCAGAATCCCAGAGAATGGTGCAAACTATGAATAACGATTCGGCAGTCACTCGTCGCGATTTCCTAAAGAAAAGTGCAAAGACGGGAGCCGGCTTGGCCGCTCTAGGCGGAATCACTTTTATTACTGAGCCAAAGCGAGTGTTTGGCGCGGGTGATCGCGTGCAGGTTGCCATCATCGGCCTGAACGGTCGAGGGGGTGACCACATCAAGGAGCTTTCGAGGCTCGCGAACGCTCAGATTGCCGCTCTTTGCGACATAGATCCAAGGGTGCTGGACAAGCGTTTGGTGCTGATGAGTAAGCTGGGCTTGCCCAAGCCCAAGACTTACGCGGACATTCGCAAGCTGCTGGATGACAAGTCCATTGACGCCATCACGATTGCCACTCCCAACCACTGGCATTCTCTGATGGCGATCTGGGGCTGCCAAGCCGGTAAAGACGTATATGTTGAAAAACCGTGCTCGCATAACTGGTGGGAGGGAAAGCAGCTCGTCGAGGCCGCAGCTAGATATAACCGAATCGTCCAGCACGGTACCCAGAGTCGCTCTGGCAAAGGAGTCCGCGAGGGGATCAAGCAGCTAAACGACGGACTGATCGGAGAGGTCTATCTAGCTCGAGCGCTGTGCTACAAATGGCGTGACACGATCGGACATGCAACCGAAGAGGCTGTTCCGTCCGGGGTCAATTACGATCTGTGGACCGGTCCCGCGCCTATGAAGCCGTTCACGCGCAATCGTTTCCATTACAACTGGCACTGGATTTGGGACACCGGCAATGGCGACATTGGCAATCAGGGCGTTCACGAAATGGACAAAGCTCGCTGGGGTCTCGGAGTGAAGTATCCTGCCAAGGTCTCAGCCATCGGTGGCCATTTCATGTTCGACGACGACCAGCAGACCCCGAACACCCTGAATGTCGCCTATGAATTTGTCACCCCAGATGGAAAGCGCAAGATGCTGGAGTTTGAAGTCCGCCATTGGATCACTAACAACGAAGCCCTGATCGGAACCAAGGTTTTCGGGAGCGAAGGCGTTCCGGCTGCAGGCTTGGCGGCTGGAAGCTCCGCTGACAAAAAAGGCCCAGCTATGGCCGGATTACCTATGGTTGCGGATTCCGCACCACCCGAGCCAAAGACCGGGCCCGATGCAGGTGCGCATAATGTCATCGGAAACATCTTCTACGGTTCCAAAGGTTACCTGGCCATGGAGTACGATTCCTACAAAAGCTGGCTGGGCAAAGAAATGGAGCCCGGACCGAGCGGGCGAGGCGGTGGCGATCACTTTGCCAATTTCATTGATTGCGTGCGCAGCCGCAACCAGGAAGATCTGCACGCGCCAATCGAAGAGGGCCATATTTCCTGTACCCTGATTCACCTGGCAAATGTCTCTTATCGGCTGGGACGCACCATTCATTTTCGGCCCGAAACCCAAGAGATCAACGGTGATGAAGAAGCCATGCGCTTAATGCGAGAGGCCGACCGGGGCTACCGCGATCCCTACGTCGTCCCTGAAAAGGGATAAGTTGCGATTGGGTTTTAAACCAGAGGTGGTCTCGTGAGCGTTGTTAGTACGGATTTCCGTGTGATCGTTACTGCCGTCGGTGAGCGTCGGCGACAATTTGTTTCCTAGCCGACGCGGGTCTTAACCGCACGCGCCTTCCACGAGACGCTCGCCCGCTAGCATATGGGACGCACATGAAACGATTGGCGGTCCTCTCATGCGTCATTTGCGTGGTGACGCAGCTCGTGCTGATCTGCGTGAACCTTGTCGGCCAGAAGCCGACGCCTGGCAAGGTCTATGTCGTCCTTTGGTTCGACACCGAGGACTACATCCTGCCGGAGAGCGATGACGCGGCCAAACGGCTGGCGACGTTCCTCACCGAGCAGGGTATTCAGGCGACATTCAAGGTCGTCGGTGAGAAGGCCCGTACGCTCGAGCGCCGCCATCGCGCCGACGTTATCGCAGCGCTGCAGAAGCATGCCATCGGCTACCACGCCAATACGCATAGCCAGCATCCGACGCCGGCGGAGTATGAGTCGCTGTTGAATTGGGATACTGGCGCGGCCGAATTCACGCGGCGTGAGCGCCCCGGCTATGACGACGTGCAGCGCATTTTCAAACAGAAGCCGTGCTGCTACGGGCAGCCGGGCAACTCGTGGGCGCCGCAGGCGTTTCCTTCGCTGGCCAGTTGGGGTGTGGGTCTGTATCTCGACGAGGCGACGCACGTCGGGCTGAACGGCCAACCCTTCTATTACGGCGGGCTGCTCAATATCTTCAATACCAAGGAGGGCCCGCAACTCCGGCCCAATGACGAGTGGACCAACATTGAAGAGAGCAAGACCAAGTTTCGGCAGTTCTATGAACAGATGACCACTAACGG
>Ga0066710_100000964_pt1 | contig 19896 bp, 16 predicted proteins | sample GraSoiAngelo_159_FD_79666 | JGI IMG/M metagenome (GOLD analysis project Ga0066710, IMG submission 79666) | Grasslands soil microbial communities from the Angelo Coastal Reserve, California, USA - 14_1009_16_40cm | ecosystem: Environmental > Terrestrial > Soil > Grasslands | place: USA...
AGGTCGTCGATTTGCTGCCCGGCGAGGAGGCCGGGATCAAATCAGTGACGATCGAGGTTACCGGGGAATATGCGTATGGTTATCTCCGCGGCGAGACCGGCGTCCACCGGCTCATCCGGATCTCGCCGTTCGACGCCTCCAGGCGGCGCCAGACGTCATTCGCCTCGGTGGCGCTGGCGCCCGAAGTCGACGACGTCGAGGTCACGGTGCGCGAGGACGAGCTCCGCGTGGACGTCTTTCGCTCGTCGGGGCCGGGCGGCCAGGGCGTGAACACCGCCGACTCGGCCGTACGCATCACGCACCTGCCGACCAACATCGTCGTCCAATGCCAGAACGAGCGCTCGCAGCTCCGCAACCGCGACACCGCGATGCGGATCCTCAAGGCGCGGCTCTTCGAGATCGCCCAGAAGAAGCAGCGAGAGGAGCTCGCCGAGCTCACCGGCGAGAAGAAGGAAATCGCTTTCGGCAGCCAGATCCGCACCTACACGTTCCATCCCTATCAACTGGTGAAGGACCATCGCACCAGCGTCGAGGTTGGGAACGTCGAGGGGGTCATGGACGGCGATATCGACGACTTCGTCCGTGCCTGGCTGATGACGAGCAAGGGAGCGCCGGCGTGAGCGGGCTCGACGACGGCAACGAGCTGATTCGCCAGCGGCTCGCCAAGCTGGAGAGCCTGCGTGGTCGCGGTGTCGACCCGTTCGGCGGGCGCTATCCGGTCACCCACTGGGCGGGGCGGCTGCGCGAGCGTCTCGAGTCGGCGAGTGAAGACGAACTGAAAACGATCGGCCCGGTGAGCGTGGCCGGTCGTCTCGTCGCCGTCCGCCATCACGGCAAGACGTGTTTCGCCAACCTGCAGGACATGACGGGCCGGATTCAGCTCTACGCCCGGGCCGATCAGCTCGGCGACGACTTCGGCACCTTCACCGAGCTCGACGTGGGCGACTTCATCGGGGTCACCGGCGAAGTGTTTCGCACCCGCACCGGCGAGCTGACCGTCGCGGTCAAGTCCTTCACCTTCCTCGCCAAGGCGCTGCGTCCGTTGCCCGAGAAATGGCACGGGCTCAAGGACGTCGAAACACGGTATCGCCAGCGTTACGTGGATCTGGTGGTCAATCCCGATGCGCGCGCGATCTTCCTGCTCCGCTCGCGCCTGGTCAACGCGCTCCGGGCATTCCTCGACGCCCGTGGATTCTTCGAGGTCGAGACGCCGATGATGCAGCCCGTACCGGGCGGCGCCATCGCGCGGCCGTTCAAGACGTATCACAACGCGCTCGACATGGACCTCTACTTGCGGATCGCGCCCGAGCTCTACCTCAAGCGACTCCTGGTGGGCGGCCTCGATCGCGTCTACGAGATCAACCGCAACTTTCGGAACGAGGGCGTCTCGACCCAGCACAATCCCGAGTTCACGATGCTGGAGTTCTATCAGGCCTACGCCGACTACACCGACCTGATGGAGCTGACGGAGGAGCTGTTCACGCACCTGGCCGAGTCGCTCCGAGGGCGGTTGACGCTCACGTGGGGTGAGCACGAGATCGACTTGCGGCGGCCGTGGAAGCGCCTGCCGTTCTTCACGGGTCTCTCCCAGGCTCTCGGTGCAACGATCACTCCCGAGACCGATACCGCCGCCGTCGTCAGGGCCGCGGCCGCCCACGACATGACGCTCGACCCCGGCGCGCCGGCCTCGAAGCTCTGGAAGGATGTCTTCGAGGAGCGGGTCGAGCCCACGCTGGTGCAGCCGACGTTCGTGATCAACTTCCCGGTCGAGCTGTCGCCGCTGGCCAAGAAGAGCCGGGACAATCCAGCGCTGGTGGACCGCTTCGAGCTCTTCATCGGACGCCGCGAGTTGGCCAACGCCTACAGCGAGTTGAACGATCCCATCGACCAGCTTGGCCGATTCCGCGACCAGGCCGCGCTCCAGGCCCGCGGCGATGACGAGGCCCACTGGCTCGACACCGACTACGTTCGCGCTCTGGAGTACGGGATGCCACCGGCGGCGGGTGAGGGCCTCGGCATTGACCGGTTGGTGATGCTGTTCGCCGACCAGCCGTCCATTCGAGAGGTCATCCTGTTTCCCCATCTGAGGCCCGAGGCCGGCACGTGAGCCGGGGCCTGCCCTTCGAGCTGTTCCTGGGACTGCGGTACCTGCGTGCCACCGGGCAGCGAACCAACCTCTCGCTCTTCGTCTGGATCGGGGTCGGCGGGGTATTTCTCGGCGTGGCCGCGCTCATCTTGGTGCTGGCCGTGATGACGGGTTTCCAGGACGGCATCCGCGACAAGATCATCTCGGCCAATCCTCATCTGCTGATCTTCAGCAGCGGTGGCGGCCTGCCCGATTCTGACAACGTGGCCGGGCGCGTGAGGGCCGTTGCCGGCGTGAAATCGGCGACGCCGTTCGTCCTGCAGCAGGCGCTCTTTACCACCGAAGGCGGAGGCTCGCACGGCGGACTCGTGCGCGGTGTCGATCTCGCCACGCCGGCCGTGCTGGCCGACCTGAAGGCCCAGGTGCGCTCGGGTGGCCTCGAACCCCTGCTCAACGACCAGCGGGCCGTGCTCCTCGGCGTCGAGCTGGCCCGTACCCTCGGGGTCGTCGTCGGCGATTCGGTCACCGTGATCTCACCGAAGGGCGCGATGACGGCGGTCGGAATGGTTCCCAAGATGAGACGACTGATCGTGGCCGGGACCATCGAGATCGGGATGTACGAGTACGACTCCTCGATGGCCTATCTGAGTCTGCCGGCCGCCCGTGAGTTTGCCGGGCTGCCAGCCGGCGTCACCGGCATCGAGGTCAAGCTCTTCGATCCCTTCGCGGCCAAGCGAGTCGGCGCCCAGATCGCCGGCACGCTCGGGTTCCCCTTCTGGGTGCGCGACTGGATGGATCTCAACCGCAACCTGTTCGCCGCGCTTCAGCTCGAGAAGCTCGCGCTGTTCGTCATCGTCACCATCATCGTGCTGGTAGCGGCTTTCGCCATCATTGGCCATCTGGTTCTGCTGGTCGCCGAGAAGCGCAAGGAGATCGGCATTCTCAAGGCGATCGGGGCCGCCGGCGGCTCGATCACGGTGGTGTTCTTCAGCGTGGGAATGGCGATCGGGGTGGTCGGTACGCTGGCCGGCTCGGTCGTGGGTTTGACCCTGATCTGGATTCAGAACACGTACAGGGTGATCCGTCTGGCCGGCGACGTCTATCAGATCGACTACCTGCCCATGAAGCTCACGCCGTCGGACTTTCTGCTCGTCGTGGGCTCGACCCTCGTGCTGTCGTTCCTGGCCACGATCTTTCCGGCCCGCCGCGCGGGCGCGCTAATCCCCGTCGACGTCCTTCGCTATGAGTGATCTCCTCGTCGGCGAGGACCTTGAGAAGGAGTTCCGCTCGGGACCTGAGGTGGTCCGCGTGCTGCGCGGAGCCAGTGTCGCGGTCGGAGGCGGCGAAGTCGCCGCACTCGTCGGCGCGTCCGGTGTCGGCAAGTCGACTCTGCTTCATCTGCTCGGTGCTCTCGATCGGCCGACGACGGGCCGCGTGCTGTTCGAAGGCGATGACATCTTCAGCCGAGGGGAGGCGGGGCTCGTCCGCTACCGTCGGCATCAGATTGGCTTCGTGTTCCAGTTCTACAACCTGTTGGGCGAGATGACCGCGCTCGAGAACACGATGATTCCCGCGCTCCTGGCGCGCCGTCCCGTCCGGGAAGCGCGCGATCTCGCCGCCGAAGCGCTTGCCGAGGTCGGATTGGCCGACCGCCTGCGCCATCGGCCGGGCGAGCTTTCCGGGGGCGAGCAGCAGCGGGTGGCGATCGCCCGGGCCCTGATGAACCGGCCGCGTGCGATTCTCGCTGACGAGCCCACCGGCAACCTCGATCCCAAGACGAGCGAAGTGATCTTCGATCTCTTCATGCGCTTGCAGGCCGAGCGCGGCCTGACGTTCCTGATCGCCACTCATAATCCTGAGCTCGCCCGACGCGCGGACCGCGCCTATCGGCTGGTCGAAGGGCGTGCCCGGGAGGTCAGACCGGGGGAATGAGACACTCGGTCGTCCGGTCTTTCTGGCTGGAGTTTCGCAGGGTTAGTCCTGTGCTTGAGAAAAACGTGGCAACCTCGGGATGCGCAGGCTATACTGAAGTCCACTAACTAGCTGCCGAGGAAAGAGAAATCGGCGCCTGAGGCTCACCGAAAGGGGTGGGGGAAACCAGTGTTTGAACGGTTCACGGAGCGAGCGCGGCGGGTCATCATCTTAGCGCGCGAGGAGGCGGGAAGGTTCCGCCACGACTTCGTCGGGACTGAGCACGTCCTGCTCGGTCTCATCCGTGACGGCGAAGGGATCGCGACGGCCGTACTGCAGCGCCTCGGGCTCCGCCTGGAGACCGTCAAGGCGGAGGTCGAACGGGCGCTGGCAGGCTTTCCCAAGACGCTCACGTTCGGTGAGGTACCGTTCACACCCCAGGCCAAGCGTGTTCTCGAGCTTTCCATCGAGGAAGCGCGCCAGCTCGGGCACAACTACATCGGCACCGAGCATCTGCTCCTCGGCCTCATGAAGGAAGGCCAGTCCATCGCCGCCAAGATCCTCGAATCGCTCGGCGCACGTCTGGACGAGGTGAGGCAGGAGACGCTGGCGCTGCTGGGCGATCAGTACTACCCGCGCCCCAAGAAGCGCTCTCAGACGCCGGTCCTCGACGAGTTCGCTCGCGATCTCACCCAGCTCGCCCGCGAGTCCAAGCTCGACCCCGTCATCGGGCGCGAGCAGGAGATCGAGCGCGTCATCCAGATCCTGGCCCGACGGACCAAGAACAATCCGGTCCTCATCGGTGAGCCCGGGGTGGGCAAGACGGCCATCGTGGAAGGCTTGGCCCAGAAGATCATCAGCCACGACGTCCCTGATGTGCTCCTCAACAAACGGCTCCTCCAGCTCGACCTCGGCGCCCTCGTGGCCGGCACCAAGTATCGCGGCCAATTCGAGGAGCGGCTGAAGGCGGTGATGAAGGAGATCCGGCAGTCGGAGAACGTCATCCTCTTCCTCGACGAGTTGCACACGCTCATCGGAGCAGGCGCTGCCGAGGGCGCGATCGACGCCTCCAACATGCTCAAGCCGGCGCTGTCGCGCGGCGAGATCCAGACCATCGGCGCCACCACGCTCGATGAGTACCGCAAGTACATCGAGAAGGACGGTGCGCTCGAGCGGCGCTTCCAGCCCGTCATCGTCAAGGCGCCTAGCGTGCCGGAGGCGATCGAGATCATCCGGGGTCTTCGCCACAAGTACGAGGCGCACCACCGGGTCAAGATCACCGATGTGGCTATCCAGGCTGCCGTCAACCTGGCCGACCGCTACATCACGGATCGCCAGTTGCCCGACAAGGCCATCGACGTGATCGACGAGGCCTCGTCGCGGACCCGTCTGATGGCGCTCACGCCGCCGCCTGAAGTCAAGGAGATCGAGAAGGAGTTGGAGCGGGTCATCCGGGAGAAGGACATGTACCTGGAGGCCCAGGAGTTCGAGAAGGCGGCCGCGCTTCGCGAGAAGGAGAAGCTTCTCCGTCACCGTGAAGAGGAGCTGAAGCGCGAGTGGGAGCGCAACAAGGGCAAAGGAGTCCAGCAGGTCGACGAAGAGGACATCGAGTTCATCGTGTCGCGCTGGACCGGCATCCCACTCTCCAAGCTCGAAGAGAAGGAGTCAGAAAAGCTCGCCCGCATGGAAGAAGCGCTCCATGGCCGCATCATCGGCCAGCACGACGCCGTGGCGGCCGTGTCTCGGGCCATCCGGCGCTCGCGGGCGGGCCTCAAGGACGCCAAGCGACCCGTGGGCTCATTCATCTTCCTCGGTCCGACCGGCGTGGGAAAGACCGAGTTGGCCCGTGCCCTCGCCGAGTACCTCTTCGGTGACGAGAACGCCCTCATCCGCGTCGACATGTCGGAGTACATGGAGAAGTTTTCGGTGTCGCGCCTGCTCGGCGCGCCTCCCGGGTACGTGGGCTACGAAGAAGGAGGCTTCCTCACCGAGAAGGTGCGGCGGCGTCCATATTCGGTGGTGCTCTTCGACGAGATCGAGAAGGCCCATCCCGACGTCTTCAACATGCTGCTCCAGGTGCTCGACGACGGTCGACTGAGCGACTCGCTCGGGCACGTGGTGGACTTCAAGAACACGATCCTGATCATGACGTCCAACCTGGGCACCAGCCTGATCGGCAAGCGCGTGTCGCCCGGGTTCCTGCAGGAGTCGGACGAGGCATCCTACGAGAAGATGAAGGATCGCGTGATCGAAGAGCTCAAGCGCGCGTTCCGGCCGGAATTCCTCAACCGGATCGACGAGACCGTGGTCTTCCACGCACTCTCCGCCGCGCACATCAAGGAAATCATCCGGCTCATGATCGGTCGGATCAACAAGCAACTGTCCGAAAAGGGCATCGAGCTGATGCTCACCGAAGGCGCCGAGCAGGCTTTGGCGGAGAAGGGCTACGACCCGACCTACGGTGCCCGCCAGCTACGGCGGACGATCCAGAAGCACATCGAAGATCCGTTGGCGGAGGCGATCGTGCGCGGCCAGATTTCGGAGAGCGCGCGCATCGAGGTAGACATTGACGGGGGCAACTTCGTGTTTCGAGAGGCCCGGCCCGTGGACGCCCCCCTCGAGCTTGCAGAGCATTAGGCACTGATCGCCCGAGCCTGACTGCCCGGTGTGCGCTAGGGGGCGCGTGCGTCTCTCCGTTCTTTGTGCGTGCGCGGCCCTGCTGGTGGCGGTGCCTGCTCTCGCCCAGCTTCAGCCGTCTCGCCCCATCACCATCCGCGACATCACCGTCGAAGGAAATCGCCGCGTCCAGGAGGCGGTGATCCTCGGGCGCGTCCAGACGAAGGCGGGCGGCTTCTTCAATCCCTCTCAACTCTCGGAGGACGTGCGCGCCGTCTTTGCCCTGGGATTCTTCGACGACGTCCAGCTCAAGGTGGAGGACTTCGAAGGCGGGGTGAAGGTGACGTTCGTGCTCGTCGAGCGCCCGTTCATCCGCGACATCGACTTCACCGGAAACAAGAAGCTCGCGACCAGCGATCTCCAGGAGAAGATCGACCTCAAGCTCGGCAGCGTGTACAACCCGGTGGTGGTGCAGAAGGCCAAGGAAGTGCTCCAGGATCACTACGAGTCCGAGGGCTATTTCGAGGTCCAGATCACCCCGGAAGTGGAGAAGTTCGCCGACGGGGACGTGAAAGTCGTCTTCAGCATCAACGAGGGGCGCCGGATCACCATCGACAAGATCGTCATCCGGGGCTCCAAGGGACTCCCCGAGAGCCAGATCAAGGAGATCCTGGGCACCCAGGAGCGGGAGTACTGGATCCTGCCCGGGAAGCTCCAGCGCCAGCGTCTCGACGAGGACGTCGAGCGCATCCTCGCCCTCTACAACGACCACGGCTACATCCAGGCGCGCGTCGATGGCCACGAGGTCCAGCTGGACCGCGAGCGGGCGCGAGTAACCTTGATCTTCACGGTCGTGGAGGGCCCGCAGTACCGACTGGAGAGCCTCTCCGTCACGGGCGTGACCCTGTTCCCGGAGGTCGAGGTCCGTCGCGTGATCAAGCTCAAGATCGGGGACGTCTTCTCCCGCTCCCAGCTGCGGGACTCTCTGCGCGAGGTCACCGATCTCTACAGCACCATCGGACACGCCTCGGCCGACGTGAGTCCCCGGACCGAACAGGTGGAGTCGACGGCCAAGGTCAGCCTCGTGCTCGACATCAACGAAGGCCCCGAAACGTATGTGGAGCGCATCAACATCACCGGCAACGTGCGCTCCCAGGACAAGATCCTCCGCCGCGAGATCCCCATGCACGAGGGCGAGCTGTTCACCCTCCAGAAGATGCAGCGGGCCAAGCAGCGGCTGAACAATCTCGGGTTCTTCGAAATGGTCAACGTCAGCACCTCGCCCGGCTCCGACAAGACGAAGGTCATCGTCAACGTGGAAGTCAAGGAGCGGCCCACCGGGATCTTCTCTCTCGGTGGTGGCTTCTCCTCGGCGGACAGCTTCCTCGGCACCATCGACCTCGCCCAGCGCAACTTCCTGGGGCGCGGGTGGGAAGCCTCGATCCGCCTGCGACTGGGGGCCAACACCCAACAGGGCGTCGTGAGCTTCACCGAGCCCTGGCTCTTCGACCGCCCCTTGGCCGCCGGCTTCGATCTGTTCAGCACGTCCCGCCACTTCACCGACTACGACTACGACCAGCTCGGCTTCGGGCTCCGCCTCAGCCACCCGTTCCTCGAGTACTGGCGATGGCATTCCCAGTACCGAATCAGCCGCGACAAGATCAGCCACCTGTCGGAAGAGAGCACGCCCGCCCTGCAAGACCAGCAGGGTACCCGCTACAGCTCGCTCGTCTCAGGAGGGGTGACCCGCGACAGTCGCGACAGCGTTCAACTCCCCTCCCGCGGCGGCCTGCTGAGCGCGGTGGTCGACGTGGCCGGCCTGGGCGGCGACGTCCATTACGTCAAGTCGATCGCCAACGCCACGTACTTCAAGCCGCTCTGGCTTGGCCACATCCTGTCGGGCCGCATCGAAGGCGCCTACGGGTTCAGCCTCGACAACAAGGATTTTCCGCTGTTTGAGCGGTTCTACCTGGGCGGCCCCAACAGCATTCGCAGCTTCAAGTTCAGGAAGATCTCGCCGGTGGACGCGAATGGCTTCGCGACCGGTGGTACCAGCGAAGTCCTCGGCAACCTCGAGTACATCGTGCCCTTGCCGTTCAGCATCCGGGTCGCCGGGTTCTTCGACATCGGCAACGTCTACGGGTTCTCGACGAAGTTCGACCTGACCAACACGCGAGAGGCGGTCGGGGGAGGGATCCGCTGGTTCTCCCCGTTTGGGCCCATCCGTGTCGACTACGGAATCAACGCCGATCGGCGGAAGGGCGAGGATTTCGGCGCGCTCAACTTCTCGGTGGGCTCGCCGTTCTAGGAGGGGGTATGAAGGGAGTCGTGGCTGCACTGGTCGTCGTCGTGGGCGCCGTGCTCGTGGGAACTTCGATGGCGCACGCTCAGGCGCCGGCCGCCTCACCGGCGGGCGCGCGCGTTGCCTTCATCGATGTGCAACGGGTCCTCGCGCGTTCGGCCGCTGGAGTGGCCGCTCGCGAGGCCCTCGAGAAGGACCGGGCCACCATGCAGAAGGAGATGGATGGCAAGCGCCAGGAGCTGGAGAAACTCCGCGATGAGTTGGAAAAGCGCGGCCCGCTCATGACGGCCGAGGCCCGGCGCGAGAAGGAGGAGCAGCTCGAACGCAAGCGCCGCGACGCCACCCGCCTCGCCGACGACTTCCAGCGCGAGCTCCAGCGCAAGGAGCAGCAGCTCGGCTCCAAGGTCCTTCAAGACCTCGTAGGATTGATCGAGCGCTACGGCAAGCAGAAGGGTTACCAGATGATCGTGGAAAAGCGTGGCGCCGGGGTGATCTACGGCGCTCCCGAGGTCGACATCACGGACGAGATCATCCGGACCTACGACCAGGAAGCGGTGACCGCGAAAGGCAAGAAGTAACGGCAATGGGCGGTGCCGGGTTCACCCTCGGCCAGCTCGCGGCGGCACTGAAGACGACCGTGGACGGTGACGCGACGCGAGTGGTCACCGGCGTCGCCTCGCTGGAGGCGGCCGGCCCCGAGCACGTCGCGTTCGTCGCCGACGGACGCTACCGGCGGGCCGCCCTCGCCTCGCGAGCCGGAGCCTTCCTCGCCGCCGACGATGTCCACGATCTTCCGGCGCCGGTCATCCGCTGCCGCGAGCCACGCCTCATGCTCATCGAGCTGCTCCATCTCTTCCACCCGCCGCCGACCGCCGTTCCCGGCGTCAGCGCAGCAGCACGGGTCGCGTCGGACGCCCGGGTCCATCCCACGGCGGCCATCGGCGCGCTGGCCGTGGTCGGAGCGGGGGCGGTGATCGGCCCCGGTGTACACGTCCATCCCCTCGTCTCCGTGGGCCCCGCGGCCGAGATCGGTGAAGACTCGATCCTTCATCCCGGTGTCGTGGTAGGCGATGGCGTGCGCGTGGGTCGTCGGGTGATCGTCCACGCCGGCGCGGTGCTGGGGGCGGATGGCTTCGGCTACACCTGGGATGGCGCGGCCCATCGTAAGATTCCCCAGGTGGGAACCGTGATCATCGAAGACGACGTCGAGATCGGCGCCAACACCACCATCGATCGCGGTACCCTGGGGCCCACGCTCGTCCGGCGGGGTGTCAAGATCGACAATCTCGTCATGGTGGCCCACAACGTGGAGATCGGCGAGGACACCGTGATCGCGGCCCAGACCGGCATCTCGGGATCGTGCCGCATCGGAAGGGGCGTCGTGTTGGGTGGACAGGTGGGGGTCGCCGATCACATCACGATCGGCGACGGCGCCGTCGTGAACGCGCAGTCCGGAGTGACGTCCGACGTTCCCGCCGGCGCGAAGTTCGCCGGCTCGTACGCCCGCCCGGTCGTCGAGCACCATCGGATCTGGGTCGCCGAAGCTCGCCTGCCGGAAGTGCTGCACCGGCTCCGCGCGCTGGAGCGCAAGCTCGAGGAGCTGACGAAGGGTGAGTGAGTTGATCCACCCCACGGCCGTCGTCGATCCGAAAGCGCAGCTCGGACCGGGTGTGAAGATCGGTCCATTCTGCGTCGTGGGATCGCAGGCGAAGCTGGCCGCCGAGGTCGATCTCGGTCCGCACGTCGTCATCGAGGGCCGCGTCGAGCTCGGGCCGGGCGTGCGCGTCGGTCCCGGCACCGTCATCGGCACGGACCCGCAGGACCTCAAGTTCAAGCCTTCGACCGTGTCCGGCGTCCGGGTCGGGGCAGGGACCGTCATCCGCGAACACGTCACCATCCATCGCGCGACGAAGCCGGACGGCTTCACCGAAGTGGGTGCGGGCTGCCTCCTCATGTCGACCTCCCACATCGCCCACGACACGCGGGTCGGCGACGGCGCCGTCATCGTCAGCTTCGTCGCGGTCGGTGGGCACGCCGAGATCGGGGAGCACGCGACGCTCGGCGGTGTCAGCGGCGTGGTCCAGTTCACCCGGATCGGCGCCTTCGCCTTCGTGGGCGGCTGCGCCAAGATCAGCTGCGACATCCCGCCCTACGTCGTGGCCGATGGCGTTCCCTGCGTGGCCCACGGCATCAACGTGGTGGGCCTGCGTCGGGCCGGCATGCCCCCGGCCGAGCGTCGCGTGCTGCAGGAAGCCTATCGCCTGCTCTATCGGAGCGGTCTGGCGCCCGGCCGCGCTCTCGAGCGGATGCGCAGCGAGTTGCCGGCGCTGCCCGCGATCACGCGCCTCATCGAGTTCGTCGCCGCGCCCTCCCGCCGCGGCCTCGTTCCGCCCCCGGGCGGCTGGCGGGGCTCGGCCGCCGAGAGCGCCGAAGGCCTCGAGCGCGAGGTCGTGTGATGCCGACGAGCGAGCGTCGCCTGCGCGCGGGCGTGATCGGCGTCGGCCACATGGGCCAGTACCACGCGCGCGTGTATGCGGAGTTGTGGGACGTCGATCTGGTCGGCGTCGTGGACATCGACGGCGATCGGGCCCGCGAGGTGGCCGCCCATTACGACACAGTTGTCTTCCCCGACCATCGCGATTTGATCGGACGCGTCGACGTCGCCAGCATCGCCGTGCCGACCGAGCAGCATTTCCACGTGGCCCGCGATCTGCTCGAGGGCGGGGTGAGCGTCCTCATCGAAAAGCCGATCACGCCGACGCTGGAGGAGGCGCGGGAGCTGTTCGCGCTGGCCCGGCGGACGGATGGCCTGCTCCACGTCGGTCACGTCGAGCGATTCAACGGCGCCGTCCAGGAGCTGCGCAAGATCGTCGAGAACCCGCTCCTGATCGAATCGCGGCGGATGGGGCCCTTCGTGCCGCGCGTGCAGAAGGACACCGTGGTCATGGATCTGATGATCCACGATCTCGACATCGTCCTCGCCCTCGTCGATGCGCGGCCACGCCGGATCACCGCCTTCGGCGCCTCGGTCCATTCCGACGTCGCCGACGTCGCCAACGTCCAGATCTGGTTCGACTCCGGCACGATCGCCACCATCACGGCCAGCCGGGCCACCGAGGAGAAGATCCGGACGTTGGCCATCACTCAGCCCGACGCCTACATCGTGCTCGACTACCTGGTGCAGGACATCCAGATCCACCGGCGGGCGGCCCAGGAATCGCGGCCGAACCGCGAGTCGATCCGGTACCGTCAGGCCTCTTTCGTCGAGCATTTGTTCGTCCACAAGGACAACCCGCTGAAGCTCGAGATCCTGCACCTCGTTGGGGCCGCTCGCCGCGCCAAGAGTGGCGGCCCGGTGGAGCTTGCCGAGACCGAGAACCTCCGCTCACTGGCCATGGCGCTGGAGATCGAGCGCATGATTCGCGACGGCCGGTGCGAGACGGCATGGCCGGAGGATCTGCCGTGGAGCGCGCGCTCGCAGTGATGTGCGGCGCCGGCGTGTTGCCGGCGCTGGTGGCGGCGCGCGCGCGAGCCGACGGCTGGCGGGTGATCGCCTTCACCTTCGACGGCGCCGCCGATCTGAGCGCCCAGGCGGCCCGCGTGATTCCCAGCCGCCTCACCGAGGTCGCGCCGGTGCTCGCCGAGCTGAAGGACGAAGGCGTGAGCGCAGCCGTGCTGGCCGGACGCTTCTCGATGACGGACGTGTTGAAGACGCGGACGGCCTCGGCCGATGACGCGGCGCGGTCGCTTCACGATCGCGCCGGCTCACGAGTCGACCGCCGGCTCGTCGACGCCATCATCGCGGTGTTCGCCAGCGTGGGTGTCGAGGTCCTCGATCAACGGCGTTTCTTCGGCGATCTCGTTCCCAGCGCCGGCTGCTGGGGGCGGCGCCAGCCGACGGCCGAAGAGTGGACCGAGATCCGGCGTGGCCTCACGGTGGCTCGTGCCATGGCCGAGGCGTCCATCGGGCAGACCGTCGTGCTGAGATACGGCGCGGTGGCGGCGGTCGAGGCCGTGGAAGGGACGACCGAGGCGATTCGTCGCGGCACCGCGCTTGCCGGGAACGGCGCCGTCATCGTGAAGGCGACGGCGCGGGCCCACGATTACCGCTTCGACACACCCACCGTCGGCCCCGAAACGGTCGCCGCCGCAGTGGACGGCGGCGCCGCCGTCCTCGCGGTGGAGGCGGGCCGAGTGGCGATCCTCGACCGCGATGAAGCGGTACGCGTAGCCGATGCGGCCGATCTCAGCTTGCTCAGCGTCGATGACGCCGGCTGAGTCGAGGCGCCGTCCCGTCGTCATGTTGTCGGCGGGCGAGGTGTCGGGCGACCTCCACGGCGGAGCGCTGGCGGCGGCCCTGCGCCGGCTTTCGCCCGAGGTGCGGCTGCTCGGAATGGGCGGTGAGCGGATGGCGGCGGCCGGAGTGGAGTTGCTGGCCGATGCGCGTCAGATGGCGATCGTTGGGTTTACCGAGGCGCTGCGACGGTTGCCGGCCGTTCGACGCCGGTTCGCCCGGCTTCGCGACGCCATGCTCACCCAGCACCCCGACGTGCTCGTGACGATCGATTATCCGGGATTCAACCTGCGCCTGGCCGAGGTGGCGCGCGCCGCCGACATTCCCGTCGTGTATTTCGTGCCTCCGCAGATCTGGGCGTGGCGGGCCGGTCGGATCCGCGTGATTCGTGAGCGCGTAAGCCTGGTCCTGGCGGTGTTTCCCTTCGAGCGTCCGCTCTACCGGCAGGCCGGAGTTCCCGTCGAGTTCGTCGGCCATCCGATCGCCGACGCGCTGGTCGGCGCGCCGAGTCGAGCCGATGCCCGCCGTCGCCTCGGCCTCGCCGAGAGCGATCTCGTGATCGGTCTCCTGCCCGGCAGCCGAGCGCTCGAGATCGCACGCCTGACGCCGATCATTCGCGACGCCGTGGCCACAGTGGCCTCACGCCATCCGCGCGCTCGATTCGTCCTGGCGCTGGCGCCGACCGTGACGGCGGCCGACGTCAGCGCGCATTTCGGAGCGAGTCAGCGCATCGACGTGGTGACCGACGCCCACGCCGTGATGAGCGCCTCGGATCTGCTCCTGGCGACGTCGGGCACGGCGACGCTGGAGGCGGCGCTGCTCGGAGCGCCGATGGTGGTGATCTACCGCTTCTCCTGGCTCAGCCAGATGGTCGGCCACGCCGTCCTCCGCATCCCGTGGATCAGTCTGCCCAACATCATTCTCGGTCGCGGCGTGGTCCCGGAGTTGTTTCTGCGACATGAAGTCACGGCCGAGCGGCTGGCCGCGACCGCGCTGCGCCTGATCGAGACGCCGGGCGCGCTCGATGCGCAGCGATCCGCGTTTCGTGAGCTGGCCGCCGAGGTCGGCGAGCCCGGCGTCGCTCAGCGGGCGGCAGCCCGGGTGCTGTCGATCATCGGCACGTCGCAGGGACGTCACGAGAGCATCGGCATCCCGGTGACGGTGTCGCCGCGCCTGGCCGGGGCGTCGTGAGCTCCGCGGCGCTCACCGCGTTGGCGCCGGCGGCCGCGTCCGCGATCGTGGTGTCACTGGGCGCAACGCTCCGGGTGCGCGCCGTCGGCATCGATCGACTGATGCCGCTCTGGGCGGCGGGCCGTCCGCTGATCTACGCGGTCTGGCATGGCCGCATCGTGATGATGCCGTGGCTCAACGCCTGGCTGCGACGCACGCGCGGCGCACGCCCCGTCGCCGTTCTCGCCAGCCGCTCGCGAGACGGCGAGATCGTGAGCCGCTACGTCGCGCGATTCGGCCTCGCCACGGTGCGCGGTTCGTCGTCGCGCGGGGGCGCCGGAGCCCTGCGAGCGCTCGTCGCCGCCGTGCGAGCGGGCGGGGACGTCGCCGTCGTCCCGGACGGGCCCCGAGGCCCGCGGCATCAACTCCAGCCCGGCGTGGTGACGCTGGCTGCGCTCACGGACGCGCCCATCGTCCCGATGGCGTTCTCGGCCCGACCAGCGCGGCGGCTCCGGAGCTGGGACGAGCAACTGATTCCGCTTCCGTTCGCCCGCAGCGCGCTGGTCTTCGGTGAGCCGATCTCCGTCCCTCGCGATGCGGATCGCGAGCGCGCGGCCAAGGACGTCGAGCGGGCGTTGAACGACGCCACGGCGGACGCCGACCGCCAGGTTGCCTCGTGATTCACCGGCTCTACACCGTGTCGCTGGGCGGTGTGGTGGCGGCGTATGCGCCGATGGCGCTCTACCGACGATTTCGACGCGGCGTGCCGCTTCATCTCCGCGCGCGTCTCGGGTTCGGTGCCGCTCGCGCGGCCAGCCCGACCGCGTGGGTGCATGCCGTGTCAGTCGGGGAGACCATCGCCGCGCTCCCGCTCATCGAGGGCATCCGGCGACTGGCACCGGCGCTGCCGCCGGTCGTCACCACCGTCACCGATACGGGGGCCCGCGTCGTGAGCGAGCGTTTGGGTGATCGCGTCATCCATCGCTTCTTTCCCCTCGACTTTCCGGGTGCGGTCCGGCGTGCGCTCGATGCGATCAATCCCGCATTCCTGGTCTGCATGGAGACCGAGATCTGGCCCAACATGCTCCGGGTGCTCGCCCAGCGCCGCGTGCCGGTCATGATCGCCAACGGCCGGGTGTCCGATCGCTCGTTTCGACGCTACCGTCTGGTGCGGCCGTTGCTGCGCCACGTGCTCGATCACGTCACGGTCTTCGCCATGCGATCCGAAGAAGACGCGCAGCGGATGATCGCGCTGGGGGCGCGCCCCGAGCGCGTCTTCGTCACCGGCAACATCAAGCACGAGCCCCTGCCGGAGGCGGGCGGCGTCGAGTTGTGGCAGCGTCTGCTCGGCCTCGCTCCCGAGCAGCGTGTCTGGATCGCCGGCAGCACTCACCACGGCGAGGAAGCGGCGGTGCTCGACGCCCACGCGGCCGCGTGTCGTGCCTGGCCGGACCTCGTGCTCGTGCTGGCGCCGCGCCATCCCGAGCGGGTCGGCGAAGTGGTGGCGCTCGTGGGCGCCCGTGGCTGGCCGGTCGTCAAGCGGAGCGAGCTTCCCCGCGAGCGCCAGCGCGGCGCGGTCATCGTCCTCGACACGGTGGGCGAGCTGGCCCCGCTCTACGGCATCGCCGACGTCGTCTTCGTCGGCGGTAGCCTGGTGGTGGCGGGAGGCCACAACATGCTCGAGCCGGCGCAGCGTCGCAAGCCTGTGCTCTTCGGCCCCCACACGGCGAATTTCAAGGAAGCGGCCGCGCTCCTCGTGCAGGGCGGTGGCGGCATCGTCGTTCGCGACACGGCCGCGCTGGCGACGGAGCTGTCCCGGCTACTCGGCGATCCCGCGCTGCGCGCGAAGATCGGCGGGCTCGCCCACGAGGCGGTGGCCGGTCGCCACGGCGCGGTGAAGGCGACCCTCGACCTCGTGGAGCGATTCCTGCTCCCGGCCGGCGCCTCATGACGCGCGAGAACACCGGCGCTCGGTTCGTGCAGGGCTGGGAGCGCGGCTTCGCGCCGCCGGCCGCGGCGGTGCTCGGGACGCTCGCCAGCGGCTATCGGCGATTCCTCGGCGCTCGCGAATGGCTCTATGAGCAGGGTGTGCTCCGCTCGCGTGATCTGGGCCGGCCCGTCGTCGCCATCGGCAACCTCACGGTCGGGGGCACCGGAAAGACGCCCGCCGTGGAGATGGCGGTGCAGACGCTGCTCGAGCTCGGGCACCGCCCGGTCGTGGTGAGCCGTGGCTATCGCCGTCAGAGTCGAGGCGTGCAGATCGTCGCCGACACGTCGAGCGTCCGGCTCGATGCCGAGGAGGCCGGCGACGAGCCGTTCCTCCTTGCGCGCCGGTTGCCCGGCGTTCCGGTCGTCGTCGGCAGCAACCGCTATCTGGCCGCGCGCCTGGCCATGTCGCGCTTCCCCGTCACCGCGATCGTCCTCGACGACGGCTTCCAGCACCGCACGCTCGACAAAGATCTCGAGATCGTCATGGTGCGTGCTCACCATCCGTGGGGCAACGGCCAGCTCCTGCCCGGCGGGCCGCTGCGGGAGCCCCTGTCAGCGCTCGCGCGCGCGCATCTGATCGTGACCACCGGCGCCCGGACAGAGACGGACCTCGCCGAGGTGCGCGCGACTGCGGAGGTCCACGCTCCCGGCGTGCCCGTGCTGGCCGCGCGTCACCGCGCGGTCGAGTGCTGGGAGGCCGAGCGCATGCGCCCCCATCGCCTGGGCGAGCTGACCGGAGCGCGGATGCTGGCCTTCGCCGGCATCGCGGCGCCGGCCGGCTTCGAGACGACGCTGGGCGAGCTGGGCGTCGACACCGCCGCGTTCGTGACCTTCGCCGACCACTACTGGTACAAGCCCGACGACTTGCGACGGCTCGACGAGCGCGCGGCATCGCTCGGCGCCGCCGGGCTCGTCACCACCGAGAAGGACTGGGTGCGACTGCGCCGGCTCCCGCTTCCCAAGCGGCCGGTGTACGTCGTCAGCGTGCGATTGGAGCTGAGCGCCGGCCACGCGACGTGGCGGGCCGCGTTCGAGCGCGCATGCCCGAAACGCTGATCGTTCGCCTGCCCAACTGGCTGGGCGACACGGTGATGGCCGTGCCGACGGTGCGTGCGCTCAGAAAGGCGCGCCGGCAGGCAAGGCTCGTGCTCGCCGGGCCGTGGTCCGGACTCTTCGTCAAGCAAGATCTCGCCGACGTGCTGGTGGACTATCCGCGTGCGTGGAGCGGCCGAATGCGCGCGGCCGACACCGTGCGTGGTCTGAGCGCTGACGTGGCGGTGCTGCTACCGAACTCGTTCGAGGCCGCCGCCGCGGCCTGGTACTGGCGCGCCCGGCGGCGCATCGGCTTCGCGGCGGGCGGCCGTGACTGGTGGCTGACCGATCGCGTGCCGCTTCCGTCGCCGCGCGAGCACCAGATCGACGAGTACCGGATGTTGCTGGAGCCCCTCGGCGTGCGATCGTCGGACGCGGTGCCCGCCCTGACGCCGCCACCGTCCGGCGGCGACGAGCGCACGACCGTGCGGGCGCTGCTCGCCGAAGCCGGCGCCGGCGGTGGCCCGCTGATCGGCGTCCACCTCGGCGCGGCCTTCGGGCCGTCGAAGATCTGGCCCGTCGAGCGACTCGCGGAGTTCTGCGCGCTCGCTCGGAGCGATGATGCCGTCCCCGTGCTCATGGGCGCTCCCGATGACGAGCCGCTCGCGCGCGCCGTCACCTCGCGCACCGACGTTGCGAGCCTGGTGGGACGCGACCGTCCGGATCTTCTGACCGCACTCTTGAGCGAGCTCGACGTCGTCGTGTGCGGCGACACCGGCGTCGGTCATCTCGCCGCGGCGCTGGGAACGCCGGTCGTCACGCTCTTCGGCCCCACCGACTGGCGACTGACGGCGCCTCGCGGTCCCGCCGAGGTCGTGCGGCATCCGACTCCGTGCTCGCCGTGCTTCTATCGCGAGTGCCCGATCGATCATCCGTGTCTGCGCGGCGTCACCGCAGTCGCCGTCGCCGAGCGCGTGCGCCGCCTCCTGGTCGGAGCCGAGGCCCCGACACGATGAGCCTCACCGTCCTGCATCTCGCCGCCAACCGCTGGTGGACGGGCAGCGCCGATCCCGTGATCCATCTCGCGATCGGCCTCCGCGCCCGCGGCCATCGTGTCCTGCTCGGCGTCATCCCGGGCGACCGCTTCGAGACCAAAGCGCGCGCCGCCGGTGTCGACGTCCTGCCCGGCCTCACCCTGCAGGCGCGGCTGCAACCGCTCGCGCTCCTGCGCGACGTCCGGAGGCTGAGCGCGGTCATCCGGGACGAAGGCGTCGACGTCATCCATTGCCACCATTCGCACGACCACTGGCTCAGCATGCTGATCCGTGATGCGCACGACGATCGGCTGGTGCCCGTGGTCAGGACGTTCCACGCCTTCCGTGCCGTCAAGAGCGGACGGCTGGCGCGCTGGCTGCACCGGCGCACGGCGGCGGTGTTCGCCGTGTCCGGTCAGATCGAGGCGCGCTGCCGGGACGTCGGGATTCCCGCCGGTCGTGTGTTCCGCGTGCCGGGCGTGACCGATCTGCCGCGCTTCGCCGGGGACGTCGATCTGCGACCGATCCGCGACGAGCTGAAGCTCGGCACGGCGCCGGTGATCGTGTCCGTCGCGCGGCTCGCCCACAATCGTGGCCACGAAATCTTGCTCTCGGCGTTCCGAATGCTGCTCGAAAAGTTTCCCGAGGCGCGGTTGCTGCTCGTGGGCAAAGGAGAGGCGCGGCCGCGGCTCGAGGCGCTCGTCGCCACGACCGGCCTCTCCGAGCGCGTCATCTTCACCGGCTACCGCGACGGCGACTTGCCCGCGGTCCTCGCCGCAGCCGACTGCTTCGTGTTGATGGCCGCGGGCGCCGACGAATCGTGCCGGGCTGCTCTGGAGGCGATGGCGGCGGGGCGACCGGTGGTGGCGCGCGCGGTCGGTGCGCTGCCCGACACGATCGTGCCCGGTGAGACCGGGCTGCTCGTCGACGATGACCGCCCGGAGAGCGTGATGCTGGCGCTGGCCGCGATCCTCGGTGATCCGGAGCGAGCTCGGGCGATGGGGCTGGCCGGCCGCCGGCGCGCCGAGCGCGAGTTCGTCCCCGAGCGCGCGGTGTCCGTGGTGGAGGACGTCTACCGGTCGTTGCCATGAAGATCCTGCACCTGATGTCATGTCGTGGCTGGTCGTCTGACGCCTACTGGGCAACGCGCCTGACCCGAGAGCTCGAGCGCCGGGGCCACGACGTGACGCTCGGCTGTCGCCGCGGCACCGACGATCGCGTCATCGATCGCGCGCGACGCGAGGGCGTCGAGCGGATCGAGACGTTCGAGTTCCGTAGCGGCACACGGCCGGGGCGCGACGTCGCCGACGTGCGAAGGCTTGCGGCCTCGCTGCCTCACGTCGACGTCGTCCACGTCCACCGCGGCAAGGAGCACTGGCTCGCCGCGCTGGCCAACCGTGTGAGCGCCACGCCGAGGCCGATCGTGAGGACCCGCCACATCGCGCAGGCGGTGTCGCCCCAC
>Ga0066710_100000967_pt1 | contig 19867 bp, 17 predicted proteins | sample GraSoiAngelo_159_FD_79666 | JGI IMG/M metagenome (GOLD analysis project Ga0066710, IMG submission 79666) | Grasslands soil microbial communities from the Angelo Coastal Reserve, California, USA - 14_1009_16_40cm | ecosystem: Environmental > Terrestrial > Soil > Grasslands | place: USA...
AATCGAGTCCGACATACTTCATCTCGGGCCTCCTTCCCGATCGGATTCGTCACCGGAGAGTGTCTCCGGCAAGGAGGCCCTTCTTCATGACATTCCATAAACGGCTCCATACCCACCGCACGTTCAACAACGAGCAAGTCGGCCTGAACGAGAAAGCGCCGACGTGCGGCGCTTTTGCAGAGCCCTCTGACGGACTCGAACCGTCGACCCCCTCCTTACCATGGAGGTGCTCTACCAGCTGAGCTAAGAGGGCGAGCGGGGGAAGTCTAGCCCGCCTTAGAGTCGCCCGGTGCGCTCGGGACGGACACTGACGGTCGTCGGATGTCACGCCGGCGGGGAGGTCGGCAACGTCGTCGTCGGCGGAGTGCTGCCGCCGCCCGGCGAGACGGTCTTCGAGCAGATGCAGGCGTTGCGCGCGGACGACTCGCTCCGCCGCCTCCTTCTGCGCGAGCCGCGCGGCAGCGTTGCCGTGCACGCGAACCTCATCGTTCCCTCGACTCGCGACGATTGCGACGCGGGCTTCATCATCATGGAGCCGACCGAGTACCCCGCGATGTCGGGATCGAACACGATCTGCGTGGCGACCGTGCTGCTCGAGACGGGGATGGTCGAGATGCGCGAGCCCGAAACGACGCTGCGGCTCGAGGCTCCGGCCGGTGTCGTCCAGGTGCGCGCCGCGTGCCGCGACGGCCGCTGCGAGAGCGTCGAGCTGACGAACGTTCCCTGCTTCGTCGACCGGCTCGACGCGCTGCTCGAGGTCGACGGAATCGGAACGTTGACGGTCGACGTTGCGTTCGGCGGCATGTGGTATGCGATCGCCGACGCGGAGGCGCTTGGGTTCGTGCTCGAGCCGTCGGAGGCACGGGAGCTCGCGCTCATCGGCGAGCAGATCCGCCTCGCCGCGCGCGAGCAGTTGCCGTGCGCGCATCCGGAGAACCCACAGATCGCGGGGGTCAGCATCGTGCAGATCGCGGAGCCGTGGCAAGGCGTCGGCGCCGTCTCGAAGAACGCGGTCGTCGTCGCGCCCGGCCGGCTCGACCGCTCGGCGACCGGCACCGGGCTTTCCGCGCGCATGGCCGCCCTCCACGCCCGCGGCTCGATGCGCGCCGGCGACGCGATGACGCACGCGTCGGTGATCGGCTCGACCTTCGGCGGGCGGATCGTCTCCGAGACGACGGTCGGCGACCGACCGGCGATCGTCCCGGCGATCCGCGGCAGCGCCTGGATCACCGCGATCACGCAGGTGCTCGTCGACCCGACCGATCCGTTCCCCGAGGGCTATCTGCTCTCGGACACCTGGCCCGGGCCCGACGTGCAGGAGTGAGGTTCCGCGAGCTGATCGAGTCCGTGACGCCGGAAGGCCGGCGGACGCGGATCGTCGCGATCGACGGTTGCGGCGGTTCCGGTAAGTCCGAGTTCGCGGCGGAGCTCGCGCGCGTGCTCCCGAACGCGACGGTCGTGCATACGGACGGCTTCGCACGGCCGCACGTGCGCGGGTGGGAATGGAATCGGATGCGCGAGCAGGTTCTCGAGCCGATCCTGGCCGATCAACCCGGCCGATACCAGCGCTACGACTGGGAGACGGACGCTCCGGCGGAGTGGCACGACGTCCCGGTCGGCGGGACGCTGATCGTCGAAGGCGTCTCGTCCACGCGCCGCGAGCTCGGAACGTACTGGGACGTCGCGATCTGGGTCGAAGCGCCGTACGACGTCCGTCTGCGCCGCGGCGTCGCGCGCGACGGTGAGGCGCTTCGGGCGCGGTGGACGGACGTCTGGATGCCCGAGGAAGCGGAGTACGTCGCCGCCGAGCGCCCGGACCTGCGTGCCGACGTCGTCGCGGACGGCACGCAGCCGTTCGATGTCTGAGCGAGTGGGGGCGGGAGGATTCGAACCTCCGTAGGCTGAGCCGACGGGTTTACAGCCCGTTCCCTTTGGCCACTCGGGCACACCCCCAGGGAGCGCCATTGTAGCCTTGACGATTGTGGAGTCGTTCGACGCGGTCGTCGTCGGCGCCGGTCCGGCCGGCTCGACGGCCGCGCACCTGCTCGCGCGCGAGGGCGTCTCCGTCCTGCTCGTCGACCGCGCGGTCTTTCCGCGCGACAAGCCTTGCGGAGGCGGGCTGACGGGGCGCGCCGCCCGCCTGCTGCCGTGCTCGGTCGACGCTGTGGTCGAGGACAGGATCGAGGTCGCCGAGGTACGTCTTCGGTACCGCTCGAGCTTCCAGCGGCGGGCGCGGGCGCCGCTCGCGCTGATGACGCAGCGGCGGCGGCTCGACGCGTTCCTCGTCGATCGTGCAGCCGCGGCCGGTGCAGACGTGCGCGACGGCGTCAAGGTGAGCGACGTTCGCGAAGACGCGCTCGTCGTCGGCGGCCGTGAGATCGCGACGCGCGCGCTGATCGTCGCCGACGGCGCGAACGGTCCCACCGGCCGCGCCGTCGGGCTCGGCGGCGACGTCGTCCACGGTGTCGCCCTCGAAGGCAACGCGCCGTATCCGAACGAGCGCTATCGCTCGCGGATGGTGCTCGAGTTCGCCATCGTTCCCGGCGGATACGGCTGGGTGTTTCCGAAGGGCGACCACGTCAACGTTGGCGTCGGCGGGTGGCAGAGCGAGGGACCACAGTTGCGGGCGCATCTCGCGCGGCTGTGCACCGAGCACGGCATCGACGAAGCGACGGTGACAGAAGTTCGAGGTCACCGGCTCCCGATGCGCCGCTCCGAGAACCGCATCGCGCGCGGACAGGTCGCGCTTGTCGGCGACGCGGCGGGTCTCGTCGACCCGTTCTCGGGTGACGGGATGTACGAGGCGCTCGCGAGCGCCCGGTTTGCGGCGGCGGCGGTGCAGGAGCTGCTGGCGGGACGCGTCGCGGATCTCGGCGGTTACGCGGCCGCGGTCGGCCGTACGCTCGTTCCACTGACGGCTGCGGGCTGGGGGGCGAAGCTTGCGATGGACCGGTTCCCGCGTGCGACGTTCGCGTGCGTGCGGCTGCCGGTGACATGGCGTGTCGTCGAGAAGCTTCTGCTCGGAGAGCTCGGCCATCCGGGCGCGGCGCGCGGCGCCGATCGTGCGGCGGTCCGCCTGATCGAGGCGCTCGCCCGGCGCGCTTCCGCGGAGCCGGCGGCATGAAGGGCCTCTGGGCTGCCGCGGCGCTCTGCGCCGTCGCCGCCGGGCTCCCGGCTGCGGCCCCGGCCACGCGCACCGCGTATCCGTGCGAGCCGACTGCGATCGACGGCTTCGGCCCGTTCGGCCGCGCGCGGCCGCCGTTGCGGGCCAAGATCGGCACCGGCCACGTGCTCACCGGGACGGTGATCGCGGCGGACACCTGCAAGCCGCTCCGGGGCGTCGCGGTCGAGTTCATGCAGTCGAACGCGAACGGGGTCTACAAGCTTGCCGGCAGCGCCACCGTGCTGACCGACCGGGCCGGCCACTTCCGCTTCCAGGGGCCCATTCCGCCGCGATACGAGAGCCTGCCGCCGCACATCCACATCCGGATCGACGTGCCGGGCTACAAGCAGCTCCTGACGAGGTATGTGGTCGCCCAGGGCGAGCGCCGGGGCCGTGTGCGGCTCGTCCTGGAGCCGGATCAGCTCTAGCTTCGCGCGCGCGTCTACAGTAAAGCGCCGAGACCCGGCTCCGCCTAAAGCCCAGCGCCCCCCGCGCCGATGGAGTTCTTGCGATGGAACTCAACTCGCTCCTTCGCCGCGCCGTCGACCTCGGCTCGAGCGACATCCACCTCAAGATCGGCAAGCCGCCGATGCTCCGCCGCGACGGCGACCTCGGCCCGATGGAGGAGTGGCCCGAGCTGACCGAGGCCGATCTCGCGACGGCGCTCACGAGCGTCACGGCCAAGGCGCCGCACCGGTTGCAGCAGTTCCACGACTCCGGCGACCTCGACCTCTCGTACCAGGACGAGGACCTCCCGCGCTTCCGCGTCAACGCCTACCGGCAGCGCGGCGCAACCTCGTTCGCGCTGCGCGTCATCCCGAAGACGGTGCCGAACTTCGAGCAGCTCAACCTGCCCGCCGGCGTCCACAAGCTTGCGAACGAGCACCGCGGCCTCGTCCTCGTCACCGGCGCCACCGGCTCCGGAAAGACGACGACGCTCGCCGCGATGATCGACTACATGAACCGCAACCGGAAGCAACACATCATCACGATCGAAGACCCGATCGAGATCCTGCATCCGGACCACAACTGCATCGTCAACCAGCGCGAGGTCGGACTCGACACCGAGTCGTTCGGCCAGGCGCTGCGGCGCGCGCTCCGCCAGGATCCGGACACGATCCTGATCGGCGAGCTGCGCGACGCCGAGACGGCCCAGACCGCGCTCCAGGCGGCCGAGTCCGGCCACCTCGTCATGTCGACGCTGCACACGATCGACGCCGCCGAGACCGTCGGCCGCATGATCGAGTTCTTCCCGCCCGAGAAGCAGGAGGTCATCCGGTCGATCCTGGCCGGCGTCCTCCGCGGCGTGATCAGCCAGCGACTGCTGCCGAAGGTCGGCGGCGGACGCGTCGCCGCGGTCGAGGTGATGGTGATGAACACCCGCATCGCCGACCTGATCCGCGAGGCGCGCGCCGAGGAGATCACCGACGCCGTCGCCGAGGGCGAGTTCTTCCAGATGCAGACGTTCACGCAGGCGCTGATCGAGCACGTGCTCGCCGGGAACGTCGACCGCGAGATCGCTGCGAACGCGGCGACCAACAAGCACGACTTCCTCGTCTCGCTCGAGCAGGCGGAGAAGCGCAAGCGTGCCGAGGACGCCGCGGCCGCGCAGGAGGCCGAGCAGGCTGCGCACCAGACGCAGCCCGAGGCGGGGGGACTCGTCGCAGTCGAGCCGGCCGCGCAGTCGGTCGCTCCGCCGGTCGCCGAGGAAGGCTTCGGCGGCCTCAGGATCGCTGCCGCGGAGTAGACGTGCGCCGCATCGCCGCCGCCGCCGTCGTGATCGGCCTCGCCGTGCTCGGCGGCACCGCTCGCGCCGACACGTTCGCGATCGTCGATCCGAACGCGCCGGTCGTTCCGGGACTCACCGGTCTTCCGAGCGCCGAGCTTCCGAATCCGCCCGGCGGGATCACCGTCCCGCTCATGTTGAGCGCGCCGCCGGCGCAGCCGCAGCAGCTCGATTGGCCGCAGCTGCAGGGGCTCTGGCAGAGCGCGGGCGCCGCGTACGGGATCCCGTGGCAGGTGCTCGCGTCGATCAACAAGATCGAGTCGAACCTCGGCCGGAACATGGGCCCGAGCTCCGCCGGCGCGATCGGCTGGATGCAGTTCATGCCGTCGACCTGGATGCGCTGGGGCACGGACGCGAACGGCGACGGCGTCGCCGACCCGTGGAACGCCCAGGACGCCGTCTACTCCGCCGCGCGCTACCTCGCCGCCGCCGGCGGCGCGACGGACATCTCGCGCGCGGTCTTCGCCTACAACCACGCCGACTGGTACGTGCGGGAGGTCCTCGACCTCGCGCAGATCTACGGGCAGGGCGGCGACGTCGCCTTCACGCTCGACCAGATTCAGGTCGACCTCCAGAAGGCGCAGGAGAAGGTCGTCGATGCGAACCGCGAGGTGGTCGCGCAGGAGGCGCTCGTCCGCAAGCTCGAGCAGGCCCAGCGGCCGTGGCGCGCCCGCGAGGCCGCCGCCCGCGTCCTCTCCGACCGGCTCGCGGCCGGCAAGCAGGCCGCGCGCCTCGAGCTGAGCCGGCGGCTCGCCGTCGCCGAGGCCGACCGCCGACGCGCGAGGCTCGCGACCGCCGAGCAGGAGCTCGAGCAGGCCCGCACCCAGTCGCAGCCCGCCTCCTTCTCGCGCGGGGCGGGGACGCTCCTCCAGGCGCCGTCCTACTCGGGCAACTGGGTCTTTCCGGTCGGCGGCGGCCCGAGCGTCGTCTCGGTCGGCCACACGCACCACGACTATCCGGCGGCCGACATCGCCGCGCCCGCGGGCTCGCCCGTTTACTCGCTCTCGGACGCCGTGGTCACGCGGTCCTGGCATTTCCCCGACCCGCGCTGCGGGATCGGCCTGACGCTCCAGACCTCCGACGGCCAGAGCTGGACGTACTGCCACCTCGCCTACGAGGAGCCCGGCGTCGTCCCCGGCGCCCGGCTCACGGCGGGCCAGATCGTCGGCCTCGTCGGCTCGACCGGCCACGCCACGGGGCCGCACCTCCACCTCCAGCTCAACCCGCAAACCGAATACCCGCAGAACGAGCCGTGGTTCCAGGCCTTCGCGGGGGTCGCCTTCCGCTGGCAGGACGCCCCGACCCCGCTCGAGCCCTCCGACTCCTCCCGCTCCCTGGCCGGCTCGACCGGCGGGGCGCCTGTCTTCGCCGTCGTTCCCGACGCCGCTGTCCCTGCCGGCCAGGCTCCGAGTGACGTTGTCCTTTTCAACCGCTAAGAGGGCTCAACTCCCGGGCCTGTTCTGCCGATTGGGCCTGTGATGCTCGAGCGCCTGCCTGCCTTCGTCCCCCGGGTGATCCTGATCGCCGTCGTCGGCCTTCTCGCCACGGGTGGGCTGACGTATGCCGCCGAGCAGCAGCTCGCCGCCGCCCCTGCCCCGGTCGTTGCGCCTGCGCCGGTGCAGAAGCGCGCGACGCTGATCGTCCCCGATCTGCGCCGCCAGGCCTTCGTCTTCGCGAAGGGCCAGCTCCAGGACGCGGGCTTCTCCTGGCGCGTCGTCGGCGGCGTCCGAGGCTTCGCTGCGAACGTCGTCGTCGCCCAGTCGCCGGCCGCCGGCGTCAAGGTCTTCGACACCGGCGCCCCGCTGATCAAGCTCACGCTCTCCCGGAACCGGAAGTACGTCCAGTCGGGCGCGCCGGAGGACATCTCGCCCTACCGCGCGACGCCGATCCAGCTCGCCGACGCTCCGGTCGCGACGGCTCCGACGACCACGACGACGCCTGCGCCTGCGACGACGACGACCCCCGCGCCGGCTCCGGCTCCGGCCGCGACGACGCCCGCTCCGGCGACCCCCGCGCCCGCCGCCGCCACGACGACGGCAGCGCCCGAGATGGCCGCCGCGCCGGCCGCTCCCAAGGCGCGGTACCCCCAGGCCCGTCCCGCCGCCTTTGCCGCCGCCGGCGCGCCGAAGGAGCCGCTCGACGAGATGCCGCTCGTCGTCCGCGCGAACGCGCTCGGCAAGTGGCTCGAGACCCATCCGAAGCCGACCGACGCGAACGTCCGCCACTGGCTCTACCAGAACGAGTGGATCGTCACGGGAGCGAAGTTCGGCTGGTGGCGCGGCACCGACGCGCTGAAGGTGCTCGTCGCAGTCGACCGCCGCGCCGAGGCGGTCTGGGGCATCGGCTCGAAGAGCGAGGCCGCGGCCGCGCGCGCACTGACGGAGGTCGGGGCGCGATCCCAGTGAAGGCGCTCCGCCGGGAGAGCGGTTACACCGTGGTCGAGATGCTGATCGTCATGGTGGTGATGGGCATCGTGATCGGCGGGATCACAACCGCGTTCGTGAGCGGCTCGAAGGCCGAGCTCGACATGAACCGGCGATTTTCCGCGCAGCTGAGCGTGCGGCTCGCGATGACGCAGCTGCGCGCCGATGTCCATCTCGCCTGCAGCGCGACAGCGTCGGCAGGCCAGCTCCTGCTCTACCCGTCGGCGGGTTCTTCCAGCGCTGCGAGCTGCGCAGCCTCGCCGACGATCGCCTGGTGCACCGGGGCAAGCTCGACCGCGACGGGCCGGTACACGTTGTTCGAGGCCTCGGCCGCAAGCTGCAGCAACCCACCGGGCGGAAAGCCGTGGGCCGACTACCTGACGACGAACTCCATCTTCACGGTCAACACGCCCGCAGCGGGATCGAAGCAACTGATGAGCGTCACCGTCGCACTCGCCGCAAACACGAACAAATCACTCTCGGCGACGACGGGCGTAGACAGGTACCTCCTCGCCGACACGATCGTCATGCGGAACTCGGTGCCCGGCTAAACGTGCGCCTGATGGAGAGACTGCGGCGGAATCACGGCTTCGCGCTGCCGGTTGCGCTCGGCGTGATGCTCGTGCTCGCCATCGTCGTGACGGCGGTGATCGAGTACACGAGCTCGAACGCGCGCTCGTCGACGTCAGACCAGGTCAGGCAGGTCACGGACCAGTATGCGGAGGCGGGACTGAACAGGGCGTACTCGGTTCTGAACGCCAACAACACGACGGGCTCGAACCCGATCAATCCGGCCCTGTTCGGGTGCACGACGGCTTCGGGCGGATTGGGCGCGTCGAACTGCTCGAGTCCGACGTCGCTCTTCTACTGCATCGCAGCGCCGTGCTGCGCCGGCGGTTCCTCGCCCTGCGCCGGCACGCCCGGAACCGCGTCCGTGTACGGGTATTACAGCGGCACGAACGCCGGGACGTACACCGGCCCCGGCGCGGGCCAGGGCGGGATTTCCGTCCCAGCCCAGACGTGGCTCCTCTTCTCGACCGGTTACGCACGCAACCCGACCGGCGCCGGGCCGGCCTCGAAGACGCTGAAGGCGATGGTCAACATCAGCTCGGCATCCGCGGGGCGCGTCGCGTCGGTGTGGAACCACATCTTCATCACGGCTCCGCTCGTCGCCAACCAGTGCCAGCTCGACTTCTCCGGTAACGGCATCCTTGTCGACGTTCCCGTCTACGTCATCGGCAATTTCTGCCTCAGCGGCCAGAACGTGTCGGTCCAGGAGGTCACCGGCGGCCAGGGGATCGATCTCCAGGTCGGCGGGAAGCTCGTCCTGAGCGGGTCGGGCTCGAAGGTCGGCGCCGACTCCACGCACCCGATCACGAGCGGCATCGTTGTCGGTGGCTGCACGACCGTCTCGATCAGCTCCGCGACGACGCCGTGCTCGCCGTCGAGCTTCAACTACTGGGTCGGCGCGGCGGACACGTTCGTACCGAACGACGCGCCGCAGCTGAGCACGACGGACATCTCGAACAACTACAACAACTTCGACCCGGGCCCGAAGCACTCGTGCCAGTCGGGGACGACGCCGGCGCCGCCCGCCGCGAGCGCGTTCGACAACGACACCACGCAGAACAACTCCGCGTCCACGTTCGAGCTGACCCCGAACTTCAGCTATTCATGCATCTCCCAGAGCGGTGCGAGCACGGGTCAGCTCACGTGGAACAACTCCACGAAGCGGCTGACCGTCGCGGGCTCGATCTTCATCGACGGGAGCATGACCGCCTCACAGTCCGGGACCTACACGGGCACCGCCGTGATCGAGGTCGCCGGCACGTTCACGGTGAACGGCAACGGCACCGCGCTGTGCGCGACCGGCCCGCCCTGCGACTTCACGAACTGGCAGGGGACGAGCAGCAACACGTCGATGCTGACGATCGCTCCGCTCGCCGCCAACACGACTGCGATCACGTTCACGAACAACGCGCAGACCTTCCAGGGCTCGCTCTGGACGCAGCCCAGCTCGTCGATGACGTTCCAGAAAAACGGCGTCACCGTCAACGGACCGATCAGCGTCGGCAAGCTCGACTCGACGTTCAACAACGCGTCCATCAAGCCGCTGCCCACGATCACGAACATGCCGATCGGCGCGCCGATTCCGCCCAATACGGGCGTCACCATCGGCCCGTTGACGTACGTCAAGTAACAAGCTCCCGTTTTCGGGGGATTCCCCTGCAAGCGCGGCGAATTACGCTTCGACCGAAAGCTCGATCGCACTGCGGCTGGACCTCAATCTGGGAGAAGACCGCAGTGGACCGCATCCGCCGCATCGCCGCCGCCGAGCAGGGCATCGCACTCGTGATGGCGCTCGGAGTCCTGCTCGCCTTCACCGTCACGGGGACGAGCCTCGCGTACTACACGACGTCGAACGGCAATTCGACGGCGCACGTCAGGAGCGATCAGGTCGCCCGTGCGCTCGCCGAGGGCGGGCTCGCAATGGCGTGGAGCCGGCTCGAGAACGCGTCGAACCCGAGCATGCTCGACGCGCTGCCGCCGCAGACCGCTCCGGCCGTCGTGCCGGAGGACGGCGGAACCGCGTCGTACTACGGGACGCTCGACAGCACGACCAAGATCTGGACGCTGACGGGAGTCGGCACCGTCACCATGCAGGGCACCGGCGCGCAGATCGTCCGCGCCGTGCACAGCCGGGCGCAGCTCGGGAGCGGCACGCGCGGCAACGCGAACAACGCCGTCTGGAACTACGTTTACGCGGACGCACTGACCGGCTGCACGCGTCTCGACAACCAGGTGACGATCAGCGTCCCGTTCTACATCCGCGGGAACCTCTGCATGTACAACTCGGCGAGCGTCACGAGCTATGCCGTCCAGGTCGGCGGCAAGGTGACAATGAACAGCTCCTCGAACGCGATCGGCGACTCGGCCGCACCCCTCCACGAGATCCATATCGCGGGCGGGTGCAGTCCGGACGGCGGCGCTCACTACGACGGCCCGTGCGGTCCCGTCGACCGCGTCTACGGCCTGCAGGTCGATGCGAAGACGACCGGTTTCACGAAGCCGCCCGTCGACATGCCCGGGACGTACGCGAGCGCGCAACCGGGACCGAAGCACGGATGTACGACCGGCAGCTTCCCCGGCGGCTTCGACAACGACGGTGTCATGAACGCCAGCCTCAGGTCGATCGACATCGCGCCGAAGGGCGTGGCGTACGACTGCCGGGTGCTCGACGCGAGCGGAGCAGTCGTGGCGGAGATCGGCTGGGACGGCGCGTCGTCGCTGACGATCCAGGGCACGATCTTCTTCGACGGCAACATCGTCATGAACACGCAGAACCACGTCGTCTACCACGGCAAGGCGACGATCTATGCGAGCGGCACGATCTCGATCTCGAACCAGTCGACGATCTGCGGGACCGACATCAACTGCAATACGAACTGGGACAACACGAAGGACATGCTCGCGTGGGTCTCCGGGGCCGCGTGCCCCGGAAACGGCAGCGAGCTGGATGGCTTCAAGATCGACAACTACTCGACGTTCCAGGGCGCGATCTACACCGTCTGTGACTACGGCGAGGGCAACCACACCACCGTCTGGGGCCCGGTCGTCTCGCGCCAGCTCTATTTCCAGAACTCAACTACGAACTTCTATGTGCCGATAGGTGTTCCGTTGCCCGGAATGCCCGCCCAATACGATCAGGTCGTCACCGTCGCGCCCGTGCCCGGGAGCTGGGGGGACTAGCGGCGTGAGCCTCGCCCTCGCCGGCATCGTGCTCGCCCCCGGCCTCGCCGTGGGGAGCTTCCTGAACGTCGTCGCCGCTCGCCTGCCGCTCCGGCGCTCGATCGTGAAGCCGCGCTCCGCCTGCATGAGCTGTGGGACGGAGATCGCCTGGTACGACAACCTGCCGCTCGTCTCCTGGGCGGCCCTGCGGGGCCGTTGCCGCTCCTGCGGCGCGGGGATCCCGGCCCGCTACCCGGCGGTCGAGCTCGCGACCGGCCTGCTCGTCGCGGGCTGCGTCCTGAAGCTCGGCCTCTCCGGCCGCGCGGCCGTCGCCGCCTTCTTCTGCATCGTGCTCATCGCGATCTCGGCGATCGACCTCGAGCACAGGATCATCCCGAACCGGATCGTCCTGCCGGCCACGGTGGTCGTCCTCGCGGCCCAGACGGCGCTCCAGCCGAGCGTCGAGTGGATCGCCGCGTCGCTCGGGGCTTCGCTCTTCCTCTTCGCCTTCGCGCTCGCCTACCCGGCCGGCCTGGGAATGGGCGACGTCAAGCTGGCGCTGCTGATGGGCGCTGCGCTGGGCCGCACGGTTCCGGTCGCGCTGATGATCGGGATGATCTCGGCGCTCGCCCCCGCGGCCGTCCTCTTCGCCCGTCACGGCTCCAAGGCCCGCAAGATGGGGATCCCGTTCGGCCCCTTCCTGGCGCTCGGCTCTGTCGTCGCGCTCTTCGCCGGCGGGCCGCTGCTCGACGCGTACCTGCACGTCCTGCACTAGCGCGCTCTCCCTCGAATGGGGGATGCCCGAAGGGCTTCCCAGGCGAATCGGGCTCAGCATTTCGGCCCGAACTGCCGATAACTCGTTCGAGGGATTGAGATGAGCGACCAGCAAATCGAAGGGCCCAAGCTCCGCACCGCCGGCGGGCCTGCCGCGGCGCCCGCTGCCCCTGCGTACGGCGTCAACGAGATGGCGGAGCTCGTCGTCGACCTGTTGACCGCGACCGGGCTCGTTCCCGCCGACCGGCTGGCGCTCGTGCGCGGCCGCGCCGCACAGGGCGGCTCGCTTGCCCAGGCGCTTGTCGACGAGGGCGTCGCCTCGAGCGAGGGAATCGCGCGCCTGCTCGCGGCGCGCCACCAGCTCCCGCTCGTCGACCTCGCGCTGACCGGTGTGAAGGAGGACGCGACGCGTGCGATCCCGCTGCACGTCCTCGAGCGCGTCGCCGCGATCCCGTACCTGATCGAAGGCGACACGATCCATATCGCCGTCGCCGACCCGGCCGACCTGAACGCCCTCGACCAGCTCCGGCTCGCGACGACACACCGCGTCGAGATCGGGGTCGGCTCGCGCGAGGACATCATGCGCGAGGTCGCGCGCATCGGCCGCGCGGCAGAGGCGTTCGGCAACCGCGCGATCCTCGAGGAAGAGGTCGAGGTCGCGGTCGTCGAGGAGGACGAGACCGACCTCGAGGCCGACGACGGTGTCAGCGACGCGCCGCTCGTGCGTCTCGTCAACTCCGTGCTGTTCCAGGCGGCGGAGGACGGCGCATCAGATATCCACTTCGAGCCGCAGGAGGACTCCCTCGTCGTGCGATACCGCATCGACGGCGTGCTGCATGAGGTGCAGCGCATCCCGAAGCGGATGACCCCGGGCGTGACCACGCGACTGAAGGTGCTCGCGAAGCTCGACATCGCCGAGCGCCGAAAGCCGCAGGACGGTCGCATCTCGTTGAACGCCGCCGCTGCCGGCCGCATGCTTGACGTCCGTGTCGCGACGCTGCCGACCGTCGAGGGCGAGTCGGTCGTCATGCGTCTGCTCGACAAGTCGAAGAAGCCGCCGACGCTCACGGAGCTCGGCATGTCCGACGAGATGCGCGCGCGGATGGAGCAGATCGTCAAGCGCCCGACCGGCGCGCTGCTCGTCACCGGCCCGACCGGCTCCGGTAAGTCGACGACCCTCTTTGCGTCGCTCGTCGAGATCAACAGGCCCGAGATCAACATCATTACCGTCGAGGATCCGGTCGAGTACCGGCTCTCGGGGATCAACCAGGTCCAGATCAACAACCGTGCCGGGATGACGTTCGCCGCGGCTCTCCGGTCGATCCTGCGTTCCGACCCGGACGTGGTGATGGTGGGAGAGATCCGCGACGGCGAGACCGCCAAGATCTCGATCGAGGCCGCGCTCACCGGTCACCTCGTGCTCTCGACGCTGCACACAAACGACGCTCCCGGCGCGCTGACGCGCCTCAACGAGATGGGCGTCGAGCCGTTCCTGACCGGCGCCGCGGTCACCGGTGTGCTGGCGCAGCGCCTCGCGCGGAAGCTCTGCTCGAGCTGCTGCGAGATGTACACCCCGACCGTCGAGGAGATGCTCGCCGCGCGCGTGTCGCCCGATATCGCCGCCGCGTCGGACGGGATGGCCTTCTACCGCAAGCGCGGCTGCCCGCGCTGCAACCAGACCGGCTACAAGGGCCGGATCGGCATCTTCCAGCTGCTCGAGATGAGCGAGCAGCTGTCCTCACTCGCCGCGAAGCATGCGAGCCGCGAGGAGATCGAGCGAGCCGCCCTCGGCGAGGGCATGCGGACGCTGTGGGACGACGGCATCGCGAAGGTCTCCACCGGGCTGACGTCCATCGAAGAGTTGGCGCGCGTCACGGTCTAGCGTCGGCGACCGCCTGAGGTTCGCGCTACCGCGGGCGCGTGGAGTCCGACTTCCGCGGTGGTTCCCGGCTGGTAAACCGCGACGGTAGCTGTGCTCAGGCTGAACGGGACAAAACGTGGTTGGCCTTGGTGCGAGGACATGCACGATTGACTCTTAGCGTGCGACGTTGGATGATCGCGCCAACGGCAGCAAAGGAGGTTCGATGGCGCCTCGGCGCCACATTGCTGCTGCGGCGTTTGCGATTCCCTTCGGTGGAGGGTGTGACTCGCGCCGCCGTGCCCGGGCATGAGCCCCCGCGCTCGCATTTCGAAAGACGATGCTCTTTGGCTTTCGCCGTTCATCTTCAGTGGCGAGATGCGCAAGCACCGGGCATCGACGCTTTCACTTGTCGAGGTGTCGGAGATGGACGCAGTCATCGGCGTCGACAAAGTGTTGCGCCGACCGGCGGCCGTCATCGACTTCAGCGGCCAAGAGGTCACGCTTCGCGGTGACTCCATGCTGGAACTCGAGGTCGGCAGGAGAGCGCTCTTCGCTGCCGACGGATGGCTGTACGGGAACAGCCTCGCGCTGATAGAGGTCGCCAGGATGGACGAGCGCCAGAGCCGCAACGCGGAGAAACGCATCGAGGAGGCGGAGCAGCGAGCGGCCATCGAAGCCCGGCAGATTCGTGTGCGCCGCGCCGACCTGGTTGTTGTTGGGCGCGTGGAGAAGACGAACCCGCGCGGCGAAAGGGAAGTTCCGCCGGTCTCAGAGCACGATCCGGTCTGGTGGGAGGCGTGGCTGCAGGTCGACTCGGTCGAGAAAGGGAAGGCGCCGGGTCGCCTTCGAATCTTGTTCCCGAGCAGCCTGGACGAGTACTGGTACGAGTCGCCGAAGTTCTCACCTGGAGACGCAGGCGTCTTTCTGCTCCAACAGAACCAGCAGGAGCGCGGGCCGAGGCAGTACCGCGTGCGCGGCTACACGGCGCTCGATCCGCTCGATTTCGAGCCGAGGGAACGGCTGGACGAGATTCGATCACTGCTCGAGCGGCAGCGCTGAGGAGGAGTTGACGTGGTAGTCACTGTCGTCAACGTCATCCCGGCGACGCTCAGCAACGAAATCCAGCGCGACAGCGAGCCGAACCTCGCGGTCAACCCCGCGGATCCGACGCGGATCGCGGCGTCGGCGTTCACACCCGACCCGGCGGCCTCCGGCAACGGGCCGATTTTCGTCTCGACGGACGGCGGGAACACCTGGGCTCTGAACGTCGTCCTCCCTGGCGGCAACCGCACGGGCGACGTGACGATCCGCTTCCCTAACGCCTCGGGAATTCTGTACTCCGGAATCCTGCGCTTCGACAACGGCGACCTCAACATCCTGCGCAAGGCGAACTTCACCGCTGCGGGCCTTATGACCGTGCTAGTCGACCGGGCGAACGACGACCAGCCCTACGTCGAGGCGGCGACCGTCCTGGGCGGTGCCGGTTCGGGTAGCGACCGCGTCTACGTACCGAGCAACGACACATCGCAGCGCCCGACGGGCAATACCGCAAGCATCGACCAGTCATTCAATGCTGCGTCGGCCGGACCTCCTGCCGGCTTCGGCACACCCCCGCGACTCGATCCGAGGGCGACGGCAGCGCTCCCTTCGCCGCCGGGAGGTAGCCAGGACGGCCCGTCAGTGCGCGTTGCGATTCATCCGCAGGGGAGGATCTATGCCGTCTACTTCGGCTGGCGCACGTTCGCCAGTCCGACGAACACGACCGACGTCGTGGTCGTGCGGGACGACAACTGGGGGATGGGGGTAACCCCCTACAGCGCCATCACCGACCCATCCGACACGAACGCGGGTGTCCTGGTTGCGACCGGACGGTCGGTGCCGGCACTGAGCACGCTGCTCGGCACGCAGCGGATCGGTTCGCAAATCGCGATTGCCGTCGACCCGACCAACGCGAACATCGTCTACGTCGCCTGGGCGGACGGAACGACAGCTGCCGGTTACACGGTCCGCGTCCGCCGTTCTCTGATGGGAGGTGCGTCCGGGAGTTGGTCCGGCGATCTACGCACGGTCTCGCCCGCTACCAACCCGGCTCTGGCGATCAACTCACGCGGTCGCGTCGGGCTGCTGTACCAAAAGCTCGTCTCACCCGGCGGCGTCAATCAGTGGGAGACGCACCTCGAGACGACTGACAACGCCTTCACCTCAAAGATAGACACGATCCTCGCGCGCGTCCCCGATGCAAACGGCACGTACGGAGGCACCAACCCGATCGGTGACTACGCGTCACTGCTCGCCGTCGGCAAGGACTTCTACGGGATCTTCTCGGCGAACAACACACCGAACAACGCGAACTTCCCGAATGGCGTCAGCTACCAGCGGTTCGCGAACTTCGGCACGAACCAACTCTTCGCCGACGCCGCGTTGACGGTTCCCGTAGGCGTCTCGATCGATCCGTTCTTCTTCCACGTATCAGCGCTCGGGCCCGGCGACGACTTCTACGTGCGCGACTGGACCGACAGTCCAACGAGCGGAGATACGGGCGTCGAGCCGTCGACGCATCCGGTCTTCTATGCGACGAGCGACGTCTGGAACCGGCGTGGAACGCTGCCGGGCTCATTCCCAAACGACCAGCCGGAGAACGAAGACGCCGGGAACGGGTTGCTGGATGTCGGCGACAACTGGGCGTTCGCCCGGATCAGGAGAAACCAGACGGCCGCGGCTTCTCAAACCGTGACTGCGCATTTCCTCGTCTCGAAGCTCGGAACGGGGAGCAACTACGTCGATGCCGGAAGCGCTGATCCGGACGTGACGTTCCCGGATCCCGATCCGACCGTCACGTTCAACGCGGCCGACCTGGGGCCGTTCGTCACCACTCCGTATCACTGGCATCTGGCCCCGGTTTCGTCGACGCACCTCTGCCTCGCGGTCGAGATCACGGGCCCAAACGACCCGATCGTGCCGCCGAGCCTGGTCGGGCGTGCTCCTGGGTGGCCCACGACCGATCTCGCCGTCATCAACGACAACAACAAGGCGCAGCGGAACATGGGCTTGTCGACCACGCCCGCGCGCGGCGTCGGTCTCAGCGAGACGTTCTACGCGATCGTCCACAACGCGGCGACGTTCCGTCGTGACATGGAGATCGGCGTCCGCATTCCGCCGGAGATCCTGCGGCGGCTGAAGAAGCCCCGCCTCGAGATCGTGGGCGGCCGCGCCAAGCCGCTCGGACCCGAGACGAGCATCGTGCTCTCAAACATGGAGCCCGGAGAGAATCGCTGGGTCGGCCTGACCTTGGTCCCGCCGCGCGGGCGCCCCGGCGAGATCGTCGGGGCCGATTTCGTCGAGATCGTCGACGGTACCGCCATCAACGGGTTCGGCATCGGCGCACGGCTCGCGCCGACCGCCGAAGTCATCCGCAGCACACTCGAGCTGCACCGCTCTGTGTTCACGCGGATCGCCGCCGGTCGAAAGGACGATGTCGCCGAGGAAGAGGTCTTTCACGTCAGCCGGCTGCTCAAGGAGCGTCGCATCACGCCACGGAGCTATGTCGAATACCTGCAGGACAGCCTGCCAGGGACCAGGCTCGTCCTCGCCGCGCTCCGCAAAGGTCACGACCTCGGCGATCCGTTCGCGATCGCCCGAGCGCGTGCAGAGCTCGCGCGGCGGGCTGAGCGCGCACAAGCACGGGTCGTCGACAACCTCCTGGTCGCGCACATCGATCTGCTCAACCGGCTCGACTCGTTTCTGACGATGCTGGAGCTCGAGCCGGGCGACCCGGCCGACATCCTGCAGAACGTGCGCTGGCAGCGCGACCTCTATGCGGACATGCCCTTCCTGCGCGAGCTCGGATGCTCTCGCGAGGTGCTCAAGTACTCGGACGACTTTATCCGGGGCTTTGAGCGGCGCGCGTCGACGAACGCCGACTTCCCCGATCTGATCCGGCGGTTGCTGCGGTGCTTCGAAGAGACTGCGCGCGCTGCCGGACGACCGCGGCTTCGGCTCAGCGACGAGGTGCGCGCGATCGAAGACGCGGGTGACGAGCTGGCTGGCCTACAACGCGCGCATCGTGGGTTTCTCTTGAAACTGTCGACGCTCGCCTAGGAGGCTCGATGGACTGGATCGAAAGGCTCCTCCACATCTCGCCGGACGGCGGCAACGGCTACTTTGAGTACCTGATCCTTGCCTTGGCGGCCCTCGCTGTCGTCTACCCGCTCAGGTACCGGATTCGGCGCGTCCTGCGTGCTCCGATCGTCTCCCTCGTGCGAATCGCGTTCCGTTTAGGTGCACAACCAGGGCGCGCCGAACGCAGATCGAGTCGCGACGGCCCGCGATCGTCGCCGAGCTAGAGGTTCACGTGTCCATCGAAGCTGCGCGGCACCACCTGACGGAGGCGATTCGTCCCGATGAAGCGCAATATGGCGCCGACTCGTGCACGGCTTCGGGCCCGCCCAGCTTCGCGAGCGCCGGGGCTAGGGCGGCAACTCCGCCGGCCACGTCGGCGCGCGAGTGTCCGTCGAGCGACGCGAAGATCTGTTGTCGCACGGCCGAGTAGCTCGGCAGCTGGAAGCTCACGCCGAGACGTCTTCGTCCGTCACGGTACGGCAAGCGTGCCGGGGTTCTGCGAACGTACGGCCGTCGTTACTGCGCGTGAACTTCGCAGCCCAGGTACATCAGCGACTCGACTGCTTCCGTGACGAACGCGGTCGCCTGGTGCGCATCCGCGAACGTGTACGGGCCGGGGCGGACCGCTTCCGCATTACGCGAGCTCGCCGGATAGACCTCCGCTTCGACGACGCATGAGTCGCCGTAGTCGAGTGCGCGCAGCACGGCGACCGAGCGGCCGTCCTTGCGGGCGTGGCGGACGAAGAGCTCGTGGCCGGCCGCCGCGCCGGTAGGCGCGGCGTCGCTCACGGAGCCGGCACCGCGACCGGTGCGGCGGCGGCGGGGGGCGCGGCTGCTGCTGCTGCCGCAGGCGTCGTCCCCGCCGTCGGTGTGTCGGCGAGCATGGCGTTCGCGACCGCCTCGGCGATCGCGTCGCGGTCGGCGAAGCCGTCGATCCGGTTCATCAGCGTCGCCGGCTGCTTGTAGACGAGCACGCCGGGCGACGGGAGCACTGTGCCGTTCCCGACGGCCGCGGTCAGCGGCGCCGCGACCCGCTCGTCGATGACGCTGACGGGGAAGAAGCCGGCGTTCGCCTCCTTCGCGCCCGCCTGGGCCTCGAGGAACGCGTACCGGTCGGACGGAATCTCGGGATCCCACAGCGCGACGATCACGACGCGGTGGCCGTGGAGCAGCAGGTCGAGCGCGCCGGGGAGGCCGTTCGACGCGACCGCCGGGACGACCGGTGCCGCCGCCTTCGGCTTGGGCGCGGGCTTCGGCTTCGCCGGAGCGGCGGCCTTCGCGTGCGCCTTGGCTGCAGCCGGAGCGGCCGCGTGCTTCTTGGCCGGGACCGCGGCGTGCTTGGCGGGAGTCGCCGGCACGGCATTCGTCGGGTGGAAATGCTTCAGCGGCACGGTCGGCGTGTCGGCCGGGGCGGCCGACCGGCGGCCGAGCATCATCGAGCCGGCGCCGAGCGCGAGCACAGCGATCAGGCCGACGAGGGCGAAGATCTTCATCTGCGGCGAAAGCTTCAAGCTCATGATTTCCTTATCGGCAGCGGCGGGTTATGGCTTGAAAGGAATGGGGGCGCGGTCTCCCGCGCCCCCATCGAACGAATCAGGCGAGTCGGCTAACCGCAGGTGGTCGAGCTGAAGCCGCCCGTTCCCGACGACTTCTTGACCCCGATCGGGCCGGCCGGGCCGTGCTTGTAGGCCGTCCAGCCGCCGATGGTTGCGGTGATGCAGTAGTCGGTGTTGCTCGTCGACGAGAACGACGAGATGATGCTGTACGGGCTCGTCGAGCCGGTGTCGATCGACTGGTCGTACTGGCTCTTCAGCAGCGCCAGCGTCATGCCGTCGTAGCCCGAGGTCGACGCGTTGGTGTCGACGTCGCCCGCGGCGCCGTTGTTGTCCGAGTTGAACGACTCGACCGAGGGGACGAGCGCGCGGACGTCCGACTGGGCGGCCGACTTGTTGGCGCGATCCTTGAAGCTGAGGTACGACGGCACTGCGATCGCGAGCAGGATGCCGAGGATG
>Ga0066710_100000969_pt1 | contig 19841 bp, 12 predicted proteins | sample GraSoiAngelo_159_FD_79666 | JGI IMG/M metagenome (GOLD analysis project Ga0066710, IMG submission 79666) | Grasslands soil microbial communities from the Angelo Coastal Reserve, California, USA - 14_1009_16_40cm | ecosystem: Environmental > Terrestrial > Soil > Grasslands | place: USA...
GGAGAAAGCGTTTTCGTGCGTCCCCGCTTTAGCGAAGAGATATTCAAGAAAGCCGCGAAGGCCTTCCGGCAATTCCGCGAAGTGATGGATGAATTCGGCGTCACACGATATCGCGCGGTAGCGACGAGCGCCACGCGTGAAGCGCGAAACCGCAAAGTGTTTGTCCGCCGCATCAAACAGAAATCCGGAATCACGCTGGAGGTGATCAGTGCGGCGGAGGAATCGCGGCTCGGCAGGGAAGCGGTGTTGGCCGCGCTAGGACCGGAGGCTCCGCCCCGCTGCATCGCGGATCTGGGCGGCGGAAGCCTGGAGATCAGCATCCTGCGGGACCACACTGTGGAGCAAGGCGCGCAATTGCCGGTGGGCACGGTGCGGTTGATGACCACTCTGGAGCTTCCCGGAGTGATTCGTCTGGCGGAGGCGGAGCAGGTGCGGCGGTACGTGCGCGCGCTGCTGGAGTCAAAATTGGTGCCGCGCCCAAATCTGGGGGAGAGCATCGCGGTGGCGCTAGGTGGAAACGCGGAAACGCTGGCGAATGTCGCGCCCGGGCCGCGCCAGCACGGCCTGCAAACGATGGAATTGTCGCTCTTGCGGGCGCGCTTGCCTGACATTCTCAGGCGAGACGTGCGCGAACGCATGAAGGCCTATGCGGTGCGGCGTGACCGCGCCGACGTGATGGGCGTCGCTGCGATCACATTTCTCACGCTGGGGCGGTACCTGAACTTGCGCACCTTTGCGCTCCCCGGGGTCGGCGTGCGCGAAGGGCTGCTGCAAGAGATTGCGCGTGAGGCGTTCTCACGTAAGGAGCCGCACCGGTACAACACCTCGGCGCGCCAGTTGCTCGTGGGCACGCGCAGTTTTGCGCGGCGGCTCGGATATGAACAGCAGCACGCAGAGCACGTGCGGGAACTGAGTATTCTGCTGTTCGATCAGTTGCAGCCGGTGCATCATTTGCCGGCGCACTCGCGGGTGCTGCTGGAGGCCGGGGCGCTCCTGCACGATACCGGACACATGATCAGCCACCGCGGACATCACAAGCATGGGGAGTACCTGGTGCTGAACGGGGATATTCCGGGGCTGGAAGGCCGCGACCGCGCCGTGGCGGCGGCATTGGTGCGCTATCACAATCGAAAGTCGGAGCCCGCCGGGCATCATACCGCCTATTCTTCGCTGAACAATGCGGACAAACGCGTCACGCGGAGACTTGCGGCGATACTGCGAATCGCCGAGGCGCTCGATCATTCACACCGGCAGCGCGTGATGAAGATCCGCGCTTCCTTTCAGCGGGGCGCGGTGGGATTGCAGGTGTACGCACGCGGCGATGCGACAGAAGACCTGCGAGACGCCAATCGCAGCGGGGAGCTGTTTGAAAAAGAATTCCACGTGAGGCTCTATTTCCGGCAGTCGCAGACTGCTTGACAGTTCACAGTTGAAAGTTGACAGTCAGAGAAAAAGATTTGGGGGATTTTGTGAATGCCTGCCGGCAGCGCTTGTTTTGCGGGGGGCCTATTGGGGCGTCTAGTTGAGAGGGAATCATGCAGCTCTACATTGTTCGCCACGGGATCGCGATTGACCGCGAGGACCCAAAATGTCCTCCCGACCCAGAACGGTATCTGACCGAGGAAGGTGTCGAGAAGACCAAACAGGTGGCGAAAGGTGTGGTGGCGCTCGGAGTCATGGGTGATCTGTTTCTGGCGAGTCCCTACGTGCGCGCGACGCAGACCGCGGAAATTTTTGCGAGTGCGCTCGAGTACGCCAAACAAAAAATTCGACGGACGGACTTGCTGTTGCCGGGGGCGGAGCCATCTCTTCTGTTTCGCGAACTTGCGAAGGACAAGCAGGCGTCCATGGTTTTTCTCTTTGGCCACGCGCCGCAACTCGATGACGTTATCGCTACGGCGCTCGGTTCGAAAAAACACCTGACGGGATTGAAAAAAGCGGGTGTGGCTTTCGTGGAACTGAAGCGCCTCTCTCCGCCGATTGGCGAACTCGTGTGGCTGGCGACTCCGAAGTTGCTGCGGCGGGCCGGGAAATAGTCCGATTATTCAGAGTGCGTCGCCGATGGCTCGATCGAGAATTCCCTCAATCGGAAGCGATGACCGAGAATTCCGGCATTTGCCGGGGTGCCAGGGCAACGACACTTTCCGGCTTCGCGGCGGTCTTCACGATCAATGGCATGCGCAGATACTCTTCGAGCAGATGCTTGCCTGCAGCAAGGCGCGCGGCGGTCTCGAGATCATCCACCAGGCCCGGAACACGAAGAACGATGGCCTCGGTGGATTTTTCGGCGCGGAGCCCTGCGCCGGTTGCCAGACCACACTTTCGAAGCGCTCGCGCCAGCCGCAAAACGCCGGCCAGAGCGCGGACGCCGTTCTGCTGTTCCGCTGAAAGCTTGAAAAAAGGACCGTCCTTCGCTCTGGGTTCCGCGCCGCGATGATAGCGGACCGCGATAGCGAGCAGTTCCCAATCTTCGGTGCTCCATCCGGGTGGAATGGTGAGACCAAGAAGGAACTTGCGCGCGGCTTTTTGAGGCGACTTTCCGGCGTCCGCATCGCCAACCCCATGCAAGCGAGCCGCAGCAAGTAAAACCCTGCGAAGAGAGGCGTCGCTGAACACGGGAGCGGACTCCGCGCGTTTCAGGGCGTCGAAGAGGGCGACAGCGATCCGGGAAATTTGAGAAGTACGGCGCACGTGCGGATCGACGGCGCGAGCGGTGGCGCGCAAGCGGGCCAGAGCGGCGGCCTCGACGCGACCATTCCTGGGGAGGCCGGAGCGCCAGATGTTCCAGAGGCTGGTTTTGCCGAGAGTGAGCTGCCGATAGGTTGCGATGCGTTCGTTGCGCTCGCGGGCGATGATTTCCTGCCAAAGTTTGAGAGAGTCTTCGGTTTCGAGGAACTCCGATTTCTTGACGGCCGCGGCGAGGACGTCAAGATCGTGAATTTCGCCGAGCATGTCCTGGAGACGCTTGAGATGGTCGCCCCAGGCGGCGTAGTGCTCGGGGAGCAGGCTTTCGACCGTGTAGCGAAAGCGCTTCAGTCCAATGCGCAGTGCGTGCCAGGGTTTGGATTTTTCGGTGCGCAGGGCCTTGGCGTGAAGCTCCCTGGTGCTTTCGAATCGTTCGAGCGCGAGGCATTCGGCGGCGAGACTCCCCATGGGCACGAGGCGGGAGCGCTGGCGCAGAGCGCGCTCAAGGCGTCTCCAGTGCTTTTGGTCGAATTTGCCCGCCACGCGGAGCGCGTTCTCCCGGAGCTTCGGTTCGTTCGATTCGCATGCGGTTTGCAGATGCATGCGGACGGAGTCGGTTTCGGGAGCGAGCTTCTTTACCCACTCGTTCATCACTTGAGCATCGCGAAGCGCGCCGAGGCCGCGGAAGAGTTTGCGTGCGACCTTGCGCATAGCCGGCCAGGCGGGATCGGGGTCTACCTCTTCCATCACAGCCGCGACGGACCGGCAGCGGCGGATGGCCACACGAAGATCATGGACGGCGTCCGCGTCCGGGGACGAGCGGACGTTTTCCAGCTCCTTGATGACGCGGTCCATCCAGAAGGAAAGGCCGTGGTGCTCCGGGTGGGAACCGGAGGGAATGGTAGTGACGGTAGCCATCTTGAGAATCCTGGTCGAGCGGCTTCGAATGTCCGGGGAAGGAACCCCTGTCGAAGGGACGCCAGAGTATCGCGGGGGGATGGCGGAGTCCAGTTGCGGGGCTGTGGAAAAGTCCGGGAGCAGGCGAGCCGGGGACCTCCGGGAGGGGAAGTTTGCCACTGCGGAAGGGGATCCAGCCCAGAAGCATACTAATGGTTTCCTACTATTGCTGGCCTTTTTCTTCACAGTTAGAGTTTCGGGCAAGCGGGGCTGAATATCGATCTGGTGTCGCTCGAGCTGTTCGTTTCTTGTGCCCGGAAGTCTACACTTGCGCAATGTGAGTTTCTTCTGGAGAGACAAATCGTATGAGGCGATCCTGCGTACTTCTATTTCTTCTCGGGTTTGCGGGGCCTGGATTCGGCCAGAGCAACTATGCCGTCCTTACGGGCACGGTCACCGATTCGCAGCATCTCCCCGTTGCGGGGGCGGCCGTCGAACTGACGGCCGCGAGCACAGGAGCAATCCGCCGCGCCATCACTAACCAGCAAGGACTCTTCGAGGCCTCGGCACTCCTGCCCGACGACTACGAGCTGAAAGTCCAGGCGTCTGGCTTAGCTACGTCAAAGCAGTCCTTGCGGCTGGAAGTCGGTCAGAAACGGGCCGTAGACATCACGCTGGGAGTCGGATCCGTCACCGAGGGAGTAAAAGTCACGGCGGGCAGCGAAGTTTTGCAAACGACCGACGCGAGCGTCGGAGAAGTCGTCGAGCCCACATCCATTCGGGAACTGCCGCTCAATGGAAGGATGTTGATTGACCTCGTGCTCACCGTGCCTGGCGCGCATGTGGGGTATGGGGCGCAGACGGGCTCCACAAATCCTCTTTACTGGCGTCCGGGGCAGCGCTCCGCCGTGGTGATCGGTGGCAGCCGCCCCAACGCGAACTTTTTCCTGCTCGACGGCGCCACGAACACCGATCCCACCTTCAACACGCAGAACCTGAGCCCTTCTCCCGATGCGGTCAAGGAATTTCAAGTGGAAACGAGCAGCTACACCGCTGATATGGGAGGTGCTGGCGGCGGCCAGATCAATATCGTCACGCATTCCGGTTCCAGCCAATGCCACGGAACGATTTACGAATTTCACCGCAACGGCGCAATGGATGCCAGCACCTTCGCGTCCATGGGCAACAATCACCTGGTGCAAAACAATTTTGGCGCTTCGTTAGGTGGCCCGCTCATCGGAAAGAAAACCTTTTTCTTCATCAATTATGAGGGCTTGCGCCTGGCGCAGGCAGACACCCAGGTTTTGACGGTTCCCACACAGGACGAAATCATAGGCGATTTCAGCATGAGCAATGTCAAGATTTATGACCCAACCACCGCAGCAAACAATCCGAATTACAACCCCAGTCTGCCGACCGGGCCCTCCAATTTCCCGTACACACGCTCTCAGTTTCCCAACAATCAAATTCCGTCGGACAGGATCAATCCTCTTCTGGAAAGTTTTTTGATGAAGTACCTCCCTCAACCGAGCATGATGATGATGGCGGGCGATGCGGATTCGAACAATTATCTCGACGTCCGCAACGAAAAACACACTCAGGACCAGGGCACGTTTCGCGTGGACCATAATTTCTCGAACGGCGACACCCTGCTGGCTCGCTACTCTGCCGGCGGCGAAAATGGATTCTCTCCGAGTAGCGGCATGACCTCCACGACGGAAAACCTGCCCGGCTTTGGCGTGAACTTCAACAATCTGTCCCAACAGGCCGTAGGGTCGTGGAATCACATTTTTGCGAGCAACAGAGTCAACACCGTCTCGCTTGCGCTTTCGCGCCTTTCTATGGATCGCACTTCGCAGAATGACGGAGTCAATGATATCGTCAGCGCGCTGGGCATTCAGGGAATCGGGTTCGGAGGCAAGAACGCCTGGGGTTCCCCGTGGTTTGCCGTTCAGGGGTACACGGGAATCGGTGACACTTTTGCCGCAACGCCCATGCATGCCTGGGACACGACGATCGAGGTCCGGGATACCTATGCGTGGCAGCGCGGACGCCACGGCATGAAGTTCGGCGGCGAATTCCGCCGTTACCTCTGGCCCATGTGGGGATTCTTCCAGAACCGAGGCTACTACCAGTACACCACCGGGTATACGACGGAATTTGGTTTCAATGACGGCAGCGGTTCTGGACTGGCCAGTATGTTGCTCAGTCTGCCCGCGGTGAAGCAGCGTCAGGCGGGCGTGCCTGCGATGGATTTACGCACTTGGGGAACGGCCGCTTTTGCCGAAGATAGCTGGCAGATGACGCCCACGACGACTTTCAACCTCGGCCTTCGCTATGAATACACCAGCCCTCTCTACGACAAACAGAACACCAACACAAACCTGGTCTTTGATAACGGCGTTCCTTCGGTTTTCATCGGCGGCCAGTTGGGTTATCCGAGAGGGCTGATGTACGCCAACAAACACAACTTCGCACCGCGCCTGGGAATCGCCAAGAACCTTCCAGGCGTGGGCCTGGTTTTCCATGCGGCCTATGGAATCTTTTTCACTCCGGTAGATCTGAACACCTGGTGCAACCAGCGGCACAACGTCCCGTATGTTTTTCCGGAAACGCAGCAAGCCGACAACTTCACGCCGCCAGCGGCGCTTTTCAACACCGGCATGAATTTCGGCACTCCCGTTCTTGGCACGGGCTCTCTGACGCCCACTACGGTGAGTTTTACGGCCTTCGATTCGCATGCTCTGGCGCAATACGTCCAGCAATGGAACGGCTCGGTGCAAAAGAGCTTCGGGCAAAACACCTCTCTTGAAGTCGGCTACATCGGGTCGCGCGGTTTCCGTCTGCAAAGAGCACATTTGATCAACAATACGCTTCCCGGACCAGGCCCTCTTGGTCCGCGGCGCCCGTTCAAGACGCTTACTTTTGTGCCGGGCACGGTGTTGACGCCGAGCAGCACCACCGCCGTCGTGCAAAGTGAAACTTTCCCGGTTAGCACCATCAATTTATTGGAAAACACCGCGCAGAGTTGGTACGACGCGGGCTATGTGAATGTTCGCCGCCGCTACTCGCATGGGCTCAGCTTTCTGGCCAACTATACCTTCGCCAAGAATCTGACCAACGCGCCGGACTTCCGTTCTCCGATGGACGAATCGTCCATCCCACAAAACAACAGGGATCTGAACCTTGAAAAAGGCCCGGGCTGCGACGTCCGCCATCGCTTCGCGCTGAGTAGCGTTTACGATATTCCTGCTTTGCGGCGCCAGGATTGGCTTCGCGTCGTAAGCCAAGACTGGCATTTGTCGACGATCTACCAGGTGCAATCAGGAATGCCGCTCACCATTTCCGTCTTCGGAGACACGGCGAACTCCGGGACCGTCCTGGGCGAGAATCCGATCCGCGCCAAGGTTACGGGCCAGCCCGTATTCGGCCCAGGAACGCATACCGCGGTAGAGTGGTTTAACCCCGCCGCATTTGCTGCGCCCCCAGCGTTTACCTACGGGAATGCAGGCCGGAACTCCGTGTATGGCCCGCCCATCGAAACCCTGGACTTTGCGCTGGCGCGGACCTTCCGCATCAGCGAGAGAACCAATTTCCAGTTTCGTGCCGAAGCATTCAACGCGCTGAACAAGGTAAACCTGGGCACACCGAACCGCTTCGTGAATACACCGCAGTTCGGAACGATCACCATGGCAATGACGCCGGGACGCGAAATGCAGTTGAGCGCCAGGCTTTCGTTTTAAGATCTGGGAAAATGCGGGCCACTACCGAGCGACGTGATGTCTTGAGTGCGGGGCGCGGGCGTGCTATTTTGAATTGTTGCCCCGGAGTGGCGGAACTGGCAGACGCGCTGGACTCAAAATCCAGTGGTACTTAGTACCGTGTGGGTTCGACCCCCTCCTCCGGGACCACCTCCCAACCTCCAAGATAGCGCAGAAATCCCGGATCAAGCGCGAAACTGGATGCCTGCAAAAAAAGAACGTGTCTCAAAGCATTCAAACGGTTTAATATGGGCCGCCCAGGCTTTGAACCGGGCTGCTCTCGATCGCCAATTCGAAACGATGGAACCTCGAAGGAGCCTCATGCCACGATTGCGTTCGTTGTACTTCCTTGTTTTTGCGCTGTATGCGATTCTCGGCCGCGGCAGCTATGCCGCCGATACGCCTAGTGAACTTCCAGTGCGCGCGTATCTGCACAAGAATTGGCAGATTCAGTCGTCGTGCGAGGTGAAGGCCACGGGCGAGCAGGTTTCCTCAGTTGGCTTCGACGCTAAAGGTTGGCACAAGGCAGACATTCCGGCAACGGTGGTGGGCGCGCTGGTCACGGACAAGACTTATCCCGATCCGAACTATGGAACAAATTTGAAGTCCTTTCCGGGGATGAATTATTCCGACAAGAATCTTTTTGCCAATCAAGAAATGCCGGACGGGAGTCCTTTTCGCTGCTCGTGGTGGTACCGCACTGAGTTCACGCCGGCTGCAGGGGGGACGAAGAAAACGGAGTGGCTGAATTTTCTGGGCATCAACTACCGGGCGAACATCTGGATCAACGGACAGAAGGTGGCGGATGCGAACGATGTCGCGGGCACTTACCGCTCCTACGAATTTAATGTGAGCAAGTTTTTGAAGTCGGGAAAGGCGAATGCGCTGGCGATCGAGGTGTTCGCTCCCGGAAAAGCTGATCTGGGGATCACCTGGGTGGATTGGAATCCGACGCCTCCCGACAAGGACATGGGGATTTGGAAGGAAGTATTTCTGAGATCGAGCGGGGATGTGGCGGTGCGGAATCCGTTCGTGGCCTCCAAGCTGGATGCGGAATACCAGACCGCCGAGCTGACCATCAGCGGAGAAGTGCGCAATGTTTCGAATGAACCTGTAAAAGGCTTGCTGCGCGTGGAAGTCAAGGGGATCGATTTGCAACAAGCCGTGGAATTGAGCGGCGGTGAATCGAGGATTGTGAAATTTGCTCCGGAGAAATTTGCAAAGTTGAAGCTGGCGCATCCACAGTTGTGGTGGCCCTATCAGATCGGGACACCGTATCTTTATACGGCAAAGCTGTCGTTCGAGATTGGCAAGCAGGTTTCGGACGCGGCGAGCGTGACGTTTGGAATTCGCGAAGCGACCTCGGAACTGACCGACAAGGGACACCGGTTGTTCAAGGTCAACGGGAGAAAAGTGTTGATCCGGGGGGCGGCTTGGGCGCCGGACCTTCTTTTCCGCTGGTCGTCGGCGAGACTGGATGCGGATCTGGCATACGTGCGCGGTATGGGAATGAACACCATCCGCCTGGAAGGGCGCCTGGACCGCGACGAATTATTTGAGAAAACGGACCGCCTCGGGATTCTGGTCATGCCGGGGTGGACGTGTTGCGATGCCTGGGAACGCTGGGACAATTGGAAGGGCGATCAGAACACAGTTGCGGCGGCTTCGCTGCGTGACCAAATTTCCCGGCTGCGGAATCATCCGAGCGTTTTTGTGTGGCTAAACGGCAGCGACAACCCGCCGCCGGCGGATGTGGAAAGAATATATTTGGACATCGAGAAGGAATTGCAGTGGCCAAATCCGGTCGTGTCGTCTGCTTCGGAACAGAAGGCTGCGGTCAGCGGACAATCGGGTGTGAAAATGACGGGCCCCTACGAGTATGTGCCTCCGGTGTACTGGCTGGCCGACACGGAAGCGGGGGGCGCCTACGGCTACAACACGGAGACAAGTCCCGGGCCGGCGATTCCGACGCGCGAATCACTGGAGAGATTCATCCCCAAGGATCATCTCTGGCCGATCGATGACGTTTGGAATTATCACGCAGGCGGCGAGCGCTTCACGACGGTCAACATATTTACCGACGGTTTGAACCGGCGCTACGGACAGGCGTCGTCGCTCGATGATTACGAGCGCAAGGCACAAGCAATGACCTACGACGGCCAGCGCGCGATGTTCGAGGCCTATGCGCGGAACAAATATACTTCCACGGGTGTGATTCAGTGGATGCTGAACAACGCGTGGCCTTCCCTGATCTGGCATCTCTACGATTACTACCTTGTGCCTGCGGGCGGATACTTCGGCACGAAAAAGGCCTGCGAGCTGGTCCATGTGCAGTATTCCTACGACGACAACTCCGTTGCGGTGATCAACGGAACGTACGAACCGCTCAAAGGAACGAAAGTCAGCGCGAAAATCTATAACATCGATGCGAAGGAAAAAACTTCCCGCGAGGCAACGCTTGATTTGGAGGCAGACAGCAGCATCAAGGCGTTCGATCTCCCCAGGCCGGATGGACTGACGCCCACGTATTTTTTGAAGCTCAAGCTCCATGACGCGGCTGGAAAGCTGGTCAGCGAGAATTTCTATTGGTTGTCGACAAAACCGGACGTGCTCGACTGGACCAAGAGGAGCGATACCGTCTATACACCGCAGAAGGAATTCGGCGACCTCGCCGAATTGAACAACCTTCCCAAAGCGAGAGTAGCGATCACCAAGACAGTGCATGCGAGCGGGGGCAACTCTACGCTCACGGTGGCCGCCGAAAACAAGAGTAACAGCGTGGCGTTTATGGTTCACCCGCGACTCACCCGCGGCAAAGGCGGGGAGGACGTGACACCTGTTTTCTGGAGCGACAACTATTTCTCTCTGCTGCCAGGGGAGAAAAAGACCGTTACGGCGAGATTTGATTCCGCCTCGCTGCACGGTGCGGCACCGGAACTGATGATAGACGGCTGGAACGTAGAGCCAACGGCGCACTAGTCGGGAAGCAATTTGAACGGCAGGGCGTTTCCGATCTGGCGTGCTACATCCGTTTAGACATCGCGAACGTCACGCAAATTGCGGTCTTAGGATGCCGACCACAGGTGGGTTTGGTCCTGCGTCTCGATCAACTGGCCTGTGATGCGAACGCACTGACCGTCGCAGCGTACGCTTCCCTCCAGCACGCAGTCCACGTGCAACGCCGCGGCGATCTCTCCAATGCGTTTTTCGTGGCCTTGTATTGGACCGCGAAGGTTCGCGCGATCACGCCGAGCCGCCTGGGGTTGAGTTGCCCGAGCTACGAGATGGTATTCCTTTTCTAGCCATCCGCTTCTCGGCCGTCCGTTGTTATATCTGGCGCAACCATTCCCCTCCTGCCCATCATCCAATGCGATAGAATCAGGATGTGCCTCACGGCGGGAGAGGACTGTGCGGAGATCACTGAGTTTCGGGACTCTCCGCCTGAGAGAGGGAAATATGAAGAGAGTGATTCTTTTATTGGCCGCTGTAGCCCTGGGACTGTTTTTCGTCGGCGCGGCGTCTGCCGACACGTTGGAGCTGAAGGATGGGCGGGTGTTGAAAGGGAAGTATCTGGGCGGCACGCAGGCGGTGTTGCGCTTCGAGATCAACAACGAAGTCCAGACTTTTAACACCTCGGAGATCGTCGCGCTGACGTTCACCGGCGGTTCCGCGTCTGCCGCTTCAACGATGGATCCGGCACCGGTCGCAGCGCCGGCGCGTCGTATGGCGGCCCCGAGTGCAGCGAACTCTGCGCCCGGTGACGCCATCACCATTCCGGCTGGAGAATCCATGCTTGTTCGCATGATCGACGGCGTTGATTCTTCAAAGAACCATGTCGGCGATGTGTTCCATGCCAGCCTCGAGACCGATTTGACCGTCGGAGACACCGTTGTGGCCCGCAAGGGCACCGATGTTTATGGGCGCTTGGCTGAAGCTAAAGAGGCGGGACACATGGCCGGCAGTTCCGAGCTGCAGTTGGAACTCACCCGGATCGTGATTGATGGCAAGGATTATCCGGTCGTCAGCAGCGATTACACACTGCAGGGCAAGGGACGCGGCAAGAACACCGCTGAGAAAGTGGGTGGCGGCGCGGCTCTCGGCGCGATCATCGGCGCAATCGCCAAGGGCGGCAAAGGTGCGGCGATCGGCGCGGGCGTCGGTGCCGGAGCAGGAGGAGCCGTTCAAGTGCTCACGCGCGGCCAACAGGTAAAAGTCCCCAGTGAGACTTTACTGGAGTTCCGACTCCAACAACCTGTCATGGTGACGCCCACGCAGCGGTGAATTCGATCCCCATAGCTGCGTATCGAAGCCCGGGAAACCGTTTGGAAAAAAGGCGAGTCACGGCTCGCCTTTTCCGCTCTCCTTTCATTCCGGCGCTCTTCCAGGATTTTCCTTGCCCCCTATCGGATTGGAACCATCCCTCAGAAATTCTCCCTTGCCACTCCTGCTGTTAGTGAGTAAGCTACCCCCTCAAGTGGGGAGACCATGCCGAAAGAAAAGCCTAGAGTAAACATCGGGGAAGTCATCAGGACGTATCGGAGCCAGCGTAGCCTGTCGCAGGGCGACATCGAGCGCCGCACCGGTCTACTGCGTTGTTACTTGTCGCGTGTCGAAAACGGGCATACCGTCCCGTCTCTCGAAACGCTCGCCAAAATCGCGGAAGCCATGGACATCTCGCTGGCGGACTTTTTCCCCGGCACAGAAACGCCACGCGACCGTGAAACTCAGAAAGTTCTTGGAGAGCTCTCGCAGGACGAAATTCGCTTCCTGGCGGAGATCAAAAAGTACAGCACCACACTCTCCGATGGTGACAAGCGGTTGGTGCTGGCGATGATCCGCAAAATGGCTACCTTGATTCCACCTCCTGCGGCGAAGAAGTTGATCGTGCGCCGCCCGACAGCTTGACCATTTTCACAATGGAAATTGATCGAGGGAGCGCGGTTGTTCTGCCGCGCCCTTTCTCTTTTCTCAGAATGGAGATTTGTCAGCTGTTCTGGCCGCGAATGATGCGGATGGCGTCGGGCAGAGCGGCATCACTGCGGCCAGTGGCGCCCGCTTGGATTTCCGCACCTGTAGAGTCTTCCAGATCGCTGCCTTCCCCGGGCGCCAGAAAGAGATTGGCTTCGACGGCATGCTGCTTGGTGTAAAGATCGTAGTAGCGGCCGCCAAGAGCGTAGAGAGTTTCGTGTGTGCCGCGCTCGATGATGCACCCCGCTTCCACAACGAGAATCTGATCGGCTCGCCGAATCGTGGAGAGCCGGTGCGCGATAACGAATGTCGTGCGGCCACGCATGAGGTAGCGCAGCCCCTCCTGGATCAACGCCTCCGATTCCGAATCGAGGCTGGAGGTGGCCTCGTCGAGGATCAGGATCCGCGGATCGGCCAGGATGGCGCGAGCGATCGAGACGCGCTGCTTCTGGCCGCCGGAGAGCTTCACGCCGCGTTCGCCGACGACCGTGTCGTACTTGTTCTCGAAAGACTCAGTAAATTCATCGACGCGCGCGATGTGGCAGGCGGCTAGAATTTCCTCTTCCGTGGCGTTGGGCCGTGCAAAGGCCACATTCTCGCGTATCGTTCCATCGAAAAGGAAAGTTTCCTGCAATACCACGCCGAGCTGCGTGCGATAGGAATTTAGCTTCACGGTGGCCAGATCAATCCCGTCCACCAAGACTCTTCCGCTCGAGGGCACATAAAATGCCGCGATCAAGCCGATGATGGTCGATTTTCCCGCTCCGGAAGGACCGACGAGGGCCGTGACCGTTCCCGGCTCCGACTGAAAGCTTACGTCACGCAGAACTTCCTTCCGCGTATCGTAGGCGAAGCTCACGTTTTCCATGTCGACGAGCCCGTTCACGCGATCGAGCCTCACGGTCCGGCCAGGCTCATCATCTTCCAGCTTCTCGTTCAGAATTTCCCGAGTACGCTCGAGACCGGTGATGGCCTCTGTGATCTGCGTGCCGATGGCCACGATTTGAAAAACCGGCGCAACGAGCAGGCCGAGAAAGATGTTGAACGCAAAGAACGTTCCGAGCGTCATCGTGCCCGCAAGGATCTTGTGCGCGCCGAGCTCCATGATGATGGCGCTGACGACGCCCATCAGCCCCGCGGCGGAAAGACTCATCAGCGAAGTGGCCGTGAGAGTCTTCAAAACATTGTTGAGGAGGCGCTGCACGCCACGGGCGAACACCCCTTCTTCACGCTCTTCGGCGTGGTAGCCCTTCACCACGCGAACGCCGCTAAGCGATTCCGTGAGGCGTCCCGTAACTTCGGCGTTGATTTTCGGCCGTGCACGGAAGATCGGGCGAATTGTCGCAAAGGCTTTGTTGATCCCGTATCCGAAGACCAGCAGGATGCCAAACGCGACGCCGGTCATGGTCACGCTGGTATGAATCAAGTACACGAGTGCGATGACCGCGGTCATCAACCCGCCGACGAATTCCACCAGCCCCGTTCCGATCAGATTACGGACGCCTTCGACGTCGCTCATGATCCGCGAAACGAGTGCGCCGGTTTTGTTGGCATCGTAGAACGAGACCGGGAGTCGGCCGATGTGCGCCTGCACCTGGCGGCGCAGTTCGGCGATCATTTTTTGTGCGGACTTGGAGAGCAGTTGAGTCAGCGTGAACGACGTCAGTCCCTGAACCACAGTGGCCGTGAGAACGCCGAGCACGATTGGCGTCAGCAGCTGGATTTGCCGCTTGCTGATGACGTTGTCCACCAGATACTTCGTGGAAGCCGGCAGCACCAATCCCGATAGCCGATTGATGGCCATAAGCACGAAGCCCAGCGCCAGCAGCCCGCGCCTCGGTTTCATCAGCACCCAAACGTCGGGAAGATTCTTCCACGCGTTCTTGCGTTTTTCATCTTTGGCTGGAGATTTGGCGGCTGTCTCGGTACTCATGATTCGCGGGACGAACTGTACCCTTGGCGTTAGATGCTGGCGGCGACCATATGACTATATTGCGAAAACGGATCGGAACCAGAAGCTATCTTCAGTCGCCTGCGGCTCCCACGCGGGGCACAATGGCCTTGGCGGGCCGATCCAGGCTCAAGACGCTGGAGATGAACTCGCTGACGGTGATCCCTAGGTGGCCCCACAGTCTCCGCTTCAGGCTGGTGTAATCCTGGGTGCCGCTGAACAGGTCGCCCATCAATTGCCGGAACACCGGGCTGCGGCGCAGGAACTGAACCATGCGAGTGGTGACCGCGCTGCCCAGGAAGGAACCTCGATAGAAACGGCGCACGATACGCGCCGCGAATTCCAGTTCAGCGCAGAAAGTAGCCTTCACCCAAGCCGGGTACTTTTCCGGGCAGCCTTCGGCGAGAGAGCGGCCCAGCAATTCGCCGGAGCGAATGGCATAAAAGAGGCCTTCGCCGGTGAGCGGATCGACCCAGGCAGCCGCATCTCCGACGAGCGCCCAGTTCCTTCCGATGACGTTCCGCTCGGAAAGCGTCCGCTCCTTCGGCGAAGGCAGGACGTGACTGTAAAACTTTGCGCCCTCTGTGTGTATGCCGTGCTTCTCCACGAAGGTTTGTAGGTGGCTACGCAGTTCCGTGCTGGTATGCGACGACATGCTCCCGCAGATCCCGACCGAGAGATGATCGCAGCGGGGAAACGACCAGATATAACCTTCAAAATGCGGCAGGAATTTGATGGTAATGGAATCGCTCGTCTGCGGCACGAAGTAACCTTGCGTCATCTCCAACTCGTCACGTTGCAATGCCCGTGTTTCGGGCAGCAGTTGATTGCGCGCACCGGCCGCGAGAACCAGAAAATCGGCTTCCTGCCAGTTGCCCTCCACGGAGTAGCGCGGCTTCGTCGTCTTGGTGTCCACACTCATGACGCGGGAACGCTGAACGTTGCAACCTGCATCGCGCGCGCGATCCAGGAGCATGCCGTTGAGGACCGTCCGTGAATAGATAACAATCGGATGGGGCATGTCGAGGGTGGCGTGCTGCTCTTCGCTACTGATCAGTTCGACGGAGTTCACCAGCTTCTTGGGATAGGAATTATCGAGCAGGAATGGAAAGCATTGAATGGCTTTGTGCGTCAGGCCGCCGCCGCAGGGTTTTTCCCACGCCAAGTGCTCGTCAAAAAGATTGACCTTGTGGCCCGCGCGCGCGAGTTGTTCACCACATATCGCGCCGGACGGTCCGCCGCCGACGATCGCTATCTGAGCCATGGTCGTGTCTCGCTGAGCGCTTTCAATTCCGTCCCTGGGCGCGGAATCCCCGCCATGAGTTCCTTTGGTGACGGGCCCTAAGGTGATTAGGTGAGGGGAAAGATCACCAGGCAAAAGCCCGCGAGGAGTATAGCACCGAATAGCGCCGCCGCCGCTGCCGAACCGGTTTCATTACGCATCATGTCCATGGCGCTCCGCTGTAACAAATTGAACACCGCCATATATACCGACAGGAGGCCCATCAGAATCTCTCCACTGTGCAGAATCAAAATGCCGCCCATTAGTGCCCCCCAGGTGATGAGCCTTAAGGTCAAGGCGAGCGCCAGCCTGGGCCATTTTTGTCCGCGCTCTACGGGGCCAAGCAGTGTTTCTTCCGCCATGTGGTACGGGAGTAGAGCGATCAGCAAGAAGGGAAAGCGCGCCCACCTCGCGCCGGTCAGCCACGCTTCGTAGAACGTCAAATCGAGCCATGCAGTGGCAAGAAGCAGCAGCACGACTCCGGCAAATCCCGCCGCGAGCAGGCGGCGGAAACTCGTGAGTGCGGAACGCACGCAACTCCAATGCACCACCACTTGCAAAGCCCCAAAGAGAAGCAGGAAGCTGGCAAGATAGTCGCCCTGAAAAAGTCCGATCCGTTTCAACGGAATCCAAAATCGCAAGAGCAACACGATCAGGACCGAGCCGGCTACAAATTCTAAAAAAAGTTGCGCCATCCCGGTCGCAGCGCCCGTCGCGGCGATTTCTTCGCTTTTGCTCTTCCCGGCGGATTCCCGAAGGAATGGACCCGCGATCAGCACGACCCCCAGGAAACCTCCCAGCGCCCCGATGAGCGGGAAGTGAGAAGGCCACGTTATTGCGGGAGGTAAATGTAGAATTTGCGCCGACCATTCCTGCGAAGCTCGCATCGCGGAACGGTTGAAAAGAATGCTGACGTGCGATGCGCCAGGTAGCTCCAGATATTTCACGGTCCCATCACTTCGCGAGGCAGCCAGGTCAGCGGCATTTCGGCGCATCGACTCCAGTTCCAGCGAACCAACAATCACGAGAGAACGACTCGGCAGAATTGGGGGATTGCTGAAAAGCAGCTTTTCTTCTGACACTCCGTGTGCGGCCTGCATCGGCGCGGGTGAGATGGCGATCAGGCCCGCGATCGGAACGCGAGATGCAATGCGTTCGGCGATGGCGCCGCCCATTGAATGCCCAGCGAGAATTGTGCGATCGGCATTGATCACCCCGCGCACGAGCAGTTCGCGGAGAAGCGCTTCCCCGCACTGTTCCGCACGCGCCGGAGAGAACGGGCCCGGCGTCCGCCCGTGTCCCGGTAAGTCCGGGACATAGACGCGAAGGCCCTGATCGGCAAAACCCCGGGCGAGGTAGGACATGATTTTCTTATTCGCGGAGATTCCATGGAAAAGCAAAACAGATCCTTGTGAGCCTCCCTCTTGCTTTCCCACGATCGTCGTTTCAAGCCGGCAGCCCCCCGCGTCGATGAGAAAGGTGCGCTCGCGATAGGGCGCCGAGAGGGCCAGCCAGAGTCCTGTGGCGCACAGCAAGACTCCGGCAATGGCGCGAACGGCATGGCGTGATTTCATCGTGAGTCGCCGGCCCGCAGACGCCGGACCTCCTGCGCGTGATAAACTACTTTTTTAACGGATGTCACTTTGGTTTTTTCCGGACCGCATGGAGACCCCTTTGAATTCGGCAGTCCTGACACTTGAGGAAGCGATTCTGCGGTTTGGCCGCGAGAAACGCAACGGCCGCCGCGTGGTCTTCACCAACGGCTGCTTTGACCTGCTTCATCCCGGCCATATTCGCAGTCTGGAGTTGGCGCGTGAGATGGGAGATGTTTTGATCGTTGGACTGAATAGTGATACGAGCGTACGGCAATTGAAGGGCAAAGGCCGCCCGGTTATCTGTGAACGCGAACGCGCGGAAATCCTCGCAGCTTTGGAGTCTGTGGACGCGGTGGTGATCTTCGATGATCTGACGCCGCGTGAAGTGATCGCGCGGCTGCTCCCGGATGTCCTGGTGAAGGGTGGCGACTGGCCCGGCGACCAGATCGTGGGCCGCGAGGAAGTGGAAGCCGCCGGCGGGCGCGTCGTTTCCATTCCCGTCGTGCCCGGGTATTCGACATCGGCCATTCTTCAGAAAATACGCCAAGGGACGCGTGCCTCTCGCGCGGAATCCTGATCAACCACGCATGATACTTCCTGCCGTCCGCGAGAGATTGGAGGCCGTCCTTCGCCATGCGGCGATGCAGGGCGCGCTGGCTGCTTTGCGCTCCGGCGCGAGCCATATCTCGATCACCGGCCTGCACGACGTTGCGAAGGCTTTCGTGGCCTCCTATTTGACGCGCGAGTTACGTCGTCCGGCATTTTTTGTGACCAATTCCAATCGCCGCGCCGAAGCGCTCTCGGAAACCCTGCGGTTCTTCAGCGGCATTTTTCCGGGAGCGGTTGGCGGCGTTGCGACGCTCCCGGCCTTCGACAGACTCCCTTGGGAATCGCAAAGCCCGCACGCGGACATTCTCGAACGGCGCGCTACCACGCTGTTTCGCGTCGCGGATGGACAGATTTCCCTGGTGATCGCTCCCATTGCCGCGGCGCTTTGGCGTTATCAGGATCCCGCAGCCTATCTCTATCTCAGCCGGACGCTGGCAAAAGACACTGAGATTCCCCACGAAGAATTGATTACCCATCTGGGTTCGGTGGGCTACGCGCGAACCGAAATGGTGGAGCTGCCGGGGCAATTTGCGGTGCGCGGCGGCATTATTGATGTCTTCTCCCCGGAAGCCGCCCGCCCTGTCCGCATTGAGCTGCTCGGCGACAGCGTGGAATCGGTGCGTGAATTCGACGCGCGCACGCAACGGTCGATTGCACCGGTCGTGCGCACAACGCTTCTGCCTTTGACGGAATGGTCTGTGCCGGTGCCTGAAAGAGCGGATCTAAACCATGCCGCCTGGGAGATGCCATCGTTCTTTGGACTCGCGGGCGAACCGGGGCCGAGCACCCTCTTTGAGCTGGCAGAAAGTTCGCTGCGGCCGATTGTGTTCCTCGATGAGCCACAAACTTTGCGTGAAGCTGCTGCGAAGCATCTCGCGGCTGCGACGGAAAATTACGAGCGTCACGGGCGCGCCAACTCCCCCCCCGCCTCTCACTACTTCTGGTCCGATGGGGAATTTGCGGCGGCGCTGGAAAAAACTTCGCAAATTCAAATCGAACAGCTTGCCCTGGGGATCGGTTCCACGCAGTTTGAACTTTCTTCGCGGCCCAGCGCGCGTTTTCACGGGGATGTCGTTGCCTGTATGGGAGATGTGAAGTCCCAGCTCGCTTCCGGCGGAACGGTTTTTCTGACGGCGGCAAGCACCGGAGAGATCGAACGCTTTGCGGACATCTGCCGCGAGTATGAAGTGCCGTATGTGCTCGGCGAATCGGAAGATGCCGCCGCCGGCTTTACCGCCGAGGGCGCGCACGAATCCGCGGCGATGTTGCTGGTCCGCGCGCCCTTCGCGGACGGCGTGACGTTTTCTGACGCTCGGCTTACGCTTTTCGGCCATGCCGACCTTTTCGACGTCACACCCACGGTTGAGCGGCCCAGTCGCAAGATTCGCACTTCCGGCTTCTTCGGCGATTTTGCCGAGCTGAAGCCTGGCGACTATGTGGTCCATGTAGATCACGGCATCGGGCAGTTCGAGGGACTTCGCCAGATCGAATCCGGCGGGCATAGCGGCGAGTTCATGCTGCTGAAATACGCCGACGATGCGCGCCTCTACGTTCCTCTGGAACGTATGGACCTCGTTCAAAGTTACCGTGTGCTCGAAGGCACGCGTCCGCCGCTGGACAAACTCGGTGGCACTGTTTGGAACGCTCGCAAGACGCGCGCGCGCAAATCCGTCGAAGACATGGCCGACCAACTTCTCACGCTTTACGCGCAGCGCAAGACGACAGCGGGTTTTGCTTTTTCACCGGACGGCAATTTCCAGCGCGAATTCGAGGATGCCTTCGAATTTGAGGAAACCACGGACCAGATCACCGCCATCCGCGATATCAAGCGCGACATGGAACGCGCCGAACCCATGGACCGGCTCCTTTGCGGCGACGTTGGCTACGGCAAAACAGAAGTCGCTATGCGCGCGGCGTTCAAGACCGTGGTGGACAACAAGCAGGTCGCGGTCCTTGCGCCGACGACCGTGCTCACCTTCCAGCATTTCGAAACGTTCAAGAAAAGATTTGCCGCCTTCCCCGCGCGCATCGAAATGCTCAGCCGCTTCCGCAGCGCCGCAGAGCAGAAAAAAATTCTCGCCGATTTGGAATCC
>Ga0066710_100000970_pt1 | contig 19837 bp, 20 predicted proteins | sample GraSoiAngelo_159_FD_79666 | JGI IMG/M metagenome (GOLD analysis project Ga0066710, IMG submission 79666) | Grasslands soil microbial communities from the Angelo Coastal Reserve, California, USA - 14_1009_16_40cm | ecosystem: Environmental > Terrestrial > Soil > Grasslands | place: USA...
CTCTGCAAGTGAAGTCGAGTATCACCTGTTGCTGGCACGTGATATGGAATTGCTGAAAATCCCCGAATATCAGCGACTTTCCAACAAGGTTATCGAGGTAAAGCGCATGCTGGCACCGCTGATGCAGAAGCTGAGAGCTGACAGCTGAGAGCTGACAGCTTTCTTGCGGTAACTTGTTCGCCGCTTGACATTCGTGCTAGGGTCAAAAACATTGCAAGGAGAATAGAGGGGAACATTGGCCAAGGGTTTAGTCATTGTCGAATCGCCCGCCAAGGCGAAAACGATTCAGAAATATCTGGGGAAGGATTTCACGGTTGAGGCCTCGCTGGGGCATGTCAAGGATCTGCCCAAGAGCACGCTGGGCGTGGATACCAGCAACAATTTCGAGACTGATTACATCGTCATTCCCGGTAAAGAGAAAGTTGTCGTCAAGCTGAAGAAGCTGGCGGCGGCCGCGGACAACATTTATCTGGCGCCTGACCCGGACCGCGAAGGCGAAGCCATTGCCGCGCACCTGGCGTCTGAACTCAGCGAGAACGGTGGGCGAAAAAAGAAACCCAAAAAACTAAAAAAGGGAGAGGTCGAGCCGCCTCCGCGGATTCAGCGCGTCACCTTCAACGAGATCACCAAGCGCGCCGTACAGGCGGCGTTCGAGCATCCTCGCCAGATCGATCAGAATCTGGTTGACGCGCAACAAGCGCGACGCGTGCTTGACCGCCTCGTCGGCTACCAGGTTTCGCCGCTACTTTGGGATAAGGTCCGCCGCGGACTTTCCGCTGGACGAGTGCAGACCGTCGCCCTGCGCTTGATCGTCGAGCGCGAACGCGAAATCAAGGCGTTCCAGAAAGTCGAATACTGGACCATCGACGCACATCTGGCCGCCAGCAAGCCTCCCGCATTCGATGCGCGCTTTCTGGGCAAGGGCGAGGAGAAGATTGAAGTTTCCAACGCCGAGGAAGCAGAAAAGATCCGCGCTGCGCTGGAGAAGGCCGAGTGGGTTGTCCGGTCTGTCGATAAGAAAGAGCGCCGGCGCAATGCAGCGGCGCCGTTCACCACCAGCAAGTTGCAGCAGGATTCCTCGCGCAAGCTCCGTTTCAGTGTGAAGCGCACGATGATGATCGCGCAACGCCTGTACGAAGGCGTGGAGCTCGGTGAAGAGGGCTCGGTAGGACTGATCACCTACATGCGTACCGATTCGACCCGGATCGCGCCCGAGGCGATTCAGGAAGTTCGCGAATACATCGGCAAAGAATACGGTGCGCCCTACCTGCCCGAGCAGCCGAATACATATAAGGAGAAGAAGGAGGCGCAGGCGGCGCACGAAGCCATTCGTCCGACGTCGGCGATGCGTCATCCCGACCAGATCAAGCAGTACTTAAAAGAGGATGAGTTCAAGGTGTACAAGCTGATCTGGCAGCGGTTTGTGGCCTCACAGATCAATCCGGCAGTCTTTGACCAGACCACGGTCGACATCGACGCGAAGAGTGGGAACGAGACTTTCTGGTTCCGTGTGACCGGGTCCGTGCTCAAGTTCGATGGATTCCTGAGAGTTTACGAGGAGTCCAAGGAAGGCAAGGACGAAGAAGACGAGGAACTGAAACACAAACTGCCGGCGCTCGAAGCCGGGCAGAAGCTTACGCTGCGAGAGCTGAAGCCGGAGCAGCACTTCACCGAACCACCTCCGCGCTACAACGAAGCGTCGCTGGTGAAGGAACTTGAGGAGCGCGGCATTGGGCGGCCCTCAACCTATTCCGCGATTCTTTCGACGATTCAGGAACGGCAATACGTGCAGAAGCTTTGTGGAAAATTTTCTCCCACCGAGATTGGGCTGGTGGTGACCGATCTGCTGGTCGAGAATTTCCGGGACATCTTTGACGTGCAGTACACCGCCCGCCTGGAAGAGGAACTCGACGAGATCGAAGAAGGCAAGGAAAAGTGGACGGACGCTCTCGCCGACTTCTACAAGAAGTTCCAGAAGGACCTCAAATATGCCGAAAAGCATATGGAAAACATCAAGCGGATGGAGAAGCCCACAGACGAGAAGTGCGAGAAGTGTGGCGCGCCGCTGGTGATCAAGTGGGGCAGGCACGGGTCTTTCTACGCTTGCAGTACTTACGACAAGGAAGATCCGAATACTTGCACCTTCACGAAAGAAAATCCCATTAACCTGCCCGACCTCGACTCCGCCGACATTCAGGAGACGACGCAGGAGGAATACTGCGAAAACTGTGGGCGCGTGATGGTGCTCAAGCGCGGGCGATTCGGGCAGTTCATGGCTTGCACCGGATATCCCGACTGCAAGACTACGCGGCGGCTCGATCAGGGTAAGAAAGTTCCCGACATTCCGCTCGACGAGCCTTGCCCGAAGTGCGGACGCAACATGATGATCCGGCACGGGCGCTTTGGGGAGTTTACCGCGTGCAGCGGATATCCCGAATGCAAGTACGTGAAGCAGAACTTCATCGGCGTGAAGTGCCCTGAGTGCGAGGACGGTGAACTAGTCGAGAAGCGGGCGCGCAAGGGCAACACATTCTACGGATGCGGCAATTATCCGAAGTGCAAGTTCACTTCAGCGCACAAGCCGATTGCCGAGAAGTGTCCGAGTTGCGGCAGCGAGTACTTGGTTGAGAAAAATCTGAAGGCGGGTCCGGTGATCGCTTGTCCTAATAAGGAGTGCGACTATGAGCGTCCGGCGCCACAACCGGAAGCGGCGGCAACGTCAGCTTAAGGCATCGCGTGGGCAGTAAATTCTCTGATTCTTCCGGGCTTATTGGATCGTCCAATTCCATCAGTCCCATCGAATCAACGGAGGAAGTATGGCCAAGAAGCCGACAGTAGCCGATGCTCAACTCATTCTTCAACTCTACGATTTGCGCCGGGAAGCCGAGATGCGCAAAGCACGCAATTGGTGGGTTGTCGAATTCTTTCCGGAAAGTGCCGACGACCTTCAGAGAGTTTCCGGGGCGATGGGATCGCAGGAGAACGCCTGGTTTCGGCAAGTGCTGGGTTACTGGGGAATGGCAACATCGTTTGTTTTGCAGGGCGTGTTGAACGAAGCCTTGTTTCTGCAGCCAGCCTTCAGCGGTGAGATGTTCCTGATTTTTGCCAAGGTGCAGCCACTCTTGAAAGAATGGCGTCAGAAGCTCGGAGATGCGCAGATCATGCGCAATGTCGAACTGGTCGCTACACGCACGAAATTCGGACGCGAGCGCGTGCAGTTCCTCGCCAAGCGTGTGGAAATGATGAAGCAGAAAAGAGCCGAGCGCAAGGCGAGCTAGAGAGCATTCCTCCGCATCAGCACCCGCACTCTGTTATCCTAATCGGCTGTGCGGATGATCTGGTGGTTCCTGATCCTGGGTGTGAGTACGCTGGTCGTAGTGTGCGTGGCAATCGCCCTTTACATGCGCTTGCGGCGTCATTTGCAGCGAGCCCATGCGGCCCACGACGGAACCGTCAGCGAAGTGGAACGCGAGCGTCACTCGGGAGTGATCGAACACTAATGCCCCCCCGCACATGCGGAGATTTCTCCAATGTCAAAATTGGCAATTCAAACTCTAGTTACTCCGCAAGAACGCGCCCTTGATGCGGCCCGGCAGGTTGCGCTCGTCGTTGGCGCCAGCTTGTTTGTGGCCCTGTCTGCGCGGGTCACGATTCCACTGTTTTTTACGCCTGTGCCTTTAACGCTACAGAACTTTGCGGTGATCCTCGTGGGCCTGCTTCTCGGCAGCCGGCGCGGCTTTGCGGCTCTCGCTCTTTACCTGGCAGAAGGCGCGATGGGAATGCCGGTCTTCAATCCTATCGGTCCCGGCGGAATCGCTCAGGTTCTCGGAGCCACCGGCGGTTATTTAATGGTTTATCCACTGGTCGCATTTTTAGTTGGATTAATTTTTGAACGCGGAACGAAGACCTTCACGCACGCCGCCATCGCGGGCACGCTGGGCGAGATTCTCCTGTTCGCGGGGGGATTGACGTGGCTGTATGTGATGTTTCATTCGCTGAAGACTGCCGCTTACCTGGGCCTGTACTGGTTCGTCGCCGCGGAAGTCATAAAGGTGATGTTCGCTGCTGCGATCGCGGTCCGCTGGCGCCGCAGCGCAAAAGCCTGAGACGTCAACATAAGCCCTTCGCAAAATAGAGTTGGAGTTTCTACATCATGATCCCGGTTTCCGAACAAACCATCAAGAACTCTTCCTATACAGCGACTGCCGACGTGCGCGGGATTACGGTCGCGCACAGTCCCGACTCCGATGATGCATTCATGTTTTACGGTCTCGCCACCAATAAGGTTCGCGTACCCGGACTGAAGTTCACGCATACGCTTTGCGACATCCAGACGCTCAATCAGAAGGCGCACGACGGCATCTACGACGTGACGGCGATTTCTTTTCACGCGTATCCCTACATTCAGGACAAATACGCGCTGATGGCCTGCGGCGGCAGCGTGGGCGAGGGCTATGGTCCCATGGTCGTTTCGCCGCGCGCCTTCACCGAGAGCGAAATCAAGAAGAAGCGGATCGCTGTCCCGGGCACACTGACGACGGCATACCTGGCGCTGCAACTGTTCGCGCCGGGAATCGAGACGGAAGTCGTGCCCTTCGACCAGATCATCCCGCAGGTGCTGGAAGGAAAATACGAAGCCGGGCTGATCATCCACGAGGGCCAGTTGACGTATGACAAGTCGGGACTGCACCGCGTCGTGGATCTTGGAAGGTGGTGGCAGAAAGTAACGGGCTTGCCGTTGCCCCTTGGAGGCAATGCGATCCGACGCGCGCTCGGCCCCGACCTAATGTCCGCCGTCACGGGCGCTCTGCGCAACAGCATTCAGTACGGACTCGAGCATCGGGAAGAAGCGTTGTCGTACGCCATGCAGTTCGCGCGCGATCTCGACGTGCAATCGGCCGACAAGTTCATCGGCATGTACGTGAACGAGCGGACGCTCGACTACGGCCCGGATGGGCGCGAAGCTGTCCGGCGCCTCCTCGACATGGGAAACAAGGCGGGCATCATCGGGCCGGAAGCGCGCGTGGATTGGGTGGGGTAGAAGCTCCTAGCTGCTAGCTTCTAGCTGATCGCTACTACTGCCGCCCTGTTCTTAACTCTGCTTTGTCGTCGCGAGCAACCCGAGGGATCTGGGTTTATTGCCGACGGCGAGACCGGTGCCATCGCGGGGAAGAACCCATATCCCTCGCGTTGGTCGGGATGACAACCGATCTCACCGCCTGCTTCAACACCGACAGAATCTCGAAACTCTGTTTAGCTAGCAGCTAGGAGCTAGAAGCTTGTCCTCGCAATCCCTTCTCATCGACGCCGACGACACGCTCTGGGAGAACAATGTCTACTTTGAGCGAGCCATCGCCCGGTTCATTTCGTTTCTCAACCATCACGAGTTCACCCCCGAACAGGTGCGCGAGGTACTCAACGACGTCGAGCGGGAATGCGTCGCCAAGCACGGATACGGCCTGCACAGTTTCGCGCACGCGCTGGTCGACACCTTCGAGCGACTGAGCGTGCATCCCATCACTGCTGAGTTGCACGCGCAGATCAATAGCTTTGCGCATACTGTTGCCGACCATCCCGTGGAATTCCTCCCCGAGGTCCCCGAGACCTTGCAGTACCTGTCCAAGCGGCATCACCTGATCCTCATGACCAAGGGAGCAATCGTCGAACAGACAGGGAAGGTCGAGCGCTCAGGATTGAAAGAGCATTTCGCTGCCGTCGAAATCGTCGCGGAGAAAGACGTGGCCTGTTACGCCGCGACAGTGGAGAAGTACGGTCTCTCGCCCAACTCCACCTGGATGGTGGGCAACAGTCCGAAGTCCGACATCAATCCTGCGCTGGCCGCGGGATTGCACGCGGTTTTCGTGCCTCACGGCGATACTTGGATTCTGGAGCACGAAGAGGTGAATCAGGCCAACCCGCCTCAGAAATTGCTGATCGTGGGGAGTTTCGCCGAACTGCGGGAGCATTTCTAGCTCGGACGCCGTCTTCTGCGCTGTGGGGCAGGATCCCGACCACAAACTCCTTGCGACTTCTGCCTAGAAGGGCCGCGGCTTCGAGCCGCGCCATAAGTGCTGCAAAATCGATCCCGGCTTTAGCCGCTGAGGGACTCTGGTACTGCAAAGATATTTCTTGCTACCTTTTTCCACAGCTCTTAGGCTTCCCATTTCCCCGCCGCCCGTTTCAGTCGTTCGAAGATCGGAATGGATCGAAAGCCGAACTCTCTCTCGAAACGGCGAGAGTCGAGGCGACGCGGATTCCCAATCGCTTCCAGATGACCCACCTTCACGCGGATCTTCGAATTCACCGATTCGATCTCACGCTTTAACTCTGAGACCGTTAATGAATCACAGGGCGCGTTGTATATCAGGTGCGAAAGCTTTGGCGCGCGCAGCAATACCAATAGCATTTTCGCAACGTCTTCAACGTGCAACAACAGAATCCGTTCAGCGCCCACAAACGGCAGAAACAATTCATCACAAGTCTTAGTTTGCAATCTTTCGAAGATGTCGCTCCTCCACGACGACGTGGCCGAACGGGCGCCCGCTCCGACCACCCGCCCGATGCGCAAGCTGACGAACTCCGGCCCGTGTTTCGCGACGTAAGCCTCTCCCAATCGTTCGACGTAGATCTTCGCCGCACCGTAGAGGTCATCGGGAGAGGCCCGATGAGTTTCCGATACACGCTCGTGGTGCGGCCAGCTTCCATAGACACTCAACGAGCTGCCAAATACTATCCGCCGCGCACCAAAGCGGCTCGCCATCTGTAGCAAGTTCAGGCTGCCTTGAATGTTGACCTCCGTCGCCCGCCGCGGGTCATCTTGGGCCGCAGTAGGCAGAACTGCCGCCAAGTGCACGATGCTATCGATTTCCTCCCCTTCGAAGACGCTTTGCACCTGGGCAGCATCACTGATGTCACACTGGATCTCTTCGCGGCGCGTGTTAGTGGCGTCATCTTCGGTCTCCGCTTGATCCACCGCAAGCACGCGATAACCTTCACGCAATAAAAGATTACATACCGCGCGCCCAATGAATCCGCGGCTTCCCGTAACCAGCACGGCACGGCTTTTCTCAGTTTCCATGGCCCTCTCGCGGCAGGAACCACTCTCGCCAACGTGTTTTTCTTCTTGCCACGACGGCACCAAACTAACCAATACGCGCTTATCGCGTGGTTCTATCGCTGCATGTTACGCTCAATTTGCTCTGGGTTCGCACGCACTTCGTCCGTGGCGGTGCAGACCACAAATTTCCGGCGACTGTTGCGCACAGTCGAAGCGCTCTCTGAACTCGGCCCCGCACTCACGGCGGAGCGCGAGTTTTCAGAGACTTCGCGCCTCATGCTCTCCGCCATTATGGAGGCGGCAGGGGCGCGCGAGGGCGCGCTGTTCCTGTTCAACGACAAGCCGGCCATGCTGAGCTCCGCGGCGGCGCAGGGATTCGCCCTGATGCCCGATCCCGCCTTCATTCCTCTCCTTCCCAAGCATGCGCATGCGCTCAGCGCGGCGCGCGGCCCAGTGGTGTTGAACGCGTCGACCTATTCCGTCTTTCTCAGCTCCAACGGCAACGTCGCGCCTGACCTTTTCAAGTGTCTCGCTCCGCTCAAGGCCGCAGGCAAACTCGCCGGAGTCGTAGCTCTGGGGCGGCGCCCCGGCGATGTCCAGTACGAAGACGACGAACTCGACGCCATGGAGTTGTTGTGCAGCTACGTCGCGCTGGCCGTTCACAATCATGCGCTCACTCAAACCATCGCACAGCGCGTTTCCGAGAACCTGCGGCTGATGGCCTCGCTGCACGGGTTCTACGACAATGCGCTCGAGGCCTTCGCGACCGCCATCGACGTGAAACACGTGAACATTCATGGCCACTCCCTGCGTGTGGGCCGCTACGCCGCCGCCATCGGAGAAGCCATGGGGATGGAACCGGGCGAAGTTGCCGCCCTTCGCAGCGCTGGATATCTGCATGACATCGGCAAGGTCGCCGTCGACCGCCGCCTCTTCGGCAAGCCCGGGGCGCTCGACCCTGAAGAGTTTCGCGAGATGGCGGATCACACCGTCGTCGGACATCAGATCGTGAGCAGCGTTCAGTTTCCCTGGCCGAAGATTCCCGAGGCTGTCCGGTGGCATCACGAGCGCAGTGACGGAACCGGTTATCCGGACCAACTCTCGATGAACGATTTGCCCATGCCGGTTCGTATCGTGGGACTCGCCGACAGCTTCGACGCCATGACGACCATCCGTCCCTACCGCGAACCGCTCTCGGTGGGCAGCGCTCTGACCGACCTGGTACGCCTGTCCCCCCAGAAGTACGATCCCAACGTGGTGCAAGCACTCCTGATCCAAGTGCGGCGTGATTCGGTGGGCAGCAACCGTACGCCGTTGCTGGCTGACCGCATCTCGGTCAACATTGCCGCCGGCGACATCGACCAGCTCGCCGCCACATTGCAGCACAAGGTGTCGCGCGCGAAGGCGTATTCAGTTTAGCCGGAAGCTATTGGCTGCTGGCTACTGGCTATTGGCTTCCAGCTTTCCGGTGGAGTTTCCTCCGCCTTGGTCCTCAAACACTTTCTTCCGGCATCTCGTGGTTTGCAGGCAGCAACTTATTCTTTTACTCCGGGTTGATACTGAGAAGAATTTGACCTGTCACTGATAACTCGTTATGCGGCCATTCGCTCCTACGCTCGTACTCTTGCTGCTGTGTTTGAGCTTGCCGTCCGCCGTCCCGACCGTACTGGCTAAGAAAAAACAGCCCTCAGCCACTTCCGGCCCCAGCGAACATAGGCGCGCGGTGCATGCGCTCAATCGCCTGACCTTCGGCCCGCGTCCCGGGGACGTTCAACAGGTCGAGGCCATGGGAGTCGACAAGTGGATTGATCTGCAACTCCGCCCCGAGAAGATCAAAGACAGTGCGCTTGGGTCTCGTCTCGCCCCCTTCCGAACCCTCCGCATGAGTCCGAAGGAACTCGCCGAGGATTTCCCTGATGGACAGATCATCCGGCAAGTCATGGATGGCAAGAAATCCATGCCGTCCGACCCAGCGAAGCGTGCCGTTTATCAGGCGCAGATCGCGCGCTTTCATGAAAAAAAGGATCGCAGGACCGAGGCTGCAAACGATGCCCGAAGTGCCGCGATTCGTGCCGTCAATGCAACATCAGGAAACGGCGCGCCAGTTCCTCCGGACGGCTCGATGGCCGCGGAACAAGGCGCGGAAGGTTCCCCGAATCGGCCTGCTGGTAACAATGCCATGAACGCGACACCTGCAGGAGAAAACGAGGCTCCATCAAGTCCCGGGCCCGGCACCGATAGTTCGATGGCTCCATCCGCCGATACAAAAACTCCACCGGCCGACGATCCCGAAGCCCGCCGTCGCGAAGAACGCCTATATGCCGACCTCGAGATCCAGCAACTGTTCAACCTTCCTCCAGCGGAACGCTTCAAGAAAGTTCTCTCTATTTCCGCCGACCAGCAAATCGCGCTAGCCAACTCGCTGCGTGGCGGCAAGGCGCAGGAATTCGTCGCGGGGATGGACCCCAAGCAGAAAGAAACAATCCTGGCAATGAGCAATCCCCAAGCTGTGGTTGTCGGGGAACTCGCTGAGGCCAAGCTGCTGCGGGCCATTTACAGTGAGCGACAGCTGGAAGAAGTGATGACTGATTTCTGGTTCAATCACTTCAACGTCTTTGTCGGGAAGGGTGCGGATCGTCTGCTGCTCACCAGCTATGAGCAGGATGTCATCCGCCCCCGCGCCCTGGGCAAATTCGAGGATCTGCTCGTCGCGACGGCGAAGAGTCCCGCGATGCTCTTCTATCTCGATAACTGGTTGAGCGTCGGTCCGAACTCCGCGCAAGCGCTTGGTGTGCCTGCCAGACCCCTGCGGCGGTATGGGCGGGACAGCCGCTATCCGCGGCGGTTTCCTCCGCCCCACGCCAGGCCGAAAGGCAAGCAAAACAGCGGCCTGAATGAAAACTATGGCCGTGAGTTGCTGGAATTGCACACGTTGAGCGTGAACGGCGGCTACTCGCAGCGCGATGTCACCGAGGTTGCCAAGGTCTTCACTGGCTGGACCATCGACAAGCCTAACGAAGGCGGAGGCTTCCGCTATGATCCGCTGATGCACGAACCGGGGCCGAAGTTTGTGCTCGGCCATCGCATCAAGCCCAAGGGCGAGGACGAGGGCCGCGAAGTGCTTCACCGGCTGGCTACGAGTCCAGAGACCGCACACCTCATCTCGCTGAAACTGGCGCAGCGCTTCGTGTCGGACGATCCTTCCCCGGCTCTGGTCGATCGCATGGCGAAAACATTCCTGAAGAAAAAAGGGGACATCCGCGAAGTCTTGGCTGCACTCTTTCAGTCCCCGGAGTTCTGGGCGGCGGACACATATCGTGCGAAAGTAAAAACCCCACTGGAATTTGTGGCTTCGGCGGTGCGCGCCACTGGAGCGGACGTCGGGGATGCGCTCCCCCTGGTTCGCCAGTTGAACAACATGGGCATGCCGCTCTACGGAGCGCAGCCGCCCACCGGCTATTCGATGAAGGCGGAAACGTGGGTGAATTCGTCCGCGCTGCTCAATCGCATGAATTTCGCCGTATCTCTGGCGGCAGGGAAAGTTCGAGGTGTGAAGGTCGATGCGGCAGAGATCGCGGGCAGCAATCCGCCGCCGGTAGACTCGTTGTCGATGCTATCGATAATGGAAAACCGCCTGCTCGCTGGCGACGTGACGCAGCAGACGCACGATTCGATTGCTGCGCAGATTGAGGGGATGAGCAACCATGGACAGCAGAGCGCTGACTCCGGCAAGCGCGGCGAAGCACCACGCGCCCCGGATGTGGACATCATTGCGGGACTTCTGTTGGGCTCGCCCGAGTTTCAAAGGAGATAGCTGCTAGCTTCTAGCTCCTAGCTTCTAGCCGAACCGGACGCGGCGGGGAACCGGGGTAGAACTGGAATATGCAGGGAAAGCATTTGGACCATGAAGTTGGTTCGATGCGCAGAGCTAGAAGCTAGCAGCTAGGAGCTGATGTCGTGCCCATCACTCGTCGCGTTTTTCTCCGTGACTCTGCACTCGCGGTCGTGGGCACTGCCGCGATCCCGTCGTTTCTTGCCCGCGCCGCCTACGGGGCAGCGGAAGCAGGTTCACGCAACAAGCGGCTCGTCGTGATCTTCCAGCGTGGCGCGGCGGACGGGCTGAACATCGTAGTTCCGCACGGTGAAGCGCAGTATTACGCCATGCGTCCGAGCATCAACATCCCGCGCAAGGCGGTGATCGATCTCGACGGATTCTTTGGCCTGCATCCTTCGCTCGCGCCATTCCAACCGCTTTGGCAGCAGCGGCACCTGGCCATTGTGCACGCCGCGGGATCGCCCGATCCCACCCGCTCGCACTTCGACGCGCAGGATTTCATGGAGTCGGGCACTCCCGGCCGGAAGGCCACCGACGACGGCTGGCTCAACCGCACGCTTCATTCCATACCGCAGTCGTCACCGAAATCGCCGTTCCGTGCCATCGCGCTCGGTCCGTCCCTTCCGCGGATTCTGAGCGGCTCTGAGCCTGCGGTCGCGATGAATAACATCAACGACTTCTCGGTCGGAGGGCGCGGTTCCAAACCTTCCCCGGCCGCCAGCACATTCCAGGCTATGTACGACCACTCGGCTGACACAGTGCTGCACACTACCGGGGAAGAAACGTTCGAAGCCGTGAAGATGCTGAAGGCGGCCGATCCGGGCAAATACAAGCCGGCGTCGAGAGCAAATTATCCCAGAGGACGCTTCGGTGACAGCCTGCGCCAGCTCGCGCAGCTGATTAAGGCAAACCTCGGCGTGCGGGTCGCCTTTGCCGACATCGGCGGCTGGGATCATCACGTGAACGAAGGTTCGACCGAAGGTCAGATTGCGAATGTACTCAGCGACTTCTCCCAATCCCTGGCGGCCTTCTGGACCGATCTCGGCGACCTCGCGGAAGATACGGTCATCGTCACCATGTCGGAATTCGGACGCACGGCGCGCGAGAACGGCAACCGCGGCACTGACCACGGCCATGCCAATGTGATGTTCGTGCTCGGCGACCCGGTCAAGGGCGGAAAGGTCTACGGACGCTGGCCAGGCCTCGAACGGTCGCAGCTCTATGAAAGCCGCGACCTGGCGCTCACCACGGACTTTCGCCAGGTAATCGGCGAAGCAATGGCGCGACATATGGGGAATGGAAATCTGAATGCAGTATTTCCCGGATACGAAAACCAGACCGGTAAATTCCTAAAAATTCTGGGATAAGGACTCTCGTGTCGGTAGCGCAATCAGACTTCTACCAACACTTCCCCGTTTTCAATTTTCAGCGGATAAACAGCGACTCTAGCGTTCGGATTGTGCGCGGCTTCGCCGGTAGCTGGATTCCATTGCCAGCCATGCCAGGGGCACACGACCTTTCCGCCCTCGATCATTCCCTGCCCCAGCGGGCCGCCACGGTGCAGGCAGACGTTATCCATCGCGCTGTAATTTCCGTTGACGTTGGCGATACAGATGGTCTTGTCGCCGCAGGGAAATTCTTTGGCTTCGTTGACGGCGGGGAGTTCGGATTGCGTGGTGAGCTTGACGAATTCAGGCATACATCAGATAAGGCTTTGAAAGGGCGCGGCTGCCAGCCGCACCGTTAGCGCGGCAAGATCAATCGCAGGCTTCAGCCGCTGGGGTGATCGGGCCTGTCCGCCCAGGTCTTTCAATCCAGGCCTCCTCGAACCGCCCCGCTGGACAGCCGGGGCGGCTGTCCCCACATCGTCTGTTCCGCTGACAGCTGAGAGCTGACACCTTATTTCGGCTGCAGCGTCTGTGCGATCATCACCTGGCGCTTGAAGTTCTCCACCATGTTCGGATCGAGGCGGACTTCGGTGGGCTTCTTCGCCAGGGTCATGGTGTCGATCTTGTCCTGCAGCTTGAGCAGCGCGTAGAAAAGATTCTCGGGACGCGGCGGGCATCCAGTTACGTACACATCCACGGGAACAATCTTGTCGACGCCCTGCAGTACCGCATAAGTGTTGAACGGGCCACCCACCGAAGAGCACGCGCCCATCGAAATCACCCACTTCGGGTCGGGCATCTGGTCGTAGATACGCTTAACCACCGGCGCCATCTTCAAAGTTACGGTGCCAGCGACGATCATCAGATCGCTCTGCCGCGGGCTGGGTCGGAACACCTCCGAGCCGAAGCGCGCGATGTCGAAGCGCGCGGTAGAAGACGCGATCATCTCGATCGCGCAACAGGCCAAGCCAAACGTCATCGGCCACACCGCCGACTTGCGCGCCCAGTTGAAGACGTAGTCAACCGTGCTGATCATGAAGTTCTTTTCAAACTTGTTTTGCAGCCAGCCCATGAATGGTCCTCGCAGTAGCTACTCTGGCAGGATAGGTAACGCGGAGATCGCTGTCAATCGGGCGTACGGGTCATCTGTTCGGGGCAAACCCTCTGTCTTACGAGGTCGCGTGACCGTGCTTACGATCGCTTTTGGAATCCTGCGCAACCTGGGTGATTCCCGACAGCACGATCGGCTCCCGGTCGGGAAACTCGACCACTAGAGACAATTGCCCACCCATGGCGCGGACATAGTCGCGCAGAGTCGAGATCAGGAGATCGCTACGCCGTTCAATCTTCGAAACTCCTTCCTGTCCGATGTGCAGGGATTTCGCAACCCTTTGCTGCGTAAGCCGGCATGCCTGCCGCAGCTGCCGGAGCGTCATTTCCTCGGCCACGAGTTCAGCAGTGCGAGCTTTGACTTTCTTCCGCTGTGCCGGGCTGAGTTTGCGGATAATGGCGTTTACATTTGTGGACATTGCTTACTTCCTTTCCTTCTGCTTCAATCGGCTTAGATGCGCGTCGAAGCGTCTGTCTGCTCTCGCGATCAGTTGCTCATAGAATTTCTTCTCACTCCCGCCTGACTTGTCGCCCGCCACAAGCAGGATTGCCTCTGCGTTTCGGGTCGAATGCGAAAGCTACCCGCCATTCACCATCAGCCGCACCGAAGCGCACTCCTTCATGTTTGGGTGCCGGGAGCCGTTGAGCGTATCGACGCGAGGCCGGCCTAACTGCGGCCCGAATTGCTGCCCCCGCCGCGCGAGGGCCAGAATTTCCATTCGCACGTCCTCATGCAGTTGGTTGAACTCCGGCTCGAATTCATCGCCGATCTCAACGGTCCAAGCCACAGCCGCAGCATGTCTCAGATTGCATATGCCGTAAAGTGCATTATTCTCTAAGCCGCGATTACCGCGGATCTCCGCGCTAATGAAAACTGCAGTCGGCAACGACAACGCAAAGCGTATACTTCCGTGGCAAAGAAATCCTCCGGGTCCGCGCACGACACAAGCACGGGCAAGAACGGAGATCGGGGATTACAACATGAACACGAAAAGCAGGCTGCTGGTCGGAATTCTCACTGCCCTGGCGATGATGGCCCTTACGTACGCGCTTCCCAGAGGAAGTCCATTGCGCGACGCGGCCTTGGTGCAGTTTCCGATGACCGTAGGAGTGTGGGCGATCTTCGTTTTGCTGTTCGTGAAACTGAAATAGAGCGGCTCCCGTATCTTGCGGGAGTCCTTCTCACTACATTAGCGCGTACAGATTGCCGTCCGCGCTGCCTACGTAGATGACATTGTCGACGACGACAGGAGACGAAAGGATCGCGCCAACCGACATCATTTTCCCCACTCCGACAATCATGTCATCGTAGAAGTCAGAGGCAAATGCCGCCTCATACTTGGGAGTGCCGTCGGGCTTGGTGTAAGTGGGGCCGTTCTGTTTTGAGGCATCGGTCTCAAACGTCCAGGCCACTTTCTGGCTGGTCAGGTCAATGGCAAAGAGCTTGCCTACGTGCGAGCCAATGTAGAGCATGTTTCCGGCAATGGCAGGCGAGGAAAACATAGGCCACCCCTGGAATTCCTGCGAGAAAATGGGGCTGCCGGTCTTCGCATCAAGCGCATGAAACAAGCCCGAGTCCGACGTCCCGAAGTACACCTTGCCTGCGTACACCGCGGGAGAACTGATCACCCACGATCCGTGATTTGGGAACGACCACCTCTTCTGCCCGGTAACCGCGTCCAGAGCGTAGAAGTTCGAATCGCGGCAACCGAAGTAGACCATGCCGTCAGCCACCGCCGCCGATGATTGAATGCCGACCTGGTTGTGAATGTCGGGATCATCACCGGTCTTGAAGCGCCATTTTTCTTTTCCGGTGGCAGCATCGATCGCATAAAAGTAGCTATCCCAACTTCCGACGAAAACAGCGCCATCCGCTATTGCCGGCGAGGCATGAACCACGTCTCCGGTCTTGAACTTCCAGTTCAATGCGCCTGAGGTCGCGTTCAGGGAGTAGATGCTGCCATCTCCGCTGCCAAAAAACACGGCGCCATTCCAGACGGCAGGTGAGGAAAGGAAAAAGTCGAACGGGTCGGGCATGATTTCGGCTACCGGCTGAGAACCGTGCAAGTGCTTCGCGGCGAATCTCCGTTCGCCTCCCGTCTGGAATTTCCATTTTAGCTGGCCTGTCTTGGCGTCGACGGCATAAAAATTGCCGTCGTACGCGTTGAAGTAGACAAGTCCATCCGACACGGTTGGCGATGAAGCTACGCGGCTCTTCGCAGCAAACTTCCATTTCTGTGTTCCCGAGTCCAACGCGACGGCGTAGAGATTGCCGTCACTGCTGCCGACGTAGAGCGTTCGGTTCGCCACAGCGGGCGACGAGATCACGTAGCCGCCGGTGTGAAACTTCCACTTGACCCGGCTAAACTGCGCAATTCCGGGTGCATCGTAAATGCCAGTGTGTTGTGGATTGCCGCGGAAGACCGCAGGATCAAGGCAAACGGCCAGTAGGGACACGAGCAAAACGAAGGCGCAGATCAGCAGGGGTTTGCGCAGCATAAGCGGTCCACCTTTCAGACGGTACAATTCCGAGACAGAGAACGGCGGGACGTGTGCAGCACGGTCACAACTTAGACGAACAGAAACAGTTTCCGTTTAATTGTTCGCGACGCTGTCACCCATGAAGATCGAAATCGTTCAAGGCGACGTCACGCAACAACCCGACATCGACGCCATCGTCAACGCCGCCAATACCGAGTTGATTCTGGGCTCAGGCGTGGCAGGGGCGATCTTGAGCCGTGGCGGCGCCGAGATTGACCGCGAAGGTCAGGCCAAGGGACCGATCAAGCTTGGCGAAGCCGCGGTCACGGGGGCAGGACGACTGCCGAACAAATATGTGATCCACGCCGCCGCAATGGGATATCGCCCAGAGGATGCCCTCGTGCCCAAGCGCAAGGGTTCGCTGTCGAGCGCGGCGATCATTCGCGAGGCCACGAAGAACAGCTTGCGGCGGGCCGAAGAACTCAAGCTGCAGAGTGTCGCCTTCCCTGCTTTGGCGACTGGGGTTGCGGCGTTCCCTGTCGAACAGTGCGCGGAGACGATGATTGGGGCGGTGCGCAAATACGACTGGGAGAATCCGCAGAGTTCAGTGACGCTGGTACGGTTTGTTTTGTTCGGGGAGTCAGACCACAAGGCGTTTGCAAGTGTGATGAACCGTCACAAAAAAGGACTGTAGAACCAGAACCATGTGGGGACAGCCGCCCCCGGCTGTCCGGCCGGGCAACGCCCGGCTGCTCTCGCATCCGCCAAGTTGCTCGCGCATCTTCCGTGAGCTACAAATAGAACCATCCATGGAATCTCGATCCGCGGCGGCTTTGGGCGGTGAGCATGCGTCTGGCCGTCTACTCGACACTTGGGCTCGAATCCGGACTTCGACGTTCTGGCTGGTCGTCATCGCACTCTTTCTGCGCGTGGGCTGGATCATCATCGGACACACCTACAAGTTCAAGAGCGCCGACAATAACTTCGGTTTCGGCTGGGAGATGGGCCGAATCGGGGCCGCGCTGGCGTCGGGGCGGGGGTTCAGCAATCCTTTCGGTCCGCCGACCGGACCCACGGCATGGGAACCGCCGCTTTATCCGTACCTGGTTGCGGGCGTGTTCAACGTGTTCGGAATTTATTCGAAGGCATCGGCGTTCGTGCTGCTGACGATCAACAGTGTGTTCTCGGCGCTGACCTGCATTCCGATTTTTCTCACGGGGCGGCGCGTCTTCTCAGAAAAAGTCGCAGTCGGAGCAGCCTGGACCTGGGCACTACTTCCTTACGTGATGTTCTGGTGCACGAAGTGGGTATGGGAGACGAGTCTGTCCGCCTTGCTCGTTGCCGTAATCTTCTGGATGACCCTGACGCTGGAGGATCGTGACCGCCTGATGCCCTGGGTCGAATTCGGCCTGCTGTGGGGACTTGCAGCGCTGACCAGCACCTCGCTGCTCTCGTCTTTGCCGGCCTCGGGGTTGTGGGCCTGGTATCACCGGGCGAAGCGGCACAAACCATCGCTGGCAGGAGTAGTGCTGGCTTCGGTCGTATTCTCCGCGTGCATCACGCCGTGGCTGGTGCGGAATTATCAGGTCTTCGGCAAGCTCATCTTCATTCGAGATAATTTTGGCGCTGAACTGCGGCTGGGAAATGGCGAAGGAGCCGATGGCACCTGGATGGAATATCTGCACCCCACGCAAGACGTGTATGCCATGCGGCAGTACCAGAGTATGGGCGAATTGACGTACATCGCCATGCGAAAGCAGCAGGCGCTGGACTACATCCGGGCGGACTATGGGCGCTTTTTGGCCCTGTGCTTGAAGCGGTTTGTCTACTTCTGGGCGGGAGCGCCGCGGCCTGCGCAAAACTGGTGGTCGGCACAACTGAAGAACTCGCTGTTCCTCGCGTCTTCCGTACTGATGTTTTGGGGTTTGGGACGGGCGTTGCGACAGCGCAGGCCGGGGGCTCGGCTGTTCTTCTGGCTGATCGTGTCGTACACGGCAATCTACTACGTGGTATTTCCGAATCCGCGTTACCGGCATCCGATCGAGCCGGAGATCACGATTCTTGCCGTGTACCTGGTAACGGAAGCGCGGGGGAAAAAGAGTGGTGCGAGCTTGTCGTGATCTACCAAGCTTTTGTCATCCTGAGCAAAGCGAAAGCCTGCCCTGAGCTTGCCGAAGGGGACCCATGCATTTTCTCGTCACCGACAGAATGCATAGGTTCTTCGCTTCGCTCAGAATGGCAAGGCGCGCTCAGAATAGCAACGCGCTGTTTTTCAGCCGGATAGCTACTGCGTTTCCAGTTCAATCTTGAGCACGTGGATGCGGCTCAGCTTGCTGTCCAGAACGCCTGTGAGCTTCACTTTCTGACCTTCGAATCCATGGACCAAGTCGGGGCGATCGAGCTTGAATACGTCTTTCCCTGACGAAATCACCAATTCGCCCCCGAGATGCTCGATGCAGTAAACCGAGCAGTTGGCCGCCGTCCCGCCCATGGACTTGGACTTCAGCATCTCCTGATGAGAACGGGTGAGCGAGTGTACGTTCAAGGCGCACTGGCTGTCGGAGATCTCCCCGCGGAAGACGCGTGCCGATTTCTCCTGGCCGTGGGCAAAGATTACCAAGGCCAGCATCCCAGCCGCGAACCAAATCGCAATTCGATTCATAGCAACTCCATTCTTTCTCAGGGCAGCACCGTGAACTTCATGTGCATGCCTTCGTGATCCTCACTGCAAATCACGGTGCATACGACCTCATAGTCGCCGGGTTCGGCGGGAGCGGTCAGCTGGAACTCCTGCGTGCCCGGCTTGAACAGCAGGCTCCAACCTTCAACTTTGGAGCGATCCTTGGCTCGCAGCAGGGTAAAGCCGTGGATCGATCCATCCCGATTCCATGATTTTCCTCGGCGAGCAGTGACCCGCAGAACTAGAGGCTCACCAGCCTTCACCGTGATTTCAGGATGGTGCTGGCCGGCAACCTTGTAGCGGCTATCACTGTCCGCGACCAACTCGATCACATGCACCTGAGCGCCAGCGCGCGCCACCAACAGGCTCGCAGCTCCGATCAGCACAACCTTACGACAGAATTGGAGATTCCCCATGGTCGGCATCTGCTGAGTTACTGGGTCATGTAGAAGAGGATCAGGCGCATGTCCTGGTCGGTGATGGTGGCGCGCACTCGCATGTGGCGCACGACCGTCGCCATGACGCGCGGCGGAAACTTCTGCGGTGCGGCGTGGCAGCGTCCGCAGTTGGCGCGAAAGCGCTGCTCGCCGTCGAGACGCATGGTGTCGGCATCGGCGGCAGGCACGACTGGAGCAACCGTCGTTGCAGGATCCTTCTTCGGCGTCCGGGCCCCGGCATGAACCCCGGCGCTGAGCACGAGTACGCAAAGCACGACGGCGATTCGAATTCTGGCGACTCTTGGGCTCGGATTCATCGCACCCCCGATCGTCCCAAAGGAAGCAGGAACCGGTATGCGATGCCAAAGCTCCAGAGATTGAAGTTGCCCTCGGAGCTGAATTGGCGGCCATAGCTGGCCGTCCCCTTCAAGCCATCCCGCAGGAAGTAGTTGATTCCGAAATCGCCTTCGCGAGTATTCGCTAGAGGCACGTTATATTCCGCGGCCTCATCCGGATCGATGGCGCCGTGAAAGAACTGCTGACCGCGGGCTACAACTTCCGTCCGACGCATCGCCTTCTGCCAGAACGAAACCTGGCTCAGGCGGTACGCGCCCTCAATCCAGTAACCGCTACCTTGAATCGACCGGGCGTATTCCAAGCGTAGGTTGAGTGGAACCTTGGGTGGTTGCCAGCCCAGATGGAATCCAAACCCGTTCTTGCGGTCTCCCTGCAGCTCCTTCTGAAAGGAACCGCCAATTTCCAGCCGCGGCCCGGGAAAGAAAAAACCGAGGCGTCCGCCGGCATGGCGTTCTGATTCCACTCCACCGACTCCAATCGCCGTCGCTGACA
>Ga0066710_100000971_pt1 | contig 19816 bp, 19 predicted proteins | sample GraSoiAngelo_159_FD_79666 | JGI IMG/M metagenome (GOLD analysis project Ga0066710, IMG submission 79666) | Grasslands soil microbial communities from the Angelo Coastal Reserve, California, USA - 14_1009_16_40cm | ecosystem: Environmental > Terrestrial > Soil > Grasslands | place: USA...
AACAGTTCCTGAAACCCTAGCTGACCCATCGATCCTCCCGCGTAACCGGCAGGCCGGGGCTGTGCTCGCCCACAACCCGGCTACGCGTGGGTAATCATAGCATCACTGGAGAGCCCCGGTTTCACTTTTCTGGAGGGGGACGAGGGTCAGACCCCTCGCCGTCCTTTCCGGCCGTCTAAGACACAATAGGAACTCGGGAAGGATAGATTTCCCCAAACCCATTAGGCCTTTTGCTATAATGCCTCGACTGTTCTGATGAAAAGGGAGATGACTCAATGAAATTACGACCGTCGCGAGCGATTTTTTGCCTAGTTCTGGTTCTGATGGTGTCAACAGTGCTTGGCGGATTGTTCGGCGGCCAGGTTCGGGCCACGACCACAAAGGGGGAGGACGATGTTGATAACTCTCTCAAGCTTTTCTCTAACTTGTTGGGATTAGTTGAAGAAAACTACGCTACGGATGTGGATTCCGACAAGGCCGTGTACGGGGCAATAGACGGTATGCTCCGGACACTCGATCCGCACTCGAAATTTTTTGATCCGAAAGCCTTCTCCTCGTTGCGGGAAGACCAGCGCGGCAAATATTACGGGCTGGGCATCACGGTTACGACTCGATTTGGAAAAGTGACGGTCGTCTCTCCCCCGTTCCTTGGATCGCCGGCCGAAAAAGTAGGGCTGCGTGTCGGCGACGTCATTAGCCACGTCAACGGCGAGGCAACGCAAGGAATGGAGTTGAACGAAGTCGTCTCCAAGCTGAAGGGCCCTCGCGGCACTCCAGTGAAGATCCGCATCGTGCGGCCAGGGACTGAAGAACCGATCGAAATGTCGGTCATTCGCGACGAGATTGCGAAATTTACGATCAGCAATGCGTTCGTGCTTCGTCCGAGAGTCGGCTACATCAAGCTCGACAGCTTCGCTGAAACCACCGGCGCCGAACTGCGGGATGCTTTGCGTAAGCTCGATTACAAGAACCTCGATGGTCTTGTCTTCGATCTCCGGAATAACCCGGGAGGATTGCTCCAGGAAGCCATCGAAGTGTGCGAGACGTTTCTCGACAAAGGACAAATGATCGTTGAGACACGCGGACGCACCAGAGGATCGAATAAGCCGTACGCGTCGCAGAAACTGAACGTGGACAACCACTTTCCTCTCGTGGTTTTGATTAACGCCCAGAGCGCAAGCGCCTCCGAAATTGTTGCGGGAGCGATTCAGGATCACGACCGGGGATTGATCGTCGGCCAGACCAGCTTCGGAAAAGGACTCGTGCAGTCGGTGTACCCCTTGAGTAAGAACGCCGGTCTCGCCCTGACCACGCAGAAATGGTACACGCCCAGCGGCCGCTTGATTCAGCGCGATTACTCGCAGATCTCGCAGTTCGATTATTACAATCACCGCGAAGCAACCCCCACCAAGCACGATGACATCAAACACTCCGACATCGGCCGCGTGGTCTATGGCGGAGGCGGAATTACTCCCGACTATATGGTGGAAGAACCGAAGTCGAACAGTTTCCAGACTTTGATGGTGGGCCATTTCGCCTTCTACACATTCGTCCGGGATTTCCTGGCAAAGAATCCTCCTGTCGAGCTGTCGTTCCAGGCTTCCGACGCTCTCCTGGGTGAATTCCAGCAACACCTCACCAAGCGTGGAATTCAATTCGCAGAGAAAGATTTTCAAGACAACAAGGACTACTTGAAGCGGCTGATCCGCTACGAAGTTGTCTATAACCGGTTCGGTGTGTCGGAGGCCGCGCGCGTTCTGCTGGATGGCGATCCTCAGGTTCTAAAAGCGATCGATCTCATTCCCGAAGCGAAGGATCTGGCAAGCAAAGCACGCCGCCAAATCGCCGAGCGGAAGTGACAAAAAAATAGACAGCAAGTCACCAAGGCACATTGAGCGACCCCCTGCCGCCTTCGGCGGCTCTCCCCCTTTGCAAGGGGGAGAATGTAATGTCCCCTCTGCAAAGGGGGACGGCCGCGAAGCGGCAGGGGGTCGCTCACTGTGTCTCTGTGTCTTGGGGTCTCCAGACCATTTTTCTACATGAAATCCATTCCGGTTCGATTGACTCATGCCTCGTATGAAGTCGTCGTTGGGGCAGGCGTCTTCGAAAAGCTGGAAGATCATCTCCGGACAGCGGGGCTCGGCAAGCCATTTTTGATTGTTTCCCAACCGCGTATTTTGAAAGCTCTTGGAAAGAAATTGGGCAGGAAACTCCCCGTGGCCCTGATTCCTGATGGCGAGCGCGCCAAGACGCTCAGCACCGTGTCGCGGCTAGTCGATCGTATGGTGGAATTGAAAATGACACGCCAGTCGACGGTGATTGCTGTCGGCGGTGGCGTCGTCGGCGATGTCGCCGGCTTTGTCGCTTCGATTTACATGCGCGGCATTGCGGTGGTTCAGGTCCCAACGACACTGTTGGCTCAGGTGGACTCGAGCATCGGTGGCAAAACGGGGGTGAACCACCGGGTAGCCAAAAATCTCATTGGAAGTTTTTATCAGCCCCGGCTCGTCCTGTCCGATCCGCTGGTCTTGCACCAGCTGCCCGATCGAGAATATGCAAGCGGCCTATACGAGGCGCTCAAGTACGGCATCATTCGCGATGTGACACTCTTTGAGGATTTCGAAAAGAATGTGGCGACGTTTCTGAGGCGGGAACCGATGGCGATCGAACAGCTCGTTGCGAAATGTGCCGCAATCAAAGCACACGTCGTCATGGCGGATGAGAGAGAAAGCGATCTCCGCCGGATTCTCAATCTTGGCCACACCGTTGGGCATGGATTGGAAGTGGCGGCGAAATACCAACGAATCAAACACGGCGAAGCCGTCGGTTACGGGATGATCGCGGCTGCTCGGATCAGTACGGCTCTGGAAAAACTCACCCCAGCGGATGCGGCGCGCATCGAACGAGCGATCCGATCCATCGGCCGATTGCCGGCGCTGAACGGAGTCGACAGCAAATCTGTTCTGGCCGCTTTGCATCATGATAAGAAAGTACGCGATGGAACTGTTCATTTCGTCTTGCCCCGCGGAATCGGATCTGTCGAGATTACGCCCGGAGTGCCGCTGAATATGGTTCGCGAAGTCGTGAAAGAACTACTCGATGAAGGAAAGAGAATACCAGGGTCCGGATAGCCGGACTGTCCTGCAGATGTTTACCGGCATCGCTCGACGGTACGACTTCCTCAATCATTTTCTTTCCGCCTCCGTTGACCGTCACTGGCGCAGGGCCGCTGTAAAGAAAGTTCGTGAGCTTGCCATTGTGCGATCCGCCTCCATGCTGTGTCTGGACGTATGCAGCGGAACCGGTGATCTGGCCATCGCATTGCATCGCGCGCTGAAGAGCCGCATCATCGCCTCCGACTTTTGTCATCCCATGCTGACGCGGGCGAATGCGAAAATGACAGCAGCCGGAATCATTCCGGGCATTCACAATGTCGAGGGCGACGCGCTCAGGCTGCCGTTTCCAGACCAATCCTTCCATGCCGTTACGATCGCGTTTGGTTTGCGCTACCTGGAAAACTCCCGCCTCGGGCTGCAGGAAATGCACCGCGTGCTCCAGCCTGGCGGCGCCCTAGTCATTCTCGAATTCTCGAAGCCGGTGGTGCCGGTCTTCAAGCACATATTCCATTTTTACTTCAGGTGCATCCTGCCCAAGCTCGGCGCTGCGATATCGGGTGATGAAAAGGCGTATCAATACCTGCCGGATTCGGTGGGGAAGTTTCCCAACCAGATCGAGCTGATAGAGTTAATGCGATCGGTGGCTTTCCGGGATGTGGATTATTGCAATCTCAGCGGCGGCATCGCGGCCCTGCATTGGGGCAGGAAGTAGCGAGAATGATTCGCTACAGTGGTTCGCCAAGTACGCGACCGGCTATTCCAGTTCGTAATCCTTAATCTTGTTCAGTAGCGTCTTATAGGAAACGTCGAGCATTTCGGCCGCTTGTGTCTTATTCCAATTGGTAAGATCGAGGGCCTGCTTGATCTTTGCTCTTTCAGCGGCGTGGCTGGCGCGGTTGGAGACGTCGGTAAGAGAACCCGACAGATCGAGCAAATGAATAAAGTCCTCCGACTGCGCTCTTTTCTCGAAGGCAAAGTTCAGGTCCTCGCGCTGGATCATCTTACCGTCACAGAGGATGACGGAGCGTTCGATCGTATTCTGCAGCTCGCGAACGTTCCCGGGCCACGAATACTCCTCCAGCGCGCGGGCAGCTTCGGGGCTGAGCTGCAATCCCTGGCGGTGCAATTCGCTAGAAAATTTCTCAACGAAGAACTGCGCGAGCAGCCGAACATCGGAGATGCGTTCGCGTAGTGGTGGAATTTGAATCGGGATGACCGAAAGTCTAAAGAAGAGGTCTTCACGAAACTCCCTTTTTCCCACCTGTTCTTGCAGGTTTCGATTCGTGGCGGCGACCACGCGCGTGTTCACACGAATCGTCTCCAACCCGCCGATCCTCTCGAAAGACTGCTCCTCGATCACGCGCAGCACTTTTGCCTGCACAGACATGTGCAATTCACCAATTTCATCCAGAAAGATCGTCCCCTGATCGGCGAGTTCGAACTTGCCGATTTTTCTGGCGAAAGCGCCCGTGTAGGAACCCTTCTCGTGGCCAAACAGTTCATTCTCGATCAGGGTGTGAGGAATTGCAGCGCAATTCACCGTCACAAACGGTTTGTCACGTCGTGTGCTGAGCTGGTGAATGGCGCGAGAGAAGACTTCCTTGCCGGTGCCGCTCTCGCCCGTCAATAGGACCGTGGCATCGGTTGGGGCGACCCGCTGAATGTTGTGGCTGACGGTTTGCATCGCCGGGCTGTCACCAATGATTTTCGGGATCCCATACATCCGCTGGAATTCTTCTTTCAGAAGCATGTTTTCCAGCAAGAGACGCCGCTGTTGAAGTGCGCGCTCGATCAGGAGCAGAAGATGCGAGATATCGACCGGTTTGGCCACAAAATCAAAGGCGCCCTGCTTCATGGCTTCGACAGCCTCTTCAATGGTGCCGTAGGCGGTCATCAGCAATACCGGGATCGTGGGGTCGATTTCCTTTTGGATTTTGAGGATCTCCAGACCGGACAGCGTCGGCAACCGGAGATCGGTCAGGATGAGCTGATACGGCTGTTTTCGAATCTTTTCCGCGGCAATGTTTCCATCCGCTGCCTCATCAACCTGATAGCCGGCCTTCTTGATGGCCGTGGACAGCATCTGGCGTAGGCTGTCCTTGTCTTCAATAAGAAGGATTTTCACTCTGCGGCTCCCGGCTTTTACGCCCAGCATGATACTCGATGCGGGCATCAACAGCAGAGAGTCTTCCGTCATTTTATGCAGTCGCCTCCGTGAAATCCTTAGCACGGCGCGTTCCTCCGCTGAAACGCCTGGAAATACCACAACTTCTATGGGTAGGTGCACCGCGCGGCGGTCACGAAACGTTACGATATGGGTCAATGCACTCTCACATTTCTGGGAATCGTCCGAAAAGAAAGCAGAAGGGTGGGAATGGCGCCATTGCGGATCATCCCGGCCGTCCCCGCCACGATCCGGACATCGACTCGCGCGACGGAACGCCGGTTGGCCAATGAGTCCGGGTTCACCTGGTTGTTGTGCTTGTCGTAGTAGGAGAAGCCTACAAATCGCAGATTTCTTCCGATCTCGTTGGCCGCAGACCACGTTGGACGGATCTCGTTTGTCATGTCGGTCGCCGTCGCGCGTTTCAACGTCGTACCGGTGAGGTAAAACGATACGACTTCCTCCAGCGACGCGGTAGGGGGCTGGCTAAACCGGATGACGTCGTCGCCGGTTCCCGGAATGGAGTCGGAGCCGGCAGACCGGCCGCTATCGCCACCTTGCCGTGGCGTGAGCGTCAGGGAGTCGGCCGTGATGTCGGTGAGTTCCGCACGAATCCATGTCCAGGTGGAATGGCTTGCCGGGCCCCAAATATAAACGAACCTGCCACGCGGAACCGGCGTTCCCAATGCGTCGGAGAACGGCGAAGCATCGCCGACGGTTAATGTGCGGGGTACGCCGAGTGCGCAATCGATTGGAACAGGGGTTGTTACGCCGGTCTCGGCATTGGACAAGCCGGCGCGGAAGTCCACACGATTACTGCCGGAAGAGGATAGAAAAACAGCCACGCTCTCGCTATCGGCGTGGTCAAATGTCGAGGCGTAGACAGGCACGCCCTGGCCCGCCATCCGTAACTCATCCGCGAGCTGCGATGCGGCGGCGCGGGACGTCTGTTGCATTTCGATCACCATGTTCTGGTCGCGAAAGATCCGCTCATTGGAGTAGAACAGCTCAAATACAGCCAAGCTCACGATCAAAGTGACCGTTAACGCGGCCAGTAGTTCAACCAAGGAAAAACCCTTCGAAGGTTGGGGCATATTTGCGTTTATGCGGCTGTGCACACTGTAGCGGATGCAACCACGACTGTCAGAAACTGCTGGCGGCCACGGTTGTGGCGCGAATCCATTCCAGGCTTCGGGGTATGCTGCCGGCCTTGAACGTGTAGACGGCAACTGTGACGCTTGGCGGCACTGCATGGGGAACTTGCCACACCCGCATGAATGGCGCGTTCGTGTCCGTAGTGCTATGGCTCAACGTTCCCGTAGCGTCGATGGTGACGTAGTCGAAATAGCCCGCGGCAGGAGACGCCACATTCAAGCTGCCGCCCGGGATCCAGATGCTGTCGTTAACCGGTGCGGACCTGAACTGCTCCATCTTTTCGTAGAGCAATGCCGTCGCAGCCGTCCTTCGCTGATTCCTGAGACCTGTATCGACGCTGTAGAGAAAAATCGCGGCAACTGCCACCAGTCCTGACACCAGAACAAGTGTTGCGATCAACGTCTCAATCAGTGTGAAGCCGAGGTGGTCGCGCATATCCCCCACCACAGGGCAGAGGCACGCCATATTCCACAAACCGTAGCGGCGGTCTATTCTTTTGAGGCTGCGCGCTATCGCGCTTGCGCTTCGCGGACCGCCGGCTATCCGGAAGCAAGGATATTCGGCGCCGTGAGCGCCGCTACAGTCCGAGGCTCCCAGGTTATCCGCGGAATCCGCGATTAATTATCCGCGAAGCCCTCGTTTTTCTTGGGCAGAGTTACAGTGAAGCGGGTGCCTTTGCCTTCGCTGCTTTGGACCTCGATTCGGCCATTGTGCGCAACCAGAATCTTCTGCACTAGCGCCAGGCCGAGACCGGTGCCTTGAGCCTTGGTGGTGAAGAAAGGGAAAAAGATTTTCGAAATAAGATGTGCGGGTATTCCGCGACCGTTATCCTCGACAAGGACGCGTACGTGATCTCGCTCCGCCGGCGCGTCCACGTGGACCGAAATGTGTCCTTTCGCCTCGAGCGCTTCGGTGGCGTTGATCAGCAGATTGAGAAACGACTGACGAATGAGCGTTGCGTCACAGGGTACGAGCGCGTCGCCTGAGACGACAAACTGCACTTCGTAATCGCCGGGCCGCAAGGTCTTGACATCGCCGATAACGGTCTTCAGCAGCTCGATGAGATCGACGTCATAAATGGAGGCCATCACGGGCCTGGCAAAGTTCAGGAAGTCCGTGATCATATTGGATAGGGCCTGCGATTCCTTGTGAATCTCCCGCGCGTAATTCTGCAGCGTCGCGACATCCATTTCCACTTTGGACATCTGCGCGTATCCGAGTATCGTCGCGATCGAGTTCTTGAACTCATGGGCAATCCCGGCCGACATTTCACCCAGAGCCGCGAAATTTTCCTTCAGTTTGATTTGATTTTGCAGCTCAACGATCTCGGTGAGATCGGATAAAAGGCAAATCGCGCCTTCGATCTGGCCGCCAGGACTGATGATGGGCGAGAGATTGATGCCGATGCGCTTGTCAATACCGGAACGCATCGGCACGTTGAATTCGATCCGGCTGAACACTTCACCGGTATTCAGGCAGCGATCCAGCAGCTCTTCCAGGGCGTGCGACTCGCGAACTAATTCCTGCAGTAAACGGTTGGTGACCTCGGTGTCTTCGAAGATCCGATCGCTTGCCGGATTGTGACCGGTGATCATTCCCTCGCGGTTCAGGATCATCAAACCACTAGGCATTTTATCCGTGACGTGCTGGCTGAACAGGATGTTCATAGAGCGGGTTGAATAAACTGCTCGAAGTAGAGTCGAATAAGTTCGTCTCCGTAAAGAATCGCAACGATTCCGGCAATGCCGAGAAATGTCCCAAATGGCAATTCGTAATCGCGCGACTTGCCGGTGAAGCGCATGAAAGCCAGGCCAACCACAGCACCTAAAAGAGACCCGAGCATGATCGTGAACAGAGCCATGGGCGCACCCAGGAAAGCGCCAACCATCGCCATCATCTTGACGTCGCCGAATCCCATACCCTCGATTCCGCGCAAGCGCAAGTAAGCCTCGCCAACGCCCCACAAGAGGCCGCCTCCTACAATCACACCAAGCAAGCTTCCAACAAGGGCGAGAACGCGGGGATTTGTCACGTCAAAACCGGCGGCACGCAGAATTCGCGATACGAGGGGGTTCGGCCCTGCCAGGTACAGGTTTGCGAGTACGCCTATCCAGATGCCGTTGAGAGTGATCACATCGGGAAGAATACGGTGATCCATGTCGATGAAAGCCATCACCAGTAAAGCGGCTGCAAACCCGAAAAAGATCACCCATTCCACCCCGAAGCCGAACTTAAAGTAGACCAACGCACCAAGCAATCCGCTAATCAGCTCGATTAAAGGGTAGCGAGCCGAAATTTTCTTTTTGCAATGACGGCAGCGCCCGCGGAGAATCAGGTAGCTGAGAACTGGGACGTTATCGTACCAGTGGATCAGTTTCTTGCAGTGAGGACAATGCGATCGAGGCGACGTGATTGGAACTTCTAGTGGAATACGGAGAATACAAACATTCAGGAAACTTCCAATGACGAGACCTAAGATCACAGCCAGCGTCAGTTCCATCAGCGCAGTATACGGAACTCCCTCAGGAAAACATAGCGAGCCGCCATGTAGGCGATGGCCAAGCCGCGCCATCCGTCGAAGAATCCGGCATCGAGGAGAAAACCTTTGATGAACGCCGCCGGAGGGGCAACCAGCATCTTTAACACGCTGCCGCGCCGGCCACTTGAACGCGCGGCCACGGCTGCCAGTTCTGTGTATTTTTCAATTCGCGCGAGGTGGTCATCCCAACTGCGGTAAGGAAAGTGCAGAAGATCGCCGGCAAACCGGCCCACTGTACCATTCACCTTCATCTGCTCGTGCACACCATCGCCTTCCCACCGGCATCGCCTGCGATCGCACAGCCGTACCTTCCTGTCCGGGTACCATCCCGAGTGGTCAATCCACTGCCCCAGATAAAACGCCCGCCGCGGCATAGAGAACGCCGCAAAAGCCTGCTTTACCTTCTTCCATCGGACAATTTCGTCGGCCAATTCCACACTCAAGCGCTCATCTGCATCGATACTGAGAATCCAGTCATGCCGTGCCTGCTCGGCCGCAAAGTTCTTCTGCTTGGAATAGCCTGCCCAGGCCCGCGTGATCACACGCGCCCCCTCTGCAACCGCGATTTCACGAGTCCGGTCCGTGCTACCCGAATCCACGACGAGAATTTCGTCACAGCATGCGAGGCTGGCGATGACCTCGGCGATCCGGTCTTCTTCATTGAAAGTGATAATTGCCGCCGTGATTCCTGGCATGGCCGGCCCCCACGCACATGCTATAACCGAATCGAATGCGGAACCTCAAACTGACCATTGCCTATGACGGCACCGGCTACCACGGCTGGCAGATCCAACCGCATCTTCCGACAATTCAAGGCGAACTCCAGCAGGCGCTTCAGAAACTGTTCAATCACGTTGTCCGCGTGAACGGCTCGGGCCGCACCGACGCCGGTGTTCATGCACTTGGCCAGGTTGCCAATGTCCAAACTATACGCATCATGCATCCTAATTCCATCTTACGCGGAGCGAATGCGCTGCTTCCAGCCCAGATCCGCGTCCTCGCTGTCGAAGAAGCTTCGCCCGATTTCCACGCCCAGCGATCGGCCCGCGCAAAAACCTACGAGTATAGGATATGGCGGCAGCCGATTGTGAGTCCATTCGACTGCCGTTACGTTCATGCATTTCGTTACCCGTTGGATCAAGGGGCGGTGGACAGGGGTACAACTTGCTTTATCGGGGAACATGATTTCACGTCTTTTTGCGCCACGGGGACCGATATCCAGGACCGGATACGGACCATCTACGAGGCATCCTGGAGCCGCACGGAGGCACAGTGGACGTTTCGAATCCGGGGTAATGGATTTCTGCAATACATGGTTCGGACCATTGCGGGAACGCTCCTGGAGATCGGCCGCGGCCGCCTGGCCGCCGAACAAATACCGCAGATTTTTGGGGCAAAAGATCGCCGCAGGGCCGGACCATCGCTGCCGGCACGCGGATTGCACCTGATCTCGGTCGAATACTAAAGATCGAGACAAAAATTAACTTTGCAGACGAACAGGCGAGTTTATCCCAAAGGACTTTGCATTGCAAATCTCGAAAGGTAACGATAAGATCAACTGGTATGCGAAAGAAAGTTCAGGAACTTTCCGAGCAAATAGATCGCAGCGCATTACCCGCCCATATCGCCATCATTATGGACGGCAACGGCCGCTGGGCACGCAAGCGAGGCCTGCCGCGGGTTGCCGGGCATCGGGCTGGAATCAGCGCGGTCCGCGAGGTGGTTGAGGGTTCTGCGGAGCTCGGCATTCCGGTACTAACGTTGTATGCGTTCTCGGTTGAGAACTGGAAGAGGCCCCGCGCCGAGATTTCAACGCTGATGCAGCTCTTGAAGGAATACCTCGCTAAAGAGCTGGACAATATCCACAAGAATAAGATCCGGTTCCGCACGATCGGCCGGACCGATGAACTGGATCCATCCGTCCGGCACGAATTGGAGAAGGGGATCGAGCGAACCCATGCGAATTCGGGAATGATTTTCAACGTGGCTTTGAATTACAGCGGCCGCGCGGAAATCGTTGATGCGGTGAATCGCATTCTGCGAAATGGCGGTGGCAAAGCTGCGGAACTGAACGGTGGAATCACAGAGAAGGAATTTGCGAGCCACTTGTATACGGGGGGCTTGCCGGACCCCGATCTGCTGATTCGGACCAGCGGCGAATTGCGCATCAGCAACTTCCTTCTTTGGCAGATCGCCTACGCCGAAATTTGGGTAACGGACACGCTTTGGCCGGACTTCGCCAAGCAAGACCTCTATGAAGCGATTATCGCATTTCAGAAACGTGAAAGACGCTATGGGGGTCTTGAGCCGCAACTCGTCCGCAATCTGACATAGGCGGACCAGAGCCGCAACAAAAATCTGAGCCGCGAATGACGCAAACCGGCGCACTGTAGCGGCGCTCTATTTCTGATACTGTAGCGCCGCTACAGTATCAAAAATAGAGCGCCGCTGCAGTTCGCGGCATTTGCGGCAAAAAACCTGCCGAAAAAACCGTATGCGAAAAACGCGGACTTAGTTGCAAATGCAGAGAGTCCTAACGGCTGTTGTCGCCATTCCCATCGTCCTTCTCATCACGATCTATGCTCCGGATTGGATCTTCGTATTTGTTGTAGGGCTGGTAGCGGGAGTGGCCGTCGAGGAATACTTGTCCCTTGGCGCCGTGAGCGGAATTGGCCGCCCGGGGAAATGGTTTCTGGCGCTGGCGGTGTTGGTGACGACGTCCTTTATTGGGGGCGCGGATTGGGTATTGTCGACTTTAGCTCTGTCTGCAATAGCGCTACTCACGGCGGCAATCTTCGATCATCCGATCGAGGCTGTGCTTGGGCGCGTTGCCGTCGGGCTTAGCGGTGTTCTTTATTGCTGCGTGCCGCTGGGTTTTTTGGTTTTGTTGCCACGGGAACTGACTCTGTTGTTGTTTGCGATTATCTGGGCCGGCGATTCGGCGGCGTACTATGGCGGCAGGGCTTTGGGGCGGCACCAGCTGGCGCCTCGGATAAGTCCGAAAAAAACGATTGAGGGGAGCGTTGCGGGTCTGCTGGCGAGTGTGACGGTGGGGACTGCTTGCGGGGTTTTGTTCTTAGGCGAACCGTGGCTCAACTTAATTGTGATCTCGGCTGTAACTGCCGTCGTTGGACAGCTCGGAGATCTTGCCGAATCGGTTCTGAAAAGGAGCGCCGGCGTGAAGGATTCCTCTTCAATTTTGCCAGGGCATGGGGGCATACTCGATCGTCTGGACAGTCTCTTCTTCGCGGCGCCTGTTTTTTATTGGTTTTTCAAGGCATGAAACATCTTGCAGTCGTCGGTTCGACTGGCTCGATCGGTCAGAACACGTTGCGTGTGGTCCACCACCTTTCGGATCGCTTCCATGTTTTCGCCCTGGCTGCGAATTCGGCCGTGGATCGCCTGGCGGAGCAAACCGCTGTATTCCATCCGGTCGTCGTTGCGATCACGGACGGCGCCCGCGTCGATGCGTTCGTCACTCAATGCCGGGAGCGAAGAATTCCCATTCCGGAAGTGGCCACCGGCGAGGCGGGTCTTCGTCAGATTACTTCGGCCCCGGAAGTCGACATTGTGGTGTCTGCGGCTGTGGGAGCCGCCGGATTGCTTCCGACCTACAGCGCGGTGGCTTCGGGAAAGATTGTCGCATTGGCGAACAAGGAAGCGATGGTGGCGGCCGGGGAACTGCTATGGAAGACCGCTGAAAAGAGCGGCGCGACAATTATTCCCATCGATAGTGAACACAGCGCCGTGGATCAATGCCTGAGGTCTGGGCGAAAGAATGAAGTCAGGCGCCTGATCCTGACCGCCTCGGGTGGGCCATTTCGTGAAACACCGGTCGAGCAGTTTGGAAACATTTCGCCCGAGGAGGCTTTGAAACATCCCGTTTGGCAGATGGGCAAGCGGATCACCATCGATTCGGCAACGCTGATGAACAAAGGACTGGAAGTTATCGAAGCCCGTTGGCTGTTCGATATCCCATCGGAAAAGATCGATATCATGGTTCATCCACAGTCCATCGTGCATTCGATGGTGGAATTCGTGGACGGCTCGGTTGTCGCTCAACTCGGCACAGCGGATATGCGCCAGCCCATTCAATACGCCCTCACATATCCGGACAGGCTTCCGTCATGCGTACCACATCTGGATTGGGCCACGGTCCCCAGGCTCGATTTCATGGCTCCGGACCCAAAGAAATTTCCGTGCATTTCTTTGGCGTACCGAGCCATCGAGATGAGCGGTACGGCGCCTGCTGTCCTCAATGCGGCCGATGAGGTGGCGGTCCAGTTGTTTTTGGAGCGCAAGATCGCTTTCTCCGATATCCCCAAATTGATTGCATCAACGCTCGAAGCGCACGAACCAAAACTTGCCGATTCTCTGGAATCCGTCACTGAGGCAGACTGTTGGGCGCGGCACAGGGCTCGTTGTTGGTAGTACTGTAGCGGCGGTCTATTTTTTGAGGCTGCGCGCTGTCGCGCTTGCGCTTCGCGGACCGCCGGGGATGGCACAATTGCGGGATTGTCGGCGGTCATAGACCGCCGCTACAGTTTCTAGGGTTAAGGTAAGGTTTTGTTGCGGCCCTATCCCTCACGGCAACTCACGTGCAACGTGGTAGAATCAAGGTAAATATCTTTACACGAGTAAAAAATGACAGGAAACATCATCTCCAATTTCTTTATTATCCTTCAGAGCACGGAGGCCTCGAAGGGCTGGAATCCCATAGGAGGCGTTCTCTCAAATATTGTTGGTGCCCTCGTGGTGCTTGGGGTCATCATTGTCATCCACGAGCTTGGCCACTTTTTAGTTGCCAAATTCTTCAAAATCAAAGTCGAAACTTTTTCCGTCGGGTTTGGTCCGCGTCTGGTTGGCTTCCGGCGGGGTGAAACCGACTACCGCATTAGCGCGTTTCCTTTGGGCGGTTACGTCAAGATGGCTGGCGAAACACCCACCGATACGATTACCGGCGCGGAACACGAATTCCTTTCCAAACCGAAGTGGCAGCGCTTCTTGGTTGCCGCCGCCGGCCCTGCAATGAACATCGTGCTTGCTGTCGGAATTTTGACAGCGCTCTATGTCTATGGAACGGAGGTGCCCGAATTCCTGATGGGCCAAGCCATCGTCGGGGCCGTCGAGCCGGGTTCACCGGCGGATCGGGCCGGGATCAAACCGGGCGACGAGGTTGTGGTATTCGACGGAAAACAGAAGCCCGACTGGCAAGATATTTTCAACGTCGTTCTGACTAGTCCTGGAGCGAACCTGCCCGTCGTCGTCCAGCGTCACGGACAACGGATCGAAACGACATTCATTCCAGAACGGAAGGGTCCTGACGAGTCCGGCTTTGTGGGTATGGGGCCGGCGGTGCGAACGGTCGTACGCCGCGTTTATGGTGCGCCGGCGCTGGCGGCAGGAATACAGGTTGGCGATGAAATCCTGAAAGTCAACGGAATCGAGTTGAAGAACAGCGGCCGGTATGTTCAGGAGACGATACAGAAGGTTCCCGAAAAAACATTTCCAATCACCATTCTGCGGAATGGTCGGGAAATGGAACTTCAAGTCACTCCGGAAACGAAAAACGGCCTGCGAATGATCGGAATCGAGATCCCGCCTCCAACGGTAATGATCAAGCTGGGACTTGTCGATGGCCTGAAGAAATCGATTCAAGTCAACAAGGACAACGCGGCGTTGTTATTTCAACTTATCCCGAAACTATTCAAACGGGAAGCGTCGCTAAAGCAACTTAACGGACCGATTGGGATCATCCAGATCTCCGGTCAGGCCATGGACGCGGGAATGGCAACGTTGATCACCTTGATGGCGATTATCAGCTTGAATCTGGGCGTGCTGAACGTCTTGCCGATTCCCATACTCGATGGCGGCGCGATGTTGTTGTTGCTGGTCGAATCATTGATGGGACGCGATCTCAGTTTGCGCATGAAGGAGCGTATTGTTCAGGTCAGCTTCGTCTTTCTTTTGATGCTCTTTGTCATCGTCATGTACAACGATGTCGTCAAGCTGTTACCGCCCAATCAGGCGACTCCATGAAAACCCTTTCTCCCGAAATGCAGGTTTTCTTGGAGTACCTGCAGGAGAGGAAGCTCAAAGTCACCCCGCACCGCCAACTCATCCTCGACACGTTCCTCGCCCACGAAGGGCATCGTAGTGTTGAAGATATCTACCGTACGGTTCGACAGCAGGATCCGCGCGTCGGCTATACCACGGTTTATCGCACGATGAAGATCCTCACCGATTGCGGGCTCGCACGCGAGATCGATCTTGCCGACGGCATCACCCGTTACGAACACCTGTACAACCACCAGCATCATGACCACTTGATTTGCATGCAGTGCGGTGACTCTATCGAGTTTTACAATGCCGATATCGAAGCCCTGCAAGACGAGGCGTCCGAGCAGCTCGGGTTCAAGGTCCTTGACCATAAATTGCAGATTTACGGGTTGTGTAGCAGCTGCGCAAATCCCGAACAACGAAACACAAAGAAATGAGAAGAATTACTGTAGCGGCGGTCTGTGAGCGACCCCCTGCCGCTTCGCGGCCGTCCCCCTTTGCAAGGGGGACATTACATTCTCCCCCTTGCAAAGGGGGAGAGCCGCCGAAGGCGGCAGGGGGTCGCTCATAGACCGCCGCTACAGCAAGGCCCGCTTCACCAAATCCACGGCACACCTCAACGCCTGTTCCATTCCCGACGGATCGGCTTCGCCCTTTCCTGCGATTGAAAAGGCCGTACCATGATCCGGAGATGTGCGGACATAAGGAAGGCCCAATGTGACGTTGGTTGCTTCGCCGTGAGCAATGAGCTTGATAGGGATGAGGCCCTGATCGTGGTAGGGCGCGATCACGACATCGAACTCACCGGAGTGAGCTCGAAAGTAAAGGCTATCCGCCGAGTGCGGTCCGGAGACTCGGATGCCTTCCGCCGCGCATTGGCGGATGGCCGGGGCAAGGACGTCGATTTCCTCGCGGCCAAACATCCCGCTTTCTCCCGCATGAGGATTGATCGCCGCAACGGCAATGCGGCGCTGGGCGAATTTGAACCTTTGCAACTCGCCATCGACGAATCGAATGAGTCGAAGGTAGTGCGCGGTGGAAATTTGCGACAGGGCATCGCGCAGGGAGACGTGAATCGTTGCCAGAACAACCTTGAAGCTCGGCGCAAAAAATGACATGGCATAGTCCGCGCAACCCGCACGTTGTGCCAAAAAGTCGGTTTGGCCGCGGAATCCGGATCCAATGGCTTCCTTGCTGACCGGGGCCGTGACAATGGCTTGGATACGTCCCGACAAAGCTTCTCGGCTCGCCGCTTCAAGATACGCCAGCCCGCGCTTGCCGGCTTCGGCGCTGAGCTCTCCCCACTCGATTCCGGAAGAGTCCGTGCCGAGATCCTTGGCAAACAGAACGGGCTCGCTGGTTAGGGCGGAAAGGTCCTGGATCCAGCGCCACTTTACAGCAGCATGAAAACGCGACGTGTTTCTTTCAAAAATCGAACGGTCGGTGAAGACCACCCAACGGGCAGACGGAAGCACGACAGAGATTGCTTTGAGAATGACTTCAAGGCCGATGCCGGCCGGATCGCCGGCGGTGATCCCGATGGTGGCTTGCATTGAGGAACGCCGGGGGAGGCGCTAGTCGACTTCCTTGTCTTCGTTCTCCTTGTACATGTACTTGATGTAGTGCTTCAGGACCAGCAGGTTCGGCTCACCCGGCCGGTTCAGCTTGATACAGTTCTTGTCGTACCATTCAATGACGCCCTTGACCGTCTCACCGTCCTGCAGTACCACAACCATCGGCGTCCTGTTCTGCATCTGCTTGACGTAATAGAAATTCTCAGCGTTGGTCTGATCGTTTGTCGATGGTTTCTTGTTGTTTCGCGGCTGTCTTACCGTGAGTTGTTCTTTGATATCGGCAAGGCTCGGACGGATCAATTTCCGATTTGACATTTCATCCTCACAAAAACAAGTCGCAACTGAACAGGTGTTCGGAGGTTTGCGCAGGTTTGCGGTTAAATAAGAGCGAGTTTAGCGGCTTTCCCTGCGAAAGTCATGCAGTATTTTGAGACCCCAATCCGTAGATAAGAGGTGTCGGCGCTCCCATGGACGGGTTGAGCGCCTTGCCATGGACGGCCCGCTGCTGTCAAGGTACCTTACCTTGTGAGACAAACAGTTGGAACAGTCCTTACGATAGCCACAACGAAATGGTTTCGTTCGCGACGACAGCCAGCATGTCCGTCATCATCTGCCGGTTGACATAGTTCTTCAAGTTCGATTCTATGAAGCCCAGGAATTCCGCCATTTGCGTGAGCCGATCTTCAGAAATCGCGCCAGCTATCTGTCCGAGCCGGTCCGCGAGATCGATATTGACAACTTTATCCGGTACATCTTCTTTCAAATAAAGTATGTCACCGATCAGCACGCAAAGGATCATCATCCGATCCTCAAAATCCTGCTTGGCGCGCCCGAGGTCGGCGCTCAAAGCGAGCAACTGCTGGAACTGATCCTCACCGGCGCTCACCGCCAATTCCAAAAAATCCAGCATCGACGCGCGCACGCTCCGCAGTTGGTTCGCTTCCAGGCTGAGCGCGCGCCCAATGCTGCCTTGCGACCACCGGACAATCAGTTCGTCGGACACGCCATATCGGCGGATTTCCTCCAGAGCGAGGGGAGTAAAATTGTAGCTCTGGCAGCGCGAGCGCACCGTCAGAAGAAGCTCACGGACGTTGACGGTGACCAGTATAAAAAAGCTGTTTTCGGGTGGCTCCTCCAGGCCTTTCAGCAAAGCGTTGGATGCCTCCGGATTGAGCAGATCCGCAGGATCGATGATGAAAACTTTCGATCGGCCTTCGAGTGGTTCGAGATGCAGCATCCCGAGGATTTGCCGCACCTGCGCAATCTTGATCTGTGCCGCGTCCTCCTCGACGGAAATCGCCATCACATCGGGGTGAGTTCCGGCATCGATTTTTCGGCAGCTCGAACACGCCCCGCAGAAATCGCCGGGCGCGGCTTTCGTGCAGTTGAGGGCTTTGGCGATCATGTGCGCGCATGTGTGCTTGCCCACACCTTGCGGTCCGGAAAAGATGAGCGCATGAGGAAAGCGTCCTACACGCAATTTGGCGCGGAGGCGGTCGATGGTCTTCCGATTTCCGATGAAAGAATCAAAGGTCATTTTCTTGATGGCTGCGCCCTCTCTTGAGGCCGCGCGCTATCGCGCTTGCGCTTCGCGTCTTGAGGCCGCGCGCTATCGCGTCGGGCTTGCATTCGCTCCGCTCATTTTCTTGATGGCTGCGCGCTGTCGGGCTTGCATTCGCTCCGCTCATGCATGAAACCCAAGAAGCGTCAGGATATGAAGGTGGACCGCCTCGATCGGCCGGTCGGCGTAAATCAGCTGAATCCGCTCGTCTTGAGAAGCCAGCTCAAGATAACCCTCTCGGACCCTCGTGTAGAAATCCAAGTTTTCCTTCTCGAAACGCCCCTCATCCTCGACCCGCGTATGATTTCTTGCGCGTGCTCGCGCCAGGCCGAGCGCGGGATCGATATCGAGGAGAATCGTTATTTCGGGTCGAAAATGATCGCATACCAGGTCTGTGAGCTTGTAAATAAAGTCCAAGGGGATGCCGCGTCCGAAACCCTGATATGCCATGGATGCATGATAAAAGCGGTCGCAAATCACCATCTCGTTACGTTCCAGCGCGGGTTGGATTTTTTCCAAAATGTTTTGGCTGCGTGACGCGTAAAAGAGCAACAGCTCGGAAACCGCCGTCAGGTGGATGGTTTCCGAATGGAGGAGAATCTTGCGGATACCTTCGCCGACGGCCGTTCCGCCGGGTTCACGCGTGATCAGGTGCGGGATAGACCGACGGCGGAGGTATTCCGACAACAGCCCAATCTGAGTGGTCTTCCCGCAGCCCTCGATCCCCTCAAAACTGACGAACCGGCCATGTGTCATTGCGTTTTTGCTTCCTGAACCCCCTCTCCGGCGGAGAGCGATCGGGTGGCCGCGTATTGTAACAGAACCTCCGCCGAATCGATCGCAAGCTTCATGGTTTCGGCAACGTCCAACCGGTTTTCCGATTGTTCGATTTCAGTGAGCTTCGCCTTGGTCTCGGGATGTTTGGGCACGAATAACGAACAGCAATCCTGATCCGGCTGAATGGAGATCTCGTAGGTCCCAATGCGCCGGGCGACTGCGATGATCTCGATCTTGTCATCGCCTATCAGCGGCCTCAGTATCGGCATCTGAACGGCGCGCGAGATGACGTCGATGTTTTCGATCGTCTGAGAAGCGACCTGCCCCACACTGTCACCGGTGACAAGAACTCGCGCTTTCTCCCGCCGCGCCACCTGCTCGGCTAATCGCAGCATGTATCGCCGGTAAAGGATCACACGCGTCTCCATGGGCGTATCCACCATGATGTGGCGTTGTACGTCGGCGAAAGGGATCAGGTAAATCTTGGCGCGTAGTTGGTATTCGGCGAGTAATGCCGCAATCTGCTTGGCTTTCTCTTGGGATTCTTTGTTGGTATAGGGAAAACTGTGGAAGTGCACGAAGACCGCCGTGCAGCCGCGCTTGATCATTTTCCACGCCGCTACGGGAGAATCAATCCCGCCGGACAACAGCACGACGACTCTGCCGCTCGTCCCAACCGGCAGACCGCCCGGACCCGGAAGACGCTCGACATAAAGGAGTGCATATTTTTCGACGATTTCGATCCAACAGGTCAGCTGCGCACTTTCCAAATCCACCCGGGCTCCCGAACGCTGCTTCACATACGCTCCAACGCGCTGATTGATTTCCACAGATGTGTGTTGAAAAGTCTTGTCGGCCCGGCGCGCATCG
>Ga0066710_100000974_pt1 | contig 19808 bp, 16 predicted proteins | sample GraSoiAngelo_159_FD_79666 | JGI IMG/M metagenome (GOLD analysis project Ga0066710, IMG submission 79666) | Grasslands soil microbial communities from the Angelo Coastal Reserve, California, USA - 14_1009_16_40cm | ecosystem: Environmental > Terrestrial > Soil > Grasslands | place: USA...
AAGAACGTAGCCCCGGGCGCAGCCCGGGGTTCGTGTTCGTGTTGAACCCAGCCCCGGAGGGGCGAAAGACACGGCGCACATCTTTCGCCCCTTCGGGGCTGAGCGTCTCCCTCCAAGCGTACCCCGGGCTTGCGCCCGGGGCTACGTTCTTAAGCCGCTCCGCGGCGGAAACATCGTTAACAGTTACCGAAATGTCCAAGCTCCAGGCGGCGGTCATAGACCGCCGCTACAGTGAACGTTGCCCACATTTTTCATTAAGTGAACAGCATTGTACCTAACCCGCAGGACGGTGAGAAATCCGCGCTAAAGTATCTTTCCCTCCGTAAAATCGAAGTATGCGTTCCGATGCCGGGAATAGGGACTCCGCTTGTGTCGGCGTCATCGCCTCAGTAATCATCGTTAATGCCTTCCTCTTCTTTCTGTCTCGAGACCAAACCTTCGTGCATATCGATGCGATCGCGCACGTCAATAAGGCACGTGGGCTCTTGGACAACTTCACGCCAGGCCTGCGCCAACTGGGCACGGTTTGGCTGCCGCTACCGCACTTGCTGATGGCGCCATTGGCGGCCATCGATGCGCTGTGGAGGAACGGTGTAGCGGGAAGCTTAGTGAGCGTGATTGGTTACATCGGAACCAGCGTCTTCCTGTTTCGGATCGGTTATCGCTGGACCGGTTCGCGCGTCGTGGGATGGATCGCGTTTCTGCTGTTTGCTTTGAATCCACGATTGATCTATCTCTTCACAACGCCGATGACGGAGCCGCTCATGGTGTTTTGCGCCACCGGCTTCCTTTATTACCTCATGTGTTGGTGCGACGACCAGAGCTGGACGGCATTCGGCATGGCCGCATTGATGGCTTTTGCGGGGACGCTGACCCGATACGAAGGCTGGGCCATTGCGGCGGCCGCAGTCTTGATGATTCCCGTTCTGGCCCGAAAACAACGGATCGCCGCGTCAATCCTATTCACGGGAGCTGCCGTAACCGGGCCACTGGTTTGGATGCTTTTCAATATGGTGTACTTCGATGATCCACTCATGTTCGCCTACGGCCTGGGCTCCGCTCAGGACTACGCCAATGGCAAAATGTATCCGACTGCAGGCAATTTGTGGGAATCGGTGGCGGCGTACTCGATCGACGTTGCCTATTGCTTGAATCCGGCAGTGGTTTGGCTCGCGATCGCGGGTTTCATCCTCGGCCTGATCGTGTCAGAGCGCTGGCAGTGGCGGGGCATCCTATTGTTGAGTTCGAGTGGATTTGTGGTTTTTGCGTTCTACGTCTACAACCTATATTCGAACACGGTGCCTCTCCTGTTGCCGGGTATGCTGAAGGGGGACCCGCAATCCGTCTTCAACGTTCGATATGGGGCCGTCATGGCCGCGACGCTTCCCCTGTTTGCCGCTCGATTTGTTTTTCTCGTCATCCGCCAGGTGGAGCACAACCGGCTGTTTTCGGTACTCCTGCTTGCGCCGTTGGTTTTGCCTGATCCGATTCCTCTGCCCAGCCGCGAACCGGTCGGCGAGCAGTTCACCCGGAACCTCTTCTACACCGAGGCTATCCACAACCAGAGTTTCTGGATGCCTCCTTTCGTGGAGATCGCACAGAAGTTGAAAGCGGATATGGAAACCCGGCAAGACCAGAACAGTTTGATTCTCACCAATACTCGCATCATTCACGTTGTCGTGTGGGCGGCCGATATTCCCATTCGCCGCTTCGTCCACGAAATGAACAAGGGATACTGGGAACGAACCTTTTCAGAGATCGATCCCAAGATCCAGTGGGTCATCACTGAAGAAGGTGACCAGCTCTGGCATGCGCATGGAAAATTCCTTCAGCGGAATTTCTTGGAAGTCGCGAGCGCAGGGACGCCCACAACCGGGACGGTGCACTTGTATCGGAGGCCTGACTGAGACACAGAGTTATTCGGGGACGGAGACCGAATTTCTGAAGTACAAGACATTCGGTCTCCGTCCCCGAATTATCAGAGGTTTTCAATTTCCACGGGCGCAAATTCTTCCGCGGGAGTAAACCCGAAAATGCGTGAGTAGAAATACAGTTCGGCTTCGATGGAGCGTTGGATGTTCGCGCCTTCACGGAAGCCATGGCCCTCGGTAGGGAATGCGACGTAGGCGAAGGGCAGGCGTTTGGCGCGCAACGCCGCGATCATGATTTCGGCCTGCGATGGCGGCACGATCTTATCTTCCAATCCCTGTAAGAGAATGACGGGACAAGACAACTGGTCGGAAAAATGCACTGGAGAACGCTGCCGGTAGAGTTCTGCAGCTTCAGGATAAGGTCCGACCAGCCCTTCTTCATATCGGGATTCGAACTTGTGGGTGTCCTGGGCGAGCGCGGCTAAGTCCGCAACGCCATAATAGCTGGCGCCGGCGGCGAAGACGGTGTGGAATACCAGGGCGCACAGTGTCGTGTAGCCGCCGGCGCTTCCACCGCGAATGGCCATGCGTTTGCCGTCGACGTCACCTCGTCGTTCGAGATATCGAGCGGCATTGATGCAATCCTCCACATCAACGATTCCCCACTGGCCCTTGAGCCGCTCGCGATATGCACGGCCATAGCCCGAACTGCCGCCATAGTTCACATCCACGACGGCAAAGCCTCGTGTGGTCCAGTACTGAACCGACAGCCGAAGAGCCGCAGTGGTCGCGCTGGTCGGGCCACCATGGCTGATGACAAGCAGCGGCGGGAGCTCACCGCCTGGAGCAGCGAAGTCCTTGTTCTTTGGCGGGTAAAAAAGCGCAAATGCCGTAAGGCCATTCGAAGTCGGAAATTCGATGGGCTCAGGTTCGGCGAAATATCCCGAATCGATTCCCGTGGAGAGACTGCGTCTGAGCGCACGAATCCGGCAGCTGCCAAGCTCGAGCACCCCCACTTCAGGGGCTTTCGATGGCGATGCCGCAGCAAAAAACAGGGTGTCTATGCCGTCGGATCGAATGCTTCCGAAAGTCGTGTATGGGACCTCAAGAGTGTTGACCTTTGCGGAGACCGTATCGACCACGGCGAGGTAATCCAGACCTTTCCTGCTGTACACGCACGCGATGCGGCCCCGAGACAGGAATGCGTACCGGGAGTAGCCGAAATTCCACTGGGGCAGGCCGATCTCGGCGTCGATCTGGAAAATTGGGACAATCCCGCCGGGCCGCTCGGCGTAGAGATTCCACCAGCCGGTGCGGTCCGAAACGAAGTAGAGCGTTCCATCCGAAGCCCAGCCTGGCTGAAAGATCGATTCGGCGGGGCCGCCAGCCACACGGCGAGCGTGGGAAACCTTGCCATTCGGGGTCAGATCTCCTACCCACAACTCCGTGCCGTCCCACGGCATCTGTGGATGATTCCAACAGGTCCAGGTCAAGCGGCGGCCATCCGGACTGATTCGGGGAAACGAGTAAAAATCGTAGCCCGACAGGATGATAGTTGCCTCCCCCGAGCCATCGGCCGGTATTGCAATCACCTCATTTTGGGGTTCGCGGCCCGCCTCATGTCTTTCGCGGATGCAAATGATCGTCTTTCCATCCGGGGTCACACGCCCGTCGGCGTATCGCAGGCTTGCTGGTGAGATCGGATCAGGCGAAATCGGCCGGGGTGTGCCTCCGGGATCCCGTCGATACAGGCGCTGATCTTTGAAATTCGAAAAGAATAAGACGCCGCCATGAATGAAGTATGCCCCACCGCCATACTCGTGAGCCCGAGTGCGCGCGTTAAAACCCGGCGGCAGGACATCGGTGGGTTTTCCATCCGGGGAGCAGCGGACGACAACGACTCGGCCCGTTTCGTCGGGACGGCTCTCGAGCCAATAGACGTGCTCATCGGAAAAATCCAGCTCGCTGAAACCGATGCCCGATGACGTCAGTAGCGCGCTTGTGATCGGCGACGACCATGAGCCGTAAGAAGCAGTAACCCGGCTCATAGCTTGAACGCTCTGGTTGCGGCAGTGACGGTTTTGTCGATGTCGGATTCCGTATGCGCCGCGGAGATAAACGCCGCCTCGAATTGCGACGGCGGCAAATAGATGCCCTGATCGAGCATCGCGTGAAAGAACCGGTTGAATCGCTCGGGATCGGATGCTTTCGCCGACTGAAAATCGGATACTTCACGGTTCGTAAAGAACAACGTAAACATGGATCCTACCCGGTTCAGCCGGACCGGTACACCCGCCTTCGCCGCGCCTGCGATTAAACCTCGCTCCAGCCGCGCGCCCACCGCTTCGAGCCTGTCGTAGGGACGCTCCCTTTCGAGCCGCTTCAACGTCGCCAAGCCGGCCGAGACCGCCAGCGGATTGCCCGACAACGTGCCCGCCTGATAAACATCTCCCGCCGGCGCGACCCGATCCATGATGTCGGCGCGGCCGCCGTATGCTCCGACGGGCAGGCCGCCTCCGATGATCTTACCCATGGTTGTGAGGTCCGGCCGGATGTCGTAGCGCTGTTGCGCCCCGCCTAGCGCAACGCGGAACCCCGTCATCACCTCGTCAAAAATCAGAATGCTGCCGGACCGTTTCGTCAAATCGCGAAGCAATTCAAGGTAGCCGAAATGCGGTTCGATGCATCCCATATTGCCGGCAACAGGCTCAACGATCACGCAGGCAATCTCGTTCCCACGCCGGTCGAACTCCGATTTCACCGCATTCTTGTCATTAAATGGAAGAACTGTTGTCAGTTCAGCCAGGCTCGACGGCACGCCAGGACTGTCGGGAAGTCCCAGCGTCGCAACACCCGAACCCGCACGGACCAAAAGACTGTCGCCGTGCCCGTGATAGCAACCATCAAATTTGATAATTCGTTCGCGCGCCGTGTAGCCCCGCGCCAGCCGGATGGCGGTCATGGTAGCCTCAGTTCCGGAACTGACAAGCCGGACCTTTTCCACCGAAGGAAGAAGCTTGGTGATCAGTTCGGCAAGCTCGACTTCAGGTTCCGTTGGCGCGCCGAAGGAGGTGCCGATCGCCAGTACTCGATTCAGCGCTTCCATCACTTCGGGCGGACGATGCCCGAAAATCAGGGGTCCCCAGGAGCCCACGAAATCGATGTACTCTTTACCATCGACGTCCCAGATCCGCGCGCCATTCCCCCGCTGGATGAAAACGGGTTTTCCGCCAACCGCTCGAAAGGCCCGAACCGGCGAATTTACGCCCCCCGGGATGACCTTCTGTGCGCGATTGAAGAGACCTTCGGAGCGATTCATGCAAAAGATGGGCCGCCAATGACGCGAATTACGCCAATTGGCGTCATTCGCGGCTAAAGTAGTTTAGCCAACTCCAGGGCGTAATACGTTATCAAGATATCCGCGCCGGCCCGTTTGATGGCCGTCGTGGTTTCGAGAATGATTCGTTCGCGCTCGATCCAGCCGGCGCGAGCGGCGGCTTCGATCATGGCATACTCACCGCTGACCTGATAGGCGGCAAGAGGCACATCGAACTGCTCACGAGCTCTTGTAATGATATCGAGGTAAGCGAGGGCTGGTTTAACCATGATAATGTCTGCGCCTTCTTCGATATCAAGCGCAATTTCCCGCAGCGCTTCCCGCGCGTTGGGGGGGTCCATTTGATAGCTTCGGCGGTCGCCAAACTTTGGCGCCGAGCCGGCGGCTTCGCGAAACGGCCCGTAGAAGCCCGATGCGTATTTTGCTGCATAGGACATGATCGGCGCATTCAAGAAATTTTCCGAATCCAGCGCGCGGCGGATCGCCGCAACGCGTCCGTCCATCATGTCCGAAGGCGCGACTATATCCGCGCCGGCCCGCACATGACTGACGGCCGTTTCGGCAAGCAAGTTCAGGGTTGGATCATTCTGGACGTCATTATGTTTGATGATGCCGCAGTGGCCATGAGCGGTATATTCACACAAGCACACGTCGGTGATCAGGAGAAGGTCACGAACGTTCTCACGTATGGCGCGAAGTGCCCTTTGAACGATGCCATTTTCATCATTGGCGCCGGAAGCCAGATCATCCTTCTCCTCGGGAATCCCAAAAAGAAGAATGCCGGCAATACCCGTCTGCTCGGCCTGTCGCGCAACCTGGACCGCGTTGTCGATGGAAAGATTATATTGGCCCGGCATCGACCCCACTTCGTTGCGCACCTTGTCGCCCGGACACACAAAAATCGGATAAATCATCGATTGCGGCGACAATCGGGTTTCCCGGACCATGTTCCGCAAACGTTCACGGCGGCGGAGCCGGCGCATCCGATGTGTTGGAAAAGGCATACGAAATCTTAAAAGAGTCTTTCCTGACGCCTGAGCGTGCCGTAGGAGCCGATATTTTTCAGCGAAAACGCAAAACGAAAGCGGCTCTCTTTGCGGTCGCCGATATTGAATTGACTGAGTTCGAAGCTCAGGCCGTAACAGTGCGTATTATAGCCAAACTGCGCGACTGACCCCTGGAAAAGTGAGTGCTCCACGTCGTAGGAGAAGCTGAAAGCCGCGCTCAGCCCGGGTTTCTGCTCGTTGCCATAAACGAGTGTTCCACGGAGTTGGTTGTTGGGTATCTGGATGGCGCCTTCCTGTCCCTGGAGGCGGCGTGTGAAAAAATAAGAAACACCTCCGGAGAATTGGCCCCGGTTCACACCTCCGTTAACACCTGCGCTTCGAAACAGGTGGTCGCGTGTGTCATAGTCGACCTGAAGGTCCGTGGAGGTTGAAGCGCTCGTCGACAGCCGCATCGTTGACACGATCGGCGAAAATCGGCGGGGCCCGTCTGCGAAAACGAATCCGGAAATATCGAGAACAGGCGCAAAGACATTTCGCTGGCCGGCAATAATCGCGCCGCCAAACGTGGGGTCGAAAAAATACTTTTGAGAAATGCGCCAGGAAAAGAGTTCTCTGGTTGTGAAGAAGCGATTCGTCAAGCCATACTCCACCTCATTGGTATTGGTGACGAGATCGACGTCATCGACCACGAACGTTTTGCGAAACCGGTCGGCCCCGGTGAGATATCGGTAGTCGATAGTGGGCTCGATGACGTGTTTCCACACCCCGAAGTCGCGTTCAAACTGAGGGCCGGCAAAGCTGGAGGCGTACTCGAAAGCAAATCGATTGAGAGGATCGCTCACAACCTGAGCTTGAAGCGAATGCGTGTAGATCGTCTCCCGAAACCCTAACCTTTGGCTCCAGTCCAAAGCGTTCGAGCGCAAAACAGGAAATTCGAAGGCGGGATGAAGATCGTAGCGCTCCACAAAAATCGGCGTCGTGATGGATGCATCGCGCCTCGCTATACCCGCCAACCCGGTGTCGAGACTCCAATAGAGCGGCAATGTGCCCAAGGGCTGCTCTGCCACAGAAGCTTCCAGCGCCGGAAATTTCCGCAGCGTGACCTCGGGCTGGTCGGTTCTTTTGAAAAAAATTCCAGTGCGGCCATAGAGCATGTTGACGCTCACACTCGGATCGTTGCGTGTAAGAAAAGCCAGCGAGTGCTCTAGCGGGGAAGAAATGACATTGAAGCCTTCTTCGTAGACCTGACGGAACGGTAACGAACTGACGAGGTTCATGTCGGCCACGCCACGAAAGCCCCTGCCGAATTGGCCAAACGTGAGAATGCGTAGACTCTGGCCTCCGGCGTAGAGCCTGTTGTTATTGCAAAGAGTCGAGGCCAGGGGAATGCAGGCCTGTCCTGTTTGGTCTCTAGCGAACCGCCAATCCAGGTCGATGTTCGAGTTGGCGCCGGGAATGGCCCGAAGGCGTACGGCTCCGGCGGGACCTCGCTTGCTGAAGTACTCGCCTGTAAACATCGCGTCGGCGTTGCGACTGATCGCCCAGAAAAACTCCTCGCGAAGGCTGCGCCCCTTTGTCGTCGACGATGATGTCGATGGGATGAGAAATCCCGTCGAGCGCGCCCTGTCGGCTGTGGGAACCACGACGTAAGGCAAGTACATCAGCGGAACGCTTTGCAATCGGAATATCGAATTCCTCGCCGTAAGATGCTTATTCGTGTCGATAACGGCTCGAGCCAGCGCCAATGTCCAGCCGGGCCGAGGCCCATCGCATGTGGTGATGGTGGCGTTTTTCAGGTTGTAGCGTCCATCTTCGGTGCGCTCGGCCTCGGCGGCTGTAATAAAGAGGCCGGGGCCAAGTTCGCCTTTCGCATTCATGAGAATGCCGGCCTTGGTTTCAACGTTGAGCGTCATGTGGTCGGCTTCGAGACGTTCTTCGCCTCGCGTGAAGCGAATGTGGTCGCCTTCGGTGATCTCTTTGCTCGCTTCATCGTAGATGATGGTATCGGCCTCGACACGCATATCCTGGTAAGTCGCGACAACGTTGCCGGTATAGCGGAAAATGTTCTGGTTTCGCTCCTGCTTGTCGGCTGTAATCTCAATCTGGCCCTGTTCTGGCCGCGCAAACAGGAGAATGGCAATGAGGAATGAAATCATGGCTTCGACAAGGAAAGCTCGAGGAACGAAACACAAAGACACAAAGACACAAAGGCACAAAGAAACGCGGCGATTAACATTTCCTAGTCGCGGCCTTTCTTTGTGCCTTTGTGTCTTTGTGTCTTTGTGTTTCGTTCCCCATCTACGTGACCGTATCTATGCACCCTGAACATGACATGGTACCGAAAATGAACCCCGAATCGAAGCGAACCATCATCTCCATCCAGAAGCACCAGCCGGAGTTCGATTTTGAAGAAGCGGAACACTCGCCGCCTTTCACTTTCCCGGAATATCAGCGCCGGCTGCTTGCCCGGAGAATGATGGCTGGTCTCACGGATTTCGGCATCGCGGCAGTCGTCTATTGCATCTTCATCGTCGCGACGTATCTGCAAATGCCCGATATTCTTTCGCCCGACCGGCGCGTTCTCGGAATATACGCCGCCGGTTTCCTCATCCTGGTGGCGATCTATTTTTTCCTCTTCATGTTGACGGCAAGCCAGACGCCCGGGATGAAACACCAGCGGCTGATGGTGGTTACCACGGAAGGATCTCCCCTGGATCCGCAGCAGGCGTGCGTGCGCGGGTTTGGTTACCTGATATCGATCCTTCCGGTGATGTTGGGGTTTGTGTGGGCGCTGCTGGACCCTGAACACCTGACCTGGGCTGATAAAGTTTCCGGGACCTACATAAAGAAAATCTAAATCGGCTTAGAATAAGGCATGGAAAACTTCGCGTTAATCGCGATCGTGGAGAATCTCCGCCCGGCGATGGCAGATTTCGTCGTCCGCCGTGTGGTTCAACATAACCCGAACGGATTCATTTTTCAGACCCGATCCGCAAAGTTTCCTGCTTTAAAAATTGTGGTCGAGCCCCAAAATCCGGCTCTATATCCATCTGAAGCGCGCCCACCGGGGGAGACGACGGGGACCGATTTTCTGATGGTGCTTCGCAAACACCTGACGTCGGCGGAATTGGTGAGCCTTTTCAAGCCGCTGTCGGAGCGAATCGTCGAATTTGTTTTCAAGACCGCAGTGCCTACGAAAGAACTGGAGACGATGTCGTTGGTTGTGGAATTGTTGCCCAACGCGCCGAATATCATTCTGCTTGACGCCGAGCGCCATGTTCTCTGTTCGTTTCTGCCGATCACGCCCCAGCACGGCATCGGTGAATATGAAACGTATTGCTATCCGAAAACCGGCGACAAGCTGGACCTGCAGGATGTCATGGACACAGCCGCTCACGATCTTGATGATGTTCGAGCTCAGTCCAATCCCCAGTCCTGGCTCATATCACGGATTGCGGGTCTTGGCCCGGTGTTGGCCGGCGAAATCGTCCACCGCCAAAAAAAGAACAATCACCCGCTAACTGAGGAAATTCGCTCACTCCTCCAACAGGTGCGCGCGCCTTCGCGCGCGGGTTGGCTGTATACGGACCTGCCACTGGGGCATATTCTGGAGCGGAACGAGTTGAAGCGGTTGAGCAAGGCGATCCTGAGCCCGATCGAGTTGGAATCGCTGGAACGCACACACAGCTCGCGCGTGTTTCCGAATATTATCGAGGCGGCGAAATTTTACTTTGATGAATTGGAGAGCCGAACGCTGCTTGAACAAGCGAAAACGCCTGTTTTGCGAGTTCTCCGCGATGCCGGAAAGCGATTGCTGCAGCGAGAGAAGCGTCTCTTGCGAGAGCAGAAGAGATATGAGGATGCCGAAGGCCTGCAAAAGACAGCACAAATGTTGACGTCCAGCGGAATGAAAATGGATCAGCACTATAAAAACGTGACGGTAACCGATTATTTCCAGGAGAGACCGGCGCAGGTGGAGGTGCCCACAGATCCGACGATGACGCTGCGGGAGAACGTCGACAGGATGTTCAAACGGCATCAGAAGGCGGGGCGAGGAAGGGAAATCCTTGCCCAACAGATGGTCCAAACGAGAAAGCGTAGGGCTTTGCTGGAGGAACAGACCCGAAGGCTACACGCCATTAAAGATTGGGATACGTGGCTGGCGATTGCCAGTAAACTGCCTGGGCGAGAATATTCCGGCGTGCCGCCTGCCCTTGCACGGGCCGATGAGGACATACGACCCAAACGTTTGCGTTTAGTCAAGCTTGAAGGCCGGGAAGTGTTCATTGGCCGAAACGGACGCGATAACGACGAATTGACTTTTCACGTGGCGGCGCCGGAGGACTTCTGGTTTCACGTGGCCGAGTATAGTGGCTCACATGTCGTCGTGCGGAATCCTGGAAAAGAGAAGGAATTGGATGAGTCCATTCTTGTAAAGGCCGCACAGTTGGCGGCATATTTTTCTCAGGCTCGAAATTCATCGAAAGTCGAAGTGCACTATACCAAGCGAAAACACGTCACAAAGCCGCGGCGTGCCAAGCCGGGTCTGGTACGGCTGCAGGAGTTCAAATCGATAAAGGTCGAACCGAAAAACTGGTTGAATGAAAGTTAGCAGGTAGAAGGGAGGATGTTTGTTCGAATTCGATTACACCAACGTGCTTGAAACTGTGGTAGGCCACGGTCATGGCATACCGCAGGTCGCATTTGAAAAGGCCGCGGAGTCTTCGAAACCCATTGTAGAGGGCATTCAACGCGCACATGCAGCCGGAAAGCTTGGCTTCGGCGCCCTGCCTTTCGATGACAAGGCTGTGAAGGCGGTGACCGACTTCGCGCGCTCCCACGCGTACGCGAACATTCTTCTCCTGGGCATCGGTGGATCCGCCCTGGGGCCTGCGGCTCTGGATTCCGCTCTCCGAAGGTCGAATTCCGGCAAACGTCTCCTGGTGCTGGATAACATCGACCCTGATTTCATTCGCGACTCTTTGGACTCGATCTCTCCCGCAGACACGCTGGTCAATGTGGTCGCCAAATCCGGCGTCACCGCCGAGACGATGGCGACGTTTGCCATAGTGCGGGGCTGGATGATCAGCGCTCTCGGTGAAGCGAAGGCTCGCGAGCGCTTTGTAGTGACTACCGATCCGGAAAAAGGTGATCTGCTCGCCATCGCCCGCCTGGAGAATTATCCCGTCTTCGTCATCCCGCAAAACGTCGGAGGCCGTTTCAGCGTGCTCACACCCGTTGGCACGCTACCAGCGGCTCTTCTGGGGTTCAATGTCGAAGCGCTGATGGAAGGCGCACGGCAGGCGGCGGCTCAGGCGCGCAACAGCTTTTTCCAAAACCCCCCGCTCGTGGCCGGTTTCATCCAGTTCGTACTTGAGCGCGAAAAGGCCAAGAAGATTCTGGTACTGTTTCCCTATTCGCAGGCACTGTGGAAATTTTCGTTCTGGTTCAAGCAGCTTTGGGGAGAGAGTTTGGGCAAGAAACTGGACCGGCGTGGCCGCGAAGTCTACTATGGCCAGACGCCGACTGCGGCTTTAGGCGTGACGGATCAGCACTCGCAGCTTCAGCTCTTTATCGAAGGGCCGAACGACAAGGTATTTCTATTTTGGGATGTAAATGAATTCCGGAACACGCTTCCCATCGACCACTCGTTTTCGAGCTTCGATTCGATGGAGTATCTCTCAGGCAAAAGCGTGGCGGACCTGTTCCGGGCCGAGAAACAAGCGACCGAAATTGCATTGACGGAAGCGGGCCGCCCCAATGCTACAGTGACAGTTGGCCGGATCGATGAGGAAGCTCTTGGCCGTCTGATCATGTTCTCGCAGTACTTCACCGCTTACGCGGGCGAATTCTACGATATCGATGCCTTCGATCAACCCGGGGTGGAATATGGTAAGAAGTTAACGTTCGCGATGATGGGGCGTTCCGGGTTCTCCGAGTACAACCGCAAGATTGAGGAAACACGGCAACGCCGCCGCGCAGTCATCCGATGAAACTTCCAGCTCGAGTTTCTGTTTTGTTCTTTATTGGTGTCTTTGCTGCGGGGTCGACGGCGCTTGGCTATTACTACTACTTTGTGTACAGCCCGCCATTGAAGGCTGCCGCGCGCTTCATGGATGCGATGGAGGCGAAGGACGCACAGGCGCTGGGTTCCGATGTTATCGTGAGCAGCGACATCGAAGATGGGAACCTTCGCGAACCCGAGGACCGGGAATTACAGGCGCTCTTATCCGAGCGTTTCCAGCGCGGCCGGATTCTGGATCAACGGAAGCGGGAGGGAAGGACCCGGACTTTCTACTATCTGGTTTATCGTGAACCGGATGGGCGGGTTTTTGCACTCGTTGTGACCGAGATCGCTGGCCGGTTCCGTGTGGTCATTCCGGAGGTTCCGATGAGTCGCAGGCACCGCTACCTCTGGGATTACACGTGGACGAACTAGGAAGCATCCGATATACTGGCTGCGGCTTTTGCGCTACAGTAACGGATTTTGCCACTCAGGAGGATTTCAATGCCGTTTAGGTTAGGGCCGATGGAGCTTGTTCTCATTCTCGTTATCGTTTTGTTCTTATTTGGTGCGAAGCGTTTGCCCGAAATGGGAAAAGGTATCGGAGAAGGTATCAAAAACTTCAAGAAATCGATAAAGGGCAGCGACGACAACGAGAAAGAGAAACACGCCTGACGTTACAGGATTAATCGCTCGTCCCCGACTCTCCTCGTCACCCGCTGCCGATCCAAATACTCGAGCAGCGGGATCGCATACTTTCTCGACACACCGGCCAGGTCCTTAAATTCACTGACGCCAAACTTTGGCTTTGTGGACTTGAGTGTCTTGATATCGCTAACGAGTCTCTCCACGGCTGCGCGCTCCACGAACATGTCCTCGGTGATCTTGATCAGAACATTTTCTTTCACCATGAGTTGAATGATTTTTCGGGCAGTGTTGCGATCGAGCTTGAGGTTGTCGATCAATTCGTCGGGCGCGGGGGCCTGCAGCCCGAGGGAGCGAAACCGGTCGGCGAGTTGCCGGCGCATGCGCTCTTCATCGGCTTTCAGCGTGACCTTCCGTCCGAACTCCTGAATGATGTCTTGGAAAACGGCAATTCTCTTCTCTGCGGCGAGCTTGTCGAGAACCGCCTGAAACAGGAGATTTGAAGCATCGCTGAAAATGCGAGCCTTCAGCTCTTCCCTCCCAATTCCCTGGACTAGAGGATTGGTTTGATGGAATTCCCGGATGGCCTCGACAGTGGAATCGGCCGCACGTTGGAAAACGCCGGCCGAAACGACGACGAAAGGATTTTCTCCAAGCACGCGGATGCGGCCAGTTTTTGCCAAGCCGGTGCATCGCTCACGCGCGAGAGCCGGTATCAGACCGAGCCGGGCGACCATGCGCGAGAGTTCCGTTGTCTGTAGTCCGGCCTCTTCGACGATCGCCATGAGCCGGTCGTCGATAGTGCCTTCCTTGAACACTCTCAACTTTTCGACGCCGATCTTGTCGCCGCGCCGGTGTTTCTCGGGCATCGCGTCGAGGATCTCGCCGCCGCCGATGGTGATCATCGGGGAGTATTGCCGGACGATAAAGCGATCTCCCGGAAGAGCGAAAGACGGCTGCTCCAGCCGGATCTGCGCAAATGCGGATTTTCCAGGCTCCAGCCGTTCTTGTCCAAGAAGAGACGCATAACCCATCAGCTCGGCTGTTCCGGCGTGGAATCGGATTCGCTTGCGCGTCTCGATCGCCTTTGGCGCGGACGCGAGCAATTCCAGGTGACAGTCGAACATTGAGGTCGGCTTAAACAGACCGGGAACGGTGAGTACCATCCCGCGCTCGATATCGGATACTTCCACGCCTTGCAGGTTGAGCGCCGTACGTTGTCCCGCGCGCGCAACATTCGAAGGGAGGCCGTGAACTTGAATGCCCCGGACGCGAGTGGTGCGCTGCGGCGGAAAGATTTCGACTTCTTCCTCCTTGTGAACCTGGCCGGCAATGAGGGTGCCTGTAACGACAGTTCCGAAACCCTTCATTGTGAAACATCGATCGATCGGAAGCCTGAAGATCCGGGCTGCGTCCTTCGGCTCGATCGTCTTTGAAAATTCCCGGAGCGTATCGATGAGCTGCGGAATGCCTTCACCTGTAAGGGAACTCACGCGCAGGATCGGCGAGCGCTCCAGGAACGAACCCTTGAGAAACTCGCGCACTTCAACCTCGACCAGGTCCGCGATATCGCGTTCGACATTGTCGATTTTGGTGAGGACCGTGAGCCCCTGCTTGATGTGGAGAAGCGAGCAAATATCGAGGTGCTCGCGAGTTTGCGGCATCACGGATTCGTCGGCGGCGATGACAAGCATGACCATATCGATGCCGCCCACGCCGGCCAGCATGTTCTTTATGAATCGCTCGTGGCCTGGGACGTCGATAAAGCCGATGGTTGTATCCGAATCGAGAACCAGATTCGCAAATCCGATATCAATTGTGATTCCGCGCTCTTTCTCTTCTTTCAGGCGGTCGGCGTCAATGCCGGTGAGCGCTTTGACGAGCGCGGTCTTGCCATGATCGATATGTCCAGCCGTTCCTACGATAATGTGCGGCATAAAAGCTCATACACCAGGGGCAAAGGCAGCCCCATGACGTTGAAGAAATTCCCCTCCACTTTCGGAATAAAAATTCCAGCATAACCCTGAATGGCATAGGCTCCGGCCTTGTCCAGAACATTTTCCCGCCGAACGTAATCGAGAATTTGCGTTTCATCGAGCGGATTGAACCACACTCGCGTGCGGTCCATTCCTTCTAAGGTTTCTTCTTTCACCTGGTTTACGACGCATACCGCCGTGTAGACCCAATGATCGCGTCCGGATAACGTTTTCAACATGCGAACCGCGTCTTGCTCGCCGGCCGGCTTGCCCAGAATCTCGCTATCGAGAGTGACCACCGTGTCTGCCGACAGAATCACCGAGTGTGAAACCCTCGAAGCTACTTCCATTCCTTTCTCCCGCGCCACCCTGGCGGCGAATTCCTCCGGTTTTTCCCCCACCGCGGGAACCTCGTCGATGGACGAGGGCTCGACGGAAAAAGGAATGCCGAGAATGGCCAGCAATTCCTTCCGGCGCGGGGATTGTGATGCAAGTACCAGGTTGATCATTTTGGGCGTATGAGGAAACACAAAGACACCAAGGCACAAAGAAAGGCCGCATCAAAGAACCTTTATTTGCGGCCTTTCTTTGTGCCTTGGTGTCTTTGTGTCTTTGTGTTTCCTTTCCATGTTTACTTCCGCATGGGCCTCATCGTGCGCGGATCGTAGGCCCAATGGAATTCGAGTTCGTAAGCCAACGAGCGGGCAAGGCCATCCAGATCCGGAAACAACGTAGCCTCGGTGACATTCATCCGATAGAGTTGGCGCATGCCATTGTCGCGAATTTTGTCCGCGGGCAGGATGAATTTGATCAGCGTATCCTGTGGATTGGAATACTCTCTCAGGATCGCTTCAATCGATTTATCCAAGACGCCAGGAACCAGAAACGTCCCAGACTGTGCGATCAGCCGCCGATTCATGGCATAAGGCTCACCCATCCAGACGAACGATCGTGACGCGGAGAGAAAGTGCTTCCGGAAGCCGCCTGCTTTTCCGAGATCCAATTTGTTTGCCTTCTCGATTTCAACGGGATTGCACGCCCAGATGACGCCCTCTTTCGTCGAGTTACGGAGAGCGAAGAACGCGGCGACATAGGGCGACCATGTGAAGTCCAAAAGCCGTGTGGGGGCGCCGTGATCCTGCATGAGGGCGAGCCACTGAAAATCGTCGGCGCGTTCGGGTACATGGTCGAGGAAATGAATTGCTTTGCGTTTGAAGATTCGCAGGATCCGCTCCTCCTGATGCGGCCAAGCTCGCGGGTCGACGCGGAACGTCATCAAGTAACGCGAAAGAGCGCTAAACAATGGCGCCGACGCGTCACGCTGGCCGCGAAACGCCCAGTTCTGATACGGCGAGTCGCTGATGATGGAGAGATACTGCTCCCATGATCTAAGCCGGATGACCCGGTAGCTCTTCGCTCTCGCCACAACCATTCTCTTATTTCGCACTAATGCGGCCTGTATAACTGCGCGCCACCCTCCGGCCCCGCGAAAATCTTCGTCATCGGACCGATAGCATTAGATTCGACAACAACCATCCAAGGCTGCCGAGATTTCACAGCCTGCGAAAAAGCCCTGCGAAATTCTTCAGCCGAACGCACTCGCTCCGAGTTGAAACCGAAAGCGCGCGCCGAAGCCACATAGTCGGGACTTTGAAAATCAACGCCAAAGGTTTTCCCATCGAAATGTGCATTCTGGATGTTTCGCAGCACACCGTATCCTTGATCGTCGAAAAGAATCACGACGATAGGCGCGTTCTCCTGGCGGGCGGCCGCCAATTCCCCGATATTGACGAGCAAGCCGCCGTCGCCGGCGAGAAGGACAACGGTCTTGGTTGGTGCAGCGATCTGCGCGCCGATGGCCATTGGCAAACCCTGACCGATACCGCCGGCCGAGGCATGCAACGTGGTGCGCGGATACCGGCGCACGATGAGACGGCTGCCCCAGGTTGTGGCCGCCACTGTCACGTCGCGAACCAGAATCGAATCCTCGGGCATGAATTCCTGAATCCCGTCGAGAATGCCTTCATACGGACCCAACGTGTCGCGGACCTGCTTTCGTAGTGAGCGGTGGAGCTCAGACACCTCTTCCCGATAGTCGGGTTTCGGCTGCGGATTTTGGACGCGAAGGAGCCTGACAATAGCGGCAAGTATGGTTTTCGCGTCGCCAACAATGCCCATCGAATGCAAGAAATTGCGATTGATGGCTTCCGGATCCACATCGATTCCAATGTGGTCCGCCGGCGTCTTCAGGCCCCAGTTCGACGTCTCATTGCCTCGGAACCGCACACCGGCGCTGATCAGAAGGTCTGCCTTCGCCACAAATTCCTTCAGAGCCGGAAATGTTCCGAAGTGTCCGATGCAGCGGGTATCCGTTTCCGGAACAATGCCGCGAGCCGACTGCGTTGTGACGACGGCTGCATCGAGCAATTCCATAAGTTGAAACACTTCAGGCGCGGAATCGGAAAACATGGAGCCGCTGCCTGCCCAAATCACCGGCCGTTTGGCGCGGGCCATTCTTTCGACAGCCGGAGCGAGAGCTGTGTCGGAAGGAACCCGAAAGTCCTGGGGCGCGCTAATGATCGCCGGTATCGCGATCAGACTTGCTTGAAAATCGATCGGCACCTCGACACTCACAGGCCCGGGAGGCGGATTCACCGCCTCCAGAATCGCTCGACGGAATATCGCCGGCGCTTGTTCCGGGCGGCGTACGCGATACGCCTGCTTACTGATGCTCTTCAGCATGCCGAACTGATCTTTGCCATCGTGAATGTATCCGCGCCCGGTTTCGATATATCCGGAGGCGACCTGTCCCGTCACGTGCAGCAACGGCGCGCCGCCATTCCAGGACTCGATGATTGCGCCAGCGGCATTGCCCGCGCCTGTCCCGGTACTGGTCAGCGCGACGCCCAGCTTAGCGGAAACGCGCGAATACGCATCGGCCATATTGACGACCGCGCCTTCGTGCCGGCCGGTGACCACACGAAAACCGCCGTGGCGCTGAAGGGCATCGTAGAACGGAATGTTGTGAATGCTGATAATTCCGAAGATCGTGTCGACGCCGATCCTTTCGAGTTCCTTCAAGAGTGCGTCAGCTACCGTGATCTTGTTGGTCATTGGCAATTTGCTCTTACAGCAGAAGAGGCGAAAGAAAATCGCGCAGGATCGCGTTGAATCGTTCCGGCTGTTCCGCATAGCAGAGGTGGCCGGCGTCCTGAATGACCTCGAGCCTGGCGCCTGCGGGTATTTCATCCCACAACGGCGTTATCTCATCCTTGGCGCCCCAGATCAACAGCGTTGGGACGTGGAGGTCGCCAAGTACGTCGCGTGTGTCCGCCCCGGCAAGTGCCTTCGCGGCAAACTCGTATCCGAGAGGCCGAACTTCGGACATGATGGATATAGCTTCGCGGATTACGGCTTGAGGCGCAGAAGCCGTCAAGAGTTTGGGAGCGCGATCAGCGGCCAATTGAGCCGGCGTCATTGTGCGAATCGCCCGGAGTCGTTCTTCCAGGTTGCTGCTGGATCCGGCGTATCTGGTATCCGCAAGTATCAAGGCCCGGACATAAGACCGATAGGCGCGATAGAACTCTTGAACCATCATGCCACCGGTAGAGTGGCCGAGCAGGAAGATACTCGACAGGCCTAGCCCATCCAAGAGACCTCGCAGTCGATCGGCATAGAAACGCATGGAAGGCTCCCCCACCGGGTCCGACGACCGGCCGTATCCCGGCGCATCCCACGCAATGACTTTGAAATCGCCGGATAGTGCGGCAAGCTGGCGCCGCCAGGATCGCGAGTTCGACCCAATACCGTGAAGCAAGACCAGCGGAACGCCTACGCCTGCGACTTCATAGTAAACGTTTGCACCATCTACTGTGGCGTCCGGCACGCGATCTTCTCCCGCAGCAATTTTCGAAGCTCGGTGACGCCCCGGTCAGAGTTGGCGAGATGTTCGGCAACCCGGGACTGCGCGCCACGTTGGGATTCGAGGATGGATCGATCCTGATCGATCACCTTGGAGTGCTGCTTTTCCCAGAACGTCTTGTACAGAAAACGCCAGTATGCGCGTTTCCAGCCGCTCAGTTTGCGATAACGCAGGAAGTAGACCAGCGAACGGTCTTCATCAATCGGCGTGGCAAAGCAAAGTATTCGCAGAATACCCTTCGGACCGAACGGCAGCGGAATATCGAGCCGCACCCACATCGAATCCCGGCAATAGAATTCCGACCAATCGAAGTTCACGCCCCGCTGGCCTTCACGCTCGACCAGAAAACCATCGGGATGGCGCGTCGTCCGCATGTCGTCTTCCAGCGCACCGCGCGACAACGTCAGGGACTGGCCATGAAGAAACGGGCCGTGCATCGGATCGGCCAGATTTTCCAGGATGAGCATCCAGTTGGCCTTCCACTCGGCTTCACAAATGAAACCACTGTATGCGGGGTCCTCCAGTTCCTGTGGAACCACCAGAGGCGGCGCCGAGGCGTTTCGATCTTCGGCGAAATAGCCCCAGACCAGGCCTGCGCGCTCTTCGGTCTGGACGGATTCGAGCCGCAGCCGTGGAGCGAGCTTGGTCTGAGCGGTTTTGCTGGTGGGAATACCAACGCATTGACCCGATCGGTCGTAGCGCCAGCCATGATACGCGCATCGCAATGTATCTTTGACAATCTGCCCGAGGCTGAGTTTGGCGCCGCGGTGGAGACAACGGTCATCGTGAGCATGAAATTTGCCAAGGGAATCGCGCCACACCACGATATCGCTTCCGAGCCGATGCAGCCCGGCCGGCCGGTCCTTCACATGCGCCGCTTGGCAAATCGGATACCACATGTTTCGGAGTCCCAGCTTGAGTTCCGGCTCGAATTCGATGCGATGGTCTGATTCCATCTGACTTTTAACCGCGGATTACGGTGTAATTCGGGGACAGAACCCCCTGCCGCTTCGCGGCCGTCCCCCTTTGCAAGGGGGACATTACAT